>ERZ824978.1993-NODE-1993-length-19375-cov-7.646946_pt1 | contig 19375 bp, 15 predicted proteins | sample MGYA00519860_ERZ824978 | MGnify/ENA primary metagenome ERZ824978 (study PRJEB31778, sample SAMEA3449184) | human gut metagenome | biome: human gut; feature: human-associated habitat; material: faeces | place: United Kingdom | collected 2010/2012 ... | reverse complement strand
AGAACTGTAACAGCATCGCCGTTTTTGCTGTAACAGTCTGCTCCGTTTTTTGCAACCATTATCTGATTTTAATCAACCACAGTTAAATTATTAAAAGTATAAGAACCTGACGATGTTCTCACTCCAGTTTCCCAAACAAATCCTTCATCAAATTCATCTCTTGCTCTAAAGCCAATAGAACATTTATCCCCTCGAACTCAAATTTCTCCACCCATTTTTATTTGATAATTAGAGCGAATTGCGTTTTTATTCTTGTCTACATTTTCTTATCCACTCTAACAGGGTCTTCAATACCACCGCCTTGCTCAAAAACGAAAAGAGGAGAATCCATCACCTCATTTTTAAAACGAGCAACAGCGTTCGACGAACATTCTTTTAGCCTAATTTTGATGACGTTATTTACAACATCTATACAGTATTCATTCCAGCCTAATGAGATTCTATTATTTTGAAAATCCTTAGAAAAAAATTTTTCATCTAATTTTTTCAAAATATCATTCAACTCATTATAAGAGTATGCGCATTCTTCTATTTCAAAATTAGACGAAGAGATTCTTTTCGTAATGTCTATCTTAGCTTCAGATACAAGTCCCTTTACTACCTTAAAAATAGGTCTCTGAGTTTCTTTATCAGTATAATATCCGCCAAAATATTTGGGATATTCAATTGCTGATAAAGAAAGTGTTAAAGTTTCATTTTTTAAGGAATTTAAAAAAGCATTAGTCAATGCGACAGAGCTTTCGTTTTCTGCACGAACATTTTCCACACTTTCTTGTTCCGTTACAGATGTTGTATTTTCAGTACAAGAAATGGCAAAACTCATAAAAAAGAGAAAGCCACAGCCTAATAAATAACTAGACTTTTTCATGTGTTCATTTTTAACGTTATATGCAAAGATATTAAAAATAGATATTCTAGGTGTTACACAATAAGTAATTAACACTAAGTTCATCACACAAAGGAAAAAGCATTTGAAGTTTCACTCTAAAAAGCTTAACAACGATATCCGGCAACTTCTTACAGGAAAGGAGATAAACTACACTGGAAACCTATACGACAGGGAAAGAAGAAAGTCGTAGCCGTTCAAACACGTGAAGATAGACATCGTAAAGAGCCGAAGCGGAATAACCACCATTTGGATGAACGACACCCTTTTCAAAACCTTTATCAGGGAACTATGGAACAATCTGCAAAAGGTATTGGGTATTGGTAAAGGATTATATCTATAAAATCATTTATTTAAAGTAATCTCAATCACAAGATTTAATATTAACCGCATTCTCTATACTAAATGCCTTTATATAACAAGGAATTCCACTGACTTTACCATTATGTATACCTGTTATAATATTCTTTCCGTTCTTTACTATATAAACTAAACCTCCACTATCTCCACCTGTATTATTATAACTAGCCCTAACTAAATTTGTTATATTACTAGTCGAATTTGTAACATTCAAGCTTTTTATAATACATTCTCCCTGGCTTCTATACCTTAGAATTTTCAGGTAAGCCCTTTAACTGCGCAATCTCCGAAGATATAATATTCGTTCCATTTGATATAATAGTGTGTAACCTCAGATGAGCTATTCACCTCAAAAAAGGCCACATCAATAGAATCTGAATGATGTTGATAAATACACTTTCCTACAACAAATGATTCACTAGAATTTACTAATGCTCCAACATTTTTCGTTGTTATTCCATGTCCTGCAGTAACAAAACCAATCTTATTATTATACTTTGCTTTATATCCTGCAGAGCTATATTACCTTGGAGTCTTCCCTCCATTTTCAACATACGCAATATTTGCACCAGGATAAACTGAATACTTAGCCTTACTTAAAGGGAAATGAATAAAAACCTCATCCCAATCAATAACTTCATTATCATCTACATACTGCTTAAATTGTACAGCTGAAGATTCCAATACCATCTCTTTAAATAAACTTATTTCCGAATGTGTACATTTTCTCAAATAGACTTCAACACAATTGTTTTCCTGACTTACAGAATATAAAGCTACATTATTACTAACTGGATTAAGAACATTCTTTTCATAAATAAAAAACTTATTCAGCTCATCCATTATACTATTCAACTCATTTAAAGAGTACCTGCAAAATTTAACCTTAATATTCTCATTTTTTTGGATAAAAGAAGGAATATTCTCAGTACCTTCTTTAATTTGAACAACTAAATAATTCCCATCAAGATAAGCTCCTCCATAAAAGTTAGGATACCCTGAATTGATTCCACGAGTTTGAGCATACAAATTATCCAACAGAGATGAATATAAATCAATAAGCGAACCACTATTATCAACTGATAATTCTTCCACAGTATTATATTCAAAATCATCAGAACAAGACGTTACTAGACAAACAGATAACGCAACAAAAAAACCAAAAACACTCTTTTTCATAAGAAAAACAATTTAAAGGTTACTCCATAAAGTAATACAAAATATAGGCTCATTGTTCTGAAAATCTAATATTTAACTATTCCGGTGGACTTTTTTCTTTTTCAAGATAGATTTCCTGAAGAAGTTCGTCCTTGCTCGTTACTTCATAACGGCACAAAAACCATACTCTCAGAATAAATTCACATATCCTTTCCAAAACCCCGGCTTCTTTTCCTGGGCTGGTCGAGTTCTTCCTCCTGTTGTTTCTTCCGCTGCCGTGCCTGGTTGATTTCCGGAACCTGGGTAATACTGTTTCCCTGTTGTTGAATTTCTTCCCGGCCTTGTTCCTGGTGCGGTTCCCGGAGATCCCGATTCTATTCGACATATAAAAAGCATATCCGCATAATTAATAAAAGGATGAATATAAAGTAGACATACCGCCAAAATGCAAGCCGAAGAAGACAATCATTTCGATAATCGGAGAGACCTCCCAGCGGCTTGAAATATACTGCCGGGCAAAGGGAATATTGCGTAAGGACTTCGTTTCTCTTGCTTTGTAATACTTTGAGTGCACAGGATTCGACCTGAAGAGTAACGCACTTGATTACATCCCCTTGGAAAAGATCATCGGAGAGTTGAATGAAGTTAAAGCGACCATGCAGACAAGCAATGAGGGAACAGAAGCTATTCACTAACTACTACAAGCAGTCCGTGAACAGACCTCAAAACAGCTTCCAGCTCCAGAACTTATTGCCCAAGCAACAGAAGCAAAGGCGAAGGCAGAAAGTCTGGCAGCAGAACGTGCCAAAGACCTTCAGTTCCTTCAGGAAGAGAACAACCGATTACGTAACGAAATCAAAGTTCTTCGGGAGTATAAGGAAAAGGCGCACCGGGAACTGTGCCGGGTACGTGACAAGCAGACAACTTTCGGGAAAATAAAAGTAAATACAGAACTGTAGTTTGGTATATGCTTATATCATAGGATGAACAACACCCATTTCAAAATCTTCTTTCGGAAACTAAGGAATAAACTGTAAAAGGTATTGTAGCTTGATATTGGTAGAGGATTACATCTATAATAAAGAAGGAAGTAGCGGGACATTCTACTACTTCCTTCTTTCAATTTTATCTTAATTTTCCAATCAATGCGTTAAAGTTTGCCAAGCTGCCGTGCTCCCATAAGAGTCCATTGTACCAAAATACAATGTTGCACATACGCTTGAACCTGAATAAGCAAGACCTACATCCAATGTCACATTAGGAAAAATAGAAGCCATTCCGGATTTCGTATTCCATACACCAGATACCTCTGTTTTACAAGTGCATAAAGTTGCTGCTGATGCAGCAGGTCTACAAAGGAAACGAACTGCATATACTTCAAGAGCAGGATAAAAAGAGTCTTTTCCAAGATCATTACATAGTTCCACTGGTTGAATTCGGGCCATAAACATCTACTTCAGAATCATTCATGACCCTGTCTAATAAAAAAACCGGAATCCAGTTTTTCCCTATAATCCTTATATTGCTGTTTTAAATCCATCAATTCAATATCAGGATTATCTACCAAAGCTTTATTCAAATTATCTATTTCAGAAACAATTCTGTCATAGTTTGCCTTATCCACACCCAATTCAAGAGCTTTACTTTCCGATATATCCACAGTATATCTCCTATTAACTTTATCCAAAGTTATATACTGCGACATAGTAATAGAAGCACGCCTCATGCTTTTAACCTTATCATTCATCTTAAAGTAATCTGTAATATTCAGATTCAATTCCGCAGCATCCTGAAAATCACTCTTTGACGCACGAGTACTAATAGGCTCTTTTCCTTCTTCACTTTCAATTTGGTCATTTTGCTGACAAGAAAATAAACACAAAATTACACCTAATAAATAAAACAGCCTTTTCATAACTTTTAGTTTTAAATTAACAACCAAAAATTACAAAAAATATCAATTCATTATTCCCAAAATCTAATATTTAATTATTCCGGCCGGCTTTTTCCTTCTTCAAGGTAGATTTCCTGAAGAAGTTCATACTTGCTCGTTACTTCATAACGGTTCAAAACTCATACTCTTAAATATAAGATTACATACTCATTCCAAACCCCGGATTCTTTACCTGGGCTGGTCGAGTTCTTGAACAAATCTTTTTTATTTGCTTTATTACAAACGGAACAAATCTTTACTTATTCAAACCTGGCCATGTAAATTTATTCTGTTTCAGGAATTTGGTAGCTTAAACTACTTTCCATTCCATTCCTTTCTTTTTATTCTTCCTATACCTCCCTTCTACATTTAATTCATTTCCGGTCTGAGTAGCCTTTTTCGTACGGCAAACTTATAAAGTCAGGTGGAAATGAAATAGTTCCAGGCTGTGCCTTTGGAGCAGAAAAAATAACGATGAAGCACGCTTCCCAACATTTTTTCTGCTCCAAACTTTTCTTATTCCCCCCATGGCATTTATCTCATATCGCCGTAAAAAAGGCTCATAAACTCAGACGGGGCATGATTGCTCAAAAAAAAAGTCGGTACGGAAAAGACAGGAACGGAAAAGTTCAAAAAAGGTCTTTAAATCTAGCCGAAGCATAATTTGAGTATTTATTTTTAAACGGGTCGTGTATGAAGAATTTGAATGATTTTGAGTTTTACGTTTGGCTGTTGAACGGTGAAGAGTTCGTACTCTATACGGTATCTGATATGGCAGAGGTCGAGCTTCCGGAGGGATTCTCGCTTTATCGTATGCTGTATGACGGAAAGAAGAATGTGATGGCTGCTTGTGATATGGTGGATGGTTATGAAGTGGTGGGGTGGATGATAGCCAAAGGGTTGCTGCCTTGTACCGATGGCCGTTACCCGATAGCCCAGTATAATAGTTTGCATGCCACGTTATTCAATGACTGGGCTTATGGGAAACTGGCCGTTCTGGACCACAATACGGGTGAGGTCATATCAATCTCTTTGGATGTTCTTCTGGAGGACAGTGAGGAAATAGAGGATTTTTTGCAGGACGTATGCCATTTCCACCTCAGTTCAATCAGCTGGATGCAGTTTAGCGGTGAGGTGGTTTTTATGGGGCCAGGTGACTACCGTTAGGTTTATTGGGCACCCCATCGGGGGTGCCGCAGTCCGCTGGTGTGGTTTCGCTTTATTGTTTCCCTTTAACGCTTTGTTTTATGATACCCAAAGAATTTATGACGTTGTTCGATAGCCTGAGCCGTTCTCACGGTAGTGCCGAGGTATTCAGGGATTTCTTGGATGTGTTCCTTTTCGTCCTTTCATGCGCTAAATACAGAGAGGATTATGCGAGAATTGACAGACTGTATGATGAACAGGAGAAAAGAACATTCATGCGGATGGTGCAGGTGGTGGCTGACCATTCTGAAGGGTTCCGTGACATAATTGGTGAGGTTTTTATGGAACATATAAGTCACGGACATAACGGCCAGTTCTTCACGCCACAGCATGTTTCAGACCTGATGGCCGCTGTCACATGTGCCAATATCCGCCCAGGTCAGTCAGTCTATGACCCTACATGCGGTTCCGGTAGAATGTTGCTGTCCGCTGTCAAGAGTTTGAGCCGGACAAATCCGAATGACCGTATCTTCTGTTACGGTTCTGATATAGACCTGACCTGCGTGAAGATGACTGCCATCAACATGCTGATGAACTCCGTTCCCGGTGAAATTGCCTGGATGAATACACTCACACTGGAGCATTGGCGTAGCTATCAGCTCAATCTTGTGCGTGTGGCCAATGTCTGGCTGCCTACATTCACGGTGCTTGAAGCTGGACATACGAATCTCGTTCTCCGGGTACAAGAGTCATTGAAAAACCGGAAGGCCATGAGTGCCGGAGAATTACAACTGTCTTTTGACTTCTGAATTTTTTGCAAAAATAGCTTCTTTCATCTATTTTTGTAGGATACGAATACTTTTATCAATATAGTACGGATTCCGTTACGGAATCCGTACATTAATCAAACCCTATCGTATGACTGCATTTGATCATAAAATGAGACTGCTTGACCTGGATGGTAAGATTCAGGAGGCTGAAAGAGAAATGAAAGATATTCTTGACCAGCTGAACCTTGACCGCATTGACTCTTTGAATGATATAAGGGATGCAAGATTGAGGGCACGCTATGACCGTCTTCAGCTTAAAGTAAAGGACTTGAAGCGGAAGAAGAAAGGAGGATACCGGTACAATTCAGGTAGAAAATCCAAATATGAAGGTTATGAGACGTGTGTGATACGGGTTCCTAAAATTTTCAGGGAGGAAATCGAGCGTTTTATAGAGCAGAAGATGGCTCAATGTGGTTGTGAGAAGCATCTTACAGAATTTGAGAAGAAGAAAGAAGAGGAAAGGGTCGAAAAAAGAAGGCAGGAAGAAGAAAGGAATTGGGCATTCTGGCGTAAAAGGATACAGGGCTTGATGGATGATACCGCTTCCGAAGAAGAACCTTCTGCATTGACCGATGAAGTACATGAATCTTAAAACGAGATATGGGTATGGATAAACTGATGGAAAATATGGATACTGAGGTGAATTACCTGCTCCAAAAGGCCGGTAAAGAGGTCTTTGTGCGCATTCTTTATCCGGAGTTGAAGGAAAACAGATATGTCACCGTTGAAGATATTGCCCGTAAATATCCTATGTTCGCCTCCTTTACCTTAAACTCTCAAAAGACCAGGTTGAGTAAGGCAAACAGGATATTTGCGTTGGGAAAGCTGAAGGAAGCTTTTCAGATAATTCTCCTGAGTAGGAAAGTCAAGAAAGAGATACTTCAGGAAGCCCGGGAAATCCTTAAACAGTTGTAGCCTATGATACCAGAAGATATGTCTGCCATGCTGCCGGAATCATCGAACGAGTTCCCTTATTACGAATACCCGGCATACACCTTCGACAAGAAGTATGAGAACGACGAGTTCCAGAAGAAAGTGATCACCCTCGACAGCGGTTATCATCTGGTCCTGGCTCCTCCGGGATGCGGCAAGACGGATATACTTGCCGAAAGGGTGGTTCGTGCCCTCTCATGCGGTGTGCCGCTGGATGACATGCTCTGTCTGACCTTCACGAACAGGGCGGCCAGAGGTATGCGCTCCCGAATACTCGAAAGACTTCAAACTTCAGGAGAAATGAGTCTGTTTGTCGGTAATGTACACCGCTTCTGTTCCCATTACCTCTTTGACAACAATGTGGTGGCACGCGATACGACCGTCATAGACGAGCAGGAAGCTTTGTCCATTATGGCTTCCATTTTCGGCTGGGATGAAGGTTCCCTGGCCAACAACGGCAACAAACGCATTCTTACCAATGCCATCAAGCTGCAGCACCTTGGATATATGATTGCAAACGGTTGTCCTAAAGAGTACCTGCTGCACACCGACCTGTTCCGTACGTTTGACTATAAGACGCTGTTCAAGCTGATGTCCCTCGATTACACGATGGAGAACTTTGCCGGACTCTACAACGGTACTGTTTTTCCGAAAGTAGATACCTCTGGCCGGCCATCGCAATATCTGGATGATTGTCTCCAGCAGTTCAGGATGGCAAGAGAATACCAACAGTACAAGGAAGAAAGGAATCTGGTTGACTTCGATGACCTGCTTATTCTGACCTATATTCACGCTTTACAGCATCAGGACAGGCTGAAGAAATATTCTTGGATTCAGATTGACGAGGTTCAGGACCTCTCCCCTTTCCAGTTCGGTATCATCGACTTGTTTACCGACCGTTCCAAGGAAAACGTGACCCTTTATCTCGGTGACGAGCAGCAGGCAATCTTCTCATTCATAGGTGCAAAGCTGGCTACGCTTGAATGGTTGCGTGAACGCTGCGGAGAGAACATGCACCGCCTGTATTTCAACTACCGTTCCCCGAAATATCTCTTGGATGTCTTCAATACATACGCCAACATGGAACTTGATGTTGACCCTCATTTCCTGCCCAAGACGAACAATCTTACTGAAGCCGGACAGGATTCTCTCTGCATCATGTCCGCTCCAGAAAAGGATGATGAAGCAAGGCTGGTGGCTGAAAGTGTTGGCCGTTTCTGTACCGCCTATCCTGAGGAAAGGGTGGCCGTTCTGGTGCCTTGGAATAAAGATGCGGACTTGATTTCCCGTGAGCTCTCCGACCGGAATATCCCCCACTTCAAGATTTCCGGAACAGACCTTTTCACTACCCGTCAGGCGCAGCTGCTTTTTGCCCATCTGCAGGTGGTGTATATGGAATCCAACATGATGGCCTGGTCAAAGATCCTGACCGGGACAGGAATCTTCAATGAGGACTCCGAGGCACGGCGCTTCGTGAAGCATCTCCGTGACAACTACCTGCTGCCGTCTGATTTTCTCAACTACACGCGCAGCTCATACATGCTGGAGCTTTACAGGTGCTGCCAGGGCGAATACGTCATCTTTGATACGGAAACCACCGGCTTGAATGTCTTTGAGGATGACATCGTACAGATTGCGGCCATCAAGGTGAATGCCGGGAAGGTTGTTGCCCGCTTTAACATCATCCTGTACACTGACAAGCCGATACCGGCTATGCTCGGAGGCATTGTCAACCCTCTCCTTCAGGAGTATGAACGTGCAGAGAAGGTTGACCGGAAGACCGGCCTGTGTGCCTTTATGGACTTCGTGGGTGACTGTACCCTTATCGGCCAGAACGTGGAATATGACTGCAATATCCTTGACTACAATCTCCGCAGGGATTGCGGTGACTTCTCTTTCTTTTCCGTTCATCCTCTGTATTTTGACACCCTCAGGGTGGCACGTATCATGGCTCCACGCCTGAAGTCCTACAAGCTCAAATCCCTGCTGGAGGTCTTCGGTCTCGCAGGGGAGAACTCCCATCTGGCTGATGATGACATCATCGCCACCAAGTCCGTGCTTGACCATTTTCTGGGTATCTTTGTTGCCAACATGCAGCAGCACATCGACTGCCTTCAGAACAACTCTGCCGTGTCCGAGCTGTTCCGCAGAGCATACTCCGACATTTATCACGGCACGCTCAGCCATCTTTACCAGCGATCGTCTGAATCTTCTCTGCTCGTTGACGAGCTGGAGCATCTGTACGGCACATTCATCCGGAAGGAGTGGATAGCGGCGAACCCTAAGATGCAGTACATCTTCAGCTTCCTCCGTAACGATGTAATCTCGCCGGAGAAGACTCCGAGCCTGAAGGAGCAGCTTTCAGCCCACCTTCTCGATATAACAACCTATCGTGAAGCCGACCTGTGTGACAGTTCATGTATCTCTGAAAAGGTGTTCGTCTCTACCGTCCACAAGGCAAAAGGCCTTGAGTTTGAGAACGTGATTATCTTCGAAGCAACGGACGGTGTCTATCCGTTCTTTGACAAGAAGACTCCGGAGGAAATCAGAGAATCCGCAAGACTGTTTTATGTGGCCATGACCAGGGCAAAGAAACGCCTGCACATCACATACGCAGAATCCGTGTCCGGCATATCCAGATGGGGAAATCCCTATTCTATCGACAAGGAACCCACCCCGTTTCTTCGCCACATAAAGAAGTTCTTTTATCTTTGAATATGTCACATAATCAAATTATTATATTCATCTTTAAAATTGAAATTTTAAAATAAGATTTAAAATGAACTTTTATGGTGGTGCATTTTCATAAATTCTAAAAGATTCAGCGTTTATCTGAATCTTTAAATATATAAAATGCCAAAATAGTCAAAGCTCCACTAGTTAAAGTTGCTACTAAATCATAATAATCAAAAACGCCGAAAGGGATTATTTCATAAAGAAACCATACCATTACACTGTATAGAGTAGCTTTGTATGGGGTGTACTTGTTCATTCCCACTAATAGCAAGGTTAAAGATGGAATTGCTACCAAGTTCCCTATAGTATCGGCAAAATGATAGTCTTATATATGATTAGCATAAATATATTGTCGATATGTATTGGACAATACTACTCCTAAAATAAAGAAAAACAGAGCACCTATGATGTAAGGAATTCTATATTTCATTTTTATTCAATAAATTATTAAAAGACACGTCCGCAGACATCTACTATTAGTACCTGTTATCCATGATATATTTATCAAGAATTTCAGGTGTTTTTGTGAGTGATATAAATACAGCGAATGAACATTTTCTTAAATTCATTCGCTGTATTAAATTATAAATCAATTTTAGGTAGAGATTCTACAATTTCAACAGTCTGAACAGATAGCATAATTACCGAAAGCAATAAATCCAAGATATATCAAGGCTGACCATGCTCTCTTGCCCAGTCATTGGGATTGGTTGAGTCGGTTCCTAATTTTTTAAACAGCCTAGTGGTATGACAAATACCCCGTCTTCTCTCTTATAAGCCATTTCGCTACCTGTCAAGACAATCATCAAGTCCGGTTCCCTCAAAGGCATCTGTTTTTCCTGTTCGTTCTTTTCCTTGATAAGCCTCTTTATTTCCAACAGGTGTTTTGCTCCTTCATCAATTTCACGGCTACCGAGCTTACATTCTATAAGGGCATATCTCCCGTCTTCTAGGTGCAATACAATATCTGCCTCCAGTCCATATCTGTCGTTATAATACGAAATTCTGCCACCTAAACTTTGTGAGTAAACTTTCAAATCACGTATGCACATACACTCAAATATAAAACCAAAGGTTCTTAAGTCGAGTTCTAACATCTGTGGTGAAGCGCCTAATGCAGCTACGGCAATAGATGGATCGGTAAAACATCTTTTCCGGCTACTTCTGATTGCGCTTGCTGAGCGTATGGCCGGACACCAGGCTTCAATATCTTCTACGACAAAAAGCCTTTCTAAAGCACTTACATATTCATCAAACGTTTTCATTGCTGTACCTTCCATTTCCACAGCCACATCGGCAAGCATTTTAGTTTTTTGTACCAGAGTACATACATTCCGACCGTAAGAACGGAGAATAAGTCTTGCTAAAGATGGATTCCTTTGTATATTATCAATTCTTGATATATCCTCGTTACACACTGCGTTGACATAATCCTTTGCTATCAATAGCTTGGCTTTATCATTCGAAACGCTCATAGATTCTGGCCATCCACCTCGGCAAGCTGCAAATATAAGATTCTCAATGGTCATGGGTGACATAATACCGTCAACATCAATGTCTGGTTTATCAAAGAGGTCTTTAATAGAGATTTCACCACTTGATTCTCCTGATTCAAATAGGGTCATGGGATACATGGTAATGGTAGAAATTCTACCAGTTCCCGTATGAAGACGCTGAAACTCTTCCCCATCCTTCCTTTTTTCATCTATGACAGTGGAGCCTGTAAGTATAAACTGACCTTTGGCCCTCCTTTCATCAACAGCCATACGTACGGCATCCCAAAGGACAGGGGCATCTTGCCATTCATCAATAAGTCTTGGCGTTTCGCCTTTCAAAAGCAATGACGGTTTGGTTCTGGCCGTTGCTAAGTATCCCGCACGTCTGTCAGGATCCTGAAGTTTAATGAAACTTTTGGCATGTTCCATTGCCGTAGTCGTTTTTCCACACCATTTGGGACCTTTTATGTGTACAGCTCCAAATGCTTCCAGGCGCAAGCCTAACTCATCATCTATAATTCTCTTCCGATAGTCATTCATATCATATACTAAATTTGACTCGAAAATACACTGATTTATTGAATTTTCCAAGCAAAATTATGTCTTTTCTATAAATTAAGTAGTGAATTTGTGGTGTTATAAGTGGTGTTTTTGCTGTATTCTATGTATAGGAATTGCTGCTAATTAGGTGTCGTTTTTGAGGTAATTTTACTTTAGAATATGTTACACATTCAAAAGCGCCTTCCCAAACTCCAAGTATCTCCTCCTGAACCTCTCATAGACCTGAGCATAATACTCCGGCAAATACTGTATCATCGCATCCACAAAGTCCTCTAGGGAAATAGCACTCAGCTTATAGGCAAACTCCGGCTTTAGGTACTCCGTAACCGATCGGATTTCCTCTTCGGTTGAAGGATGATCCTTTGGTGAAAGAACCACAGAATACGAATCCTTCAGCTTTTCTTTTATCCTGTACCGTTCTGTAAGCAGAAGGTTTCTGTAAATCTGTGTGAGTTTTACTTTACCTTCCGTCAGCAGCTCCTCAAAGTCCGCGCTGAACAGACCGGTATCAACGAGCATCTGTTTCTGCTCATCACAATGGCTGGCCTCGTTCACTCCGAGCACATCCGTGTATTTCGTCTCGATGGCGATGATATGCTTGCCACCTTTGTTGTCCATGAATCGGATATACGCATCCATGGCGGACTTGTCTTTCGTGTAATTTTCTATGGGTGTCGGTATAAATTCCAGACCGATTTCCGTCACCTCAACTATCGGGAAGTTCCTGAAAACCGACCTCACGGCAAGTGTAACCATTGCCGGATCCTGCTTCAACAGTAACATCAGGGGGTGGAACAGGTTGAATGCCATCGGCTGGCTCGACAGCAGGGTGTTGAACAGCCTGAACCCGGCTATCGTTTCATTTTCCTTTTTGTTTGCCACTCTTTCCTTGGCATACTTAAAGGTTTCCTTCATCAGGAAATTCTTCCCGGACACTTCACCACCGCTGATCATATTCCCGTATTTTCGCTTGGAGGCTCTTGTTGGTCCGAATCCTTCCTCTTCACCTATCTCCACCCTGTACATCGACTGGAGCAGCCTTGCTTTCCGGGTGAAAGCATTGTCGCTTTCACACTGATTTCCGTATTTCTCTTTATCTTCCATTAGTATTTCAATACTTCATTTATAAAAGCCTCTATTTCATTTATAAGTCGTTGAATCGTCACCTTTCTATATTGAGGAGAGATTAACCTGAATGTTCCTTCTTCAGAGAAATCAGGAAAATAGATTCTCTCTTTATCACTATCGCCAAAAAATTTCCAACACAGCCAAATATCTTCTTGCGAAAAGACCCTGTTATCAGTCATAAATGACTTTATTTTTGAGGATATTTCTTTCGACACTTTAATTTTTTCTTCTTTATCTCTGCATACTCCCCAATATAACCAATCCGTAAAATCAGCTCTTATCCAAACTGGTACGTTTTCTTTTCTTACTGTTAGCACCAAATCTACTTTACGCTTAATGGGGCCGCCATGAACAAGATTGGTTATATCTTCTTCCTCGGGCTTGTGCAATATTTCAAATCCTCTATACTGTATTTCTGATTCCAGCTCTATATAGAAATCATAGATTGTATGCCATTTTACATGATTGAAATTATCTATAAGCAATTTTGCACTCATGAGATTATCTTCATTCATACCGATGAGACTTGCAATCTCTTTTCTTTCTTCTATGCTTGTATCGTTGTTGGTCATATTCTCAACTATCTTTATATACTGAATAATAGATTCTCTTAATGAAGGTTTATTGTAACATTCCTTTACTATACTTCGAAGCCATTCTAATATCTCTACAGAATAAGAGATGCACTTCACCTTATCCTGTAGCTCTGGATATTTACCACTCAATTTTACACTATCCTCACTCGGCTCATGTCCGTCTAAAGTAAGATAATAAACCTCTATTCTATCTTCAGGTATCTTATCCTCTTCAATTAATCTTCCATAATAGTTTTCAAGTTGTCCCTTATCTTCATGGTTGGTGTCTTCATGATAGATTTTGTTCTCTATCATTACAGCATTCTTGGCTACTCTGTCTATAAAGCAAATGTCTATCTCCTTATATTCGCTCCTGTTCTGATTGTTGGGATAAACTTCAAGAGATTTCTCGTCATAGTCAAAATCACTTCCTATTCTATCTAAAAATGAGTTTAAGAATAATTTCCCTAACTTATGCGGCCCGTTTGGATCCAACAACGCAGAAAGAAACCTGGAGTGTAAATACACCTCGTCAGATTCTTTTCGGAGGATGGTAAACATATTGAAGTTGTCTTCATTCTTTTCCCTTTCCTCATATTTCTTCCGGACAATATTTATGTCTCTCAATAAATACTTGATATTCTTTATGTCTTCCATATTAGAAACTTATCAAAAACAGTATAATAGCTATCAGCACCACTAACACCACATACAGCCCTACCGGCTTCGACTGTTTCTCTGCCTGCTTTAGTTGTTCCTCCAGCCTTGTCGCCAGTGCTTTTGCATCAGCAAGCTCTTTGGCCGACTTCGTATTCTGTGTCGTTATCTCGGTCAGTGACTTTTGCAGGGCTGCATTAGTCTGCTGCATCCGGGTGATGTTCTCGTTAAAACTCTTTGCCTGTTCCTCATAGACCTTGACTTGTTTTTCAGTCGTTTCATGCTGTTTCTTCATTGCCTCTATCTGCTCCTTGTAGAGCTTTTGGGCATTCTCGGCACTCTTATTCAGCTCGGTTATCTTGTTCTGAAGCTCCTTGTTCTGTTTTTCCGAAAGTAACATCTGATTGGCATGAAGTTTACGGTTTGCTTCGCTTTCCTTGGTGAGTGTCGCAATCTTCTCATTGAGTTCTTTATTCTGCTTCTCCGAAGCTGTGATACGTTCTTCAAACTGTTTCTTCACCTGTTCAACCAGGACAGCCTTGCTCTTCTCCCTTTGATCAATGACACGGTTCACTAGATCCCTGAAGTACACACCAAGCAGCGAGGGGGTGGCGAGATCCTTATCTGCTACTTTCCCTATAAATGGATTTTCTCCAGGATGTCCAACTCCTGTAACTAATGGTGTGGTGAGATTCACGGCACATTCTATCAGGTCAGGATTGTCAAATACTTCTTTAACGCCGCTACCTCCACCTCTAGCGATGGCTATCACATCATAGCCCATCCGGTCGAGTTGGCCCAGTTTCGTTCTAAACTGAGGGATTTGTGAGAATGTCTCATTTTCTTCTACGAAATCTATATGTGATTTTGCAGCCTCCAGTCCGGCTTTAAAATCTTGATCGGTTATTGTTCCCTTGGCAAACAATAAACAGACATTAGGTCTTTCTCCTTTGAACAGTTTTGCTTCCAAGATACCATCAACATTCCGGAAACCATTGGCCGACTTTTGGGATCGCAGGTTCATCAGTCTCTGTTCATCTTCCGATATTAGGTTTTCTTCTATTATTTCATATCTGGTTACATGAAACTGTAGCTCTATCGAACAACGGCTTTTCAGCTCCTTAACGACTACTCCTGAGACTTGTACAAGTATGCCGTCTTTGAGTTTATCACTGATTGCTACCGGGACTACAAGCGTCATCTCATAATTGTTATTCTTTGCCGCTAAACTGTCATAAAAATAGCCTGAGTAATTCCCCGATCTTGGGTTTTGCTTATAGATGCCCTCAATCGTTACAACCTTGGCTGGTGTTTTAAGCTGCTCCTTGAATATGTATGCGACTTCCTGTGGAGTGAACACAGTTGGAGTCTGCATATTGGGCATTATTGTTTTGTTGTGTTCATTCATTTTCTTATGGTGTTTCTGGAGCTTGTTTTATATTAATTCTGCGCATAAATTTAAATATAATTCTTGACACATGTTTTTATTTTAGAGAAATCAGGACTTATCCATCGGAACCTTGAAGATATATCATTCTTTTTAAGATTTATATATCCCCCCCAAAACCGTTACACAATTGGTTCCTAATTTACTTCTTTTATCCTTGCTGCCTTATCTCCGTTCCTCCACCATCCGGCTCCGTCCGCATCTGACTGTCATCTCGTTCTTCGGTGCGAAGGTATATCGGGCTGTTCCGCTTCATCAAGGTCAGGCCTGACGGTTTGGCTGAAAATCTTCCCTGCCGGTGGCGAGGTATTTTCTGTCAAAACCTTGCTTCTGCCGTAGCCCTTCAGAACGGGCACCGAAACGAAACGACCGATGCGACCGGAAGACGCATAAAAAAATGTCGGAAATGATACGGCAGATAGTTGAAACTTCAACTCCCTCGCTCTCAGATTCGCATAAAATCATTCACTTATTAATTCATACGACTATGGTAGCAATAGCAACGAAATTCGCTTTGTGGGAGGTCCCAAAATAGGAACAATTTCTACCCTTATTGCAATCTCTGTTTATACGTTGCTTCCAATCCTTGTCGAGTACCTAAATTAATTGAACCTGACCAATATTTTTCCAAGCACATACAAAATGGATATACTGATTTCATAGGTTTAAGCAGGCCCTCACTCTGCCAGTGATGAATGAAGTTTATGATTCCTCTAGTAAGACCTTGTCCTTGTTTTTTTGTAAGCTCTCTATATGAACATGCAAGTGTCAATTGCTCCTTGGCTTCAGAAAGACATGAATCTATTTTCTCCTTACTATACTTATTATAGAAATAGTCATAAACTGATAGTTCTTTTGGAGGAACGAGTTTATTACGAACTTTCTTAAATACAAACTCACCTACATCAGTTATCTTGTCAGCTTCTTTTCTTTCAAGAAAAAAAGTATTCCAGTCATCTAAAGATAATATCTTGTTGTTTATGCTTACTGTGATTAATTTTTCCATCAAATTTATTATAGAAGTTCTGCCCTGCTTATTATACTCTAATGATGTCTTATAAACACATTCAAGTTTATCCCACATCAGCCAATATACATTCTTCTCTTCGAGTAACGAGAATAGTTTATTGGACACATTCAAGTCAGTTATAAATGATGATATCATATCAGAAATCTCAATTTTATCATTCATATCAGAACCTATTTGTAAATTTTCCATTCTCTGTAGAATATCATTAATGAGACATTTGCTTTTAATTAATATAGGTCTCATTTCTTCAATTACTTCATCCCACAATTCATCATTTTTCATACTTGATACTTTATAATCTTTCTGCAAAGATAGTGAAGCAAACTCTTATCAAGAAAATATATAAGATAAAGTATTGAAATCAAATGTTATATCTTCTATAGTTTAAATGAGTTAAAAACAATAGGAATACTTTTCTCAATAATATATAAGTATGATATTTTATATTTAAGTATGATATTTATATCAATACTAATAATTTATAATTATAGGACATTATACTTATATATCCATTGAATTCTTATATTTTCTTCATTATTTTGTTCCAATTTCCATTGTAATAACAACCAATTAATTTATATTTATGTACACTACTTTATTATCAACATGTTTCTTCCTTACATCACTTATTAATACTATTCCTTCTGATAGTTTAGATGTCGGAACAACCCCAACTAGAGGAATAAATAATATTTCTTATGTCCAATTCAATCCAAAATTCGTATTCACGGATTCACAAAATTCATCTGAAAATAAGAACCAGTCCGGAAGATATTTATATGATAACCATATAACCTCTGAATGGTTCATCAATCCTTCAGTTGGTGTAACAGCTTTCATTGGTTCACCACTTGGATGTGAAGATCTTTTCGGACGAGCAGCACCTGTCTTTAGCTTATCGGCCGGTAAATGGCTTAATAGGTCTATAGGTGGTCGTGTTACCTTTCAAGGTATTGATTTCATTAATGGAAATATAAATCACAATAAGTATTTAGGCACATTTATTGATGTGCTATGGAATCCATCAAGGCAATACTCAAATAACAAAGTTCGTTGGGAGTTTGTACCATTTATTGGAACAGGATTGGCTTCAAATTTCACAGCAAATAAAAACAATTTTGCCATTCACTATGGCTTACAAAATCTTATTCGGATAAATGACTTGTTATCTTTTACATTAGAATTAGGTGGTTTCTCTTCATTTTCAGATTTTGACGGTATTGGTTCAAGTAGGACTTTAAAAGACAACATGTTTCATGTTACAGCTGGACTCACATTCAAATTTAAAGAAAGAAAGAATTCATATGTAAAGCATGAATATTACGAACCGGGCTTATACAGAAAGAACATCTGGCTATCAAAAGAAAACAAGAATAAAGACAGAATACTGTCACAGTTAAGAAAAATATTGGAAATAAAAGGACTATTGCCTGAGATTCAAGCCTGTTTAACCAAGAATGGAGTATCATTTCCAAATGATTCTTTAAATAACACCAGCTATTATTATCCGTCTAATTCTTACAGCGGACTAAACAGTCTTTTAAACAGAATTCGTTTGGATGATGCCCCACAATCTGAGAATGATTTTCAGAATGTCTCTTCTACCATAGATACTATTTATTCAAAACCTGGTACTAATGATACCGTGTCAGTCAATTCATCCTATCTTAATGAAATGTTGGAACAGAGTCAACAGGGGAATATAAGTGACAGAGATAGTATCCGTCTACCAAGAAATGTATATCTAATGCTGAAACATAAAAAATGTATAGGTTCACCAATTATGTTCTTCTTTAAGATTGGAACAACTGTTCTCACGGATGCTTCTCAGCTTGCAAATCTTGATGAGCTAGTAAAAGTCGTTAAACAGTACAATTTAAAAGTTCATGTTACCGGATTTGCTGACAAGGCTACAGGAACAGTCGATATTAACCATACATTAAGTAACAATCGTGCTGAGTATATAGTAAAAGAATTAAAACAAAGAGGTATTTCAGGCAAGAATATAGAAATAAAAGGAAAAGGCGGTGTCGAACTCTTTGCGCCAAAACAAGTCAATAGAACTACAGTAATTGAGTTATACCCTTAATTGAATTCTATTATCTTCCATAGGATATATAAACAATTATAATTTCAACGTCATTGCATTTAAAATGAAATAGAGAGGCTGTCTTCATCAAATACGATTCCTTATAAAGCCCGATTATAAGCGGCAATAAGCGTAGCATGGAATGGGGGATTAGTACACAAACGATGTCCCGCAACATTCAATATAATAGTAAATATATTAATTGTTATCCATCATATTTTGATTTAACAGTTAATATATTTACCTTTGCAATATGACAACGAATCACATCACCCAAGCCATGGCCGATCCAGAAATCATAGCGGAACTGGGCAGGCGATTTAAGGAATACAGGCTAACCTATAGGTTCACCCAGAAAGAGGCTGCCGAGAAAGCCGGTGTCAGCCTTATCACCTTGCGCCAGTTTGAGA
>ERZ824978.1990-NODE-1990-length-19390-cov-3.793535_pt1 | contig 19390 bp, 10 predicted proteins | sample MGYA00519860_ERZ824978 | MGnify/ENA primary metagenome ERZ824978 (study PRJEB31778, sample SAMEA3449184) | human gut metagenome | biome: human gut; feature: human-associated habitat; material: faeces | place: United Kingdom | collected 2010/2012 ... | reverse complement strand
AGCTGGTAGAGCAGCAGACTCTTAATCTGAAGGTCCTCGGTTCGAAACCGAGATGGTGCACCAAAATTAAAAAACTAGCAGTTACTTGCTAGTTTTTTAATTTAGTTCATCACCTAAAATGCTTTTAATTTTTTCTAATTGTTTTTTTAGATTATTGTAAACAGTAGAATTAATTGAAGTGTTTTTTCCTTCTTCATAATCTTTTATAGTTTTTTCTATATCAAGTATTTTAAATTTATGTGTAGATACATTTGTGTTTTTATACATATAAATTGGAACGTAATTAACTTTATCTATAGAAATTTTACTATCAGAATTTTTAGTAATTGTTAAATTTAAAATTGCTGAATCCCTAGTAATTTCATCCCTTTGATCTGCTGTAAAATTGCCCAAAGCATAAACGACAAAAACATCTTTAGTAGTACCATCTTGTAAAGTAATTGTTTTCTTTTCCATTGGCTCCAATACATGAGGATGATTTCCAAGAATTACATCAACACCATTTTCAAAAAGAAAATTGGCTAAATCTTTTTGTTCAGAATTAGCAGTTGTTCTATATTCAGTGCCCCAATGCATACAAGCAACTATCATATCAACATTTTGTTCTTTAGCTTGATTAATTTGTTTTTTTATAAAATCTTTATCAATAAGATTTACACAAAAATCTTTGCCAGATGGAAGTGGAATTCCATTTGTACCATATGTATAATTTATAAAGGCAATTTTAACACCTTTAACATCTTTAATTAATATTTTTTCTTGATATTCTGCAGTTTTATAAGTTCCTAAATGAGAAAGTCCAATATTATCAAAAACATCAATTGTTCTGCATAAACCATTATAGCCGTAATCTAAAGCATGATTTCCAGCAAGTGAAACAACATCAACACCAATATCTTTGAGTGCTGTTGCCAAACTATCTGGAGTATTAAATGTTGGGTAATTACTGTATCCCTTTTCTTTTCCTGCAAATGTAGTTTCAAGGCTTCCAATAGTTATATCAGATGATAAAGTATAATTTTTTATATCTTCATAAACATAAGAAAAATCATATTCATCTGTTTGTGAATTATAAGCATCCCAATATTGAGTGTTATGGCATAATGTATCTCCTAATGATGTAAGAGTAAAAGTTATTGGTTCTGCTGTATCTTGTTTTGTGTTTTTATTTGATAAAGTAGTTTCAGCAGAGTTATTTTCAGTATTTATATTTGTTCTTAAATTTTTATTAAATTTATTTAAAATAAATATAAAAAAAATCAATAAAATAATAAATAAAATTAATAATAATTTTTTATTGCGTTTTTTAGAACGTTTCATATATATTAATCCCCTTTTTTATAATTTATAATATAAAATTATCATAAAAAAGAATAAATTTCAATAACAATACATATAATAATATCGGAAATTTAAGTAAAATTGGAGGGAAATATGAAGGTAATAGATAAAATTGCATTAGTACTTATTATAATAGGTGCAATCAACTGGGGATTAATAGGATTTTTTAAATTTAATTTAGTCGATACTATTTTTGGAAGTATGACAGTTTTAACAAGAATAATTTATGCATTGGTTGGTATTTCTGGATTATGGGGAATAAAATTATTATTTGATGACTAAAATTGGACAAATTAATAGAATTGTGCTATAATTAACATAATAACTGCAAAAAAAACAAGATAAATAAAAAGAAAGCAATGGAGGATGGCGTTATGAAAAGAAAGTTTATTTTTTTAGTTGTTATTATTAGTGTTATTATTTCTTGTGTTGGATGTGGAAGTTCAAAGGCAAAGAGTTCTAACGAAGCAACCAAGAGCTCAGATGCAACCGTAAATTTGCAAGAAAAAGATACAGAGATTGAAAATCTTTCTCAGCAAGTAGCTGATTTAAAAGTCTCTGTTAAAGACTTGCAAGATATTATTAGTGGAACTACCAAAAAAGGAAGCACGAGTGATGTTCAAAAAGAAACAAATATCGAAGGAGGTTCATATGAACAATATGTGAATATGAAATTTTCAAAAACTGATGGAAAAACTTATTCTATTAGGGAAGACAATAAAGTAAAGTTTTATGCTGATATTTATTGCACAAAGGAAATAACAGATATTCCAGATTTTGTTAGTAAAAATGCTGATAATGGAACAGCACCTAATGGGCTAAGTATATATGCATTTAGAACTGTGAATGATGAAATTATTTACACGACACAAAAGCCAATAATAGTAGAAGTAGAAAACTAAATATCTTGTTTCTCAGATGTGACATTGCCACATCTGAGTTTTTTTGCGTAAAAATTTGAAATTATTTCCAAAAGATGTTATACTATAACAGATATAAAAGAGAAAATTAGGAGGAATAAAATGTTAAGTGCAAATGGAGTAACCGTAAGATTTGGTAAAAGAGTTCTATTTGAAGATGTAAATATAAAATTTGGAAAAGGAAATTGTTATGGTATTATAGGAGCAAATGGTGCTGGAAAATCAACATTTCTAAAAGTATTATCAGGGGAAATAGAACCTAGCAAAGGTGATGTAAGCTTAGAAAAAGGAGAAAGACTATCAGTTCTAAAACAAGATCACTTTGCATATGAAGAAAACACTGTTATAGATACAGTAATGATGGGAAATAAAGAATTATATGACATAATGAAACAAAAAGAAGAAATTTATGCAAAACCAGATTTTTCAGAAGAAGATGGAATGAAAGCTGCAAAACTAGAAGAAAGATTTGCGGAATTAGATGGTTGGAATGCAGAATCAGATGCTGCAATGCTTTTAAATGATTTAGAAATAGTTCCAGAAAATCATTATAAATGTATGAAGGAAATAGAAGCAAGAGAAAAAGTAAAAGTATTATTAGCTCAAAGTTTGTTTGGAAATCCAGATGTTTTATTATTAGATGAGCCCACAAACGACTTAGATTTAAAAAGCATAAATTGGTTACAAGAATTTTTAATAAATTTTGAAAATACAGTTATTGTAGTATCACACGATAGATATTTCTTAAATAAAGTTTGTACACATATTGCAGATGTTGATTTTGGAAAAATTAAAGTTTATCCAGGAAACTACGATTTCTGGTATGAATCAAGTCAATTAGCTTTAAAACAAATGAGAGAACAAAATAAAAAGAAAGAAGAAAAAATCAAAGAATTACAAGACTTTATTGCAAGGTTTAGTGCTAATGCTTCTAAATCTAAACAAGCTACATCAAGAAAGAAAACACTTGAAAAAATTGAATTAGATGAAATAAAACCATCTAATAGAAAATACCCATATGTAGACTTTAAACCAGATAGAGAACCAGGAAAAGAAATATTACAAGTAAAAAATATTTCAAAAACATATGAGGGGGTAAAAGTATTAGACAATGTATCATTTACTGTAAAACAAGATGATAAAATTGCATTTTTAGCAGATAATGAAATAGCAAAAACTGTTTTATTCCAAATAATTGCTGGTGAATTAGAACCAGATGAGGGAGAATTGGTATGGGGAACAACAATAACAAAATCGTATTTCCCTAAAGATAATAATTATTTATTTGAAACAGATGAAAATATAACAGAATGGCTTAGAAAATATTCAAAAGATCCAGATGAAACATATGTAAGAGGATTTTTAGGCAGAATGTTATTCTCTGGAGATGAAGCTTTAAAACAAGTAAAAGTTTTATCAGGAGGAGAAAAAGTTAGATGTGTTCTTTCAAAAATGATGCTTTCAGGAGCAAATTTCTTAATTTTTGATGAACCTACAAACCATTTAGATATGGAAAGTATTACTTCAGTAAACGAAGGAATGAAAAAATTTATAGGAAATATTTTATTTACATCACATGACCACGAATTAACTCAAACTGTTGCAAATAGAATTATTGATATTAAAGCAGATGGAAATGTAATTGATAGAGAAGTTACATATAATGAATATTTAGGAATTGAATAAAAATAAAAAAAATAGAGAAGTAAAATTCTCTATTTTTTTTATAATTAATCTTATTTAATTGGTTCGTCATCATCTTTTGATGGCTCTTCAACTGTAGCTTCAACTTTTTGAATGTTTCCACTAACATATTTGTAGAAAGTTATAACAGCAAATTGCATATATGGAGCAAGCCATAATATACCAATTCCAAATGTAAATGCTGATAAAATTGCCCATCCAATAAATGAAAGTTGCAAGTAGAATAATTTAGCACGATTACCTTGCATTAATTCTTCACTTTTTAAAACAGCATCTTTTGCAGACATATCAGGATTTTCTACTGCTACTAAATAAGCTAATTGGTAGTAGAAAGATTTTGTTATAGCCCAAATCATAGATGCTATTAGAAGAATAAATCCAACAACTGTTAAAAGTGTAAAACCTGCTGATGCACTAGATGATGAAAACATTGTTGATGTAACTGCTCCAGCTGTTCCTACAATAAGAATTATATAGGAAACTACAACTAAAATTATAGGTACTATCATTTTTAAAACTGTTTGTAATGTTATTCCCCAAGATTTTTTAAAATTGCTAAAACCTAATTCTAAAAAGTCAAAAGATTTTACTTCTTCATCATTATAAACTTTAAAAAGTGTAATAATAAGACCGAATCCTAAAGGTATTTCAATTACAGCATTAATAATTGAAAATAATCCTTTTGTAGAATCTGGGAAAAATCCTTCTACAAAATTAATTACGAAAAATACTGCGAAATATGCTAAAATAATTAAAGCTGTTTTTCCCCACTTTCCAGCTAATTTTCTACGAGCTTCTGTTCTGAAATCTGATGAAATCATTTCAATTCCCCCTTTTATTTTATTTGATTTTATGATATATTAAACAATATAAAAAGTCAATAAAGAAACAGAAAAAACGACAAAAATCGAGAATTATATTGACTTATTATAATAGTAATTTGTTATAATAAATATATTCGTAACAATATAAAAAATTCAAAAAAGGAAGGAAATTAATATGGACAAAATTGTAAAAACAATAGCTGAAGAGTTAGGCATCAAACCATCACAAGTAGAAAATACTATTAAATTGATTGATGAAGGAAATACTATACCATTTATAGCACGTTATAGAAAAGAAGTAACAGGTGGTTTAAGTGATGAGATTTTAAGAAATTTAGGGGAAAGATTAACTTATTTAAGAAATTTAGAAACTAGAAAAGAGGAAATTGTAAAATCTATTGAGGAACAAGGAAAGTTAACTAATGAAATATTACAAGCAGTAGCAATAGCTAAAACTTTGGCAGAAGTAGAAGATATTTATAGACCTTATAAACAAAAAAAGAAAACAAGAGCAACAGTAGCAAAAGCAAAAGGATTAGAACCATTAGCAGAAATCATTTTAGAACAAAAAGAGAAAAAAGATATAAATGAAATTGCAAAAGAATTTGTAAACATTAATAAATTAAGCGAAGAAGATAAGAAAAATAAAGACAAAGTTGTTGCAAATGAAGAAGAAGCAATTCAAGGTGCATTAGATATTATTGCAGAAAATATATCTGATAATGCAAAATATAGAAAAGAAATAAAAAGAATTTGCTATAGAGAAGCATTGATAGTAACAAAAGCTAGCAAAGAAGAGCAATCTAATTATGAAATGTATTATGATTATCAAGAGGCTTTAAAATTTATTCCAAGCCACAGAATATTAGCAATCAATAGGGGAGAAAAAGAGGAATTTTTAAAAGTAAAAATAGAAAAGCCAGAAGATAAAATATTATTATATATGGAAAAAGATATAATAAAAGGTGAAACACAATTTACACAAATGTTAAAAGACACAATATTAGATGCTTTTAAAAGATTAATAGAACCATCTATAGACAGAGAAATTCGTTCAGACTTAACAGAAAAGGCAGAAGAAAAAGCCATAAAAGTTTTTGGAAAAAATGCAAAACAATTACTTTTAGGAGCTCCTATTAAAGGAAAAACAGTTATGGGATTTGACCCAGCATATAGAACTGGATGTAAAATTGCTGTTATTGATGAAACTGGAAAAGTATTAGATTATACAACAGTATATCCAACAGAACCACAAAATGATGTGGTTGGAGCAAAAAAAGAATTGTTAAAATTAATAGAAAAAGATAAAGTTGACATGATTGCAATAGGAAATGGTACTGCATCAAGAGAATCAGAAATGTTTGTAGCAGATATGATAAAAGATACAGCAAGACCAGTTCATTATGTAATAGTAAGTGAAGCAGGAGCATCTGTTTATTCAGCATCAAAATTAGCAACAGAAGAATACCCAGATATAAATGTTTCTATAAGAGGAGCAATTTCAATAGCTAGAAGATTACAAGATCCACTTGCAGAACTTGTAAAGATAGATCCAAAAGCAATAGGTGTAGGACAATACCAACACGATGTTAATCAAAAGAATTTAGCAGAGAGTTTAACAGGTGTTGTAGAAGACAGTGTTAATAAAGTTGGAGTTGATGTTAATACTGCAACACCATCACTTTTAGCATATGTTTCTGGAATTAATAATACAATTGCAAAAAATATTGTAAAATATAGAGATGAAAACGGAAAATTAAAAGAAAGAAAAGAACTTTTAAAAGTTCCTAAGCTAGGTAAAGTTGCATTTGAGCAATGTGCAGGTTTCTTAAGAATAATTGATGGGAAAAATCCATTAGAAATTACTGCGGTTCACCCAGAAAGTTATGAAGCAACAGAAAAATTATTAAAAAATTTAGGATTTGATAAAGAAGATTTAAGGGATAGAATAAAAACAGATGAGTTGAGACAAAAATTAAAGACAGTAGATGTTACAAAAATGGCTAAAGAATTAAAAATAGGGGAGATGACATTAAAAGATATTATAGAAGAATTAAGTAAGCCAGGAAGAGATCCTCGTGAAGATATGCCTAAGCCAATACTACGTCAAGATGTATTAAAGTTAGAAGATTTACAAGAAGGAATGATATTAACAGGAACAGTTAGAAATGTTATAGATTTTGGAGCATTTGTTGATATTGGTGTTAAATATGATGGTTTAGTACATATATCAGAAATGAGTGATAAATTTATAAAAAATCCATCAGATTTAGTTTCTGTAGGAGATATTGTAAAGGTAAAAGTTATTAAAATTGATAGAGAAAGAAAAAAAGTTGGATTATCAATGAAGGTATAAAAATTGAAATAAGGATGACTTATAAAAAGGGTCATCCTTATTTTTAATTTTTATATTTCTCTTGAATTTCTTTAATTTCATCATAATGATTTTTTAATATATCTAAAAATACATCATCTAATGCTGGATCAAATTGAGTACCTTTGCATCTTTCGAATTCAGCTATTACAACATCTAAAGGCAAAGCATCTCTATAAGTTCTTTTTGAAGTCATTGCATCAAAAGTATCAGCAACTGCTGCAATTCTTGCAAAATAAGGTATTTCTTCACCTTTTAATCTTCCAGGGTAGCCATTACCATCATATTTTTCATGATGATGTTTAACTATTGGAATAATATCTTGGAAAATTGTTGCAGTTGAAAGTATATGCGCACCAATAGATGGATGATTTTTAATTTCAGAATATTCATCATCAGTTAATTTTGATTCTTTTCTAAGAATTGCATCAGGTACACCGATTTTTCCAATATCATGGAATAATCCACCGATTTGAAGTGTTTTTAAATCAGCATCAGATAATCCTAAATGTTTTCCAATTAAAACAGAATATTCTGCAACTCTGTCTGAATGACCTCTTGTATAAGGGTCTTTTGCTTCAACTGTATATCTTAAAGTTTGAATACTTTCAAGATATGCTTGTTCTAATTTCTCATATGTTTCTGACAATTGAGAATTTATATTTTTTATTTCATTCATTTGAGCAATTGATTTTATACCAGATTCTATTAATAATAACAATTGGTCAAATTTATCACTCTTTTCACAATAACCCTGAATATCTAATCTTCTTATAGTTTCCAATGGTGGAGCTAAGTCCTTATGACCAGTAAGTAACAAAATATAGAGCTCTTTATTAAATTTTCTTATTTCTTCTACGACTTGATCTCCATGAAGAGGAGTCATAATAAAGTCCAAGATTAACATGTCAAAGTGTTCTGTTTTGACTTTTTCGATAGCTTCTAATGGGTCTGTAACACCTGTAAAATTATAACCAGACCTCTTTAAAAAGATTGATAAAGAATCTATAATTCCTTCTTCATCATCAACAGCAAGTATTTTATATTGCGCATTCGCTTTTTCTTCTTCTGTTTGTAAATTTTGTAATCCTTTTCTCATCTAATCACCTCTGTGGTTACTATAATATATTTAATTGTGCTCCCATTATATTAATAAATTTAATAAAAATCAAGTGTTTTAAATAAAATAAACAACAAAATATTATTAATTTTGTTGTTTATAAAATACCTTATAATGGTAATGTTATATTAAAAGTTGTACCTTTATTTGCTTCTGATTCAAATGTGATATCTCCGTTAAAATGAGCTTTTATTGTTGAATATGACATATATAATCCTAAACCAGTACCGTTTTTTCCTTTTGTTGTAATCATTTCTTTAAATAACTTATTCTTAACCTTTTCTGGTAATCCAGAGCCATAGTCTTTAACTGAAATAATTAGATTATTATTTTGTTTTTCTAATATTAAATCTATATTTTCTCCTTCTTTACCATTATATGCTTGAATTGCATTTGAAATCATATTATTAATAACTTGTACTAAGCTATTGACGTCTCCATGAATAGTTGTTTTGCTATCAACATTCATATGAATATTTAAATATATAACTGCACTTTTTAATTCATGTTTCATTAAAATATTAACTCTTTTTACAAGTTCGTCTAAATCAAATGAGACATTTTCTGTTTCTGATAGTGTAACTGATTGTCCTTTTACTGCTGTTATGATGTCTGACATATATTCTGTGTATTCTTTTATTTTTTCAATCCAAGAGAACATATCTTTTGCTATGTCGTGGTGGTCTTGACTATTTACTTCAGGGTCATCTATTGATGAATCGTATTCTTTTACTAAGTCTGTTAGTCCTTCTGCTGCACCTGATATTGACATTATTGGTGTTTTTAGGTTGTGTGCTATTCCTCCAATTAGTTGTCCTAAGGATGATAGTCTTTCACTTTCCATTAGGGTTTCTTGGGCATCTTTTATTTTTTGCATATCTTCTATATGTTGTGTTATGTCTTTAAATAGTATTAGTGTTCCTAATGATGCGCCTTCTGATAATATTGAGTTTATTTCTATGTGAAAGTGTTTTTTTATTTTTTTTATGTATAAGTCAAATGATACAGTTTTTTCTGAGTTTTTGACTTTTGGTAATGCTTTTTTTATTTCTTTTAAATTTAAATATAGGTCGTGTTCTTTTAGAAAACTTTCAAAGTTTTGCCCTCTTAAGTCTTTTGATGTCTTGATGTGGAATGATGTTAAGAAGGTTTGGTTAAAGTCCGTTATTGTTCCGTCATCATTTAATACTATGTAGCTATCTGAAATTCTGTCTACTATTTTTTGAATTGCTATAGGAGCAATACTTAAAAAATTAAATTTTAATATAGAAATAGCAAAAAATAATATTCCTACTGTAAAAGATATTGGAGTAACAAATACTGTTATATCAATTATTCCCAAATAGCCAAGTAAATTAACTAATAATGGAATAGAAATTCCAACAAGAATCAAAAGGGATTGTTTTGAAAAAAATCCAGAATTCTTTTTGGATGCCATAAGAATTATTGCCATACTTATAAATAATAGACCATAAGTGTAAATAGTGTGAACAGTAAAGTATATTCCATATGTTTGCTCGCTTAAATTTAGAGAGTAGTTTTTATAAAATAAATGATGGTAATTATTTGTCCAAACCATAATTAAAGTTAAAATAGGAATAATAAATAATGATAAATAGGATTTTTTAAAGTATATTTTTGTTTTTGTAAAAATAAGAGCTGTAAAAAAAAGACAAACTGGTAAAAAGCAAGTTCCTATATATATGAAATTTTCAAATGGACTTGGGTCCATTTGAAAATATTTATAACATACATTTTGCACAAGTACACCTATATCTAAAATTAATGCACAAAATAATACAGAAGAAAATGAAATTTGTAATTGTGTTAATGGTTTTTTTCTAAGTATAAAATTAAGTATAAATATTAATAAAAATGTAGATATTAATAATAATATAAATGATAAGTTAATTGTTTGCATAATTAAACCTCCGTATAATTTATTTAATAAAACCGATTTTTCTAAAATAATTCATATATTTAATAATATAGTCTTTATCAATATCTTTCCAGTAAAAACCGATTTTATTTAAATATTTTTCTGAAAAATCAAAATTGATTCTTATATTTGAAGTATATATTAAATTCATATTAGAATCAATATCGTGAATTATTCCAGATAAAGTGTCTTTTTTTGAATCATCATTTAAAATTCCACTTAAAATTTTAGACATTAATTCATCAGTTACAGCTGTTAATGTTATATCCATATTTTTTAAGCATTTTATTAAAAGTTTTATAGGCATTAATTTTGAATTATAAATATGAAAAACATTACAGAAACTGTTATATTCTAATATTTTTATTACAGCATCAGCACATAAGTCAACAGGACTTAATTCTAATGAGTGTGGTAATAAATAATCAGGAAAAGCTCCAATTTCAATAAATGATTTTAATCTTTTAGCAAAGGCATTTTCTTCAACATTTTGTTGAAATAAGCCATCTGAATAACGGTTAGTTATATTTCCCATTCTTAAAATTTGAGCATCTAAACCATCATATATTGCTTCTAAAACTATTAATTCTGCTTTGTATTTACTAACAGTATAAACACCAGATATATTTTGATTAATATATAAAGATGTTTCTTTAAATATTTTTTTAGTATTGATATTTTCAGGAGTTTCTATTATTGTTTCATCTTTTTCACCATTTCCAGAGACACTAATTGTTGATATATGTATTAATCTTTTTGATTCTAATTTACAAAAATCTACAACATTTTGTGTTCCAATAACATTTATAGAGTTAAATAATTCAGCATTTCCAAAATGTTTTACAAGTGCTCCAGCATTAATAACAGTTGAAATAGATGATTTAAGAAGATTATAATCATTAGTATTTAAATCTAAATTTTTTTGTGTTATATCTCCCTCAATAACTTTAATTCTGTTTTTATAGGTATTCCAATAATTTTCTCCAAAGTAGAAAATTATTTTTTTAAATAATCTATTTAAAGGATCTATATTATCTTTTCTTCTAACTAAACAATATGCTATACCAGATTCATTTTTTAGGAAAGAATCTAATATATGAATTCCAAGATATCCAGTAGAACCAATTAATAAAATATTTTTTACATAATATTTATTTATAGTTGATATATTTTCTAATTTATTTCTTTCTAACACAGAGTTAATCTTTGAATAGTCATAATTTGTCATAAAAGAATTATCAATAACTGCTTCTGTATGTTTTAGTGAAGATAATTCTTTAATTGTAGGATGTGCAAAAATATCAGAGTATTCAAAATTAAAATTATATTTTAAGGCTTCAATTTGCATTTTTATTGCTGAAATAGAATCTCCACCTATATCAAAGAAATCATCTGTTAAAGAAATATTATCTAATTTTAGTATGTTCTTCCAAATTTGTAATAACTTCATTTCATCTGAAGAAAAATTATCAGGATTTTCTTCTTTAAAGTTATTATCTTTTAAAGTTGGGATTGGTAATGCTTTTCTATCAATTTTTCTATTTATTGTATATGGCATTTTATCTAAATGTACTATGTAGCTAGGGACCATATAATGAGGTAAAAATTTTTTAAGATAATTTTTAACATCTAGTTCATTTACATCAATAGATCCATCTGTCACATAATAACCACATAAGAATTCATTGTTATCTATAGAAAATTTATTAACAACAGATGCAGATACTCCAGAAATTTGTTCAATTTTATTTTCTATTTCGCCTAATTCTATTCTTAAACCACGTAATTTTATTTGATGGTCAACTCTGCCTAAACATTGAACTTTTCCATCAAAGGTCCATCTACCAATATCGCCAGACCTATACATTTTTCCATTTCCAAATTTATTTGGAAGAAATCTTTGTTGAGTAAGTTCTGGATTACCTAAATATCCCATTCCAACTTGTATACCAGATATATAAATTTCACCAACAACACCAATTGGAAGAGGTTCTAAATTATTATCAAGAATGTGAATTTGGGTATTCATAATAGGAGAACCTGTTGTGATTTCAGTTTCGCCATTTAAATTTTGAACATTTGATAATACAGTAATTTCGCTAGGTCCATATATATTAAATACAGTTATGTCATCTGCTAAGGCCTTTAAATCTTTAACAAATTTTTCAGGTAAAGGTTCTCCTCCAAATACCATATTTTTTACTAAGTATAAAGAGGAATCTGGTTCTCTATTATCATATAAAATTTTCATAAGACTTGGTGTTACAGTCATAACATCAGTATTGTATTTTTTTATAAGCTTATCAAGTAATTTGGGATTTCTGTGTTCAGCATTATTAGCCATAACTATTCTTTGACCATGTGTTAAAGACACTATTATTTCATATACAAAAATGTCAAATGGTGTTGATGTAACGGAAAGAAGTGTATGGACTTTTCCATCATGAAGATAGTCTAAGGCTTTAGTCATTGCTTTTGCCATATTTGTAAGTCCAACTTGATTTAGCATTACACCTTTTGGTATACCAGTAGATCCAGATGTGTAAATGATATAAGATAAATCTTGCATATTTATATTAACTTTAGGTCTATTAAAATTATCATTATATATAGGGTTATCTTGTAAATCAATTTCAACACAATTAGGAATTTCTTTTACTTTATCTTTTAGTGATTTTTGAGTAAGTACATATTGAGTTTTACTACTTTCAATATAATATTTAGTTCTATCAATCGGATAAGTAGGGTCAATATTTAAAAATGCACCACCAGCTTTAAGAATTGCAACCATTGCTACAATTGTTTCAAAAGAGCGGTTTGTCATTATACATATAATATCGTTTGCTTTAATACCATTATTAACCAGATAATTAGCTAAACTATTAGATTTTTTATCAAGTTCTAAGTATGTCATAAATTTGTCTTCACAAATTATCGCAATATTATCAGGATGAAGTTTTGCTTGACGTTCAATTAAATCCGCAACGGTATCATTATTAATTTCTCCATCTGTTTTGTTGAAATTTGATAGTAATTTTTTTTCTTTTTCTGTTATCATATTAACTTTAGAAATTAATATATCAGGCATATTTGATATTTGTTCTAAAATTGATATGTAATGTTCTAAAATATTAGTAACAGTAATTTTTTTAAATAAATCAGTATTATATTCCAAATTTAAAGTATTACTTTTAGGAATAAATTCCAAAGATAGATTATATTTTGATGTTTTAGTATTTGAATATATTACCTCTAAAGAATTATTTTCTATTTTTGGAGTATCTTCAAATTCATTTTGATATGTAAACATTACATCAAATAAAGAGGTATTAGCATTTAATTTTAAAGCTTTTACTAAAATGTCATATGGATAAGGTTGATTATCCATAGCTTTTAAAACAGTATCTTTAACTATATTCATAAAATCAATAAATTTAATATCATTATCTATATTTGTTAGTAAAGGAATATTATTAACAAACATACCAATAGTATTACTTATTGATGAGTCAAATCTTCCTGAGATAGGACTTCCAACTATTATTTGATTTTGACCTGTATATCTATAAAGTAATACATAAAACGCACTTAAAAATAATGTATATGTGGATACTGAATTTTCCTTTGCAATATTTTCTAGAGATTTAAATAATTCTTTTGAAATTCTTGCGTTTAAAGTATCGCCGTTATAGTTTTTTTGTTGAGATACTGGAAAATCATAAGGTAAATTAATTACGGGAATATCTACATCTTTAAAAGTATTTAACCAATTATTTTCAATATTTTCAAATCTTTTACTTTTATTAAATTCACATTCAAATAAAGTATAATCTGTATATTCTATTTTTTCATTTTCAATTGACTCATCATTATATAGTTTACAAAATTCAGATACTAAAATGTTTAAAGATAATCCATCTAAAATTATATGATGTGAATCAATTAATAATAATGTTTGTTCATTGTTTATATAATGTATTTCAACTCTAAGTAAAGGAGCTGTTTCAAACTCGAATTTCTTAGGAAAAGAGTTGATTAAATTTTCTATATTTATATCACCATCTATAAAAGTTTTTATTTGTAAATTTAAAGAATCCAAAACAAATTGAGCTGGTTCATCATTTACAATTTTAAAATATGTTCTAAATGCACTATGTTTTTTTATTAAAATATTAAAGATTTGCTTGATTTTTTCTTCTTTTAATAATGATTTTATTAACAAGCCACCAGAAATATTATATACTAGAGGATTTACAGAACTTTTACTTGCGTAGTAAATTCTTTTTTGGGCATTAGATAATGGATAATAATCTTTTTGGGGTTGTTTTGTTATTTTTATTGAATTCTTTATAGAAGAATCTATAATTTTACCCAATTCTCTAATTGTTGTATTTGAATATATTACAGATATATTCAAATCAACATTAAATATATCTTTTATATCTGAAAGTAATTTTATTGCAAGCAAAGAGTCACCACCTAGTTCAAAGAAACTGAAATTAGTACCTATTTCTTCTATTTTAAAAATATTTTTCCATATTTTTATGAGCTCTTTTTCTGTACTTGTTTTAGCTAATTCTATTTTTTGTGTAGACATAGAAAAATCTACATCGGGTAATTTTTTTCTATCAATTTTTCCATTTATTGTTAATGGAAGAGAATTTAATTCAACTAACTTAGCAGGTATCATATAATCTGGTAATGATTTTTTTAAATAGTTAATTAAATCTTCGTTATTTAAATTTTTGTTTGTACTAGTGTAATAACATACAATATATTTTTTACCTAAATGTTCTTTTATTGTAGTTGTTGCAGTTTTTATATAAGGATATTTTAATAAAACATTTGTTATTCCATCAGGTTCTATTCTAAAACCATTAATTTTTACTTGAAAATCAGAACGACCTATGTAATGAATAAGCCCTGAATGATCAATATAACCTAAATCACCAGTTAAATACATTATATTATTTTCAAAGTATTTATCATTTAAAAATTTCTCGTTAGTTAAATTTTCATTTTTCCAGTATCCATTTCCAACACAATCTCCGGAAATTGCGATTTGTCCTATCGAATTTTTAGGTAAAAGATTATTAGTATAATCTAAAATATAAATTCTTGAATTTGAAATAGCTTTTCCAATAGGAACTGTTGAATTTGTATAGTTTTTATCTACTAAAAATGTAGTTGCAACATGAGTCTCTGCAGGTCCATAGTGGTTATATAATTTTATTCCGTTATATAATAATTTTCTAATACCATTTGTTATAACAAGTGCTTCACCAGCTGTAATTATTACTTTTACTGATTTTGAGATTAACTCAATATTAGAATTACTTTCTGCCAAAAGTCTTAGATAAGCAGGTGGTATAAAAAGAATACTTATTTTTTTATCAGCTATATATTTTGTTAATTCGTTCATGTTTTTTCGGGTTGAATCACTAATTAAAACCAAAGTACCACCACTTAACAAAGATGTGAATATTTCTTGATAGCTAACGTCAAAACTCATAGTAGCAAATTGTAATATTTTTTTATTTTGTATATTTTCGAATGTATTACTATTATAAAGTTCATCAAAAATAAGATTTATCATATTTTTATGTTTTAGTCCAATTCCTTTAGGTTTGCCTGTTGAACCTGAAGTAAAAACTATATATAAATTATTTTCTCTGTTATAATTAAATGTTTTTGTTATATCTGGACTATAATTATCAATTAAATTAGAATTTATATTTATCAAAGAGATTTTATCAAAAGAAATTTTATTAAATTTTTTAGTACAAATGATATAATCTAATTCTGATGTTTCTATCATATATTTAATTCTTTCAATTGGATATTCAGGATCAATAGGTATAAATGTGCAATTAATTTTTAGAATTGCTAATATAGATATAATTGTATCTATTTCTCTAAAAGTAAATACACCAATATTAGAATTTTCTGATAAATTATAGTTGGTTAAAATGTAATTTGCAGTTTTATTTACTTTTTGCAATAAGTCTTTAAATGTTATTGATTCTGTATCTGTTTCAATTGCTATACTATTAGGATTTTTATTAGCGACCTCCTCTATTAAAGATATAATAGAATTTGGAATATTATATTCTAATTTTTTATTGTATTCATATAATAAATTTTGTTTATCTTCATTTGTAACAATTTCAATATTATTTAACAATGAGTTATCATTGCTTAAAATTTGGTTAATTATATACAATATACGATTATGAATATCATCAATTTCTTTAGAGGTATATAATGCAGATTTATAATCATAAAATATATTTAATTCACCAGTGCTGTTTATGTCTAAAATATGAATTTGTAGATCATCAGCACAATTACCATTAAAAGCCCAATTTGTAGTATAATTTAATTCACATTCAGTAACAGCTTTTGTTATTTGGTAAGAAATTAAAATATTATATAAATTAGGTAAGTTTGGTTGTTTATTACGTAAATCTTTTAAAATTAATTCATATGGATATTTTTGATGTCTAAGCATAGACATATTGTTAGTAGCTATATCTTTTGTTAACTCGGTGAAAGAATCAACATTTTCTAAATTTATACGTAATGGAACAGTACTAACAAACATACCTGTAGTATTTTTTTCTACAAAATTAGTTCTATTTAATATAGGTGTTCCTAACACAAAATCTTTTAAACCGGTAGTCCTACTAATATATAAAGAGTATATTGCAGTCATAAAATTAAAAACAGAAATTTTATTTTGTTTACAAAAAGCATTTATTGAATTCATTGTTTCGTTATTAATTTTATAAGTATTTCTTTTAGCTAAACATTCTATATCATCACACAAATTTTTATTTTCAGAAGGAATACGGGCAACTTCTGGAACTGATGAGAAAACAGATTGCCAATATTTTTTATCTTTTTCAAATTTTGTACTATTAAGATAATTTTTTTCATTATTGTAAAATTCAAAATAATCTGAATAATCTGAATTTGATGGAGTATCATTATTAATTAAAGCAATATAAGCATTAATTATTTTTTTGCAAGTTAAGCCTAATGTCCATGAATCAGCCAAAAGATGATGAATATTTAATATAAATCCACCATGAGAGTTAGGCAATCTAAAAATTTTAAATTCAAATAAATAATTATTTTGAATATTGAATACTTTTTTCATAAGTGAATTTTCAATATCTTTTACTTCATCTATATTTTTTATATCAATAATTTCTATTTTCAAATATTTATATTCTGTAATATATTGCGTTAAATTTCCATCTCTGTATGAAAAATTAATCAAAAAACTAGAGTTGTTTTTAATAACAATATTAATTGCTTTTTCTAATTGATTAAAGTCAATTTTATTATTTATATTAGCAGTTCCACAAATGTTATTAACTGTTGATCCAGCAAAAAATTGCTCTGTAAGCCATATAGATTTTTGTGGATTTGTTAATTCGTAAACATCCTTATTTTCCATAATTTCACCCTTTTATAAAAAAATTTAATTTATTAAAAGCATTATATAATTAAAAAGTACAAAAAGCAAGAAAAATGGAAGAAAAAGTAAATATTTGGAGAAAAGCAAAATAAAAAAATAAAAATACTATTGTTTAAAAAAATAAAATTAGTCAAAAATAAAAATAAGGTGATAAAAATGTCAAAAAGAAAAAAGAAAAATAAAGTTAAAAAAATAATAAAATCAGCACTTATTATAGCAATTACATTTATAATAATAATATTTTTATACAATACATATGCAAACATAGAAATAAATCAAGCAGATTACAAAACAGAAAGAACAATTTCCACAGCAAATGAACAAACTGTGGAAAACGTAATAGAAAATAGCGAAAAAATTTCAACTATGTTAGAAAAAGCAATGGGAAGTGTTGTTGGAATATCAAAATTAAAAAGTAATGGAAACTCAATATTTTCAACTAGCAATGAAGATTCATTAGGAATAGGAACAGGAATTATAGTAACAGAAGATGGCTACATTCTTAGCAATGAACACGTAACAGGGAGTAAGTTTAGTACCTGCTATATAACTTTGGAAAGTGGAAAAAAACAAGAGGGAAAAGTTGTATGGAGTGATTCTGACTTAGATTTATCATTAACAAAAATTGATGTAAAAAATCTTTCAACTATTAACCTAGGAGATTCAAGTAAAATAAAAGTAGGAGAAAGTGTATATGCAATAGGAAATCCTATAGGATTTGAATTTAGAAGAACAATTACATCAGGAATTATAAGTGCAAAAAATAGAAGTATAAAATTAGAGGAAAATAATAGTACATCATATATGTCAGATTTAATACAAACAGATGCAACAATTAATCCTGGAAATAGTGGAGGTCCTCTAATAAATCCAAATGGGGAAGTTATAGGAATTAATACAGTAAAGATCTCTTCAGCTGATGGAATTGGTTTTGCTATTCCAATAAATGTTGTTAAAGGTGTGATTGAGAGTTTTAAAAATACAGGAAAATTTGAACAACCAACTTTAGGGATTTATGTGTATGATAAAGATGTTATACCATATTTAGATAATAATATTATTACATTTACAAAAGGAATTTATGTAGCTCAGATTAATAAAAATGGACCGGCATATAATACTGAATTAAAAGAGGGTGATATTATTAATACTGTTGATAACAAAGAAATTAATACAATGAATGATTTGAGAGAGTATATTTATACAAAAAATGTAGGAGATACTGTAGAACTTAATATTACTAGAGGAAAAGTTAATAAAGTAGTTAAGGTTGTATTGCGGAAAAAAGTAACTTAATATTATGAATTTATTTTTTATAATATTAACATGAGTTTTTTATTGAATTATTTTGTACTATGGATTATAATGCATTATGAAAAAGAGGAAAATAAGATGATAGAAAGATATAAACAAAATGAAATTGATAAATTAGTTCAAATATTAAAAAATGATGGAGTAATCAGCGTTCCAACAGATACTGTTTTTGGTATTTGTGCTAGAATAAATTCACAGATAGCGCATGATAAATTGATAGAGGTAAAAAAACGCCCAATTAATAAAGCATTTCCAGTTATGTGTGCAAATGAAAAACAAATAAAAAGTATATCTATTGTAAATGAACGAGCAGAACAATTAATTAAAGCATTTATGCCTGGACCAATTACATTAGTATTAAAGAAAAA
>ERZ824978.1981-NODE-1981-length-19437-cov-11.076411_pt1 | contig 19437 bp, 12 predicted proteins | sample MGYA00519860_ERZ824978 | MGnify/ENA primary metagenome ERZ824978 (study PRJEB31778, sample SAMEA3449184) | human gut metagenome | biome: human gut; feature: human-associated habitat; material: faeces | place: United Kingdom | collected 2010/2012 ... | reverse complement strand
ATAGGGCTTCGCCCGCATAAGAAATACCCCCGGCTAAGCCGGGGGATATTTATTTACTTCGCAGAACTTTACCTCGATTTTACAAAACCCGGCCTGTGGATTTGACATTCCTCCTGTATTCTAATATCCGGACAAGAATGTGCAGTCGAGAGAATGTAAAAACGAGGAGAAGAATATGGATATTTTTGATGTGCTGTCTATGATTGGCGGGCTGTGCCTGTTCCTGTTCGGCATGAACGTCATGGGCCAGGCGCTGGAGCGGCGGGCGGGCAATAAGCTGCGCACGCTGCTGGACAAAATGACCAGCAACGTGTTCACCGGATTTCTGACGGGCCTGGGCATCACCGCCATCATCCAAAGCTCATCAGCCACCACAGTGATGGTGGTGGGCTTCGTCAACTCCGGACTGATGACACTGCGGCAGGCCATCAACGTCATCATGGGCGCCAATGTGGGCACCACGGTGACGGCCTGGCTGCTGAGTCTGGCGGGCATCGACGGCGGCACGGTCTGGCTGGAGCTGCTGAAGCCCACGTCCTTCACGCCGGTGCTGGCGCTGGTGGGCATCATCTTCTATATGTTCTGCAAGTCCGACAAAAAGAAGGACACCGGTGTGATCCTGCTGGGCTTCGCCACGCTGATGTTCGGCATGGATGCCATGAGCGCCGCCGTGTCGGGGCTGAAGGACGTGCCGGGCTTTGCGGAGCTGTTCCTGCTGTTCACCAACCCGATACTGGGCGTGCTGGTGGGCGCGGTGCTGACAGGCATCATCCAGTCCAGCTCCGCCTCCGTGGGCATCCTGCAGGCGCTGGCCTCCACCGGGCAGGTGAGCTACGCCGCTGCCATTCCCATCATCATGGGGCAGAATATCGGCACGTGCGTCACCGCCCTGCTTTCCTCCGTGGGCACGCAGAAAAACGCCCGCCGGGCGGCGGTGGTCCACCTGATGTTCAACGTCATCGGCGTGGTGGTGCTGCTGGCGGTGTTCTGCATCGTCAAGGCGGTGTTCGCCCCGGCCATATTGGCGGAGAGCGCCACCATGTCCGGCATCGCCGTGGCCCACTCCCTGTTCAACATCCTGTGTACGGCCATGCTGCTGCCTCTGGGCAGCCAGCTGGAAAAGCTGGCCATCCGCCTTGTGCCGGACGGCCGGGAGCAGCCGGCGGAGCAGCCGGTGGAGCTGGACGAGCGCCTGCTGGCCACGCCGTCCCTGGCGCTGGGCCGCTGCCGTGCCGTGGCTGGGGAGATGGCCGACTGCGCCATGGGGGCGCTGAACGGCGCCCTGGACACCTTCGATCACTATGCACCGGAGCTGGCAAGCACCATCCGCCGGGAGGAGAGCCGCTGCGACCGCTACGAGGACGCGCTGGGCACGTATCTGGTGCGGCTTAGCGCCCACCAGCTGGGCGCGGAGGAGAGCGAGGAGGCCACCGAGCTGCTGAAGACCATCGGCGACTTCGAGCGCATCTCCGACCACGCGGTGAACGTGCTGGAGTCGGCGGAGGAGCTGCGGAGCAAGGGCCTGACCTTCAGCGCCCAGGCGGAGCGTGAGCTGCGGGTGCTGACCGCCGCCATCCGGGAGATCCTGACGCTGGCCCGCCGGGCCTTCGCGGAGAAGGATCTGACCGCCGCCGCCCGGGTCGAGCCGCTGGAGCAGGTCATCGACGCGCTGAAGGAGCAGCTCCGTACCCATCACATTCTGCGGATGCAGCAGGGCGCGTGCAGCATCGAGGCGGGCTTCGTCTGGTGCGACCTGCTCACCGATCTGGAGCGCACCTCCGACCACTGCTCTAATATCGCCGGCTGCGTGCTGGACGCCGCCAAGCACGACCTGAACCTCCACGAGACGCTGCGGGCCGCCCGGGGCAGCGACCCGGACTTCCACCGCGTTTACCAACAGTACGCGGAGAAGTACGCACTGTAAAAGAAACGGCAGGGAGGGCGGCTTTGCCGCCCTCCCTGCTTGCATCTGGGCGTTCCGCCTGCTATAATCGGGGCAGATAAGGGTGAGGAGGCATCGTATGGAGACAAAGATGACCGTGATCGTGGACAATGTGGCCCACGGTGAGCTGGCAGGGGAGTGGGGGCTGTCCATCCTGGTGGAGTACAGCGGCAAAAACATTCTGGTGGACGCCGGTGCGTCGCCGCTGTTCGCCGCCAATATGGAGAAGCTGGGTCTGGACATGGCCGCCGTGGAGTATGCGGTGCTGAGCCATGCCCACTACGACCACGCCAACGGGATGATCCGCTTTTTCCAGGGAAATGACAAGGCGAAGTTCTACGTGCAGCAGGCGGCCCGGGAGGACTGCTACGGCAAGCGGCTGTGCTTCCGCCGCTATATCGGTATGCCCCGTGGCGTCCTGACCGATTACGCGGACAGGATCGTGCGGGTCAGCGGCAAATATGAGCTGCTGCCCGGCGCGTACCTGCTGTCCCACACCACGCCGGGGCTGGCCGCCATCGGCGCGCGGGAGCGGATGTACCGCCGCACGGCCCAGGGCTGGCGGCCCGACGATTTTGCCCACGAGCAGAGTCTGGTGCTGGAAACGGACAAGGGCCTGGTCATCATCAACAGCTGCTCCCACGGCGGCGCGGTGAATATTATCCGCGAGGTCCGGGAGGCGTTTCCCGATCGGCCTGTCTACGGCATCATCGGAGGCTTCCACCTGTATAACAAAAAGCCGGCGGAGGTGCGGGCCGTGGCCCGGGAGCTGGAGGCCACCGGCGTGTCATACGTCTGCACCGGCCACTGCACCCGGGAGCGGGCCTGCGATATACTGGAGCAGGAGCTGGGCGACAAGCTCCACCGCCTGCGCTGCGGCCTGACCATGACGTTCTGAACAGGGAAAAGACACGCCTTGCGGCGTGTCTTTTCTGCGTATCTGTCTTATTCCTTCGTCAGCAGCTTCACCGCCGCCCGGGCGGCGGAGGCGGCGTCAGCGGTGTAGACATCCGCGCCGATCTCGTCGCAGAAGCTCTGGCTGATGGGCGCGCCGCCCACCATGATGGCGACGCTGCCGCGGATACCGGCCTTCTCCGCCAGCCCCACGATCCTCCGCATCTCCTGCATGGTGGTGGTCAGCAGGGAGGAGCAGGCGATGATGCCGCAGTGATGCGCCATGGCCGTCTCGATGAACCTTTCCGCCGGAACGTCCGCGCCCAGGTCGTACACCTGGATGCCGCTGCCCTCAAAGATGATCTTCACCAAATTCTTGCCGATGTCGTGCATATCGCCCCGCACTGTCCCGATGCAGGCCGAGCCGATGGTGCGGCTGCGGCCGCTCTCGTCCACCATATAGGGCTTCAGCAGCGCGGTGGCGGCAGTCATGCAGCGGGCGGCGATGAGCATCTCCGGCACGAAGGCACGGCTGGCGGAAAAGTCCTCGCCCAGCTCGTTCATGCCCCGTACCAGCCCGCCGGAGAGAATATCCTGGGCGTCCACGCCGCTTTGCAGCGCCTCCTGGATCAGCGCCAGTAGCTTTTTCTGCTGCCCCCGCCGGATGGCGGCGGCGATAGAACCGAGAACGTCACCCTGGGCGGCTGTGTCCTCCCCGCCGCTGCAAACGCTGTCCGCCTGCTGTGCATGAACGCTGCGCCGCGGCACGGGCGGCAGATCGAACCGGGGCACGTGCAGCTGCGCGTTGTACGCGTCGATGGCCTGGTCCACGTACCGGTCGATGTGGGGGAACACCGCTCCCGGCAGGCCGTAGGTGATGGAGGGGATGAAATGCCCGCCGGGGCAGCAATCGTCCAGTGTGGCCTTTGTGTAGGCCAGGATCTCCTCCGGCGCGGCATCGACCCGGTCGATGGCCGCGCCGATGCCGCCCATCAGGACCAGCCTGCCCCTGAGCTGCTGCTGCAGCGCAGGGATGTTGTTCTCCGGCAGCGTGCCCTGCCACACCTGAATGCCGATCTCCGCCATGTCGTCCACGATGGGGACGAGGAAGGAGTCCGCGTGGTGGATGGCGATGCAGCCACGGGAGCGGATATAGCCGTAAAAGCGGCGGTAGGGCTCTTTGAAGAACGCCCGCCACATCTCCGGCTTCATGAACAGCGCGTCCTTTGTGCCCCAGTCGTCGTGGGAAAAGATCACGTCCGGCTGGAGATGGTCGATGAGCAGCTTCACATAGCCCAGCCGGTACTCGGTGATGTACTCGATAAGCTGGTGCATCTCCTCCGGGTGCTCGTACAGGGCGGTAAGGGTGTTCTCAAAGCCCATGAGGAAGTGGCACTGCTCAAATATGCCCGTGCCCATAAAGCCGGCCACCAGCTGCTGCTCTCCGGCGGAGGCCCGGGCCTTGCGGCGGCATTCCTCCCAGCCCTCGGTGCAGCTGGCCGCCAGATCCGGCGCGTGTACCGTCTCCCGCCACCGGGTAATGTCGGGGCATACCGTCAGCTCATCGCTGTGTACGGGGATCGCGCCGGGCGCGTCCTCGGGAAAGCTGATGGTCGTGCCCCACCGGTCCTTCGTCACCGAGCCACGCCTCCGGTTGCCCCGCAGATAGGTGTTGATGGGGTCGTACAGGCACATATGAAGCGCCTCATACTGCCGGAGCACCCGCTCCGGCCTGCCCTCCGGCTTCAAAAGCTCAAGAAAGATCTCCTTTGCTGTCTGCATGGCTTGTCACCTCTCTGAATAGAGCACGCAGGACGTATACGTCATGGTGCGTGCGCCGTAATTATATTCCAGTCCTGAACGGACACATATATCGCTGACCCACAGGCCGTAGGCCTCCATAGACGACAGCTGCCGTGCGGGAAACCGGCAGGGCCTGTCCGGATAGGTGCATCTGGCACAGAGGGTACACGCACCGGCGGTCAGGGGGAGACAGTCGGGGTACAGCATCCGTGCCTGCCGGGCAAAATTTTCAAAGCACCGCTTGTGATGCCGTGCGATGGCCTGCATCCCCTCATAGTCGAATTCGTCCGCCAGCGTGCCGGTGGTCTGCACCAGAACGCCGCTGTCACAGCGGCTGATGCGCTCCCTTGCCTGTTCAATGCTGCCGCAGCCGGGGGGACAGGCCCAGTTCTTACCGTATTTCCCGCAGCGGTCCGCCTCGCACATATCCCGGATCTCATCCAGCGGCACAAGGGACGCCATATTGGCGGGGGCGCAGTGGGAGAACCCGTTCTCCGCCGCCAGCGTCATCAGCCCCGTCATATCCACCGCTCCTCTTGACAAAGCAGGTAAGTACTGCTAAAAATTATAAGTAGATTATAGTAAAGGGGGACTGCCCGTGTCAAGCGTTCAGGTGCAATGCGGCGGCAAAACCTGTACCGCAGCGGTGCGGGACGGCGAAACGCTGCTGCCGGCGCTGCGCCGGGCAGGGTTCTCCATCCCGGCCGCCTGCGGCGGCAGGGGGCGGTGCGGCAAATGCCGGGTGACGGTCAACGGCGTGTCCCGCCTGGCCTGCAAGACCGTTCCCTCCGACGGCGACGTGGTGACGCTGCCGGAGACGGCCGGCGGCGCGATCCTCACGGACACGGTGTCCATCGCCGTTTCCGGCGGGAACGAGCAGGGCTGTGCCGCCGCCGTGGACCTGGGCACGACCACGGTAGCCGTGCGGCTCTACGACCTGGCCTCTGCCCGGGAGCTGAAGACCGTCAGCGCCTGGAACGTGCAGGCATCCTACGGCGCGGACGTCATCAGCCGTATCCAGTACACCCTGGACGAGCCGGACGGCCTGACAGAGATGTCCGGCCGCATCCGAACGCAGGTTTCGGAGCTGGTGTCCGCCTGCCTTGCCGATGCGGCCTGCCCGGCGGATACCCTGCGGCGGGTATCGGTGGCGGGCAACACCGTTATGCAGCACCTCTTTGCCGGACTGCCGGTGCGCTCCATCGCCGCCGCGCCCTTCGCGCCCCTGTCGCTCTTTGACGGCGACACGGCGGACACGCTGCTGGGCGCGCCGGTGTTCTATGCGCCCTGCGTGGCCGGCTATGTGGGCGGCGACGTGACGGCGGGCCTGCTGGCCTCCGGGCTGTACCGAAAGCCTGGACAGCACCTGTTTTTGGACCTGGGCACCAACGGCGAGATGGCCCTGGGCGGCGCGGAGGGCTTCTCCTGCTGCGCCGTGGCGTCAGGCCCTGCCTTCGAGGGGGCGGGCATCGCCTGCGGAATGCCGGCGCTGGACGGCGCGGTGAGCCGCGTCCGGTACGACCGGGGCTTCCTCTATGACGTCATCGGCGCGTCAGAGCCTCGCGGCATCTGCGGCTCGGGGCTTGTCGATTTGACGGCGGCACTGCTGGACCTGGGCGCCATCGACAAAAGCGGGCGGCTGCTGCCGCCGGATGAGACGCCGCCCCCGCTGCGCCGCTTCGTAAGACCGGACGGCAGAGGCAACGGTGTTTTTCACCTCACGGACCGGGTGTACCTCACGGCGGAGGATGTCCGCAGCCTCCAGCTGGCCAAGGCTGCCGTGGCCGGCGGGATCGAGGTGCTGCTCCGGCAGCGGGATCTGGACGCGGCGGCGCTGGACGGCGTATACATCGCCGGCGGCTTCGGCAGCTATATCGACCCGGACAGCGCCATGGCCATCGGTATGCTGCCCCGGCTGCCCCGGAGCAAGCTCCGCTGCTTGGGGAACACCGCCCTGGCGGGGGCATCTATGGCGGCGCTGGACGGGGAGGAACGCCGCCGCCTGGGGCGCATCGCGGCGAACTGCCGCTATATTGAGCTGTCGGGGCGGCAGGATTTCGCCCGGGCCTTCACGGATCACATGGTATTTTGACATAACGGAGGGAACAGGATGCAGATACGATTTCCGCTTATTTTGGACGGCGCTACCGGCACGGAGCTGCAAAAGCGCGGCTATAAGGGTGACGTCAGCGCCGAGCAGTGGGTGCTGGAGCACCCGGAGAGCATCATAGACGTGCAGACCGGCTACGTGGCCGCCGGCAGTCAGGTGCTGTACGCACCCAGCTTCGGCGCAAACCGCCGCAAGCTGGAGGAGCACGGCATTTTCAACAGAACTGCCGACTACAACCGCCGTCTGGCGGAGCTGTCGAAGAGAGCCGCCGACGGCAAGGCCCTTGTGGCGGGCGACATCTCCCCCACGGGACTGTTCCTCTCGCCGCTGGGCGAAGCGTCCTTTGAGGAGCTGGTGGACATTTACACGGAGCAGGCCGCGGGCCTTGAGCAGGCCGGCGTGGACCTGTACGTCATCGAGACCATGATGACGCTGTCCGACACCCGCGCCGCCGTGCTGGCGGTGCGCGGCGTCAGCGACAAGCCCATTTTCGTCACCTTCACCTGCGACGAGCACGGCCGCAGCATCTCCGGCACGGACGTCACCGCCGCGCTGACGGTGCTGCAGGGTATGGGCATCGACGCCTTTGGCCTGAACTGCTCTGCCGGCCCGGCGGAGATGCTGCCCCAGCTGCGGCGTCTGCGGGAGTACGCCCGCGTTCCGCTCATCGCCAAGCCCAACGCCGGTATGCCGCAGATCGTGGACGGCAGGGCGATCTACCACTGCCCGCCGAAGGAGTTTGTCCGCTATATACCGGAGTTCCTGGCCGCCGGCGTTGCCGTGTTCGGCGGCTGCTGCGGCACAACGGCGGCCCATATCGCCGCCCTCCGTGACGCGCTGGCCGGGGCGGAGATCACCCCGCCCGCCCCCCGGCACACGGATATGCTCCCGGCCTCCACGGAGAAGCTGCCCGCCTATCTGCCTGTGGACGCCGTCCATGGCCCGATCCTGGCGGTCGCGGACGATCTGGAGGACCGCCTGTCAGACGTGCTGGACAGCGGCGATGTTATGGCGGCCATCCGCGTGGACACCTGGGAGGACGTGGACGGGCTGGCCGATGTCCAGTATATGATCACCAAGCCGCTGTGCCTGGTGTGTGACGATGCGGAGCTCCTGGAGGCCGCGCTGCGGGTATACCAGGGCCGTGCGCTGTACGAGGGCAGCCTCCCGGAGTCAGCACTGCTGCCGCTGTGTGCCAGATATGGCCTGCTGATCTGAAGAAAACCGTCAGAGGGACGCCGCCCCATCCGGGACGGCGTCCCCCTGCGCACCATCGCACTCTATTTCTGCTTTTTCTTATAAAGCAGAGCGAATCAGCCGAGAATTTAGTTCAAGTCCTGCCTAACGCTCTGAAATGCCCTTGTGTATCTATAAAACATGCTTTGAAAAAAACAGGGCATAAAAACGCTGAAACCCCTGATTTCTCAGGGGTTTCAGGTGAGTGCATCTATTTTGGCCACTCAAGATGGTTGCGGGAGAGGGACTTGAACCCCCGACCTCCGGGTTATGAGCTGCGGTCAGGAATACTTTTGCGGCGATTATTCAGGGGTTTGGCACATATTGACGGCTTTTTCCAACGCTCCGAATCCACTGAAATCTGCCCAATCCACTGTGTGCTAACCCCGTATGGGTCAAAATATGGGTCAAAAATGTGGTCTTAAAAATGGGTCAGCCAAGCAGGCAGCTTTCACTGCCAAATTTGGACTTACGACACATTCAAGACCACTTTGGATTCACTTTCCGATGGTTACGCTGCCCGGGTTTTCAAGAGATTTTTCATCCCCTGTTTTCGAGCCAACCGCCAATACCGGAAGCTTTTCTTACTCTGCCAGTAATCTCCCGCCCTAGTTCCAACATGGGTCAAAAACATGGGTCGGGCGGTTTTCCTCTCCCAAGGCAGAAACCAACTCCCATCCCAAGGTGTCGTGATTGTACCATAGCTTTTAGAAATTGCAAGTCTTTTCTTCCCAAAAGAAACTGCCGCCGGATGGTATCAACCGATACCACCCGGCGGCAGCTAACAATACGAAGTAATCAAATAAGTGGAAATCTTACTCTGCTAACAAATCAATTTGCTACCAATGCAGTCAGAGCATCCGCTGTGTCCTTAGATTTCTCGTCACCAGCAGTCTGTGCGATCTCAGCAGCTATCGCCTCTTTATCCATCTTCAGCTTATCCAGCAGGAAAGCATGCCTCAAATCAAAGCTTTGGAACACATCATCCCATGTCAAAGCATAGACTTCATAGTTGTCAATTTCAGCAACCAAGCCCTTTTTGCCTTTAGACTTCTGGGAATCGTATCGTGCCTTGACATCGTCATCAACAGCGCTACATACAGCAATAAACTTCCATCTGCGGTACTGGCTATTAAACAACGGTTGTTTTCGGACGTAATCCATATAGTCTTCAATTTGACGTAAAACCGCTTTGGTGAGCACTACTTTGGGTGCTTTCAGCTCAACGACCAGATTTTCCTGAATCGCACTACCATTTGCATCCTCAGTATTTCTTGCAGCACAAGCAAAAATATCCATCCGGCGAAGCTCTTCTTCATCTGGTGTCAACACTGGATTTGGAGCCTTATCACCATAGAGCAAGTACAGATACTCTTCAAGCGCCTTTTGCATTCGCTTGTCTGCCGTTACCAGGTGATACTGTTCTCCGAACAGCCAGTAATGCTGCTCCACAATCTTTTGAACGTGGTCACGTTCATTCGCATATCCTGCACAGTCAAAGACGATTGTCTTGAGAACCTCGATGACCTTATACCGGTCTTCAATAAAACGAATGGTTGCTATAATATTCTCCAGATGTGTCCGCTTTAACACAGATGCAAATTCTTCACGCTGCTTTGGCGACAGTTGAACAATTTCATCGATAATGGAAAGAACATTTTCCCTTTCTTCGGAGCTGAGCAACAAATTCAAAAAACCCAGTAAAGATTTTTCCTGAATCGGCTTCAGGTTATGGAATATCCTAGGCTGAATTCGATAAATCTCCTTTGTGACTTGCACCAAATCCTTTTTACGTAAGGCCCCGTAAAAGTCATTCGGGAATGTAGGGAAAGAATTTCTGGCCTCCATTCGCGCAATGGCTTTATCCACTTGTGCCGCCATGTGCTTATGCAAGCTTTCTTCTATAACATCCTGAATTTCTTTGCTTAACTCTTTTAGAACCTTCTTGTCTTCATCATACTCATTCAACGCAGTTTGCCCATCAAGTTCTACTCTTTTGCCCTTTAATGTAATTCCGTCTCTCCCCAAAAAGAACGGCGAAGTGACAAATACACTGTGGTTAAAATTCACCGTATTACGGTTAAATGTTGTCGTATCCTTCGACCTAACAACACCCTCTTCATCCAGGAAATACACAGAGAAATTCTCTGTAATTTTCTCATTCCAAACAATTAACGCAATTTTGAACGGGATTCTGGATATTAGGATTTCCTTTTCAACACTTGCATCAGTATTAATGTACTTTCGATAATCCAACTCTGTACCATTGATGGTTAGTACGATTTTCTTATCCTTATTGAGGTACAGATACCATGCAAAGGCTTTGAGCATAGTATCTTCTAACTGCGCAAAGGTTACATCATCTTCACATATACCATCAATGCCACTGATGATCAGTCTCGTGCCCGTTGATCTCGTTGTTGGTGCCGGATCAGAAACATCGCATTGGTTTTTATCAGCATTCTCCAAGCTGATTGTATACGCGATATTGCCATCTGGTGTTGCCGTTACCGTCGACCATTCAGCCAAGGATGCAAAGGAAAAACACGAGAATCGTCCTTTGCCCTTGTTTGCCTTTGTTTTGATTTGCAGGGATCGGCTGTTCTTTTGAGAATCGAGGAATGCACCAAATGTGCGTTCAAGGGAATCATAGGCGATTCCATCTCCGTTGTCGGTGATAACAATCTCTGCACTTCCTGTCAGCTCATTGGGAATACAATCAATTGCAACAGCGGTTGCATTGGCCTCAAAGCTGTTCCATACATATTCGCACAGGGCATCCTTGTAGTCCTTCGTAATACCCGAACTCTCTACACTCTGATTGTTTACACTAAGCTTAAGAATCATTTGAATACCCCCAACTGTCTATATCTGTCGCCGAGGTTATACTTCTATATTTGTATTCTATCATGGAATTTGTCCAATTTATAGCATCAATTTAGGAAAACACAAAAATAGTTGTTTTGTAGACTTGCAATAATCTGCAGTTATCAGCCATCCAACAGGGAGGGCTTGTGCTATATTGCAGCCTGTGACAAACCAAAAGAGCAACTATCACTTCGTTTCCCACAAATACGCCAGTCAGCAGGCTTGTTATTTGGCTCAACCGAAATTTATGTTTTGTACAGAATATTTTTCATTCTCCTATTGACAAATCCCTTTCAGTGTTGTATATTATTTCCATCAATTTCTAAATTTTGGATGAAAGGAGTTTTATATGAATACATCCAACACTAATGACTATTCCGTTTTTAAGGATGCGCTAGGGAAGCGCATTCAGCTTTTGAGAACTGCAGCAAGCCTAACGCAGGAGACACTAGCAGCGAATTCCGGATTGACGCGCACGACTATCGTTGATATCGAGAAAGGTGCTACAAACCCCACATTAGAGGGACTCGCTCACATTGCATCTGCACTGGGACTCAAGGTGCCCGACCTGTTCTCTTCCGGTGTAGCGCACCAAAGTACCTACATCATGCAGCCCACCAGCGGAAACCTCTATACACCCTTGGTGGAGCAATTGACCACAGTTAAAAATGGTGAGCTGAATATCCATGTTGCCTATGCTAAAAGCAGTGGCGTCGATCTGCTGACAGCGGCACTCCAGACCTTCCGCAGCGCAGGCGGACACCTCCGTGTACTCGCTGGTATTGATCAGAAAAACACGACCGCTGAAGCCCTATACAAACTCACAAAGCTCTGCGACGAACTCTATGTAGTCCATGATAGCGCATTTGCTCAGACATACCATCCTAAGATTTTCATCGTCCGGAATGCGGATCAGGCATGGGTCGCTGTGGGTTCCAACAATCTGACTCGTGGTGGTTTGTGTACCAATTACGAAACCTGCAACACTCAGTTTCTGAATCTGAACGATACGCTGGATCACAGATCTTACGAGAATCTGACGGAAGCATTCACCCTGTATCGGGAGTCTAATCTGGTAAAAAGGATTTCTTCTGTTGAGGACATCCAAGAGCTTCTGCGTAATGGTCTGATTGTTACCGAGCAGCAGAGCCGACAAAACTCTACCAAGCGCAGTAGCTTCAGTGCGAATACACACTTTGGCCACCGTGCAGTTTCCAATCTCCCCACCGCATCGGTAAAGATTCCCGTCCCCGCCAATTTGTTTGCAGGCACATCTTCCAATTCTAGGACAGGCAACAACGAAAGTGCCGCCACACAGCAACCTACCGCACCTTTGCATGATTCTGAAGTCACCGCAGCATCTTTTCTTTCTTTGGAAGCATCCAGTGATGTACAGGCAACCTACTGGTTCGAAATGCGCGCAAGCACCGGCGGCTCTAGAAACATTCTCGATCTTTCTTCTTCCGCTAAGCTTCAGAGCGGCACCCACCCCAATGTAGAAAACGGATCTATCCCCGGTAGTGTGGCCTTTTTCGGTTTGGATCCCATGGCTCGTGATGTGGAGAAGAATGTCACTATCGTCTATAACGGTATTTCCTACTATCCCAGCACCATCAAATTTGCACCCAATAATGCATCCTGGCGAATCCAGCTCAAGGGAGATGCGGAGACCGGCGACGAATCCCTTTCTCAGTATGGCAAAACAGACTTTGCCTATCACATTCTCGTTTTCCATCGTGTAACCTCTGACCACTACATTCTTGAAACCATGGCCGAAAGCGAACTGGACGCACTGAAAGCAAACAGCGAATTCTGGGCAACCAACGGCATTAATAAGTCTTCCAAGGCATTTGGTAAGATCAGAATTGGATAATCCCAATAGATAAGACGCAGGCCCGAAAGCCTGCGTCTTTTACTATGCCTTAAAGGAGTTGCGAACCATTTTCTCTTCTGCGCTTGTAAGACCATACATCTGGAAAATAATCTTGTCGATTTCCTCCCGTACATCTGCAGCGGTTTTGTAGTAGTTATCCGCATTCTTTATTTCCGGAACACCATCCCACAAACCACACAAGTCCGGCTCATTCCGGTATAGTAGCCGTTCCAAGGCTCTGACCGCATCCAATGCCGTATAATCTACACCATGTAAAGTAACCATGCTGTTCCATGCCTCTCGGAAAGGAACAGGAATCTGCCGTACAACACTCTGCGTCAGATCAATACCCCCCATTTTCAACCGTACAAAAAAATCAAACACCTTGGAATTAAACAGCGCCAGTATCATCAAAAGATCCTCAACTGGTGTTGTCTGGAGCAATTGAACGGATTGGCAAGTTGGCATTGACGGTATGATCGATGCAATCATAGTCCGTTGATTGGTGGGAGAGGTAAGACTTCTCCAGCACAGAGAATACGGTTGATCATACCTATCAAGAAATGATTCCCAAAATTTCTTATCAATAAAGTATCTGCACTCCGGAGCAGGCTTTGGGGCAACAAAACTATCACCCGGTTGCCGTCTAGCAGATGCCTTTGCTTGATAACGTTCATCAGCACTCATTCCTGCAAATGTGGAAAAACGATTATCATATTGTTCGATGAATTTTCCCTCATAGATTGGGACTCGTGTTTTTTCCGACTTTGTAGAAATGTGTTCTGCATGCGCAGTAAGGTGTACCAACCTACCAAAATGACACTTTGGAAATTCTTTTGCAAACACTGACAGCGATCTGTGTGTTCGAAGTAAGAACGAGAACTCCTTCGAATCTGCCACATTCGGAAGCAGTCCTGTTTCCGGATTGACAAGTTCCAGCTCCTCGCTCGTAACATTGATTGGCACAGACGACAATATCTGTTCTTGCTTAGTCAGTCCATAATGTACCTTTATGCCACCGGCATGTTCTCCTCCGAAGAAGAGTACACAGAATTTCTCGCGGCTGTCAATTTGGAAAAGCTTCTCCCGATTATCAAAGAGAAACACCTCTGAAAGTGATCCCTGATTAACAAAATGTCGGAAGCAAGACGAATAGCAAGTTGATGTAACCAGCGCACTTTTCGCTATAATCGCTGCAAAACCATCTTTTTCTGTCAATCGAGAAGCTAGCTCAGCAAACATTGCATATGTGTTCAGCTCCCCAACCAACGATACTTTCAGGAGCGGATGTTTAGGGATTTCTTTTTTCACCGAAGCATAATCATCTTGCAGAAGCTGGTAGTACTCCAACAGTTCTAGCCAATTAACCGCAAGTTTTTTAATTTCCTTTTCGCGCTTGTTTTTCTGCGAGATTGCTGAAATTGCAGGACAAACCGGTCTAAAAAATGCCCGTTCTTCAAAGCGGAGCTTTTCCCATGGCGGATTTCCTAACACGACCAGGTTTTGTTGTTCCAGTTCCAAGCAATTGATTCCTTCTGTCTCAGCATACAATCTGTTAAGCGCAAAATTATCAAACCTCACTTCTAGCGGTGCAATTTTATCGCTATGAAGCAATGGATTGCCTACAATAAAGTTCTTTGCGACCTCACGAAGCAAATTTTCATCATCTTCAGCTTCAACTGCAGAAACAATCCGCGCAATGGTGATCATCAGTGCTATTGGGTTGACATCTACACCCCTCAACTGAGTTGCCAACTTCTTTCTGGAATAACCCAATACATGATTATCAAAATACTGGATTACCGCTAACAGAAATTCTCCGCATCCACAAGAATAGTCCAGGAAGGTTATATTCTCATACTCATTGCAGCAAGCAAAAGAGTCTGAATCTATCGCACGCCTCCGCTTTCGATCCATGTAGCTCTCTAGCGCACGATAAGTAATTTGCGCAGAAAAGTCAGAAGAAGTATAATATGCCCCCGCAATATCTCGGCTAACTTTATCGATTTTATATCCAACTCTCTCAGGCTGTACGCAAAACTCGCTTGCCAAAAGTGCATCATACAGGATTTCTGGTTTTGCTGCAAGTGCGCTTTCTTCTGGCCAATTGTTAATAATGCATTCGCGGTTATTCTCAAAGAACTCTGTCGTGCTCTGTGGGATTAACTCAATTCTTTGATAGAGCGCTAATTGATCTTTAATTGGCATATTCTCGCGCTTGAGAAGATAGCAAGTGCCATGGCAAAAGTAAATCGCCTCGAGATGCAATACCGCTTTTTTGACTTCGCATATACGCCTAAAGTCACCACGAAAAATTTCCGAGATGGTGGTCGTAATTGCATTTTGAATTATATGTATCTGGTTGCTCATGCTTCACCATCCTCAAATCTTTCTTGTGAACATTCCGCCCTCATAATGATAGTACGGACGATTACTGAAGGTCTGTGTATGAATAGAATTGAACTGCATCGCAATCCATTCTTCTACTGTATCCCATTCGTTTTTCAACCCAGGATACATCTCATAGAACTTCTGGCACAGTTGTAACATCTGCATTTCATCGCGAGTCTCCACTCTAAAACCAAGAATTGCTAGAACAATGTTGTGCAATACCAAGTTCTTGTACTTGGCCTTGCATTCTTCGAACGTCTCAGGAGAAGACGAAATCAACTCAACAATTAGTTCTGGACTAACCTGTTCCTTACGTGCGATAAACTCCAACAAGCCATCACAACCCAAGGATTGTTTATTCACTCTGGTTCGAACAATCTGACAATTCGCATCTAACGCCTGGGCCATTACTTTATCCAATTTGTTCGCGATCGACGTTCCGGTTATGTCTATAGCAGGTACTCCAACAGTTTCATTCAGTTTCGAAAGCTCTGCTTTATCAAGCGCATATGCCTCAAGAATAATGTCATCAAGTTTCTTTTCGCAGCTTAATTTCACTAACTCGTCTTGCATTTCTTTCAGGAAAAGCTGCCATACAAAAGCATCCAAAGACGCGAATTCAATAACCGGTACTTGCCATTCCAAATTATTAGGTCGCACTTTGAGCTGCTCTCTTTTTCTGTCATAACATTCTCGTCCTAAGCTATTCAGCTCAATTCGATCAAGCAAACCAGTAGGAACCGGAACTCTTGAAATGTATCCGGCTGCAACCGTAAGCTTTGGCGAAAGCGCTCTTAAATAATAGGAAAACACTCTAGAGTTCAACAGTGAAAGATGCGCGTAAGGACTTCCCTGAACATCTCTAATCCCCGGTCCAGATGCCACAAACAGCTGACCTTCTTCCAGCAGACGAGCGTTGAAGCCGGATGTACCAGTATCGCTATAGACCAGCGATGTTCTATCGAAATACTTTGTGTTGCGCAGAGCCGAACCCTTAGTCGCACGAATATATTCGCCGTCAGCGCCCCATTTTAAGACATAGCTATTAAGTCCACACCAGCGAGAATAACTGCCGCCTTTACTAACAGGAACCCACTCTGGATCATTTAAATGTTCCCAGTAATAGCCTATTAGTCTAGCTGCATCACCCGTTGAAGTGCCCTGCATCGGGATTCCGTAATCTCCGTATTTCCCTGGCATAGCATGTACAGTATTGGGGGTGGTTTGGCTTAAAGAGAAAGCCATGTGTTCACCACCAAAAAGCTGCGTCTGTTGCATAAGCAGCACCGAATCGGAGGCCTTTCCCAGTACTGCAGCTTTTTCTTTAAGCGGAATATCTCTCAATGTCAACACTTTGACACATGCATTCGCATACGGTGTTTTCGTAACCCTGACCAGCGCTACATTTGCCTTTTCTCCACTTAGATCATAGAATGCTCCAGAACCTAAGTCTGCAATTGATTCTATCGTATTATTGGTGATAAGTTCTCTTCGCAAATTCTCGAAACTGTCTAAATACATCCAGCTGCTTTGCGTAACAAGTCCAATCGTTCCACCTGTTTGAATTTTATCGATGCACTGTAAAATAAACGCATTGCACAGATCGCACTTGGCGTTAGGGAAATGCTTCTTGAGATGTTCCTTCATAGAACTAGCCATACCTTTAACGGTTTGGAATGGCGGGTTCGTATAGATCTCTGTAGCGACAGCGGTCATGCTTTCTAAATTCTCACGCTTGCCATCCGCCACTCTTCTGATTCTGTGCGTTGAAAAGTCTGCCTCCAGGAAGCCAAATCCATTTGGCTCAACGGATGTAAAAATATTGGGGCAAAATAGTCTCCAATCAACAGTAGATACCTGCTGTACTTTAGCCAACAACATCAATGCTTTAAGCTTCAGGTTCACTGATGCGACCGCTGCCAGATTGGGATCCAATTCATATCCATATAAAGCATTGAAAATATTCTCAATGCAAGCGATAGGATTATCTAATTCTCTATACCTTAAAACAAACAACTGGTTCAAGATATGGGAAAGGAAATTACCACCACCGCAAGCTGGATCTAAATATACAGAACTAGCAGTCGTTGTTCTAGGAATACCTTTTGTAAGATACTCAATCATGTATTCTTCCGTAAAGAACTGGGTACTTTCTAACCCAGAATCCAGGCTAAGTTTGTTCACATACTGATAAGCCCACGATAAAATATCATCAACATAGTCTGCATAGCGATAAATGTATTTTTCAAAATCCGAAACCAAGGACGAAAACATTTCCCAGAAGGATCTGCGGCTCGACTCCTTGAACTCAATCTCAAGCAGTTCCGAACTGATCATCAAAAACACATCATCTTTCTCATTAGATGATTCATCGTTCTGGATATCACAGAAAATAGTTGTAGCAAGTAAGCTAACAAACACCATTTTGGATGTGCTGGGGTTATTAAGCTTTCCGTTTATTTCCTGATAAGCATTTACCGTCAGCTTCTTTAGTGCTGTCCTAGCTGCTCGTGCTGTGGGCGATTCAACTGTATGGTGAGTTTGAACTCGACCGTCTGCCGGCTTCAAAGCATCCTCTGGCACCACCCACATATTTCCGATACGAGTTGCATTCTTAATTCTATTTTCAGTACAAAGCACTTGAACACGTCGTTTAGAAATGCCCCACTTTGTCGCAGCTTGCTGTGCAGAAATGTATCCCATATTCATCTCTCCTTACTCGCATATTATATTCTCTATCAAGAATAATATCAAGATAAATTTACTCATCTCATCAAGCTTTTTGACGAGACGAGTAAACTATGGATGTACTATCCTAACTCTTGTAGTAATCTAACGCCAATTTTGATTCCCTCCACAACCCCTGCCCTCTCATGATCCCGGCAGAGCTTGCAAACCGGATAGACGATTCTGTCCATCTCCCGGAGGGGCATCCCGTTCATCTGCCGGTACAATTCTTCGAAATCCGCCTTTATCTGCTCACTGTCATAGGGGTTGTTTTCGTTGAAGCATTCATACAGTAATCCTAACCGCTTTTGCAAGCGGCCGTCCGGCGTTTCAGAAGCACGCAAAGCACGCCGAGGGTAGTGATACCACCCATGCCTCGCACACGCAGAAAGCCCTGAGCGCAGGATGTACAAACCGCAATTTCGGCAGAAGCGAAAAAGATCACGCAGCCCAGCGGGGCCGCGACGCCTCGGGACAGCGACACGCATAAGCGCATCGCTGTCCCGCAGGCTTTCTGCGTCCTTCAGAAGCGCCTCCGACCAAGACCCAAAAGCGGCAAAGTACGCCGTTCTGACACCCGGCCCGGGGATGTTCGTGAACGTGCGGAATGCGCCGAGGGTAGTGATACCACCCCCATCCGAATCGCCCCCTGTTTCGCCGTGTAAGCCCTTGTGTGCGATTTTTCTTGAAGAGCCGAGTGTGTGTACCCGCTTTTGCCCGTGAAAGCAAACGTGGGCCATTTGTGAGAGAAGCCGAGAAACGCAATGAGGAACGGTTGGGGATAAAGTTTATGGCGGCAGTTTTGTCAGATTTTCTCCCTCTGCTGATAGTGGGGGTTCACAGAGAACCGGGAAATGTATGTATATAAAAGCGTGGCGGATTAAAAGGGATTTCACTGGCAACGCAAAGCCCTGCTGTGACCGGGGGAAGGCCCCTGTTTCGGCGTGTAAGCCGCTGTGTGCGATCCTGTTGGCGAAGGCGAGTGTGTACCCGCTTTCGGCTGTGAAAGCAAGCATGGGGCGTTTGTGCGAGAAGTTGAAAAACGCAATGAAAAGCGGTTTGGAACAGCGTTGCGGCGGCAGCTTTGCCGGATTTTTCTCTTCTGCTGGTGTTGAGGGTTCATAGAGAACCGGGAAATGTATGTATATAAAAGCACGGTGGAATAAAAAGAATTTCGCTGGCGGCATAAGACCGCACTGTGGCTGAGGGAGGGAAGGCCCGTGTTTCGGCGTGTGAGCCGTTGTGTGCGATCTTGTTGGCGAAGGCGAGTGTGTGCCCACTTTCACTCGTGAAAGCGAACGTGGGCCGTTTGTGGGAGACATTGAAAAACGTGATGAAAAGCAGTTTGGAACAGCGTTGTGCCGGTAACTTTTTGGCGATATTTGCGGGAACGGTTTTGGACGAAAAACAGAACTTTTTAAGCCGGATTTTTGGACGGGGAAGGCCGTTCGATTTTAGCACAAGATAAAGAGAGGTGCCCGTAATTGGGCACCTCTCAGCCACAAAGCCCCGCAGTGCGGGGCTTTCCGAGGTTTTGAAACCGCAGTCTAAGGTGCACCTTGGCGGGCGTTTTCGCGGTCGTGGGTGAACATG
>ERZ824978.1970-NODE-1970-length-19546-cov-4.476579_pt1 | contig 19546 bp, 16 predicted proteins | sample MGYA00519860_ERZ824978 | MGnify/ENA primary metagenome ERZ824978 (study PRJEB31778, sample SAMEA3449184) | human gut metagenome | biome: human gut; feature: human-associated habitat; material: faeces | place: United Kingdom | collected 2010/2012 ... | reverse complement strand
GCGGGCGCACCAAAGGGCTTTCCGCTCGCCCTTTGGAAACCTTCGGGCACCGAAGTTGGTGAATAACCCATGGGATGACAAGTCCCAATCCGCGCCGTAGTCGGCGCGTCAGGCCCCATCCAGGGCAAGGGATGTGCGCCTGTAGGCACCCCAAAAAGCTTCCCTCTTTTCTGCGCAAAAAACACCGGCAGGTTCCCCCACCGGTGCAACTCTTTTAACTTTTTCCTTACTCCATCGGCTTAAACCCTTCCCCCAGCACCTCATGCGCGTCGCTGATAAACACAAACGCCTGCGGGTCCATCCGATGAACGATGTTCTTCAGCCGCCCCAACTCCTGCGCGCTGACCACACAGAGCACCACGGGACGCTCCTGCCCGCTGAACCCGCCCTTGGCGTCCAGCATGGTCACGCCCCGGCCGATCTCGTCCATCAGAGCCTGTTTGATCTCCTTCCCGTGCAGGGAGTTGATAAAACAGGCCTTTTCCGTGGTCAGGCCGTTCATCACCACATCGATGAGTTTGGAGGAGGAATAGAGGCAGATGAAGGCGTACAGGGCGTACTCCGCCTGAATCTGGAAGCCGGCCAGCAGCACCACCAGACAGTCGATGATGAACAGGATCACGCCCACGGAGAGATAAGGGATCCTTTGGTGAATCACCCGGGCGGCCATGTCCGTGCCGCCGGTGGTGGCCCCGCCCTTGAGAACGAAGCCCAAACCAACGCCCAGCAGCACGCCGCCGAAAAGGGAACCCAGCAGCGGATCGTGGGTCATGGGCTGCAGGGGCAGAAAGTCGATCAGCAGGGAAAAGATCACCGTCGCGCCCAGCGAACGCACGGCAAAGGTGCGCCCCATGGAGCGATAGCCGATCAGAAACAGCGGGATGTTCATCAAAAGGCTGGCTGTGCCTACGGGCCAGCCGAACAGATAGTTGAGCACGGTCGCCAGACCAGTCACGCCGCCGGGGGCAATGTGATTGGGCACCAGAAACCACGGATAGGCCATGGCTCCCAGCAGACAGCCCAGTAAGATCTGCCCCCAGGCAGTGATCCGTTCTTTGGTGAACCATTCCTTCATGGGTTTTGTTCCTCTCTTTCTCCCTGTTCCAAGGGATAGGGACGCATATCCAGCGAATGCCGCAGCGCTTCCTCTACCTGTTCCAGCCTGCCCGGCGGAAGGGTTCCCAACCGCCGATCCAGCCTTGTTTTTTCCAGCGTGCGCACCTGTTCGCACAGCACGGTGGACGGCTGGCGCAGCCCGCCCTCCCCCATTTCCAGCCGCACATGGGTCGGCAAAGGCGGCTTGCGGGGGCTGGCGGTCAGCGGAACCGCGATCACCGTAGGCGCGCGGCGGTTTCCCAGGTCATTCTGGACGATCAGCACCGGCCGCCGTCCGCCCTGCTCGCTGCCGACGACGGGATCCAGCCGCGCCATATAAATATCTCCGCGTTTCACGCATTTCACTCTCCCGGACGGCAAAAATGAGGCCGCGCTAAGGAAATGCGCGGCTCAAGCCCCATTCGGAGCCCATACCGCCCTTTTCATTCTATGCGTGTGATAACGAGCGTGCGCTTGAGTTATGGTAACATTTTCCCGGCTTTCCGTCAAGGTGGGGAAAAGCCGGAGTTCCGCGTCCAGCCTTTCTTTTCCCCTTGACATGCCCCATTCGCCGCCTTATATTGATACCTGTTTGACCCTCATCAAGGAGGCCTCGTCATGGAACTGTTCATCCTGATTCTGGAGATCGTAGGCACGGTGTCGTTCGCCCTTTCCGGCGCGATGACCGGGCTGAAGAAAAATATGGATATCTTCGGCGTGTGCGTGCTGGGCGTGACCACCGCCGTGGGCGGCGGCATTTTGCGGGATCTGCTGCTGGGGCTGACCCCGCCCGCCACGTTTCTGGATCCCAAATATGTGCTGATGTCCATTGTCACGTCGCTGTTCGTGTTTTCCCCGGTGGTGCGGCGGGTGCTGTTCCACAGCCGCAAGCTGTACGACGCGCTGATGCTGATCTCCGACTCTGCCGGGCTGGGCATTTTTACGGTGTACGGTGCCCGGGTCGCCATTGGCGCGGGCTATGAGGAAAACCTGTTTCTGGTGCTGTTTGTGGCGGTGATCACCGGCGTGGGCGGCGGCGTGATGCGCGACCTGTTCGCGGGCGACCGGCCCTATATCTTCGTCAAGCACGTGTATGCCTGTGCCGCACTGCTGGGAGCCATCGCCTTCGCGGCGCTGAAACCGCTGGTAGGGCTGGACGGTGCGACCGTCATCGGCTTCGCGCTGATCGTCGTCATCCGCTTCTGCTCCGCCCGCTTCCACTGGAGCCTGCCGAAAGCCCGCTTATAACGCCTTCGGAAAGCCCGAACCGCCGCGATCTCCCGCGCCGCCTTGCTTTGCGCCTTTCATGGAAAAATTGTGGGTGAATTGTGGTTTAATTGTTGAAAAAATTTTTTGCCCGTGGAAATCATGTGGAAAAGCTTTGGAACCTTAGACGACGTCTGAATTTGCGCGCGCCCCGTTTTCCACTCCCCCCACATATAGAGGGATTGTATGCTATATTTAGTATTGACGAAAGGTCAAATCCACCATATAATGTTGTTTGTTTCCGGCTGGTGACGATTTCTGTCGGAAGCCGAGCCACAAATTCCATACTTGAAAATAGAAGGAGCCCTGAGATCATGATCATTTCCATCAAGAAGAGGGACGGACGTGTCGTGCCCTTTGACCCGAGCAAAATTGAGCACGCTATTGCCCATTGTTTTATGGGAAGCGGCAGTCAGAAAAGCGATGAAACGGCTCAGGAGCTTGCGGCGCTGGTCGTCTCTCAGTTGGAAAACGACGAGAACATCCCTTCTGTGCCTTCCGTGGAGCAGGTGCAGGACGTGGTGGAACGCGTGCTGATCGAAAAGGGCTTCGTGCGTTCTGCCAAGGCGTACATTCTATACCGCGCCGAACGCAGCCGTGTGCGCGAGATGAACACCCGCCTGATGAAGGTGTTCGAGGACATCGCCAGCAAGGACGCGGTGGACAGCGACATCAAACGCGAAAACGCCAACATCAACGGCGATACCGCCATGGGTAGTATGCTCAAGTTCGGCAGCGAAGGCGCGAAGCAGTTCTATGAAATGTACGTGCTGGACCCCCGTTTTTCTGCTGCCCATCATGACGGGGACATCCATATCCACGACCTGGACTTCTACACCCTGACCACCACCTGCTGCCAGATCGACCTGCTGGATCTGTTCCACGGCGGCTTCTCCACCGGTCACGGCGTGCTGCGGGAGCCCAACGACATCTACAGCTATTCCGCGCTGGCCTGCATCGCCATTCAGGCCAACCAGAACGATCAGCACGGCGGCCAGAGCATCGTGAATTTCGATTACGGCATGGCCCCCGGCGTCAAGAAGACCTACCGCAAGCGTTTCCGGGACAATCTGGACCGGGCGCTGGAGCTGCTGGGCGGCGTGGCGGATTCCGCGGATAAGGCCCGTGCTATCGTAGACGAGCTGAGCGAGCAGATTTCGCTGGCCCCCAATGCGGACGTGGATCGTCTGGTGGCGGAAAAGGTGGCGGAGCTTCTGCCCGATGCTTCTCAGGATGAGCTGAACAAGATCGTTTCCTTCGTCCGGGAGCACGCGGAGAAGGAGACCGACAAGGCCACCTATCAGGCCATGGAAGCCCTGATCCACAACCTGAACACCATGAACAGCCGCGCCGGCGCGCAGGTACCCTTCTCCTCCATCAACTACGGCATGGACACCTCCCCCGAGGGCCGCATGGTGATGCGCAACGTGATGCTGGCCACCGAGGCCGGTCTGGGCAACGGCGAAACGCCTATTTTCCCCATCCAGATTTTCCGCGTGAAGGAGGGCGTCAGCTTCAACCCCGGCGACCCCAACTACGACCTGTACCGGCTGGCCATCCGCACCAGCGCCAAGCGCCTGTTCCCCAACTTCAGCTTTGTGGACGCGCCCTTCAACAAGAAGTATTACAAAGAAGGCCATCCCGAGACCGAAATCGCCTACATGGGCTGCCGCACCCGCGTCATCGGCAATGTGTATGATCCCACCCGGGAAGTCTGCCCCCGCCGCGGCAACCTGAGCTTCACCTCCATCAACCTGCCCCGCATCGCCATCAAGGCCAAGGGCGACATCGGCTGGTTCTTCGAAGAACTGGAACGCCTGTGCAATCTGGTGCACGATCAGCTGCTGGAGCGGTTGGAGATCATCTCCAACAAGAAGGTCTACAACTTCCCCTTCCTGATGGGCGAGGGCGTGTGGATCGACTCCGAAAAGCTGGGCTGGACGGATTCCGTCCGGGAGGTGCTCAAGCACGGCACCCTGTCCATCGGCTTCATCGGCCTGGCGGAAGCGCTGGTGGCCCTGCGCGGTAAGCATCACGGCGAGGATCCCGCCAGCCAGAATCTGGGCTTGGAGATCGTGGGCTTCATCCGCAAATTCTGCGACGAGTGCAGCCAGCGGGAGAAGCTGAACTACACCTGTCTGGCCACCCCCGCCGAGGGTCTGAGCGGCCGCTTTGTCCGCATCGACAAGGAAAAGTATGGCATCATCCCCGGCGTGACCGATCGGGAATACTACACCAACTCCTTCCATGTGCCGGTGTACTATCCCATCAGCGCCTTTGAGAAGATCGCCATCGAGGCTCCCTATCACGCCCTGACCAACGCCGGTCACATCAGCTACATCGAGATGGACGGCGACCCCACCAAGAATCTGGACGCGTTTGAAAAGGTCGTCCGCTACATGCACGATCAGGGCATCGGTTATGGCTCCATCAACCACCCGGTGGACCGCGACCCCGTCTGCGGCTACAACGGCATCATCGGCGACAGCTGTCCCAAGTGCGGCCGCCACGAGGATGGTCATGCCTTTGAGCGCATCCGCCGCATCACCGGCTATCTGGTGGGCAATCTGGATCGCTTCAACAACGCCAAGCGTGCTGAAGAATCCGAGCGAGTCAAGCACACCATCTGATCTTTCTTTTCAAATAAACCGCCCTTCCGCATTTTCAGCGGAAGGGCGGTTTCATTTGTCCAAAAGGCTGCCAGCCCCCGTAAGCATTGCTTCGCAGCCTGCCCCGCGGGGGATGGGCTTCGGCGTTGCAGGACGGCTTTGCCACTGTCCTCCCTTCTCGGGGCTGCGCCCCTTATCAGGTGGCCCACGGGGAAAGTACTGCGACAGAAGCCGTCCCTAAGAAGTCCCCGCAGAAGGACTCTTCCTCCCGCGTCTTCTCTTTTTCACGCATGAACGCCCTTCCGCATTTCCCGCGGAAGGGCGTTTGGGTTGGATTTTTATGCTTCCGGCAGCCAGACTCTCATGCTGCCTTCGCCCCGGTTACCCCAGGTATAGTAGGGCACGGCGGTCAGGGTCGCCGGGGTGCGGGCAGGCCGCTCATAGGCGTACAGGCCCTCCATGGCCGCTGTACGGAGTCCTTCGCCCTGCAGGGGAACAATGCCGCCCAGCAGCCCCGGAGCCAACGGAAGGGCCTTCCACTGGCTCTCCGGACGCAGAGAGAGGCGACGCACGTCGCCGTTGTCCACTTCTTCGAAGCAGTATACCAGCGGCCCCCGCTGCAATGCCGCGCAGCCCGTGTCCTCAAAGACCTTGGGGTTGGCATAGACCTGATGAACGCTGCCGTCCAGCCGAAGCACCAGCTCGTCGCCGGGCTGAAGCTCCACATAGGCATAGCCCTTGCGGGTCTCATACTCGGCAGGCGCGCCGTTCCATACCAGCGTCGTATGGCGGCTCCAGCCCGGCAAGCGGACGGCCAGCTGTCCCTTGCCTTCCAGCGCCCGGAAACGCACTTCCATTTCATAGGGATAGCCGGTCTCGCACTGAAGCCGCAGACCGTTGTCAAACCGCACCTCGCCCTCGGCGTACAGGTGGCAGAACGCAGTGGTCTCGTTCTGGCCGTAGGCATACTGACCGAAGGAACTCAGCAGCCGCGCCACATTGGGCGGGCAGCAGGCGCAGGAGTACCAGCCGGGACGCACAGGCAGGTCGTGCAGGTGGGTAACTGCCTTGCCGGACACGCCGGGAATCACTTCCAGCGGGTTCACATAGAAGAAACGCTTACCGTCCAGCTGCATTCCCGCCAGCACCGCGTTGTAGAAGGCCCGTTCCATCACGTCGGCGTATTCCGCGTCCGCGTCCATTTCCAGCATCCGGGACGCAAAGAACATCAGGCCGATTCCGGCGCAGGTCTCCGTATAAGCAGTGTCGTTGGGCAGATCGTAATCCACGGTGAAGGCCTCGCCCTGACAGGTGGAGCCGATACCGCCGGTGACATACATCCGCCGATGGGTCGTGCTTTCCCACAGGCGGCGGCAAGCGGCTTTCAGCGCCGGGTCTTCAGTCTGAGAGGCCAGGTCGGCCATGGCGGTGTACAGATACATGGCGCGGACGCTGTGCCCCGTCGCGTCGCTCAGCTCCCGGACGGGCTTATCGCACTGCATATACTGGGTGTCCTCCACGTTCATATGCCACTCCGTCCAGTCCCGCTTCTTCGCTTCCTCCCGATAGAAGTGGCTGTCCACGCCGCGCACGTCGATAAAATGCTCCGCCAGCTTCAGGCAGTGCTCGTTGCCGGTGACGCGGTACAGCTTCAGCAGCGCCAGTTCCACTTCCGGGTGGCCCGGGTAGCCCGGCTGGCCCTCCACCACGAACCGCTGATACAGGTATTCCGCGTTGCGAATCATTACGTCCAGCAGCGTCCGCTTGCCCGTGGCCTCAAAGTACGCCGCGGCGGCCTCCATCATGTGGCCCATGCAGTACAGCTCGTGCCCCTCGCACAGGTTCGTCCAGCGCTTGTCCCGATCCTTCAGCGTGAACCGGGTGTCCAGATAGCCGTCCTTGTCCTGTGCCTGAGCGATCAGCTCGATCAGCTCGTCGGCTTCTTTTTCCAGCTGTGCGTCCGGGAAGCGGGTCAGGGCGCTGGCCACCGCTTCCAGCCACTTGGCCGCGTCGCTGTCCTGAAAGATCATGCCATAGAAGCCGTCCCCCGGATCCTCGCCCCGGAGCATCCGTCCGGCGTTGCGGAAGTTGGCGACCACGTGGCTTTTTTCCACACCCTCCACCTGATCGTTCAGCACCTGATACTGGTAGGGGATCACCACGTCCTTCACCAGCTGCTGGTAATGATAAATAAATCCGTTGGCGCTTTGATAGCTTTTGGGGTCGATCTGCCGCTGTACCTTCATTTTGCTCTCTCCTTTGTTTGCATTGACATTTTCCCGTACCTGTATTATCATCCTGCCGAAAGGGATAAAACATGGCATTTTTCCCTATAAACATGGAGATTTTACCGATGAACGAAATTCTTTTCAGCAACCGGGAGCTGCCGCGGCTCCGGGCGGCAGAATATCTGGTGATCGCCTCGCCCTTTGTGCATGTGGATCGGATCGCCCCTTTTCATGTGCTGATCTACGTTACCAGCGGCACGATCTACGTGACCGAGGACGGCGTGCCCTACGATGTCCAGCCGGGCGAGCTGCTGTTTCTGAAAAGCGGGGTGCATCACTGGGGGCAGCGGCAGATTCCGGCGGGAACCTCATGGTACTACCTCCACTTCGAACTGCCCCCCTGCGGCGAACCGCCTTTTGACCCATCTGACCGCCGGGCGGGGCAGATCGGAGCGCTGGCGCTGCCCAAAAAGCTGACCGGGCTGGCTGGTTCCCAGCTGGAACGAATGATCCGGGATTATGTCGGCCGCTTCGAGGACGGCCGCAGCACAGACCCGTGGAACGACCCGCTGCGCCTTCACGAGCTGCTGACGGCCTGCGCCCTTTGGGAGTCAAGCGCCGCGGAGGAGCCGCCTTCCCTTGCGGACGAGCTCGCCCGGTATTTGCAGGAGCACTGCGGCGAGGCCTTCCGTTCCGAAGCGCTGGAAGCCCGCTTTTATCTCAGCTACAAGCATTTGGCGGAGATTTTTCGGAAAAACACGGGCATGAGCCCCCTGCAATATCACTACGATCTGCAAATGCGGGAGGCCTGCCGCCTGCTGCGTACCACCACCCTCGGCGTGAGTGAGATCGCCGCCCGGCTGGGCTTTGGAGACGCGCTGTACTTCAGCCGCCGCTTTCGCCAGAAAACGGGATCAAGCCCTTCGCAATACCGAAAAGCGTTGGTTCTGCATTTATGATTTTTCAAGCGAACTGACAGCCATTCCCATCATTCAAAACGTCTCTTTCTGCAAACAATGTTTTCGTGCAATGCAAAGCGGAAAGAGGCGTTTGAACCATGAGAGGACCCAAAAGAGACAGCAGACGGCTCCTCCATGCAGGAATACGCCATCGAGATCGTCGAAGTGACCCGCCAGTCCTCGCCGCCCAGCGCAGTATGGTGCTGCGGGTCACGAACGAGCGCCTGCTGCAAAAGACCGGCGACATCGTGCAGGGCATGTCCGGCAGTCCCATTCTGCAGGATGGGAGGCTCATAGGGGCTGTGGCGCATGTGTACGTGCGTCCATGAGGACGATACGCCTTTTCCTTTCTATCAAACGGGTTTTCAGAAAAAAATCTCCCCAAAATGTGTTGCTCCGCCAGCGATTTTTCTGTCTGTATTCGCTACGGTGTTTTCAACGCGTCTGGCCCGTTGAAAGCACAAACATTTTCCGATAAACCAAAACCGGGGCCGTCCCGCCAGTACGCAGGACAGTCCCGGTTTTGAATTTCTTTTTTACAGCTGAATAAAGCTTTCCTTCTGCAGCTGCCACAGACGGCAGTCTCCCTGACCCTTCAGCAGCACCGTGCGCTGCGCTTCCTTCGGGAACCAGCGGGAGGTAAAGACGGTCTCACCGTCGTTGACATAAATTTCCAGAATGGAGGTGTCCGCCAGTACGCGCACATTGCGCACGTCGGAAGCTTCGGCCCGGCGGCACTGGCGGCCAGAGCCCAGTTCATCCTCAAAGCGGAGGCTGACCAGCTTGCCGTCGAAGCTCAACACGCAGCTTTCGTTCAGCCGCAGCTCGAAGGGCCCCTTCATGCCGCCGATCTCCAGGTCGAACACCGTGTCGGGCACCACAGCCGTCTCTCCGGCCTTGCAGGGGAGCTGCTGCAGCCGCATCGCGTCCAGCTCCTTCACGGGGTTCTGGCGCAGACGGCCTTCGTGCAGCGTCACTTCCCGGGGCACGGTGAGCATATGCTGCCAGCCCTCGGCGGCGGTGGGCACGGTGTACTCCGCGTCCGCGTCTGCCATACCGGCCCAACCGAACAGAATGCGGCGGCCGTCCCGGGTCTCAAAGGTCTGGGGCGCATAGAAGTCAAATCCGTAATCCCAATCCACGAAGTCGCCGTCCAGCTCTGCGGTGCAGGGGTCTTCCCCGCCCTTCATGGGGATGTAGCCGGACAGATAGATGTTCTGGCGGCGGTTCTGCTCCCGGGTCACGCCCTGAGGCGAGAAGGACAGGAACCAGTGGCCGTCCAGCCGGAACAGATCCGGACACTCCCACATATAGCCGAAGGCCTTCTCCGAGGTGATGACGGACTTGAAATGCCACTGTTCGCCGTCGTCGGAGCGCCACAGCAGCACCATGCCCTGATCGTCCTGCCGCCGTGCGCCGGTGACCATGAACCATTCATGGCCCTGCCGCCACACCTTGGGGTCGCGGACATGGCGGGTGCAGAAGGAGGGATAGTCCTGCCAGGACAGCAGCAGACGCTTGGGAGACTAGGTGACGTCCGGGTAGCGGTCAATGCGGATCACATTCGCCTCCCGGCCTGTGTGGATAAAATCGTGCTGGCCGTCTACCTTCACGTTGCCGGTGTAGATCACCGCCAGCCGGTCGTCCTCCACCACGGTGGAACCCGTGTACACGCCGTGGCAGTCCCACGCGGTGTCCGGTACCAGCGGCACGCCGTCAAAATGCCAGTGTACCAGATCTTCGCTGTGGTATTCGCCCCAGCACTTCAAAGCGCCCGCCGCATCGAAGGGCGCAAACTGGAACCATGCCCGGTATACGCCGTGATCGTCGCACACGCCGCAGGGGTCGTTCAGCCAGCCAATGGGCGGCATCATATGAAAGCGCGTGTCCCATTGACGAACGGATTCGCCCCGCTGCTTTTGCAGGCAGACGTTCACCTGCGCCTGCACAACCTTTTCAAGAGCGTTCATGGGTCTCATTTCGAGTGTACCTCTCTGTGTTCGTTGTTCAGATTTCCAGCACCAGGAACTGATAGCCCGCCAGCACGACGCTTCCGTCCTTTTCTTCCAGTGTGGGCAGGTCGTTCACCAACACTTTGCGGATGGACGCGGGCAGCTTCATCGTCTGGGGCTGAGGCTGATAATTGCCCGCCACCAGCAGCGTTTTGTCGCCCTTGCGGAAATAGGCCATCAGGTTGTGCTGATCTTCCAGATACGCCTCAAACGCGCCGTACACCACGGTTTCGTGGTATTCCGGGTTCTTGCGCAGCCGGATCAGCTTACGGTAGAAGTGCCAGACGGAGTTTTCGTCCTGCTTTTCCGCCGCCAGATTCAGAGTGGGATAAGCCGGGTTGGCCATCAGCCACGGCGTACCCGTGGTGAAGCCGCCCTGAGGCCCGTCGTTCCACGGATAGGGCAGACGGGCGTGGTCGCGGGAATAGCGGTTGATGGCTTTCAGCGCCTCTTCCCTGGTGCATCCCGCGTTCAGCGCCACCTGATATTCATCCTTGGTGCTGATGTCGTCCACCTGCGAAATATCGGTGAACTGCACATTTTCCAGTCCCAGCTCCTGTCCCTGATAGAGGAACGGCAGACCGCGCAGCATGAAGCTCAGGCCGCCCAGCATCTTCTTGGCCTCCAGCGTGCATTCTCCCTCGGGAATGTAGCGGCTGACGCCCCGGGGCTCGTCGTGGTTCTCGATGACATTGGCCATGTAGCCGATATCGGCCACTTCCCGCTGCACGCCGAACACCGTCTGCTTGTACTGCTCGGGCGTGACGGGCTTCTGATCGTACCAGCCCTTCTGGGAACCGTTCAGCACGGTCTCGGCAAAGTCGAAGATGGAGTCGAAGCAGCCGTGATCGCCGATGTAGCGCTCCAGGTCCTCTCGCCGCCAGTCGAACAGCTCGGCAATGGTAAAGGCGTTGTGGGGACGGAAGGTGCGGTCGGCCAGCTCATTGAGCATATCCGTCAGACCCACCGCGTCCTGCAGCATCCGATGGGCGGAACACAGGCCATCCGGGCGGTCGGCGGGATAGTCCACCGTCAGCGGGATGGGCTTCTTGATATTGATGATCGCGTCGATGCGGAAGCCCGCCACGCCCTTGTCCAGCCACCAGTTGACCATTTTGTAGATTTCCTCGCGCAGGGCGGGGTTTTCCCAGTTCAGGTCGGGCTGCTTTTTGTGGAACAGATGCAGATAGATGCGGTCGTCGTGTCCGGGAAGCTTTTCCCACACGCTGCCGCCGAAATAACTGCGCCAGTTGTTGGGCAGCTTTTCGCCCTCGTGCCAGGGACGGATGTAGAAATACTGGCCGTAGGGCCCGTCGGGATCCTCGCAGGCCTTGCGGAACCACTCGTGCTCATCGGAGCAGTGATTTACCACCAGATCCATCACGATGGACATGCCGCGCTTTTTCCCCTCGGCGATCAGGCGATCCATGTCCTCCATGGTGCCGAAGCGGGGGTCGATGTTGTAATAGTCGGAAATATCATAGCCCTGATCCGCCATAGGCGAACAGTACACCGGAGAAAGCCAGAGAATTTCCACACCCAGCTCCTGCAGCTCGTCCAGCTTGCTGATGATGCCGGGGATATCGCCGATCCCGTCGCCGTTGGAATCGCAAAAGCTCTTCGGATAGATCTGATAGGCGGTTTTGCCCTGCCACCACTGCCTCTGCATCGGTCGTTCCTTCCTTTCTTTGCGACAACACCGCACAGAAGAGGCGGCAGTTACGCCGTCTTTTCCGTGCGGTATGGTTCTATGTTTCCGTTTGGATTTACCATTCGGTCAGTACGCCGAAGTGATCGGAGATCACCGGGTAGAAGGTTCCATTGAAAATGACCCGGCTGCTGCGGGGCGCGGGCATTTCCCGGCAGAACACGAAGTCGATGCGCATCGCGTCCACCTTACCCTCGCGCCAGCCATCGATGTTTCCGCCCACAGTGATGCCTTCATCCTTGGTTTCCGCCATCACGTAAGCGTCCTGCCAGCCGCTGCCGGTAATCAGGCTGTAGCCCTCGCCGGTCAGATGAGCGGGGCTGTTGAAATCGCCCACCAGACAACCGCGTCCCGTGCCCTCGCAGTGAGCGTTCAGCTTGTTCCATTGTCCCGCAAAGGGATCCTCTTCATCCTTCCACCAGCCCATGTGGACGCTGCGGAACCAGACGGGACCGTCCGCCAGCTGCACCTGCAGGCCGGGGATCACCCGGCGGCAGTGGCCCGCCGGGGTGGAAACGCACACATTATCCGCCTGAAGGACGGGGAGGCGGCTGAGCACCGCCTCCCCCTCTTCCAGATGACGATAGGCCGGATGGGCAAAGCCCCACGTCCAGGAAAATTCGCGGCCCTTCTGCTTCAATAGCTTTGCCGCCGACAGCGCGTAGTTATCCGTGCGGATCTTCGCTTCGCTGTCGCAGGGAACGTAACCGTCGGCCTTCAGCGCGTCCGGCTCCGCATAGGGGGCTTCGACGGTCTGATTGACCTCCTGCATCACGACCACATCCACATCTTCTCGGATGATCGCGTCCGTCAGATTTTCCAGACAGAAGGTATTGTCCCATTCCAGAAGGCTGTGCGCGTTCAGCGTCAGTACCTTCAGCTTATCCTTTAACGGCGCCACTGGTCAGACCTCCCATAATCTGCTTTTGCATGATAATGTAGAAAATAACGATGGGCAGGCAGGTCAGCATCAGGCATGCAAAGGACAGGTTGTAATCGACGCTGAGCTCGGACTGGAAGTTATTCAAATAGATGGTCAGCGTCCACAGTTTGCTGGAACGGTTCAGGGTGATCAACGGCATCTGGAAGTCGTTCCAGATGGCCAGGCCTTCGCGGATCAGCACAGTGGACAGAATGGGCGTCATCAGCGGCAGGATCACGCGGGTGTAGACCTGGAAGGTGGAAGCGCCGTCGATGTAGGCGGCTTCTTCAATGCTGTCGCTGACGGTGGCCAGATAGCCCACGTACAGGAACATACTTTCGCAGGTAGCGTGAGCAACGTACAGAAGCGTAATGCCCAGCGGGCTCAGCAGGCCCAGCCAGCCCATCAGCTTGACTACGGGCATCATACGCACCTGCCAGGGCAGAAAGATGCCCAGCAGGAAGAAAAAGTACAGGCCCTTGAAAAAGCGGTTCTGCTTCATGCCGCGGGACAGCGCAAAGCCCATCGGCGGCAGGATCAGCATTTCGCCAAGCAGGGAGACCACGGTAATGAGAATGGTGTTGCCGTAGGCATAGTACAGCTTTTCATCCTGCAAAACGGTGGCGTAGTTGCCCAGATACAGCGATTTGGGCAGCGTGAAGAAGCTTACGGCGCTCTCCGCGGGGGTCTTGAACGTTGTGGTGATGGTGATATACATCGGGAACAGGATCAGCAACGCACCCAGCGTCAGGATCAAATAGAGGAAAAACTTGCCTTTTTTGGTCGTGCGCACTTAATCCACCTTCTTCCTGTTGGATGCCTGAATCTGGATCGCGGAGATCAGGGCGATGATCACACCCGTGGCAATGGCCTGAGCAATCGAATAGCTGTAGCGGTTGCGCTCGAAGCCGTTGTTATAGATCAAAAGGGCGATGGTCTGGGTCGCGGTGCCCGGGCCGCCGGCAGTCATGGACTTGACGTAGTCGAACACCATCAGGCCCTGTTTGACCAGCAGCACCAGCACCACGCTCAGGGTGGGGATCAGGTAGGCCACGGTGATGTGCTTGAACTGCTGCCAGCCGTTGGCGCCGTCGATAGCGGCCGCCTCATACAGCTCCGTGGGGATGGTCTGCAGACCGGCCAGGAACAGAAGGGTGGGAAGGGCGACGCCCTGCCACAGATGGACGAACAAAACGCCGTAGATCGCGTTCTGCTTGCTTGCCAGAATGTTGGTGGACAGCGCCTCGATGCCCAGCGCCTTGCCGATGGCGGGCAGCACATAGAAGAACACCTGTTTGAACACCAGGCTGACGGTGATCATGCTCAGCACGGCGGGCAGGAAGTACAGCGTGCGGAAGAAGGAGCGGCCCTTGAACTCCTTGTTCAGGAGCAGCGCCAGAACCACGCTGATGACGACGACGCCGACGATCAGCATGATGGTATAGCGGAAGTTGAACAGAAGCGCCTCGCCGAATTTCTTATCGGTGAACAGTTTTGCATAGTTGGCAAAGCCGATGAAGTTATAGCTCTTGCTGATGCCGTTCCAGTCCATGAAGCTGTAATAAATGCCCATCAGGATGGGAAAAATCAAGAAAACGCAGTACGCGATAAAACCCGGCAGGCAGAAAAGGCCATAGGTTGTGATGCGCTCGCGGGTCATGGCGGAATGCGTCTTTTTCTTTGACTTTTGCGCTGACATGCGGTTTCCACCTCACTCTTTCAAGTATGAAAAGGGGACAGGGCTGATGGCCCTTGCGGCGCAGCCCTGCCCCCGAAAAATCGTTTCAGGCTTAGTTGTTGTAATACTCGTCGATCACTTCAGCCGCGCCCTCGTAGAAAGCGTCCACATCCTGATCGATCTCCAGCTCGGTGGCCACGTTGCCCAGAGCCTTGCGGAATCCGCTGGGCCAGATGGCGTTCTGGCTCAGGCAGATCTTGCCCTCGGCCATCGCTTCGCTGATGACGGACAGTTCGGGAGTGCTCACGGTCACACCGTTGATGACGCTGGGGCTGCCTTCCTTATCGGCATAGACCTGAGCCACTTCGGGCTGAGCCAGGTACTCGAAGAACTTCAGGCATTCTTCGGGATGCTTGGTGGAAGAAGAGATGCAGAAGTTGGTGTCGATGGACACGACCACTTTGCTTTCCTCACCGGTGGGGTTGGGCATGGGGATCAGAGCGACCTTGATGTCAGGATCGTAATCCTTCAGGGTGGCCAGAGACCAGCCGCCGTTGATGGTCATCGCGGCCTGGCCGGCGATCAGCTGCTGATAGCTTTCGGTGTACTCGGCGCCCAGAGATTCGGGGGTCATGTAGTTGACGATCTGCAGAGAAGCGTTGGCGTAGTTCTGCAGCAGCTTGGAGTCCTTGGCTTCCAGTTCGCCGGCGGCGATCTGCTTGAACTCGGTGTCGTCTTCGGACATGAAGCTCATCATACGTTCCATGCGCTGATAGACCATGGTCTTGTCAGGCAGAGCGAAGGGGGTGATGCCGGCGGCAGTCAGCTTCTCGCAGACGTCCATCAGTTCGTCCCAAGTGGTGGGCAGAGCCAGACCCTGTTCTTCGAAGATATCGGTGCGGACATACAGGCCGTAGCAGCTCAGGGAGTAGGGCAGACGCCAGTTCTTGCCGTTGTAGGTGGACATTTCCAGGCTGGAGGGCTCCACGCTGCTCAGGAACTCCTGGCCGGTCAGATCCATGATGATGCCGTCTTCGAACATCAGCTCGAACATGTTGCCGGTGGTGCAGCCGAACATATCGGGCATTTCGTTCAGCTGAGCGCGGCTCTGCAGCACGGTGGCGGTGTCAGGGACCTGCACAAAGTTGACCTTGATGCCGGGGTTGGCGGCGTTGAAGTTGTTGATGACGGTCTCCATCGCGTCGATGGCGTTGGCCTCGGTCTTGTGGTAAACGAACTCCAGCTCCACCACGTCTTCGGCGGCGGCGAAGGAGCACAGGGACAGCAGCATCATAGCTGCGAGGACCATGGAAAGAACCTTCTTCATCGAAGGGCACCTCCTGTGTTTTTTTTGTATGAATTTATTATAATCTGGTAAAAAACATATAGAAATAGCACAAACTCATATTTCTATGCAAAACTTCAGATTGTGAAAATTTGTTTTCCCTGGCGTTTTTTCTCCATGCGTTGACATCCTCCTGAGAAAAATGATAGAATTTCTGAGATTTGGTGAACCTGCCCGGGCGGCGCGCCGTCCGGCCGAGCCAACGAGATAATATATTATCAAGGAAGGAAAAGCCATTGCAGCGAATCGTATCCCGTCTGCGAACCACCTCCATCAAGCGAAGGCTGTGGTCGCTGATGCTGCTGCTCTCCCTGATGGTGGCTATGCTGGGAGGGTTTATCGTCTACAGTTCGCTCAATGCGGCTGCCGGGCAGCTGCGCCAGAGCGGCCAGCAGCTCCTGTACTCCGCCGTCACCCAGATGGAGGAGATCGTCAGCGAAGCGGTCAGCCTGACTCAATACCCTGTCATTGCCAGCACCTATAGTTCGACCGAGATCTACAACTATCTGGCCACCAGCCCCAAGGGCATCTATTCGCCGCTGTATACCGCCCTTCAGGAGGAGCTGTTCAGTGAAATGGTGCTCCATTCCCGGTTCGATCTGCTGGGGGTCTCCGACCTGAACGGGCTGATGCTTTACTGCGACACCACCGGCATGGCCTACAAAAGAACCAACTGCAGCTTTATCAGCGAGGTTTTTCAGGATGCGCTGGCAAGAAAGGGCGCGGCCCGAATCTTTACTGCGGAGGAGGCCCGGGGCCTGTTTCCCGGCCTGTCCCTTCCGGAGTCCTCGCTGTACTGCGCCCGGGCCATCATGCAGCTGTACCCGCTTTCCGCCGTGGGCGTGATCTTCTGCCGGGGGCAGCTGACAAACATCACCGAAGTTTTCGATGCCAACCGGCTGTTCGATACCCAGCAGCTTTCCATCCTTTCCGACGAAGGCGCGCTATACTACGGAAGCGACCCGGAGCTTTCCACCGAGGAGTTGTCCTCCCTGCCGGTCAATCAGCTGATCGGCCGCATGGACTGGGCGGACCAAACCGTCTGGCAAATTTTTCGACTGGCCGACGGGTATGTTGCCTGTCTCCGCACCCCCTTTGGCAGTCTGTACCCTCATCTCAAGCTCCAGATGGTGCTGACGATCCTGCTGCCGCTGGTCATCGCCGCGGTGCTGTTCTTTGCGCGGATGGTCACGCTCAGCATCCAGCAGCCCATCGACAAGCTGGCGGAGGTATGCGGCCGCATTTTCTACGAGGACTTTTCCCCGGTAGAGGACGCGGGCGCCTGTGACGAAATGCACCGACTGATCGAAGCCTTCAACGTGATGGCCAATCACATTCAAACCCTGATCGAGGAGGTCTACAAGCGCAACCTGACGCTGGCCCAGACGGAAATGCAGCTGGTGCGCTCCCAGATCAACCCCCATTTCGTGTACAACACGCTGGAAACGATCCGCGCCGAGGCCTACCTCCACGAGCAATACGCCATCGCCGATATGACGACCCTGCTGGGCAAGACCCTGCGTTACGGCATTTCCCGTCAGGGTGACTGCGTCACCGTGGAAACGGAGCTGGCCCATCTGCAGGACTATATCACCCTGCAGCAGATGCGGCTGGGCAAGAAGCTGCACGTCCTCATCAACGTGCCCGAGGAGCTGCACGAGTGCTACATGATCCGTCTGGCCCTGCAGCCGCTGGTAGAGAACGCCATTCACCACGGTCTGCCCGCCGGAGAGGAAACGGGTCTGATCCGCGTGCTGGGCTATCAGGAGGACGGCGACCTGTTCTTCTCCGTCAGCGACAACGGGGACGGCATTGCCCCGGAGGAGCTGGCCCATCTGCAGGATTATATCGCAGGCTCCAACAGCGACTACACGTCCATCGGCCTACGGAACACCCATTGCCGTCTGGAACTCTTTTTTGGAAAACCCTATGGTCTTTCCATACGCTCCGTCCCCGGAAGGGGTACCAGCGTGACCCTGCGCATGCCGCTGATGCATAAACCCTTCGCCTGAGAAAAGGAAGAGAGCACCATGATACCCCTATTGATCGTTGATGACGAATCCATCATCCGGGAAACCATTGCCGCCATGCTGCGGCGCAAATACCCAGACCAGTTCCATATTTTCCTTGCCTCCAACGGCCAGGAGGCCCTTTCCCTCGTAGCTTCCGAAAACGTGGAGCTGGTGCTGGCGGACATCAAAATGCCCGTCATGAACGGGCTGGAGCTGCTGCATCGTCTGCACGAGCAGCAGTTCCAATGCGACGTGATCTTCATCAGCGGCTTCGACGATTATTCCTTTGTCCGGGAAGCCATGAAGTCCGGTGCGGTGGACTACCTGCTCAAGCCCATTGCGGAAAACGAGCTGTACGCTCAGATCGACAGCTTTCTCAAGCGCGCCGCCCTGCGGGTGCCCATCCATACCGCTAGGGTACGCCCGGAGGAAAACGTCTATTTGCAGCAATATGTGCTGGACAAGCTGTTTGACAGCAACGGGATCGTTCCCGACGGCGTGCTGGCGGAGCTGCACCTGACGCCCTCCTCCCCCGCCGCGCTGCTGGCTGCGCCGGTAGTTTCCAGCGAAGCCGACCTGCAATGGTTCCAGCAGGTGCATGAAGCCATTCAGCCGCTTTTGCAGACGGGCTGCGCCCTGTTTCAGGGCCGGAAGCGGCAGATGTGCCTGAGCCTGTGTATCTTTCCCGATCAGTCCCAGTATACTGCCATGGGCGGTCTGCTGCCGGGGAACTCCGCGCAGGTTTTTTCCCCCATGTTTCTTCTGCCCTACGCGCCGGAGCAGCTTTCTGTATGCCAGACGCTGCTGGAACGCCGCTTCTTCGACCTGCCCGGTGAGGACGGCCCGGAGACCTATCCCTATTCCACGCTGATCTCCGATCTGACGGACGCGATCTGCCGCCTGCAGGTCGAAAGCTACCATCAGACGCTGCTGCTTCTGCTGCGCCGGGCCTGCGCCCAGTATCCCCCGGTGGATTCCCTTCGTCAGCTTCTCTGCGGCATGATCTACGCCACCCTGCAGGGAAACTCTTCCTTCGTGGCGGTGTTCAGCCAGATGGAGCTGACGGCGGACGACATCATCCGCGCCATTCAGCAGACCCATTCCGCCGAAACGCTCTACCGCAGCATGACCCGCATCATCGACCTGCAGATCAGCCGCATTCAGGGACAGATCACCACCAGCGACGAGACCCACGTCAAGCGCGCCTGCGAATACATTCAGGCCCATTTTGCCGAGGATTTCACCCTGACCGATCTGGCCGGGTATCTGGAGCTCCATCCCAACTACGTCAGCACCATTTTCCGCAAGGTCTGCGGCACGTCCTTCAGCCGTTACCGCAAGCATCTGCGCATGGAGGAAGCCTGCCGCCTGATCCGGGAGACCAACGACAAGTTCTACCTCATCGGCAGCAAGGTGGGCTACCCGGACGCAGTCAGCTTTGCCCGGGTCTTTAAGGAAGAAATGGGCTGCACCCCCAGCGAATACCGTTCCATGCACGCCTCCGGCGAGGAATCGTGAGACGGACGTTTTCGAAAACACTCCCTATTCGCAAACAAGCGTCCCCGAAGCCGCTCGGCTGGGCTTCGGGACGCGCTGTACTTCAGCCGCTGCTTTCGTCCAAAAACGGGATCAGGCCCTTCTCAATCCCGAAAAGCGCTGGTTCTGCATTTATGATTTTTCAAGCGAACTGACAGCCATTCCCATCATTCAAA
>ERZ824978.1966-NODE-1966-length-19576-cov-3.028585_pt1 | contig 19576 bp, 10 predicted proteins | sample MGYA00519860_ERZ824978 | MGnify/ENA primary metagenome ERZ824978 (study PRJEB31778, sample SAMEA3449184) | human gut metagenome | biome: human gut; feature: human-associated habitat; material: faeces | place: United Kingdom | collected 2010/2012 ... | reverse complement strand
AATCGCTGCGCCGCATCGACTGGCTGATCGAAACACTCCTGAAGCTTTCGCGCATCGACGCGGGCACGGCGAAATTTGAATCCGATTGCGTTTCCGTAAAAACGCTGATCGACCGCGCACTCGAACCGTTAAGAATTTCAATGGAGCTGCGCGGTCTGGAAGCGGAGGTTTCCACGGGCGGCGAAGCGTTCACCGGTGATCTTTCATGGAGCGTTGAAGCGCTGGGAAACATCGTCAAAAACTGCGTCGAGCACACGCCGGCAGGCGGCAAAATCAGAATTTCCGCGCGCGAAACGCCGATTTTTACCGAAATTCAGGTTTCGGATACCGGCTCGGGCTTTGAAAAGGACGACATTCCCCACCTGTTCGAGCGATTTTATCGCGGTCAGAACGCCTCGGAGGGCAGCGTCGGCATCGGGCTCGCGCTCGCGCGTGAAATCATCGCCCGCCAGAACGGCGCCATTCAGGCGCAAAACCGCCGAGAGGGCGGCGCGCAATTCACCATCCGGTTCTATAAGGAAATTGTATAAAGTAAACCCGTATGCAAACGACATTCGCATACGGGTTTGATTTACGTATAAAAAGCATATCTGCTCCCGCCGGAATTTGACTTCCCCGGCGCGCGACGGTATAATCGTATGTGACAAAATGCTTATCGCGCTGTCACCGAAGCGTCACTTTGATCCGGTATACTCTTTGGTGAGTGAAAAAAAGGAGAATTCTTATGGAAATCATGCGAATCGAACACTTGTCTAAGGTATACGGATCCGGCGAAAACGCGGTGCGCGCGGTCAACGATATTTCGTTTTCCATTGAACGCGGCGAATTTCTGGCGATCATCGGGCCGTCCGGCTCCGGAAAATCCACGCTTCTGCACATTCTCGGCGGCGTCGACCGTCCGACGGAGGGCAATGTCTATCTGGACGGTCAGGACGTTTACGCGCAGGACGAGGATCGCCTCGCGATCTTCCGCCGCCGTCAGGTGGGGCTGATTTACCAGTTCTACAATCTGATTCCGGTGCTGAATGTGGTTGAAAACATGACGCTTCCGGTGCTGATGGACGGCAGGAAGGTCAATCAGAAATGGCTGAATGAGCTTCTGAATACGCTCGGGCTTTGCGGGCGCGAAAAGAACCTGCCGAATCAGCTCTCCGGCGGTCAGCAGCAGCGCGTGTCGATCGGCAGAGCGCTGATGAATTCGCCGTCCGTCGTGCTCGCCGACGAGCCGACCGGCAACCTCGACAGCAAGAACAGCCAGGAAATCATGGAACTGCTCAAAACCTGCAACCGCGAATACGATCAGACGCTGGTGGTCATCACCCACGACGAATCCATCGCCATGCAGGCCGATCGCATAATCGCCATTGACGACGGGCGCATCGTGCGCGACGAACGGATTCGGGAGGCGCGCTGATGAACATTTTCCATTGTTTAACGCGCCGCGCGCTCGTGAAAAACCGCACGCGCACGCTGGTTACCATCATTGGCATCACGCTTTCCATGGCGCTGTTTACCGCGGTCATTCAGGGCGCGCACAGCGGTCTGGATTATCTGGCGCGCAACGAAATCGCATCGGCGGGCGCGTACCACGGCTTTTACCCGTCTCTTACGGATTCCGAGCTCAGCGCGCTTGAGTCCGACGGCGAAGTCAGGGAAGTTGCCGAATGGCGCACCGTCGGCTGGGCGAATATCGGCAGCGAAAATGAATATAAGCCGTATTTGCTGGTAAAATCCATGGGCGATTCGTTTACCGATCTCGTTTCCGTGCGCGTGCTCTCCGGAAGGCTGCCGGAGAACGCCGGCGAAATCGCGCTGCCCGCGCATCTTGCAAACAACGGAGGCGTCGTCATCCCGCTGGGCGAAACGATTTCGCTCGATCTGGGCGAGCGCGTTTCCGAAAGCGGCGAGGCGATTCCCGAGCGCAGCGAATACGCATCCGGCGAACGTCTTCAGAACACCTCCGCAAAGAAATATACCGTCGTCGGCTTTTACGCGCGGCTCGATTCCGCGCTCGAAGCCATTGCCTGCCCCGGCTATGTGGCGCTGACGAAGGGCGAAGCGTCCGGCGCGCCCGGCGCGGCGTTTACCGTAAAGCATCCGGCGCGCTTCTATTCCTTTATGGCGGAAAACGCGGTCGCGGAGGGCTGGGTCGCGCATCGCGAGCTGCTGTTGTATTCCGGATCGGCGGCGCACAGCAGCATAAAGATGATGATGTACGGCTTCGCGGGCATTCTGGTCTTCCTGATCGCATTCGGCTCGATTTCACTGATCTACAATTCGTTCGCGATTTCCGTAAGCGAACGCACGCGGCAGTTCGGCATTCTGAAATCCGTCGGCGCAACGCGCAAACAGATTCGCGAAAGCGTCCGATATGAAGCGCTGATTCTCTGCGCGATTGCGATCCCGCTGGGCACGCTGATCGGGTGCCTTGGCATCGGCGTCACGCTGTATTGCCTGCGCGATTCATTCTCATTCCTTGATGCGCGCGGCACGGGCGTTCAGATGCGGCTTTCGATCGCGCCTTCGGGCATTCTGGTCGCCGCGGCAGCCTGCCTGCTGACCACGCTGATCTCCGCGCGCATTCCGGCGCGGCGCGCAATCGCCGTCTCCCCCATCGAATCCATTCGCCAAACGGACGACGTGAAAATCCGCTCGCGCGACGTTCGCGTAAGTCCCCTTTCAAAGCTGTTCGGCTTTGAAGGACTGCTGGCAGCGAAGAATTTCGGGCGCAATCGCAGAAGATATCGCTCGACGGTATTTTCGCTGTTTCTGAGCGTGACGCTGTTCATTTCCGCAAGCGCGTTCAGTTCGTATCTGACCGACGTCGCCGGCGACCTCGACACGCAGATGGCGAACGATATACAGTATCACGTTTTCGGCGACGCGGCGGAGCGGCTCGACGGCGAGGCGACGCTTCAGATGCTGAAAAAGGCGCGCGGCGTAACCGACGGCGTTTACTACCATTACGTTCCCGCAACGCTGCTTGCTGACGCGAATCTTTACGCCGATTCGATGCTGCGCGTTTACGATATCGACGCGGAAACCGCCTCAGTTTACGGCGTCGGCGCAACCGCCTATTTCATCGATGAAGACGCGTTCCGCGCGCTGTGCGAGGCGAATGCGCTGGATGCGGACGCGTATCTGAACGCCGAAACGCCGGTCGCAATCGCGTTCAACCATCCCTCGACCATCATGGAGAGCGGAAATTCCAAGAAGCTCGTCGATTACGACGTGTTCAAATCCAGCGCTCTTCCGATAACGGTCACGCGCCGCGAATGGGTTGAGCTGCCCGATTATTATCAGACCGGCGAGGTTGAAGGCGAAAACGGCGAAACGCTCTATCGCTATGAATCTGCGGACGGCGCGGACGAAAAGCTCCTCACCCGCGACGAAGCCTTCCGCAATACGCCCATGGTGATCGGCGCGCTGATTTCCGAAGCGCCCTATTTCGTCGGCGATCCCTCGTCCGTCGCGCTGATTTACCCTATGAGCATGGAAAACGCCGTAAATATCGCGAGCGAGCCGAGCACATGGTTCAAATTCACAACCGATTCGCACGCGGAAACCTATTCGGATATGCAGACAATGCTCACGGAATCGGGCCTGCCGACCGCATCCCTGTACGACCGCATGGAGGAAAACGAAGCGGGACTGCGCCTGATCACGGTGATCAACGTATTCTCGCTGGGATTCATCATTCTGATCTCGCTGATCGCGATGACGAACGTATTCAACACCATTTCGACCTCCATCGCGCTGCGCCGCCGCGAATTCGCAATGCTGAAATCCGTGGGGCTCACCCACCGCGGCTTCGATCGAATGATGAATTATGAATGCCTGATTTACGGCGTGCGCAGTCTGCTGTTCGGCGTTCCGGCAGGCATTCTGATGTCGTATGCGATTTACAACATCGCCAATATCGGCTATGCGTCCGCGCGCGGATTCTATGTGCCATGGCACAGCGTCGCAATCGGCATAGGCAGCGTGTTCGTCGTCGTATTCGCGACCATGCTGTATTCCACCCATCGCATCCGCCGCGACAACCCGATCGACGCATTGAAAAATGAAAACCTGTAAAAAACGCATAGCAAAGCCCTCCGGCAAAATCCGGAGGGCAAATTCTTATTCAATCTCGCCCTTCAAGTATTCCGCAAGTGCGGCGGCGGTCTTTTTGATGTTTCTGCCGGAGGTATTCAGCATCAGATCGTAATGCCCGCGCGCGCCCCATTTCTGATCGCTGAAATAGGAATAATACTGCGCGCGGCTGCGATCGAGCGCAGCCATCTGCTTTTTCATCTCGCGCTCGGTCAGCGTTTCGTCCGCCGGCTGGCGCTCCATGCAGCGCTTGAGCTTGCTCGCCTCGTCCGCGTATACGAAAATGCGGAAGGGATTTTTCTCCTTCAGAATGTAATCCGCGCAGCGGCCGACGATGATGCAGTCCGATTTCTCCGAAAGCTCCCTGAGCAGCCGGTGCTGCTCGGAGAATACCTCGATGCTCGGCTGCAGCGCCGGATCCGGCAGCACGCAGAAGCTACGCCCGACGTGAATCGGAAACGACGCAAACGGGCGGCTCTCGCTCACCCAGCGAACGTATTCCTCTGAAAGCTTCGTGCGCTTCGCAATCTCAGTCACGATTTCCTGATCATAATACGCAAACTGAAGATTTTCGGAAAGTCTCCTGCCCAGCTCGCGCCCGCCGCTTCCGAATTCTCTGCCGATGGTAATAATCTTATGCATAAGAACGCTCCTTTCAAAAAGCCTCCTAACCACATTATACCACACCCGTCCGGCAAAAATCCAGCGTTATTTTCAAATAATCAGAAGCATCAGCGGAATCGTAATCACGCTCAGAAGCGTGCTCAGCAATACGACGTTCGCCGCGGTATCCTGACCGGAGCCGAGGATTTCGGAAAACGACAATACGACGTTCCCCACCGGCACGCAGCTGATGATATACAGCGCCAGCCGGTGATCGGCTTCCATCGGAATCAGCGAGCAGATCGCATACATAATCAGCGGCAGCACGATCAGCTTCACGCCCACCGCGACATACTGCCGCGCGCTGGTCAGCATGGGCTTCAGCGGAATCGCCGCAAGGCGCATTCCCAGAATCAGCATACACAGCACCGTGCTCATTTTCGAAAGCATCACGATGAACGTGCTCAGCTGCCCCGTGATTTTCACTTTCCCGAAGAACAGGATCATTGAAAAGGCAAACGCGAGCGCCGTCGGATTGACCAGCACCTTCTTCAAACGAACGTATTTCCGATCGCGCGTAATGATCGCCGAACCGACCGTCCACATCAAAAGGTTCATCGCAATGAAGAACGCCGACGCAAACGCGACCGCCTCCGGATATTCCGGCAGCAGCGCCTCGAGCAGCGGAATGCCCATGAATCCCGTGTTTCCAAACGCCGTCGCCGCCGTGCAGATGCGCACACGCGGGTCGGACTGCTTTTTGCGCGTAATCAGATAGACGATCGCGAGCATACCGCTCATCACGACCGCGGCGATTGCGAACGTGAGCGCAAGCTTCTTCAGCATCTCGCCCGTAAACGTGACGCGCTGAATCGCGTCCAGAATCTGAAACGGCGCGCACAGGAACAGAAGCACCACCGCAAACGACGCGATGTTCTCCGTTCCAATCTTCTTGGTTTTGACAAAAATGAAGCCCGGCACCGCGTAAAGCAGCATCATGCCGACCGTGGTCAGCGCAACGGTAAATGTGGTCATTTTCTTTTCATCCTTCGTTTATTTTTCCTGCGCCGCAATTCTTTCGGCGAGGTCGTTCAGGTAAACCCAGCGCTCGGTCTTCTGATCGAGCTGCTCCTCCAGCGCCTGCTTTTCGGCGCCCAGCGCTTCGAGCTTCTGATAATCGCTCGCGTTTTTCGCCATTTCGCGATCGCATTCGGCGATTTTTTCTTCCAAAAGCGCAATGTCCTCGTCGATCGTTTTGAATTCGCGCGCTTCATTGAATGTGAATTTCAGCTTTCTCGCGCTCTCCGAACGCCGCGGCGCGTTTCTTTCCGCCTTTGCCGCCGCAGGCTGCGCGTCCATCTCGCGCTTCAGCACGAAATCCGAATAGCCGCCCATGGATCGCGCAATCGCGCCGTTTTCGCCCACGAACAGGATCGACTGCGCAACCTTGTCCAGAAAATACCGGTCGTGCGATACGGCGATTACCGCGCCGGAGAATTCGGAGATGTAATCCTCCAGAATCGTCAGCGTCTCCACATCCAGATCGTTCGTCGGCTCGTCCAGCAGAAGGATATTCGGCTGCTTCATCAGAATGCCCAGCAGATACAGCCGCCGTTTTTCGCCGCCGGAAAGCTTGCCGATGGGCGAAAACTGCATTTCCTGCGAAAACAGAAATCGCTCCATCATCTGCGTCGCGCTCAGCTTGCCCTCGCGCGTCTGAATTTCGCGGGCGCATTCATGAATGTAATCGTACGCGCGCTGGCCGGGATCGAGCTCGAAGCCCTCCTGCGTGAAATACCCGATGCGCACCGTTCCGCCGTAATCGACCGTGCCGCTGTCCGGCTGAATGCGCCCCGCGATCAGATTCAGGAGCGTGCTCTTCCCCGCGCCGTTTCTGCCGATTACGCCCACGCGGTCGTCCCGAAGCACCGTATAGGAAAAATCGTCGACGACCTTTTTCCCCGCGAACGATTTGCTCACGTGTTTCAGCTCCACCGTCTTTCGCCCGAGCCGCGCCGACGCCGCGGCAATCGACACGTTTGAATCCGTTTCCGGCGCTTCCATCGCCTTCAGCGCTTCATAGCGCGCGATGCGCTCGGTAGATTTCGTCGATCGCGCGCGGCAGCCGCGCTGAATCCACTCCGTCTCCTTTTTGAGAAGCGCCTGCCGCTTTCGCTCCGAGGCCTGCGCCATTTCGAGCCGCTGCGCCTTCAATTCAAGGTATTTGGAATAGTTTGCCTCATAAAAATACAATTTGCCAAACGACAGCTCGCCGATCCGATTGACCACGTTTTCAAGAAAATACCGGTCGTGCGTCACCATGACCAGCCCGCCGGTGAATTTCTGAAGCCGAGATTCGAGCCACGCGACCATTTCCGCATCCAGATGGTTCGTCGGCTCGTCGAGAATCAGCACGTCCGCCGGATGCGCAAATACCGTCGCCAGCGCAACGCGCTTTCTCTGTCCGCCGGAAAGACTGCCGATTTTCTGATCGAAATCGCTGATTCCGAGCTTGTTCAAAATCGTCTTCGCCTCGTATTCGTGCAGCTCGCGCGCCTCCGCGGGATAGCCGGCAAAGACCTCCTCCAGCACCGTGTTTTCCGGATTCATCTCCGGCGTTTGCGGAAGATACGCGATTCGAACGTTCGGATCCAACCGAACCGAGCCCGCGTCCGGCTCCTCCGCGCCCGCGAGAATTTTCAGAAACGTGCTCTTGCCCGTGCCGTTCACGCCGATCAGTCCGATCTTTTCACCCGCGCTCAGATACAGCGTCACGCCGTCCAGCAGCTGCTTCATGCCGTAATTCTTCTTGATGTTTTCCGCAGAAAGATACATTCCATTTCCTCCGAGACCAAACTGAAATCATTATACGCCCATTCCGCCGCGTTCGGAAAGCCGCCGCGCGTTAAAAGCGCCGCCATTTACATACGAAAGCGCCCGAACCCATGCGGATTCAGGCGCATCCCCCATTAGACACGCTTTTTCAGATTCTCTTTTCAATCTCGCGGTTGATTCGCTTTCTCAGGTCGAGCATCCAGCGCTCGTCGTGCGGATACGACGCAAAACGAATCGGCGAAATATCGCGATCGATTTCGGCGATTACCGCATCGCGCCCCGCGAGCGATTCGAGCAGGCGCATTGCGCGCAGATCGGCAAGCGCTTCGTCGATCAGCATCAGCCGAATGGAATCCACCGGTTCGCCGCCGCGCCCCGGATAGACCTGATACGCGTCGCCCGCAGGGGTAAATCCGTCGTTATCGGTGTCCAGCCACGGATCGATCAGGTAATCCGAGCCCTGCGAATAATAGAAATTGAATCCCCACTGCAAAAAGCCCTCGATATCGAACTTGAACAGCTGCGCGCCGAGCACCCGCGTCCGGGCGCCGGGCATCGCAACAAACAGATTCGAAACGTCTCTGCCCTGCCCGATGCAGTAATACGTCCAAAGCCCGGGAATCTTCCTTTCGAGGAACGACTCGATGTGGTTCGTTCCCGGAACGGGATGTTCAACCGCGCCGGAATCGTAAAACGCCGCGTCGCTCAGCGCGTCGATGATCTTGTAGCCCTCAAGATACGGCTTTACGATCTTCTTCGCCGCCAGATAGCCGTCCAGATGCTCGGCGCTCGGCTCATCGGAAATATGGAACAGGCAGTTCTGATCCACGCCCTGTTCGCGCAGCGCATTCAGCACCGCCGGCAGATATTCGCGCATGAATTCGGCATATTTTGCGCCCGTCGCGTCGGTATCCCAGCCGAAAATGCGCTTTCTGCCCTCCGGCGTATCGGCGATGATCTGCGGCGCGTATTTCGCGCCCCATTGTGAAAACAGATGCGCGATCTCGTAATACTTCACGCCCGAGCGTTTGCACATTTCAATCCAGCGAACCAGCTTTTCAAACCGGAAATGATAGCCGCTCTCGTCCACCGAAATATCCACCAGCTGCACTGCGGGGCGATACGAGCCCACGCGCGTATCCAGCGGCGGCGTGTGAATGGGCGTAAGGATGGTATTGATGCCGTGGCGCACCGCGCAGCGCACGAAATTCTCGGTAATCCGCCAGTATTCCTCGGAGAAAATCTCCACTCCGTAATAGTCCGCAAGGCAATCGCTGTGGAACCATTTGGTGTGAATCAGCGTCTGCTCGGGCAGATCCGCGCCGATTACGCGCACGGACAGCGCCGCCGAGCCGAGCCGCTCGCCGGTTTCTTCATGAATCAGGTGAATCGCAATCGGGTATTCGCCCGCCTCAACCGCGCCATTCGGCTCAAAATCAAACCAGAGCGCTTCCCATACGCCCGGAATCGCGCGAATGCCGTGCGGCGGAATCTCGATCAGCGGATCGGGATACAGTCCGGGCGCGCCGTTTTTCAGGTAATTGTCATCCGTATGCGGAAGTCTGCCGATGCGCACGGGCACGCGCTTCACGCGGCGCACGCGGAGATGCTCGCAAACCGGCGAATCGATTTCGAGCTTCACCCACGGCCGCGCGCCGTCCTCGGCACTTTCGGGGCGAAACGCGAGCTGGAACGAAACGGTTTCATTCCGCATTCCCTCAAACGGCGCGCAGCACGGCTGCGGCGCATCGTCCGGAAATACCTTTGCCAGCGGGGACAGGATCCTCATTTCAAGCATGGAAATTTCCTCCTTGGTTCATATTCAATCGCGCACACGCGCATTACCTATAAAAAAACGGAGCTCCTGCGAGCTCCGAAATATCCCAGATGTACCGTCTGCCTACGCTTTTTCACCCGCCGCTCAGGCAGGGCGGAGACCTGCGAGAATACTCTGCCGTCCCCTGGCGATCAGAGATCGGGGGCATGACATCCGTTCATCGACCCGGAATCCTTTTATGAATCTGTGGGTAAAAGCTTCGGTTAACGCATACCCCAGGATATCTGTTCCTAACGAACGATTCCATTATACCGAACGCGCGCCCGCTTGTCAATGCCGAAACCGAAATTTCGTTCAAAAACCGTTTACAAAAGGAGCCGCGCCTTCAAACGAGGCGCGGCTCCCCAATTCATTTTTAATTACTGATTCCGGACGCAGGATTGCAATATGGGCATCTCAGATATCCGAGATCCTTTGCAAATTCCAGCGTAACCGCCGTTCCGTCCGTCATGCCGGTTCCGGAGCAGGCGCTGTCCTTGTGGTAATAGAACATCTCCGAATACAGATCGACGTACACGCTCGTGTTCGCCGGCGCGTCGTAATCCGAGCCCGGCTGCGGCGTGGGAATGGTCGGCTGGCTCTGACCGCCGATGCAATACGGGCACGGCGTCAGCCCCGCCGCCAGTGCGAGATCGAATCTGCCCTGAACGGCGTTCGGAACGCACGTCGCGCTGATATGATAATAGGGATTGCCGGACGCGGCGTACACCGTGCGATTCGCAATCGCGCAGCAGCTTGAGCACGCCGTCTTTCCATATTTCAGCGCCGTTCCCAGCGTTACGTACAGCGCGTCCGCGCCCACGTGACTCTGATTGATGTGGTAATTCGGATCGGTTGCCGTCGCATACACCTTGATGCCCGACGCGTCGTTAACCTGATCGATCGTCGGCGCGGAGGAACTCAGCACGCAGTACGGGCAGGGCTTGAAGCCCATCGCGACCGCCAGCGCCAGCGTTCCGCGCGAAGCGCCGCCGCCCGCGCAGGATGCGCTCGAATGGTAATACCTGCCGTTCGGCGTTGCGTACACGGTTGCGCCCGCGGCGCTCGCGCAGCGGCTGCACGGACTCTTTCCGTAATTCAGCGCGGTTTCCAGCGCGACGTGCGAAAGCGAAGCCGTTGCGTTCGAGCAGGAGCGATCGAGATGGAAATGCTCGTCCGAGGGCGCGGCGTAAACATTGATGCCCGACGTGCCGACCGTAAGATCGCCGACCTTCACCAGTTCGGTATTGCTGCCATCATCGCCGTCCGGACCCGGATCGCCCTCCTTATCCTCAACCTTCAGATTGATGCAGACCGGGCATGCCGTCTGACCGAGCATCATCGCTTCGGCGAGCGTGCGGCGCTCGGCGTTCTTCATGCCGCGGCAATCCGCGATCGTGTGATAATTCTTGCCGTCGTCGGTCGAGAATACCATCTGCGTCGCCGCCTGCGCACAGTTCGGACACGGCTGCTTGCCCGCATCCACCGCGACGCGCAGCGAGATATAGCTCGGGTTCGTCAGCGTTCCGCAGTTCTTCTTCGTGTGGTAATACGTACCGTCCGCGCGCGCCCAGACCATCACGTTGTCCGCCGTAGCGGTAAATGGCGTGAGGTTTTCGGTCTGATTCGTATCGTCGCCCTCATTCGTCTGATCGCCGTTCGAACCGGTATTGTTTTCGCCCCAGCACTTCGGGCAGCGCTGCAATCCGTATGCCAGCGCATTCGCCAGCGTTCCCTGCTGCGCGTTCGTCATGCCGCTGCAGGTCGCATAGGAATGGTAATACTTGCCGCCGGACTGGGCGTAAACCGTCATGCTCGCGCCGGACGCGCAATCCGGACAGGGCTGTCTGCCCTCTTCGATCATGGATTTGAGCGTCACGCGCTCCGCGCTGGTCATGCTGCCGCAGCTGCTGCGGGTGTGGTAATACTTCCCGCCGGGATTGGCGTATACATAGTATTCGCCGCTGCTGTTGTTTTCCTGGTTCGAGCCGTTATCCGGCTGCGATTCCTGCGCCAGACAGCTCGGACACGCGCTCTTGCCCAGCACCAGCGCCTCCGCGAGCGTAACCGCCGTTCCGTTTCTCATGCTCGTTCCGGAACAGGAGGACGCTTTGTGGTAGTATTTGCCGTCGCTGTGGCAGTACACGACCGCGCCGGACGCGGCGCAGCAGGTCGGGCACGCCTTCTTCCCTGCCAGCAGTGCGACGCTCAGCGGGATGTTCTGCGCGTTTTTCATATTCGAGCACGTGCTGGTCACATGATAATACTTGCCGTCCGGATTCGCCCAAACGGTGATACCGCTCTTATCGACGGTATTCGAATTGATGAACGTCGCCTGCGACGGTGCCGTCGTCGCTTCAGCCGTTCCGCCGTTGCAGGTCGGGCACGGGGTCTTGCCGGTCGCTTCCGCCGCTTCCTTGGAATAGACCACGGCGTTGGTCATTCCGCAGTTCTTATCCTTATGATACCATTTGCCGCCCGCGGTCGCATAGAAGATTTCGAGGTTATAGCATTCGGGGCAGGCGTATTTGCCGCGGCTGGTCGCCGTTTCGACGGTCGTCTGGCTGACCACCTCGGTCGAATCGATCAGCGAACAGTCCTTCTTCGAATGATAATACATTCCCGTCGCGGAGCACCAGACGAGCTCGGAGGTCGTCGCCGGCGCGTTTCCGCCGCCGATCGGGGTCGCCGCCGGCTGAATGGAAGCGTTCGGTTTTAAGGAGGCGCTCGGATTCAGCGTCGATCCGGGCGCAGCGGTCGCATCCGGCGCGATGGTCGGAACGGTCGAAGCGTCCGCCGCGATCGTCGCCTGAACGGTCGGAGACGCGCTCGGCAATTCGAGATTCGGCGAAGCCGGAATGTCCGCGCCGGGCGAGAACAGCTTCAGGCAAATCCATACGAGTATCACGACGAACCACAGTCCGGACGCGCCGGACGCGATATAGCGCGTGTTCAGCTCGTACTTCTGCCGCCGCCACAGAAGCCAGATGCCCACCGGCGGCAGCACAACCAGCAGCACATACGTCAGCCAGTCGTTTTCATCCATGTATTTCAGCGCCCTGCCCCAGAAATTCTCGGGGTAATCGTCTTCATATTCGTCGCCCGCGCTGCCGAACCGGCTTCCGCCGTCGTCCGCGTACTGATCATCGTCCGCATAGCGATCGTCGTACTGACCGTCGTCCGCGTACTGATCATCGTCCGCATAGCGGTCGTCATACTGACCGTCGTCGGCGTACTGATCATCCTCGGCATAGCGGTCATCGTACTGACCGTCGTCCGCGTACTGATCATCGTCCGCATAGCGATCATCGTACTGACCGTCGTCCGCGTACTGATCGTCGTCGGCATAGCGGTCGTCATACTGATCGTCGTCCGCGTACTGACCGTCGTCCGCGTACTGATCGTCGTCCGCGTATTCGCCGTCCGCATCATACTGCTCGCCGGAATCGTATTTCTCCTCCGGCCGAGCGGCGAAACGACCGGTGTAGCCCGCGTCTACGCCCTCGCCGCTTTCCTGATAATCGTCGTAATCATTCTCGGCGGCGTTTTTCTTTTTGCGCAGATTCAGCCGGCGCAGCGCCTTGTCGCCCCAGCCGAATTCCAGCCCGCCGTCCTGAAAGCCGATCTTCAGTTTTCCCAATTCATGCAACGCCATATTTACCCATCCTTTTTCGCCGTGCCCTGTCCGGGCAGCGCCGTCCGGTTCATGTTCCATATTATATAATACCAATACAAGCATACATCATTTCTTACGCCCATGTCAACCTTATAATTCGAAGAAAAGTAGTCTTTTTTGCATTATAAATACAAAAATATGTCAGTTTCCGTGTCTCGTACTTAATATTTGAAATAAATTCGAAAAACTTTTGATTTCTCGGAATTTCCGTTGAAACATACGCGCGCATATGCTATAATCAGAAACAAAGAGTTTTGATACGCATGGAGGTTTTCGAAATGTCGAAGCGGACATACAAAAACGGCATAGAGATCGGTTCCTATCTGATCAGACCGCTGGGAATCGCCGCAATCGCCGCCGTTGTAATCGTCATCGCGCTGGTTATCGTGCTGCTGCTGCGCCCCGCGGGAACGGACGCGCCGGCTGCGAACCAGAGCACGCCGATTCCGTCCATCGCGCCGACGGAGGCGGCTGAAACGCCCGCGCCCACGCCGACTGCGGAGCCGACCGAAGCGCCCACGGAGGCGCCCACGCCGATTCCCTCCCTGCGTTCGGCAACAATCCGTTCGCTGGGCGAAATCGCGATTGAAACGGATCTGCTGAAATCCGCGTTCGATTCCGAAACCAGCACATTTGATTTCGCGCCAATGTTCGAAATGATCAAGGACAGCATCGGAAACGCCGATTACACGGTGGCGGACGTCGAGGGTACGCTGGGCGACAAATCCGCAATGTCCGGCAACGGCTCGACGATGCGCACGCCGTCCGCGCTGCTGAATGCCCTGAAGGATTGCGGCGTCGATATGCTCACGCTCGCAAACGACCACATTCTCGACGGCTCCCAGGAGGAGCTGACCGCGACGATGGCAAATATCACCGCGGCGGGCATGGATTATGTCGGCGCGGCGAATTCTCAGGAGGAACGCAACACGCCGGTCATCAAGGAAATCAACGGCATCAAGGTCGGCTTCCTCGCCTATACCGAAAGCGTCAACGGCAACGAATCCACGCTCAGCTCCGACGCGCAGAAGTACGCCGTCTCCATGGTCACGAACAGCAATCCGCAGGAGGACGTCAATCGCCTGCGCACCGCGGGCGCGGACGTGATCGTCGCTTACGTCAGCTGGGGCGAAATGCTCAACCGTGTGCCCACGAAGAACGAGCAGGTCATCGCACAGATGCTCGCGTCGCTCGGCGTGGACGTGATCGTCGGCTACAATCCGCACACCGTTCAGCCGGTCGGCTGGCTCGAATCCACGCTCGCGGACGGAACGGCGCACCGCACGCTCGTACTCTGCGCGACGGGCAATATGCTCTCGAACCAGCGCGCGCAGTATTTCGATTGCGGCGTGATCTTCCAGTTCACGATTCAGGAGCAGTCCGACGGCACATTCGCGATTGAAAGCCCCGTCTATATCCCGACCTGCGTCTGGAGATACACGGATACCGATCGCTCGACCGAATCGGACGCCGTGTATCAGTACCGCGTGATGCCGGTTGCGAAGTACGTTTCCGGCGAGGATCCGCGCCTGCCCTCGGGCATGAGCACCGATGAATATAACCACATGAGCGAGGTGCTTTCGCAGATTCAGGGCGTGCTCGGAACGGGCGTCGCATCCATGGAAAGCGAATAACCGAATGTTTCTGCCGCGCCCGTCCGCATCGATCATGCGGGCGGGCGTTTGAATGCCGGAATTCAGCTTCATATGAAAGGACGCTCCATGAACGAATTTGCTTTTCTGCTGCTTGAATGGTACGATCGCTTCAGCCGCACGCTTCCATGGCGCGGCGAAACCGATCCTTACCGCATCTGGCTTTCCGAAATCATGCTCCAGCAGACGCGCGCCGAGACGGTGCTTTCCTATTATAATCGTTTTTTGAACGCGTTTCCGACCGTCGCCGCGCTGGCAAACGCCGAAACCGACGATGTGCTCAAGCTCTGGGAAGGGCTGGGCTATTATTCGCGCGCGCGGAACCTCCACGCCGCCGCAAAGCGCGTTCACGAGGAAATGAACGACCGTTTCCCGCCCGATGCGAAATCTCTGCGCGCACTGCCGGGCGTCGGGCCCTACGCCGCAAATGCGATCGCATCGATTGCATACGGCGAATGCGTACCCGCGCTCGACGGCAATCAGGCGCGCGTGCTTTCCCGAATCTGCGCGCATTCGGAACCGATCAAAACGCCGTTCGATCTCGAATCCGAAGCGCTTTTGCGCATCGATCGCAATCGCCCCGGCGATTACAATCAGGCGCTGATGGATCTTGGCTCCGGAATTTGTACGCCCCGCGCGCCGAAATGCGATTGCTGTCCCGTTTCGAAATGCTGTCTCGCACATTTGGAGGGCGATCCGGAAAGCTATCCGCGCAAGCGCCCGCCCATTGCGAAGCGCGAAGAAGACTGGCTGATTCTGATCGTGAAAATCGGAAATACCGTCTGCGTCCGCAGGCGCGATGAAAAGGGTCTGCTCGGCGGACTGTATGAATTTCCTGCGATTCAAAACGCGCGTTCGGAAAGAGAAGCGCTCGCCCATTTGCGTGAATCCGGATTCAAAAATCCGTCCGTCATCCGCCGCCTTCCCGCATCCAAACACGTATTTACGCATCTGATCTGGCATATGCAGGGCTTCCTGATCTCCGCCGACGAAGCCGCCGCGGGCTTTGCGCAGGTCACAACGCTCGACGATCTCGCCTTCCCCACCGCGCTCCGCGTCTATCGCGAAATCGCAGAGGAAATCCTCGCGGAATAATCCCCACCCGAAACCTTCGGATTGCATCTTTTTCTGAAATCTGGTATAATTATCCTATCTTGAATCAGGAGGGAATCCTTATGAATTGGGATCTTGGCAAACTTTACGCCGGTTTTGACGACCCTGCGCTCGCCCGCGATGCGGAAGAAGCGCGCAAACGGATTGATTCTGCCGCCTCCGCCGTCGCCGCGCTGACCATTCCCGCGGACGCGAAGGCGCTCTCCCATATCATTTCCGACCTTCAGAGCATTACGACGCTCCTGACGAAGGTCGCCAGCTTTACTTTCCTGACGCTCGCCGTCGACGCGAACAACGAAGGTGCGCTGGCATTTCACGACAAGGTGATGCATCTCGACATGGCGAGCGAGCAGCTTTCCAGCGCGCTCAGCCGCTATCTCGGCTCGGTGGACGATCTCGAATCGCTCATTCAGGCGGATCCGCTGCTTGCCGAGCACGCATTCATGCTGCGCGAAATGAAAAACCGCGCCGCACACACGATCGATCCCGCCCTGGAGCCGACGGTGCTCAAAATGCAGATGACCGGCGGCAAGGCGTGGGAGCAGCTGCGCGATCAGCTGGATTCCAATCTGATGATCCCGTTTGAAAAGGACGGAAAGGTTGAATCGCTCCCGCTGTCCGCCATTCGCGGTCTCGCCTATTCCGCCGATGCGGACGTTCGCAAGCGCGCATACGAAGCCGAAATCGCCGCCTATCCGCGCATCGAAATCCCGATGGCGGCATGTCTGAACGGCATCAAGGGCGAAGCGCTCACGCTCGCCGGGCTCAAGCACTTTGATTCCGTGCTGGACACCGCGCTCGACGTCAGCCGCATGGATCGCGCAACGCTGGACGCGCTGATTTCCGCGCTGAAGGACAGTCTTCCGATGTTCCGCCGCTATTTCCGCGCAAAGGCGAAGCTTTTGGGCTACGAAGGCGGTTTGAAATTCTATGATCTGTTCGCGCCGGTGGGCGAGAGCCATCTGACCTACTCTCTGGATGAGGCGCGCGCGACGCTGATTCAGGTCATGGGCAAATTCAGCAAAAAAATGGCGGATTTCATCGACCGCGCGTTTGAAGAGCGCTGGATCGACGCGTATCCGCGCGAGGGCAAGACCGGCGGCGCGTTCTGCTCCGGAATGCATCCGCTCGGCATCAGCTACGTAATGACCAATTTCGACGGCAGCTATTCCTCCGTGAGCACACTTGCGCACGAGCTGGGGCACGCGTACCACAACGATTGCCTGAAGAGCGAATCGATTCTGATGAGCGATTACCCGATGCCGCTTGCGGAGACCGCGTCGATCTTCAACGAGACGCTGCTGATGGAGAAAATCCTCGAAACCGCCGACGACGCGACGAAGCTGACGCTGATCGAGCAGCAGGTTGGCGATGCGGCGCAGGTTGTGGTCGACATTCTCAGCCGCTATCTGTTTGAAACCGAGGTTGTCGAGCGCCGCAAGGATCACGCGATGACCGCGAAGGAGCTTTGCCAGATCATGCTGGACGCGCAGGCGCAGACCTACGGCGAGGGGCTCGATCCCGACTGTATGCATCCCTACATGTGGGCGTGCAAGAGCCACTACTACTCTACCGGCGTTCACTTCTACAATTTCCCCTACGCGTTCGGTCTGCTGTTCGGTTTGGGCGTATACGCGCAGTACCTCGAAGAGGGCGACGCCTTCCTGCCCAAATACGACGCGCTGCTCCGCGCGACCGGTTCCGGCAATGTACGCGAAGTCGCTGCGAGCGTCGGCATTGACGTCACGCAAAAGTCCTTCTGGGAGTCCTCCCTGAACTTCCTCGAAAAGAAAATCGAATACCTTGCGGCGGGCGGTGCCCGCTGACACTTGCTGCCGCGCTTGATCGCAGCGATTTTGAATCGGGAAGCGATTCAAAATCTGGGCAAGTTCTAAATGCTAGCGACTTCCCATTTTGGCGCAAATTGCACCGGATAGCGGTGCAATTTGCTTACTCGGTTCGAAAATAGAAATAGCAGTCGTGTTATTGAATGAATAGCACGACTGCTTTTGATTTAGAACATGATATTGTCGCTATCTTCCACTCCCAAACGCCAAACCGCAGGGCGCAAGCCGCCACCACGGCGGCGCAGCGACCGGTTGATGGGTACTAACATCTTTCTTGAACCAAGTAAGAAATCGGGTCGTTGTCCGACCCGATTTCGTTGTGACTAGCGCGGCAGCAAGCGCCTCAAGGCGCCGCCTTGTTAGTACATGCCGCCCATGCCGCCCTGAGGGGCTGCCGGCGCCGGTTCCGGAGCGGGAATGTCGGTAACGATGGATTCGGTGGTCAGAACCATCGCCGCAACGGACGCAGCGTTCTGAAGCGCGGAGCGAGTGACCTTCGTCGGGTCGGTGATGCCGCGCTCGAGCATATCGGCGTATTCATCCTTCGCAGCGTCATAGCCGTAAGAAATGGACTTCTTCGCCTTGATCTTCTCGACAATCAGAGAACCTTCAACGCCCGCGTTCGCCGCGATCTGGCGTACAGGCTCCTCCAGAGAGCGCAGAACGATGTTCACGCCGGTCTTCACATCGCCGGAAACCTCGGGCAGCAGCTTCGCAACCGCCTTGGACGCATTGATCAGCGCCGTTCCGCCGCCGGGCACGATGCCCTCTTCAACCGCCGCGCGGGTCGCCGCCAGAGCATCCTCAATGCGCAGCTTGCGCTCCTTCATCTCAACCTCGGTCGCAGCGCCAACGTTGATGACCGCTACGCCGCCGGACAGCTTCGCCAGACGCTCCTGGAGCTTCTCGCGATCATAATCGGAGGTCGTAACTTCGATCTGAGAACGAATCGACGCAATGCGCGCCTTGATCTCGTCGGGGTCGCCGGCGCCTTCAACGATCACGGTGTTTTCCTTGTCAACCTTGACCTGACGCGCGGTGCCCAGCATATCGATGGTCGCGTCCTTCAGCTCAAGGCCCAGTTCCTCGGTAATCACCTGACCGCCGGTCAGCACCGCAATATCCTGCAGCATCGCCTTGCGACGATCGCCGAAGCCGGGCGCCTTGACCGCAACGCAGGTGAACGTGCCGCGCAGCTTGTTCAGAACCAGCGTCGCCAGCGCTTCGCCTTCAACATCCTCGGCAATGATCAGGAGCTTCTTGCCGGACTGCACAACGCTCTCCAGCAGGGTGATGATCTCCTGAATGTTCGAGATCTTCTTATCGGTGATCAGGATGTACGGATTGTCCAGAACCGCTTCCATCTTCTCCATGTCGGTGCACATATAGGAAGAAGCATAGCCGCGATCGAACTGCATACCTTCGACGACGTTCAGCTCGGTCTTCATCGTCTTGGATTCCTCAACGGTGATCACGCCGTCCTTGCCAACCTTCTCCATCGCGTCCGAGATCAGCGCGCCGATCACTTCGTCGCCGGAGGAAATTGCCGCAACCTGCGCGATTTCCTGCTTGGATTCAATCGGCTTGGACATCGCGCCCAGAGACGCAACCGCCGCGTCCGTCGCCATCTGAATGCCCTTCTTCAGAACCATCGGGTTCGCGCCCGCGGCAACGTTCTTCATGCCCTCGTGAATCAGCGCCTGCGCCAGCAGCGTCGCGGTGGTCGTGCCATCACCCGCGATGTCGTTGGTCTTTACGGAAACCTCGCGAACCAGCTGCGCGCCCATGTTCTCAAAGGGGTCTTCCAGCTCGATCTCCTTGGCGATGGTCACGCCATCGTTGGTGATCAGCGGCGCGCCGAACTTCTTGTCCAGCACAACGTTGCGGCCCTTCGGGCCCAGAGTGATCTTGACGGTATTGGCCAGCGCGTTCACGCCAG
>ERZ824978.1960-NODE-1960-length-19599-cov-3.254247_pt1 | contig 19599 bp, 19 predicted proteins | sample MGYA00519860_ERZ824978 | MGnify/ENA primary metagenome ERZ824978 (study PRJEB31778, sample SAMEA3449184) | human gut metagenome | biome: human gut; feature: human-associated habitat; material: faeces | place: United Kingdom | collected 2010/2012 ... | reverse complement strand
AGACTGTCCTTATTGAACGCTTTCATGGAAATCTTGGCACTCAGGTTCTTGATGTCCACATGTTTGGCGTTGAACTTACCGGGCGTTTGCGCCTCGCTCTCCACATCAAACCGGAAATTACCGCGGCGTATCAGGATGGAGTTGAAGCGCAGGTCGATATTCGGATTCTTCTTCATCGTATCTTTGCTGGCGAAAGCGTCGATAACGAACTGGAGGTTCAGCGGACTGTCGGGAGTCTTTTTATTGAGATTGACCGAAAAGCCGAATAACCGGACCGTAGAGAATACGAATTTGCCTTTGAGCAACGGGAGGACTTCGAAACCGGCAGCCACATGATTTGCCTCGAATAAGGTCTTACCTGTCTCGTCTTCCAGGTATAAGTTGTCGAGTACCACGCGGTTGAACCACTCGATATTTACATTTCCTATCTTTACGGGCATACCGAGATGGCTGGATAATTCTGTCGATGCAATGCCGGAAACCTGAGATTGGATATAAGGTATCTTCAATAAAATGAAAGGCATTGCATAGAATATCCAGAACAGAGTGAGCAGGGTGACAATTATGTATTTAAGTCCTTTGATATCTTTACTATAATTTAAGCACAAAACTACAACAATATCCCGATAGATTTCGTTAATTTGCACAAAAATTAAAACGAAGATATGAGTGTGACAATCTTAGGAATCGAATCATCGTGTGATGATACTTCCTCATCTGTAATACGCGACGGCGTGATGTTGTCGAATGTAATTGCCAGTCAAGCTGTTCACGAAGCCTACGGCGGTGTTGTTCCCGAATTGGCTTCCCGCGCACATCAACAGAACATTATCCCGGTGGTTGCCGAAGCGATCAAGCGTGCCGGTATCGATAAATCCGAATTGAGTGCCGTTGCTTTCACCCGTGGGCCGGGTTTGATGGGGTCGTTGTTGGTCGGAACTTCTTTTGCCAAAGGTTTGGCGGCTTCGTTGGACATTCCGATGATCGAGATCAACCATTTGCAGGCGCATGTGTTGGCCCATTTCATCAAGGAGACGCCGGAAGACGATCATGCTCCTTCGTTCCCGTTCCTTTGCCTGTTGGTATCTGGTGGGAACTCGCAGATTATCAAGGTGAACGCATATAACGATATGGAGGTGATCGGACAGACGATCGACGATGCTGCCGGTGAAGCGTTCGACAAATGTGCGAAGGTGATGGGGCTGGGGTATCCTGGGGGACCTGTCGTGAATCGCCTTGCCAACGAAGGAAACCCGAAGGCTTTTACATTTAGCAAACCGCATATCCTCGGTTACGACTATAGTTTCAGTGGGCTGAAAACCTCTTTCCTTTATACCTTGCGTGACAAACTACAGGAGGAACCTGATTTTATCGAAAAGAACAAGCAGGATCTTTGTGCCTCTTTGCAAGCGACGGTGATCGATATCCTGATGAACAAATTGCGCCGGGCGGCAAAAGATCTGGGCATTAAGGAGGTTGCCGTAGCTGGTGGCGTATCGGCCAATTCCGGCTTGCGGGATGCATTTCTTGACCATGCGAAACGTTTTGGCTGGAAGGTGCATATCCCGAAATTCTCTTTCACGACGGACAATGCGGCAATGGTTGCCATAACGGGGTATTACAAATATCTCGACAAGCAATTTTGCCCGATGGATGCGGCTCCCTTTGCAAGGGTAGAGGTGAAACTAAGGTAACATGTTGGTCGTTTCATGGGCATGAAACAAAAGTTTCCCCTGCATGAAACAAAAGTTTCCCCTGCATGAAACAAAAGTTTCCTACAGGGGAAACTTTTTATAAGATATAGGAACAAGGTAAAGAAGATACGAATGGTTATAGAAAAAGAAATAGGCGAGTTGCTTCGTTCCCGCCATCTGACGATGGGAACGGCTGAAAGTTGTACCGGCGGATATATTGCACATCTGATTACACGTGTGGCTGGCAGTTCAGATTACTTTTGTGGAGGAGTCGTTTCCTACAGCAATGAAGTGAAGCACCATGTTTTAGGCGTTTCGGAAGATAGCTTGGCGCAGTACGGGGCAGTCAGTCGTCCGGTCGTCGAGCAGATGGCGTTAGGAGCGATCCGTGTGTTAGGTTGCGACTGTGCGGTTGCCACTTCCGGCATTGCCGGTCCCGGTGGAGGTACGCCGGAAAAGCCGGTCGGAACTGTCTGGATTGCTGCCGCCCTGAAAGACATGGTCGTATCAGAATGCTGTCATTTCGGGACAGAGCGTGAAGATAATATCCGGTTGGCGGCGAATACGGCGTTGAGGATGCTGCAGCAGTTGCTATAAAATAATATGTTTCTCGTTATTTATTGGCCCTTAGCTGTGAAACATCCTGTATAAAACATCCGGTTGTTTTCTCGTGCCGTTTGGTTGGACACTTTGAATTGCGGAAAGGCCTGTTCCAGCCTTAGCACCAATGTGTCGCCTAAAGATGTATATAAACTGTCGGCGGTCGAATTATAGGGAAGACTGCCGAAATAGCAAAGATGATTTTCATTCATGAAAAGATCGGCGCCTAACCAACCTTTTCGGATACCCCATTCGGTTGAATCGGGGAGGGAAACATAGAGGTCGAGACTGTCCGATTGTACCATCAGGTTCAAAGGGGCGTTTTTGTCGAATGACTTGCGCAGGCGGTCTTGGTCGGGTAGCAGGTAACTTTGCCGGTTTCGTTGGATTTGGGCGACTTCTTCGAGTAGTTTCTTGCTGTAACTTGCCACCCATATGCCCTCGTGTTGATAATAACCGAAAAAACGGTTTCCGGTATCCGGGTAATAGGTAAAAGTGATGCCGTCCCTTTTTTGTTTCTGCGGAGCGAACGAGCCGAAAGCCTTTTGCAATGTGTTTTTCTCTATCCGGCCGACGAGGTTGTTTCCCGCTTGTGCATAAAGGATAACTCCCTGTGGATGGAAAGATAGAAGTAACCACGGGATATTCCGGTTGTTTTGGATGATGGAAAGGTAGATATCCGGAATCTTCGAGGCGAAAGCATCCCGTTCCGAGTCTCGGGATAAGATATATTTGGTGAAAGCGGCAGGGCGATTTACACTTAGGATCGCATCCGATGCCGGGGCGACTAAGGTATATAGATCAGTCCGCACCGTATCTTTCTCTTTTTGCATTTTGCCTAAAAAGAACCAGACTGCCACCAGTGTAGCGAGAGCAGCTATAACGAATGTCACTATTTCTCGCTTGTCAGCTTTCATTGTACGTTATGTTTTCTTGGGACTCAGGAAATATTTACACCAAGGTTTGAGACCACATTCTTCGCATTTGGGCTTGCGGGCGATACAGGTGTAACGTCCGTGCAGGATCAACCAGTGGTGGGCGATCGGGATTTGTTCCTCCGGGATATGCTTCACCAACTCCTTTTCCGTTTCCAACGGGGTTTTGCTGTTGTTTGTCAGGCCGATGCGGTTGGCTACGCGGAACACATGTGTGTCGACAGCCATTGCTGGCTTGTTGTAGACGACCGAGGCTATGACGTTTGCCGTCTTGCGGCCTACGCCGGGCAACTTTTGCAACTCGTCTATATCGGATGGTACGACACCGTCGAAATCGGACATCAGCATCTTCGCCATGCCGACTAAATGTTTTGATTTATTGTTGGGATAAGATACGCTTCGGATATATTCAAAGATCACTTCCGAAGTAGAAGCGGCCATGACTTCGGGGGTCGGAAAATCCCGGAAGAGGGCAGGAGTGATCATATTCACCCGTTTATCCGTACATTGGGCGGACAGGATCACAGCGATAAGCAATTGATATGGGTTGTCGTAATGCAGTTCCGTTTCGGCGACCGGCACATGCTCGTTGAACCAATTCAAGACTCCTTTATATCGTTCCTCTTTGCGCATATATTATTTTATTAGTGACATGAAATTTTTACCAAGAAGCAATCCTAAGAATACGGCTAACAATCCTAACACATTGCTGGCGATCAGGTTTAAAAGTGCCAACTTATATTCGCCTGTTTTCATCAGCGACATCGTATCTAGTGCAAACGAAGAGAATGTGGTAAATCCGCCGAACAGCCCGGTGAAGAGAAATACTCTTGCGCCCGCAGATAGATTACAAGTTTCGGCTATACTCCAACAGAAGCCGATGAGGAAAGAGCCGATCACATTGACCGAAAGTATCCCGAAAGGGAAGGAGTGTAGCATCGAACGCTGTACCCACGTGGAAACTCCGTAGCGGAATACGGTGCCGATTGCCCCTCCTGTTATAAGTAGTAAAACCTTTATCATACCATTTACGTTTTTAGTGTGTTTTTCCCCGGGCTGGTTAAGGACCCGGGGAAGATGGTAAATGATTTAGGTTCTCAACTTAATTGGCTGACTCAAACTGTCTCAGAAAACGGACATCGTTTTCGGAGAACATGCGTAAGTCTTTTACTTGGTATTTCAGGTTTGTTATACGCTCAATCCCCATTCCTAAAGCATAACCGGAATATACTTTGCTGTCGATACCACAGTTTTCAAGCACATTCGGGTCTACCATACCGCAACCGAGAATTTCTACCCAACCGGTTCCTTTACAGAACGGGCAGCCTTTTCCACCACAGATATTACAAGAAATATCCATTTCGGCAGAAGGTTCAGTGAACGGGAAATAAGATGGACGCAAGCGAATTTTCGTGTCTGCGCTGAACATTTCTTTGGCGAAGAACAGTAATGCCTGTTTCAAGTCGGCGAAAGAAACGTTTTTGTCCACATACAAGGCTTCTACCTGATGGAAGAAACAGTGTGCGCGATAGGAGATCGCTTCATTACGATATACACGTCCCGGACAGATAATACGGATAGGAGGCTCTTGATTCTCCATGACACGTGTTTGTACGGAAGAAGTGTGTGTACGAAGCAATACGTCCGGATTATGTTGGATAAAGAAAGTATCCTGCATGTCGCGGGCAGGGTGGTCTTCTGCAAAGTTCAAAGAAGAGAATACATGCCAGTCGTCTTCGATTTCCGGTCCTTCAGCAATGCTGAATCCTAAGCGTCCGAAGATGTCGCAGATTTCTTTCTTTACGAGTGAAAGCGGATGGCGAGTACCTAATTCAATAGGATAGGATGTACGGGTGAGGTCGATGTCATCATTCGTCGTCTGTACATTCTCAAAGCTGGCTTTCAGCTCATTAATTCTATTTTGGGTTGCCTCTTTCAGCTTGTTGAGGTGCTGGCCGACTTCACGCTTCTGATCTGCCGCTACATTGCGAAAATCATTCATCAGCAAAGATATTTCACCTTTTTTGCTGAGATATTTAATGCGTAATGCCTCCAGTTCTTCAGCGTTTGCCGCTTTCAGGTTCTCTACTTCCTTAAGCAGAGCGTTAATCTTATTGATCATTTCTAATCATTTTTATTTTCAACGTGCAAATTTACTCCTTTCTTTGAATACTGCAACCGATTACGGTGGGTTTTTTTGAAAAAAGGGAGTCAACTATTCTCTTTTTATCAGAAATTGTAAGCTACGCCGATACCTAAAATATCTTTGAACTGAACTTTGGCGCCGCGTTTTTCGCCTTCATCATTAATGGTTTTTACGTCGTTGTCGTATTTGAGCGTGGTGTTGAGTGTAGCATTGAGGTATTTGTTAATTTTCATGTTGATCAGAACATCCCAGTTCATGTCTACGTTACCGAACTGCTTATTATAAGGAATAAAAAAGTCCACGTTTATGATCTGGTTCACGTTCTCCATGATTTTTCACAAATGTAAAAAACAGGTAGCATTCGCTTTTGTTTACCCAGACTTCACAGATCAAAGTTATTATCCGTTCATCTTACCTTTTCTTTTGAGCGGCAACCGAGGGAAGAGCTTTCTAAAACGGATCAAATGACTCGTGATGTTGCTGCCCGCAATGATGATTGTCACGGCGAGAATAATTAATAATATCCCGCAACCGATCCTTGGTGTCAAGGTTTCGCCGAACACGGCAACCCCGAAAAATACAGCTGTGACCGGCTCTAGTGCTCCCAGTATGGCTGTCGGTGTCGAACCGATATACTGGACAGCACTAGTTGTACAAAGGAATGAAATGGCGGTAGGGAAGACGGCAAGCGCGATCAGGTTTCCCCAAAGATACCATTTGGCCACAATATAAAGGTCTTTCCCGAATCCGACACGGACAAAGAATAGAGATACGCCGAAAAGCAATATGTAAAAAGTCAGCGGAAGCGTAGCCACGTTTTTCAGTGTCGATTGGTTCACTCCTATTATGTAGATGGCATAGGAGAGAGCTGAAGCCATGACCAGCAAAACACCGGTGAGACTGAGTGTTGTGCCATCACCGCTTTTATAGAGCAGACCGATACCTGATAGTGCCAGTAAAATGCAAAAGACTGTTTGTAAGGTTAGTTTCTCTTTGAATACAAGTGCCATAATCAATGCGACCATGATCGGATAGACGAAAAGAAGTGTAGAAGCAATCCCGACTTCCATATAATTGTAACTTTGGAACAAAGCTAATGAAGAAAAAGCAACCAATAGCCCCATGACAATCAGTGGAACTGCTGCTTTATGTTCTATTTTGAAACTTCTCCCTCTCCCTTTAATCATCATGCCTAGTATGGGAATTGCGAACAAGTACCTGAAAAAAAGAACCGAATCAGGATCCATTCCGTCTTTATACAGTGGAAGAGCAAATAGTGGGTTAGTTCCGTAAGTCGCAGCGGCGATCGCTCCCAAAAAATATCCTTTTACCTTTGTATTCATGTCATGTAGAATTTGAGGTGCAAATGTAATAATATATATTGATCTTTTTTGTTCTGTTAAAATCTGCAATTTGTAATTTCCTGCCCTTGTATCTCTCCCTTTTGGAGGCTGGACAGGGAAGGAAGCGAAACTACAGCAGCTTACAATAATCCCTGCAAAAAGTTATTCACATTCGGATACCTATGAGAGGCAAAGGCATTTGCTTAGTCAAATAATAAAATAAATGTTTCCGGGCATTGAAATAAAAAGAGGATAAATATTGGGGGAGGATACCCGGGAACATTCTTTGTATTTAATTTATTTTGACTTTTTCCCCTGATGGGCTACGGCATCCATTAGTTTTTTGATTTTTTCCGGATCGTCGAGGAAATAATCCTTTACGAAATTCAGATTATCGTCAAACTCAAATATATACGGTACGGCAGTCGGCAGATTGAGATGTATGATTTCGTCGTCCGGAATGTTTTTTAAATATTTGATGATCCCGCGTAGGCTGTTCCCATGAGCGGCAATCAATATCTCATCGGAAGTTTCGAGTGAAGGGATTTTCCTTGTTCCAGATACTTTCCCCGTGGCGGAGCAATACTATTTTTTTCATATTCTTCTGTTTTTACATTTATATATATAACAACAGGACGAAGGCGATGGATTAGAGCTGCTTTTTCATTAATCTGTAAAAGTGGTTATATTATCTGTAATCCGTATACAGTCCGGTTATTATTATCCGTCTATTTTTGCAATTGTAAAAGCTTGTCTGGTATTTTATCGAAAAAGTAGTATATTTGCAGGCAATAATTTAAGAATCAAAAAATTGTGGGATATGCCTTTGAAGCGTTTCGGAGTCTCGTTGGAGGATAACCTGCTGGAGTCGTTGGATCAGTATGTGAGCGAGAACGGTTTCGCCAACCGTTCGCAGGCGATCCGTTTTCTGGTGGAGAAGAATGTCGCTGAAAAGAAATGGCAATGTAACCATATCGTGGCAGGTACGATCATTCTTATGTATGACCAGGTAAAAAAGGATATTACTTCCCGGATTGCCGATATTCAGCAAAATTATCAGGATGTTATCTTGTCTTCTTCCCAATATTATGTGAACCGGAATTTTTGTCTGCACATTGCAACCGTGATGGGCACAGCTTACCGTCTGACTGAGTTGTCGGACCGGTTGACTACGATAAAGGGGCTTAAGCATGGCAAGTTGGTTATGAGCCGGGCTGATTAGATATATTTTTTACCCGTATGGTGACACGAATTTTGAAAAGTGTAACACGATTAAATAACAATAGAAATTTAATACATAAAAGTGAGATATGAAAAAAGTAATTTTACTTGCTTCCGGGCTTTTGTGCAGTTCGCTGGTCTTTGCAAGCGATCCGGCTGCAATTGATAGTCTGATTAATTTACAGGGGGTTGTGATTTCAGCGAATAAGGTACAAGTGAACCGAAGCAGTGTGCCACTTACTATCTCGGTGATAGACCGGGAGCAGATCGAGGCGAGCAGCGAATCGGCATTGTTGCCGGTACTTTCCCAACATGTCCCCGGATTGTTTGTGACGCAAAAGGGAATTACCGGTTTTGGAGTTTCGGAAGGAGCGGCAGGGACGGTTAACATTCGTGGTGTCGGAAGTGGAAATAAGGTTTTAATGCTGTTCGACGGGCAACCGCAATGGGCTGGAGTGTTCGGACATTCTTTGCCTGATACCTATGTGGCTTCGGATGTAGAGCGAGTGGAAGTGATTCGTGGTCCCGGTTCTTTGCTGTATGGTTCTAACGCGATGGGAGGGGTTGTCAATATCATTACCCGTCATCATAAACAGGAAGGACGGCGTACACAGGCGCGTGTGATGTATGGCTCTTACAATACGCAAAAATATATGGTGAATAATGGTTTTAACGTAGGTAAATTCAGTAGTTTTATCTCGATAAATCACGATCGAACCGATGGGCATCGATCAAATTCGGATTTTAACATCACAAATGGTTTTGCTAATTTAGGATATGCTTTCAATGAGCATTATAAGATGACAGGTGATGTAAGCCTTGCCAAATCGAAGTTTCAAAATCCTGGTAAAACATTTGAGCCTGTTATAGACAATAAAATGAATATTTTGCGTGGAACAGCTTCTATGGCATTGGAAAATAATCAGGGTAAGATGAGCGGGGCCTTGCGCCTGTTCTATAATTGGGGAAACCATAAAATCAATGATGGTTACAATCCAGGAGAAGAGCCTTTGACTTATCTTTTTCGTTCTGACGACCACAACGTGGGAGTCCAATTGTATGAATCGTTCCGTTTGTTTAAGGGGAATAACTTTACTGTCGGTGTGGATTATAAAAACTGGGGTGGACATGCTTGGAATGACAATAATGACGGTTCAAAAAAAGAATTGGTGGATAAAACGGTGAATGAAACAGCCGGATATGCCATCATGCAACAAGAACTTTTTGGCATATTGAGCCTGAATGCCGGTGTCCGCTATGAACACAGTAGCACTTATGGAGGCGAATGGGTTCCGCAGGGAGGAGTTACGGTACGTCCGTTTGAAGGAAATACGATCCGTGCATCTGTCTCTAAAGGATTTCGTAGTCCGAATATCCGCGAAATGTATATGTGGGGAGCGGCCAATGCAGATTTGAAACCGGAGAGTATGGTAAATTATGAAGTTGCTGTCGGACAGTCTTTTTTAGGGGGCGACTTGTATACTGAGCTGACAGCTTTCTTTATCGATGGGAAAGACATGATTTATTCCGTAAGCGTGAATGGGGACGGTAGACCTCCTTATAAGAATTTGAATACAGGAACCTTTACGAATAAAGGTATAGAGTTTGAAGCTCGCTATCAGATTTGCAAGAATTTGAACTTGGATATGAACTATAGTTATCTGCACATGAGCAAACCTATTCCTGGAGCCCCTGGGCATAAGTTCTATGCAGGAGCCACCTATATGCCGGGACGTTTCACTTTGAACGTGAATATGCAGTCTGTCTTTGATTTGTATACAGATGCAGAATGCTCTAAGAAAGAGGATTTTACAACTTTGAATGCGAAAGTCGCTTATCGTTTCGGTACACGCGATAAAGGATTGAACCTCTTTGTGAAAGGAGAAAACCTGACGGCAACCCGTTACACTATTAATGATGGTTTTCCGATGCCGAAAGCGATCTTCATGGGTGGGATCGATGTCACTTTCTAAACATTTTGTATACCTTTGCGCCTTGTAACAATTAATAAAAATCATTATGTCAGTTGCAAAAAGGGATTTAGAGGATAATAGAAAGGTGACCACACATCGCCTGATAGAAATGAAACAGCGTGGGGAGAAAATTTCCATGTTGACAGCTTACGATTATTCGATGGCTCAACTGATCGATCAGGCTGGTATGGATGTCATATTGGTAGGCGATTCGGCTTCCAACGTAATGGCTGGTAATGTAACGACACTGCCGATCACGCTTGACCAAATGATCTATCATGGCAAATCGGTCGTGAAAGCGGTGAAACGTGCCTTGGTGGTGGTGGACCTGCCTTTTGGCACGTATCAAGGAAACTCAAAAGAAGCGTTGGCCTCAGCTATCCGTGTGATGAAGGAAACGCATGCGGATTGTATCAAGCTTGAAGGAGGTTCTGAAATTCGGGAATCTATCGAACGTATTCTGTGTGCGGGTATTCCTGTCATGGGACATCTGGGATTGACGCCTCAGTCTATTAATAAGTTCGGGACATATACGGTTCGTGCCCGTGAAGAAGCGGAAGCGAAGAAGCTGATCGCAGATGCTCATCTGTTGGAAGAGATCGGTTGCTTTGCAATCGTATTGGAAAAGATTCCGGCTGCTTTGGCTGCACAGGTCGCTTCCGAACTGACGATTCCGATTATCGGTATCGGTGCCGGCGGAGGAGTAGACGGACAGGTGTTGGTCATGCATGATATGTTAGGTATCAACCAGGGATTTTCTCCCCGTTTCTTGCGCCGTTATGCGAATTTGGCAGAAGATATCACCCGTGCCGTGCAGACTTATATTGAGGATGTGAAGACGCAAGATTTCCCGAACGAGAAGGAACAATATTAATAATGTGTCAGTCCCATCTGTTGATCGGTGCTGCTTCATCGGGGAGCGGGAAAACAACTTTTACACTAGGTTTGCTTCGTGCCTTGAAGAACCGTTCGTTTAAGGTGCAGCCTTTCAAATGCGGACCGGACTATATCGACACTCGTCATCATAGAATGGCTGCCGGTAATCCGTCCGTGAACTTGGATCTCTTTATGATGTCAGAGGCACACGTGCGTGATTTGTATGTCGGCTATACGGAAAAAGCGGATGTGGCGGTAACCGAAGGCGTGATGGGATTGTTTGACGGGTATGACGGTATGAAAGGGAGCTGTGCGGAAATCGCCTGTATGCTGAAAATACCGGTAGTCCTGATTGTAAATGCGAAAAGTACGGCATATTCGGTGGCTCCTTTATTGTACGGGTTTAAACAATTCAACAAGCAAGTGCAGATAGTTGGGGCTGTCTTTAATTTTGTTGCTTCCGAAAACCATTATTCTTTTTTGAAACAGGCTTGTGAAGATGCCGGAGTCGAGGCATTGGGATATCTTCCCAAGTGTGCGGATGTGGAGATCCCCAGCCGTCATTTAGGGTTGTCTCTCGATGAAGATTTCTGCTTTGAAGAGTTCGCCGACCGTGTAGCGGAACTTGTCGAAAAGCATGTAAACATCAATCGGTTGCTGGAGTTGACAAAACCGGTTGCGACAGCTGTCGTTCCTATATCCGCAGGTCGTCATATCTATAAACGTGAGCCTTCTTTCCCTATTGCGGTAGCCTGCGATCCTGCATTCAATTTTGTATATGAAGCGAATATTCGCTATCTGCATCATTTAGGGGAAGTTACGTATTTCAGTCCGTTGGCAGACACTTCTTTGCCGGATGCTGGTTTCGTGTACCTTCCCGGAGGTTATCCGGAGTTATATCTTGCTGCTTTATCGGCAAACAGGCAGATGCTTCAATCCATTCGCCGGTATGTTGAGAGTGGAGGAAAATTGTTGGCTGAATGTGGAGGCATGATGTATCTATGTGACGAGATACGAGATAAAAATGGAGATGTTTATCCGATGGCTGGCGTGTTGCACCAGTCTGCAACAATGGAGAATATGAAGTTACGCCTGGGATATCGTACCTTATTATACAACGAAACTCGTCTGAAAGGGCATGAGTTCCACTATTCCCGTCTGGTGGAACAACAGAATCCGCTTCCGTCCTGCGCTGTCGCTTATACTGCCAAAGGAGTGGAAACGGATACTCCGCTTTATCATTATAAAAATGTTTGGGCAGGATATACGCATTTGTATTGGGCGGATCCGGTCGGAAACGAATGGTTTACCAAATTTGTCATCGATGGCAATACTTGAAGTCTGTATACAAATAAATAAGAAAGATGAAAATATATACGCGTGGAGGAGATAAAGGTCGTACTGGGATTCATGGAGGCGAGCGGGTGGATAAAGATGATATCCGGATCGAAGCGAACGGGACACTGGACGAGGTGAATGCTGAAATAGGCATTATCCGTGCATTACTCCCGGCTGAACATGAATGGCAAAGCTTGCTGGGGAAAATACAAATGGAGATGATGGCGGTCATGTCACATGTGGCGACTCCATCAGCTATTCGTGATAAGAATCCGAACAAAATATCCGATGATCTGGTTCTTGTTTGTGAGGAACAGATCGATGCTTTGTCGGCAAAGATGGAGGATAACGGTTATTTTATCCTGCCTGGCGGCTCTTTGGTTTCCGCTCACTTGCAGTTGGCCCGTACGATCGTACGCCGTGCCGAACGCCGTCTGTGGACGTTGAACCGGAAAGATCCGGTTTCACCAGGGATCATGCAGTTCGTGAACCGCCTTTCCGATTTGTTTTTTACAATGGCACGCTATGAAATGTTTCGCCAGGGGAATGCGGAGGAACGTTGGCAGTCGTTTTTGTATAAGAGAAAAAAATAGAATAAGACTTGAAGATTCCATAAAGAAGCTGTTCACATTTTTGTGAATACTGAAAGAATACGTTATATTTGTACGCAAATACGAGAACGATATGTTTGTTACATTCGAAGAAGTATATTTGCGTGACCTTTACGAGAAAGGAAAGGCTGATAACAAGAAGCCTCGTTATCAGCCTGATGTGATAAGGCGTTATCAAAAGTGTATAGATTTTCTTTTGGATGCCAAGAAGGTAGAAGAACTTCTTTTGATAAATTCCTTGAATTATGAGATGCTGAAAGGCGATAAGGCTGGTATTTCATTTGTACGGGTGAATAATAAGTATCGAGTTGAGTTTACCGTAAGGGATTCGATAGAAGAACCGATTGTTACCGTATGTAATATAATAGAATTATCAAACCATTATAAATGATTGTAGCTATGATTACACTTCAAGGTATTGATCCTAAAATGATCGCCAATAATTTAACTCCATCCAACCCCATACATCCAGGCGAGTTGATAAAGGATGAGATAGAATATCGAGGTATTTCGCAGCGGAAATTGGCATTGCAAATGGGGGTTTCTCCGACATTGCTGAATGAAATATTGAATGGAAAGCGTTCTGTTTCGACAGAATATGCTCTTTTGTTTGAAGCGGCGCTTGGTATTGATGCAGAAGTTTGGATTCGTCAGCAAGCTCGGTATGACATGCAAATGGCAAAATCCGATACCTCTTTTTTGGAGAGATTGGCCCATATTAGAAAAATAGCGGCAGTATTATAGTAGGCACAGATTAAAATTAAGAATAGATATGACATCCGTAAAAAAATATATCGAGTCCAATAAAGACCGTTTCATCGAAGAGCTTTTCTCTTTGATCCGTATTCCATCGATAAGTGCCAAACATGAACATAAGCCTGATATGGAGGCTTGTGCAAAACGCTGGACAGAACTCTTGCTTGCAGCCGGTGCCGATAAAGCGGTTGTGATGCAGACCGAAGGCAACCCGGTAGTGTATGGGGAAAAGATGGTTTCTCCTGAGGCGCAGACCGTTTTGGTCTATTCGCACTATGACGTAATGCCCGCCGAGCCGTTTGACCTGTGGAAGAGTCGCCCGTTCGAACCCGAAATCCGGGACGGCCGTATCTGGGCGCGTGGTGCGGATGATGATAAAGGGCAGGCCATGATGCAGGTAAAAGGTTTCGAGACTGCCCTGAATCTGGATTTGCTGAAATGTAATGTGAAGTTTATCTTCGAGGGAGAAGAAGAGATCGGTTCGCCGAGCCTCGAAGCCTTCTGCCGTACACATAAAGAATTGTTGAAAGCGGATGTGATCCTGGTTTCCGATACCAGCATGGTCAGTGCCGAAACGCCATCCCTGACAACCGGACTTCGTGGGCTTGCCTATTGGGAGATCGAGGTCACGGGTCCTAACCGCGATTTGCATTCCGGGCATTTCGGTGGTGCGGTTGCCAACCCGATCAATGTGTTGTGTAAGCTGATGGCCGATATAACAGATGCTGACGGGCGCATCACAATCCCCGGTTTCTACGATGATGTGGAAGATGTTTCGCCTGCCGAACGCGAGATGATCGCCCAGATTCCATTTGATGAAGCGAAATATAAAGCGGCCATCGGTGTGGATGAGTTGTTCGGTGAAAAAGGATATTCCACGTTGGAACGCAATAGTTGCCGTCCTTCCTTCGATATCTGCGGCATCTGGGGCGGTTATATGGAAGAGGGCAGCAAGACGGTTCTTCCTTCCAAAGCATACGCCAAAGTTTCCTGCCGTTTGGTTCCGCATCAGGATCATGGGAAGATTTCGAAACTGTTTGAAGAGTACATCGCTCGTGTGGCTCCGGCTTATGTCAAGGTAAGAGTGACGCCTAAACATGGTGGACAAGGTTATGTTTGTCCGATCGATCTTCCCGCTTATAAGGCGGCAGAGGAAGCCGTTTTTGTAGCTTTTGGCAAACGTCCGTTGGCCGTGCGCCGTGGCGGAAGTATCCCTATTATCTCGACTTTCGAGCAGGTGTTGGGCATCAAGACTGTCCTGATGGGATTCGGCCTCGAACAGAATGCGATTCATTCGCCGAACGAAAGCTGTACGCTTGATTTCTTTTATAAGGGAATCGAGTCGGTAGCCGAATTTTATAAACGATTCAATTGATATGACAAATAATGAAATAGTTGTTCGTGCGCTTGCCAATACAGGCATTACTGCTCTGAACGAGATGCAGCAGGCGGTATTGGATGCCGGGACGACAAAAGACATGGTGCTGCTCAGTCCGACAGGGTCGGGCAAGACGCTGGCTTTCCTTTTGCCTTTGCTGACGACGTTGACGGATGAGGACAAAAAGATACAGGCCGTGATCATCGCTCCTTCCCGTGAGCTGGCTTTGCAGATCGAAACGGTATTGCGCTCGTTGGGGGCCGGATATAAGGTGAATTGTTGTTACGGAGGGCATCCCATCCGCACGGAGAAGAAGAGTCTCGAACATCCGCCGACGGTCCTGATCGGCACGCCGGGGCGTATCGTCGACCATCTGGAACGGGGTAATATCAATCTGGACAGTGTGCGTACGCTGATCCTTGATGAGTTCGACAAATCGCTCGAACTGGGTTTCCTTGCTGAAATGAAGGAGATTTTGGCACATCTCCCAGGCGTGCGCCGCCGGGTGCTGACTTCGGCAACGGCAGCAGTCGATATTCCTGCTTTCACTGGGATTACAGCTCCGGTACGATTGTCGTTCTTGAAAGATGTGAAGGAGTCGAAAGGGCTGGCTTTGCGTGTGGTCAAGTCTCCAGTTAAGGACAAGTTGGAAACCTTGTACAAGCTTTTAGGTGAACTGAAAGGTGGTTCTGCCCTTATCTTCTGCAATTATCGGGAGACGGTAGAACGGGTGAGCAACTATCTGACCGAAATGGGTGTAGATAACGAATACTTCCACGGAGGAATGGAGCAACCGGAACGTGAACGTGCCTTGTCGCATTTCCGTAACGGCAGTGCTACCGTATTTATCTCTACTGATTTGGCCTCTCGCGGTCTTGATATTCCAGAAGTGAAGAATGTGATCCATTATCATCTTCCTGTGAGTGAAGAGGCGTACGTGCATCGTAACGGACGTACGGCTCGTATGAATGCGGAAGGGGTTGCTTATCTGATCTTGAATGCGGAAGAGACGATTCCTGAATATATCACCCGCGAGCCGGATGAGTTTTTCTTGCCGGAAGTGGCAAAGAAGCCCGTCCGTTCCGAGTGGGTGACACTGATGATCAATCGGGGGAAACGGGACAAATTGAGCAAGAAGGATGTGGTCGGCTTCCTCTTTCAGAAAGGTGGACTGGAAAAGGACGATTTAGGCATAGTCGAGATAAAGGAAAGTTGCGCTTTCGCAGCTGTCAAGCGGACTAAACTATCCGGTTTGCTGGGGCGTATCCGTGATGAGAAAATAAAAAATATGAAAGCTAAGTTTATATGAGTATATTGATAAAAGGCGCTTTATTGGATGGTGCTGTAACTGATGTCTATATAGAGAAAAAGGAGATCAGGCAGGTAGGGACGGATTTTCAGGTACAGGCGGATCAGGTGATAGACGGAAGGCGTAAAGCCTTGATCCCTGGTTTCGTAAATGCGCATACACATGCCGCTATGACGCTTTTCCGTGGTTTTGGTGATGACATGCCGTTGATGCCCTGGCTGGAGCAGAAGATCTGGCCGAATGAAGCGAAATTGACGCGCGAGGATGTTTATTGGGGAACGAAGCTTGCTTGTCTCGAAATGATAAAAAGCGGGACGACAACGTTTTTCGATATGTATCATAAGTTCCGGGCTACGGCCGATGCTGTCGAAGAAATGGGGCTGCGTGCATTGCTTGCCGGTGTCTGTTTCGATCATTTCAAACCAGAATTGGCAGAAAAGAGCAAGCGTGAAAACGAGAAACTTGTTGTCGATGTGGAAAACTATAGCAAGCGCATACGGTATGCGGTCGGTCCCCATGCCATTTATACCGTGTCTGGCGAACTGTTACAGTGGATACATGGTTTTGCTGCCGAGCATTCCGTCCCGATTCATCTGCATTTGGCAGAGACGGAAGGCGAAGTCAGAAACTCAATCAAACAGTTCGGCTTTACTCCTGTACGTTATTTATATAAATTAGGCATATTATCCCCACGTCTGATCATTGCGCACGGTATCTATGTCGATGATGACGAGATTCGTATGCTGGCGGATCACGGAGTGAAAGTAGTGCATAATCCGGCATCCAATATGAAGCTGGCCTCCGGCATTCAATTCAAATTTTGTGAGATGCGAAAGGCCGGTGTTACTGTCGCTTTGGGTACTGACGGTTGTTCTTCTTCCAATAATCTGGATATGATCGAGGCGATGAAACTTGCTTCGCTTTTAGGCAAGGCCTGGCGGAAAGACCCGGAGGCGATTCCAGCCAGTGAAATATTCCAGGCGGCGACAGAAGCCGGTGCTTTGGCTATCGGACTGAAAGCCGGACGGATTGCCGAAGGCTATCTGGCGGATCTCTGTCTGGTCGATTTGGATATCCCGGCTTTTACCCCGAATCATAACTTTGTCTCCAATCTCGTGTATGCAGCAAACGGCAGTTGTATCGATACCGTTATCTGTGATGGTAAAATCCTGATGCAAGACAAAAAGGTTCCGGGCGAGGAGGAGATTATGGAGCATACAGCCGAACTTGCCTATAAGTTGGTAAGAGAACCGTAGGCGAGAAAACCGAAGTTCCCTCGACATGAAACCTATTCTTTTGTGACGTTGAACAATTAATTTGAATGTATATGAATACAAATGACAATACTATTTATCGGGAAGCGGTTGGTTACCTGTCGTCTCGTATTACTGGTAATCCGGAAACCGCTATTATCTTAGGCAGCGGCTTGGGGTCCTTTGCCGACCAGATCGAAGAAGCTGTGGTTATTCCCTATAGTGAGATTCCGCATTTTATGCATTCGACAGCCGCAGGACATAAAGGAAACTTCATCTGCGGCAGGTTAGGAGGGAAGCAGGTGCTTGCCATGCAGGGACGTTTCCATTATTATGAAGGTTACTCAATGAAGGAGGTAACGTTTCCGGTACGTGTAATGCGCGAACTGGGTATCAAAACCCTATTTGTTTCGAATGCCAGCGGTGGTACAAATCCGGATTTTGAAATCGGCGACCTGATGATTATTACAGATCACATCAATTACTTCCCGGAGCACCCGTTGCGTGGCAAGAATATTCCATATGGCCCGCGTTTCCCGGATATGAGTGAAGCGTACGATAAAGAGTTAATTCGTAAGGCTAATGCAATTGCAGCGGAAAAGGGTATCAAAGTACAGCATGGTGTATATATCGGTACGCAAGGTCCGACATTTGAGACACCGTCCGAATATAAATTATTCCATATCCTCGGTGCCGATGCAGTGGGTATGTCTACAGTGCCGGAAGTGATTGTTGCCAATCATTGCGGTATCAAGGTATTCGGTATTTCGGTAATTACCGACCTTGGTGTGGAAGGTAAGATCGTAGAGGTGACACACGAGGAAGTGCAGAAAGCTGCTGATGCCGCCCAGCCGAAGATGACAGAAATTATGAGAGAATTGATAAACAGAGCATAATCATGAGAACAGAAATATCAAGCCTCGGTGAGTTCGGCCTCATCCGCCGCCTTACCGACGGTATTGAACTGAAGAATGAATCCAGCCGGTACGGTATAGGTGATGATGCTGCCGTACTCTCCTATCCTACCGAAAAACAAGTCTTGATTACCACTGACTTGCTAATGGAAGGTGTGCATTTCGATTTGATTTATGTCCCGCTGAAGCACTTAGGCTATAAAGCGGCTGTCGTGAACTTCTCCGATATCTACGCCATGAATGGTACGCCCAAACAGATCACCGTTTCTCTGGCTCTTTCCAAGCGTTTCTCCGTGGAAGATATGGAAGAGTTGTATGCGGGCATCCGTCTGGCGTGCGAGGAATATGATGTGGATATCATAGGAGGCGACACCTCTTCTTCTCTTACGGGACTGGCAATCAGTATCACTTGTATAGGTGAGGCAGACAAAGATAAGGTTGTCTACCGAAATGGTGCGAAAGAAACAGATTTGATTTGCGTAACCGGTGATCTGGGTGCCGCATATATGGGCTTACAATTATTGGAACGCGAGAAAGTGGCTTTGAAAGGTAAGGCTGATATGCAACCTGATTTCTCCGGAAAGGAATATCTGCTGGAACGTCAATTAAAACCGGAAGCTCGCCGCGACATCATTGAGAAACTGGCGGAAGAAGGTATTCAACCCACTTCTATGATGGATATTTCAGATGGTCTATCTTCTGAATTGTTGCATATCTGCACGCAAAGTAAAGTAGGCTGCCGCATTTATGAGGAACATATCCCCATTGACTATCAGACTGCCGTCATGGCTGAAGAGTTCAATATGAATCTGACAACATGCGCTCTTAATGGTGGCGAAGACTACGAACTGCTTTTCACCGTTCCCATTGCCGATCACGAGAAGATTTCTGAAATGGAAGGTGTGAAGTTAATAGGACACATCACTAAACCGGAATTAGGTTGTGCACTGATCACTCGCGATGGTCAAGAGTTTGAACTGAAAGCACAAGGATGGAATCCACTGAAAGAGGAAACTACCGAGAGTGAAGGCGAAAAAGCTGGCGAATAAAGATTTGTAAGAGCAGATAAACAGCTGAATTCATTTTTTTCTTAAAACATAAGCGCTGATACTTAGCCACATAGGCAAATATCAGCGTTTTTTATCTCCAAAGCGCTTGCATAGTCCAAAAGTTTCACTACCTTTGCAACCGCAAAAGAGAAACAATGGTGCCATAGCTCAGTTGGTAGAGCAAAGGACTGAAAATCCTTGTG
>ERZ824978.1956-NODE-1956-length-19616-cov-3.652318_pt1 | contig 19616 bp, 22 predicted proteins | sample MGYA00519860_ERZ824978 | MGnify/ENA primary metagenome ERZ824978 (study PRJEB31778, sample SAMEA3449184) | human gut metagenome | biome: human gut; feature: human-associated habitat; material: faeces | place: United Kingdom | collected 2010/2012 ... | reverse complement strand
CTGCTCCCGCCCTCGGACACGCTTCCAACAGCGAAACCGATGCCGATAGCGCCCAGATCTCCAAGCGGGTTTGCGCCGTTGCCAGCCATCTTCAGCTTGTGGCAGACGAGGTAGGCCAGAGCCTGCTCGTACAGGTTGCCGAACTGCTTTCGGCTGACCATCGGGCGAAGCATCTCAATCCAGAGGTTCAGCTTCTCGTCGGCAACGCTGTTGAACTCCGTGCCAATCAGGCGGATGTACGCGATGACTTTCTCCACGGCGCTCACTCCTTACTTCTGCTCCTTGGCTTTCTTCTCAGCCTCAGCCTTCGCCTTAGCAGCGGCTTCAGCCTTGGCCTTAGCCTCTGCCTCGGCTTTCGCTTTGGCTTCCTCAGCAGCCTTAGCAGCCTCGGCTTCCGCCTTCTCGGCGGCTTCCTTCTCAGCGGCAGCCTTGGCTTCTGCATCCGCTTTTGCCTCAGCCTCAGCCTTCGCCTTAGCAGCAGCTTCAGCAGCGCCGTTGTCCTCAACGGTCAGGAGCCCCATTCTGACCATAGCGCGGATAGCGGGCAGGTTGGCGATCTCAGCAGAGACTTCCATCTCGGCACCGGGCATCAGAACCTTGGCTCCGATGTTGATAACCTTCACGCTCACGTTCTTGAGTTTCATGCTACTTAACCTCCATTTCGTAGTGCGCCGCGATGCGGCAGTTACCGGATAATGCAGGAGGGGACACCAATCGGTATCCCCTCCGTGCAAAAAATCGGGATCAGCAGACGCCGACCGCAATCAGGGCGGACAGCGGGTAGTAGACGATCACGCCTGCGGTACGAGCCTCGCAGGGGATGACAGTCTCCAGATTCCGCACCTGAGCGGGATACTGGTAGAAGGGCATCGGGATCTCCAGAGACAGCTTGTGCTTGTCGTTCTTGAACAGGAACGCAACGCCCTGACCGTTCTCTTCCAGAGCGTAGGGGTTGGTCTCAACGGAGTCGGCATCCAGCTCGGCGGCAGACACGACGTTCTTGATGTACGGAGCGTGCTCCAGAATGAAGCTCAGGACCGTAGCAGTAGTGTCGGGAATGCGGCGAGTGGAGATGTCCATATACACCTCGGCGGGAACGCACAGGGTGTCAGGACGCTCGACGTTCTTTGTCACCTTGGCAACCTGCTTCGCCATGCCGTTCACGTCGGCGAGGATCTCGTCGGCGCTCTTCTCGGTCCACTTGGTCTTGCCGGAAGCGTTGGCGGTGATGGTGAACAGAGGGATATTCTGACCGGTGGACAGAACGCCCATCAGGCCGCTCTCCTCGTCGCCGCGCCATGCGATCTGGTTGTTCTTGGTGTCGATAGCCAGACGAGCGGACTCAGCCTTGCGGGCGTCCAGAGACTTGCCAGCCAGACGAGAGGCGCGCATCTCCTGAGCGGAGTAGCCGTAGCTATCGCCGATGGACTTGACCTGAGCGTAGCTGGGCTTGCCGTTGACGTCTGCGCGGGGCAGGTCGGTGGAGTAGTTGTCGATGACCTTTGCCACGCCGTTGCGGTCGTAGGTGTAGTAGGTCACGGTCTCGGCGCCGGGGTCAGCCTCGGAGCTGATGGGGAACAGACTCAGGGCAGTCAGTTCGGGATACTCGACGTCGTAAGACTGAGTCTTGACGAAGTCGAGTTCGCGGGCGAAGAACACGGAAGCGTCCTCCGCGCTGTCAAAGCGAGTGCCCTCGGAAGCCATGATGGCAGCAGGGATAGCGGAAGCCAGCAGGGACTTCATCTCGGTGCTGTCGTAGTGAGTGTGCTGATTCTTAGCCATTGTTCTTTCCTCCTTCTCTTACGCCTGAGCCTCGTTGAAAAGCTCAACGGCGGCAATCTGGGCGCTGGTGTCGACACCACCGAGGAAACGACCCTTGATAGCGATGGTCGCCTTGTCGGCGGAGCCGGACTCGGTGCTGGCAGCGGCGTTGGTGAAGCAGCCAGCCTCGTTGCCCTCGGTAATCAGGTACAGGCTGTCGCCGTAACCGGGCTTGACGCCAGCGGCAACGCGGACGTAGATACGACCATAGCGCATCACGCCGATGGTCGCAGCCTTACGCAGCTTCAGGTCGCCCTCCACATCGTACTCGGTGGTACGACGGTTGGTGGTCACGCCCTCGAAGTTCGCGGCAGTGCTGGCCTTGACGGGCAGCTTGATGCCGGTGCCCTTCTTGGAGCCGGTGACAACGCCCATGCCAAACTGCATCTTACCGGTGTCTTCCTCATTCAGGAAGGCGTCGATGGCATACGGAGCCAGATCGACGATGCCGCCGGCAGCACCAATGGGGCTGGAATAGCCGTAACGGGTCTGAGCACTCATTTACTTGTCCTCCTTCTTCTTGTTCATCTGGCGATCCATCATGCGCTGGCGGGCGTCGATGGAAGAATCGCCGGTTTCCTTGACGCCCGCGGTGCGGGAGTCCTTGTTGAACATCTGCTTCTTCTGAGTGGGTACGGAGCTGGAGCCACGAGCGGTGACCTCAGCAGCAGCCATCTCATAAGCAGCGTTGACGAAGGTGGCGCTCTTGCCGTCCAGTCTCATGTTGGGACGAACAGCGGTGATGACCGCCTTCTTAGCCTGCATGATGCTCATGTTCTCCAGACCATCGAGGTTCAGAGAACGGCCGACCATGCCAAGCTGGATGCGCTGGCGAACGATGGCGTCGATGGAGTCAGCGTTCATCAGCGGCTCGTCGGCAGGGGTGGAGCTGGGGATGTCGTCATCTTCGCTGTCCTGCTCGATGCACTCGCCCTCGCCGTCGGCAGCCTTAACAGCAGGCTCCTGAGCGGGTTCCTCAGTGGGCTTCTGGGCGGGTTCACCCTCGTCGAACTCCCTCTGGGCAAGCAGAGTGTCGATGATGTCGCACAGGATGCCGATGTCATCGTCCTGATCGGCGATCACAGTCTTGGCAGCCTCGACATCCTTGGGTTCGCCCTCCTCGTCGCGGCGGTCGCGGTTTGCCTTGATCTCGGCGACCTGATCCTCGACAGTGGGGTTCTCCTGACCAGCAGGAGCAGTGCTCTCGCCATCAGCAGCAGGAGCGGCAGGTTCCGTAACCGGAGTGCCTTCCTTGACGGGTTCGTCACCGTCGGTAGTGGCGGCCGGCTTTGCGGCACGGCGAGCCTTGTACTCTTCGATGGCCTTCTGGAGCTCCTCGGGGGTCAGAACGCCATCCGCACGAGCATTCTTGGGAGACTTCTTCATAACTTTTCCTCCTTTAAGAGTGTTTTCAGAGTCACGGCCATCAATATTTAACCGTGCCTGATCGCCCGCTCTGGCCTCCCTGACCAAAGCAAGGTGATTGATGCGGATGTTCCGCTGGATCGCGTCGTAGTGCTGTCCGTTCCACACACCCGGCGTTTCGTCCAGATCGAGGCTGTATCCGAGCGAAAGCTCCTTCAGCCCGCAGTCCTTCATGGCGTCGGTGTTGTGAATAACGATCTCAGCCCGGACGTCCTCCCCACTGCGATAGCCCTCTGTCAGGATGGTGCCAATCTGGAACTTCTGGACATTGTCCTTCGTTACCATGCCGGCATCATGCGTGATGATGATGGGCTTCCCCTTGTACGAGGCAAGGCTCTCAGGGTCGAAAACATCCTCCGGGAGCCGAAGCTCCCGTCTGACGGAACCGTCAGAGTTGGTGTACTCGAAGATACCTGTGCTGGTCAGAATCGGTCTGTCCTTCAGGTAGCCTTCGGGAGTGAAAGACGTCTGGCCGAGCGGCAAGCTGTCCAGACGGATCACTTGGGTTAATTTCGGGGTCATGCTTGCAGACCCACCTCCTCTCGGAGTAGTGTCGCCTCGCCCGCTCATTTCTGGTCGGGTTCAGCAGGCTCTTCCGGTGGCTTCTTGGACTTATCGTCCGTGAGGTCGCCGGGGCCGAATACGCTGCCGCCGCCTTCATCGGCGTTGGTCTCGCTCGGTGCAGTCGCTTCCGCAACCGCTTTGGTAATCTCCAGCGTCAGGATCTGAACGTGCTCGACCTCGTCAAGCAGGAGATTCTGGTACACGCCGGTCAGATCAGGGGCATTCTGCTCCACGTCCTGCACTCCCATAGCAAGAGAGTCGAGCTTCTCGGCAACAGCTTTGAGCTGTCTCGCCAGAGAACTGATACCGTATGCGTTCTTCACTCTGCATTCCTTCCTTTCTTCTGGATTTCCCATCTGCCGGGAGGTCCGGTAGACAGCGCAGGGGCATCGCGGCTTCTCCGCTCCGTGTTGTTCATGTGCATTCCGCCTTTCTGATGCCGGTTCTCACCGTCCATACTTGTCACGTTGGAACGCGCTTTCCCACCCAGCAAAGCGGTCGCGCTCTACCACATCGGGTTCACACTTTTTGCCGCACATCTTTTTGGAACGTCTGCAGATACAGACGGTTTTCCCTTTTTGGATGTCAATGAAGACTTCGATTCGCTCCTTCTCTTCCATGCTACTTGCCCTCCTGTCCATCCATCGGAACATTGATCGTGTCCAGATCGAATACGGGGATAGCTACACATCTGCAGCAGTAGTCCTCTCCGGGATGGCAGCGCCGGCCGGTATAAACCTTGCCGGACTTCTTTGTTTCGTACCACATCTCCGGTGGTTCGTCCCAGCTAAAGGTCTTGCCGTCGAGGGAACGGTGGCAATCACGCACTCTCGCATCGTGTGATGTCGACCAGCGGTAGCGGTTGCACCCAGCGTCCTGCTGCTGGAGTTTCGTGATCTGGGCGTTCAGCGTCGCCACCTGATCTCGGGCGAACATCTGAGCCTTGTGCTTCGAGACGTTGTACTCCTTCTGGATGTCAGTGGAGATGTCCCGAATGGAACGGCCTTTCTTGTAGCCGTCCAGAATGATCTGCCGCATGGAGTCCAGAGAATCATTCGGTATCGTCTTGATTTTCTGTACGTTTTCATCGACCCAGCGACGGAGCGCCTGTTCATAGAAATCGCCCTTGTAGTAGTCGTCCAACAGGTCGATGCCAAGCGTTTCCTTGACCGCCCGCTTCCACTCTCGGAGCGACGTCGATTTCGTTAGGCGGCCAATCTTCTCGACCGCATCGTACAGCCCGTAGGCAGCCAGTTTCTTTTCAAGCTCCTGCGCTACCTTCATCAGTTCCTGCCTGACCTCCATATCGAGGTCCTGTGCATCGTCGAAGCGAGAGTCGCCATGCCGCTCCCGCTTATAGGCTGCCATCATATCAGGCAGGTGTTCCTTGAGAGTCTGGTTCAACAACCGCATATAGGCATTCGTGATGCGGCGGAACTCGCGCTCTGCGCTGTCGGGGTACATCGGGGTCGTCTTCCCACGCAATGCCTTATTGCCCCTGAATTTGCCCTTTACCGCGTCTTTGACTATCAGGTGGTGTTGGATATTGTTCAACCCCTATGCCCCCTTTCCTGCTCATTTATGGCGTTTTGGCGAGGTGTTTTCGGCGTTGATGGGCATGAAAAAAGCAGAGCAGCCATTTCTGGCTGTTCTGCTCGTTCCATGTGAAATTCGTTTACTGCCGGAGTTTCTCCAGCAACGCCCCCGGAGAAATCACCTCTACCGGGCTACCTTCCGCTTTCAGGAACCCCTGATCGCGGCTCACGATGTAATCGGCCTCCTCACGGGAAGCACACACCGCCAAGACCGCATCCTCGTAGTCTTTCATTGGTATCCCAAGCGCGGTAGCACAGGCTTCTCCGTCGATTGCGGCCACATCAAACACCGTCATCAAATTCCAGATCGCATCTCGTGCCGCATCATCTCCGATGGCTTTACGGGCGATATAGTAGATGTCGGTAATGCTGTTGGCCGTAACCACACCGGAAATGGTGTCCTTCGCAACTTCGAGAATCAGCTCCTGCGCGACCTCGCAGTCGGCTCGGCTGGCAATGGCGTCTATCAGCACGTTCGTATCGAAAGCTACCCTCATAGTCCGAGCCGCTCCTCTCTGGACTTCTTCAAATCCACATCAGAGGGCAAAATCCCAAACAGAGATTTTGCTGCTTCGACCTTGTCCGCCTTCGCGGTCGTCAGCCTCGCAACCAGCTTCCCATTCCTGGTGATAAACACGTCCTGCTCCTGCGCCAGTGTAACATACTTTCCGGTGTTCGCTTTCAGGTCAGACAAAGAAATCTGGGTCATGTCAAGCACTCCTTTCTTGGTTACATTTGTACTGTGTACTTATCGTAACACAATGGTACTATTTTGTCAAATAAAATAGACCTATATTCGGAATGTTTTAGACCAGTTTCCGCATCGAACGAGGTTCCCTATGCCATTTGCCGATGCCAAATGTGGGTTTGTATGCTAAGAGGCCGTAATAATCGCTGGAAGCAGGTCATTCATACGAAGAAGTCTGTCTCAAACTCCTTGAGCCTGTCTGCGTGTTTCCGGTCGGAGCTACTGTCGCTCCGCTCTCCGTGGAGGCGGATCAATTCCTGACGCTCCTCCTCAGAGACGCGCAGTTCCTCCGGCGTATGCTGCTCAAAGTAACCAGCAGGATAGGCGAACAGGTTCGTGACGAACCTGCGGATATTGGCTTCGTTGACCATCATTCATCCTCCTCGTCGTAGATGTCCTGCTCTTTGGCGAGAGCGTTGCCGAGTTCGGTGACAATGTCAGACGCCATCTCGCACCGTTCGCTCTCCTCACTGTCGTCGGCAGGGATTTCGGCAAGCTCGATGTCGCACATGACATCATAGACGCGGTCGTACAGAGCGTCCTCGTCCAGCGCGAACAGATCCTCTTTCGAGATCTGGCACTCAGCGCAGATAAAGTCGATCTGCTCCGCCGTCAGTTTGTCAAGTGCTTCTTTCATCGGTTCTGCTTCCTCCATTCTATCGTGACGATAGTGCCGGTCGTGTGGTCGAGGACCAGCCGGCTACCCTTCACATCATAGCATCTGCGGTTCTGGTATGTCTTATCGGGCGAGACATTCTGACTCCTCAGCATATCTTCGATACGCTTCGGTGACAGGTTGCGCTGTGCGATACGGTCGAATGCGTGATCGCTGAAGCCTTTCACCTGTACTCCGTCAGAAGTCTTCTGACCAACGATACGGTTCCGATACCGCGCTTTGTCGCTGCTGCTCAGGTGGCTCCGCTTGTGCGGGCCGGCGGCATTGTCATTGCCCTTCGGCGCTCCGTCTTTGGTAATACCTTTTGACTTTATCGTATCCCCAAGCGGTGAAAAGTCAAGAGTTTTTTCATCTCCTCGCGCAGTGTTTCGTTCCAATGCCTTGAGCGCTACATCTGCAAGGTCGTCAACCGGGTCTACCATCACCAGGGCAGCGCGGTTCAGGATGACGTAATAGTCTTCGTTGCTTCCTTGCTTCTTGTGGATGACATCGTAGCCAGAGCAGAGGGCGGCAACGGAGTCATCCGTAGTCTGCACTCGCTTCTTGGCTTTGTCGTGTTCTGGGCTGCCGTATTCGAGAATCTTGGCATCCGGTCTTACCGCGCAGGTCGAGATTTCCGCTCTGCCGGCGTAGCTTTCTGCCGTGTCCTTGCGGGTGGAGAAATACAGGCCGTCACCGAAGATGCCGTCTCCAAAGTACGGTTCCTGTGTGTTGTACGCCATCTGGAACTGCATATTCTCGCCGGTCATGCTGTCGATGTCCTTGACGCCTCGATAGCAGACAACCGCGCCACTGTCCTTGACATACTTATCGAAGTCCTCGCGGCTCACGACCTGTGGCGTTTCGCACACAGCCATGTCAATGGCGACCTTCTGGGCGGCGCTGTACTGGTTCGCCCATCCCTCGTGGGATTCGAGCCGTCTGTCCATCGACTTTTGCGCCCACGCCGCAGCATCAGCATCGGACATGGCAGCAACCTCGTCGCGCATCTCCACGTCCAGTGATTTTACGGTTCTGCCGTATTCGGCGCTGTCGAAGTACATCTGCTCGTATTCGGCCAGCTTATCCATCGAAGCCTGATCGCCGGCGCGGATGCCCTCTTTCAAAGACTCCAGCTCGCCTTTCGGGACGACCCCAGAACGGCTGATGTATGCGTACTTCTGGTTCGGCTTCAGGTGCTTGAAGCCTTCCTTGAGTCTCGCGGTCTTCTCGGTAGATTGCTTGCTATCAGCGGAGCCGTCCGGGGCGGAACCTCCCACCTCGCCAGCTCTGCCTTCGTGTCCGAAATTGCCGGAGCCGGGTCCGCCATCTTCATCAAAAGGGGCGAAGCCATCTGGCTCAGCCTCCCCGTTTGCGATAGCTTTCATCAGAGCGACATCATCCGCGAATGGTTGGAACATGGACGGTCTGAGCTGCTCCAGTTCCTCCAGAGTGCGGAACTCCGGTTCTGCCATCTCGCGGTCTACGCAGTTCGGCTCGCCCTCATAGTCCGTACACAGGAAGATGTACGGCTGGATTTCGGTGTCAGGTTCAGCAGGTCCGCGTCCGAGCGGGAGCAAATCCTTCGGGCTGATCCCGAACTCCTCTTCGGTCTCGCGGAACGCTGCCTGAGTTGGCGTTTCGCCGACCTTGATGTGACCTCCGGGTCCGCAGATCAAACCGTACCCAAAGTCAGTCTTTCTGGTGCCGGTCAGGATTTTGCCGTCCTTGACCACGAGAACGCCCACACCGGCTTTGAGGTCGTCTATTTTTAGTGCGTCATTGCTCTCAGCGCTGTGGAGATTGCCGTTTTGTTGGTCCGTTTCGTTATCGTCAATAAAGTACGGACACGCCGCGCCGTCATGTAGGATTGTTCGCGGTTTGCATTCAAAGACCTTGCAGGACGACAACGTCGCCCCACTAATTGCGAGATTTGCTCGATCTTTTTCGCGCAATACGCAATTCCTGCATTTTATTTTTCCGTTATCCGGCTGAGAAAACATCACACTTTCGTTATCCCATCGTGCCACAGCTCCATCTCCTATCTGTGTTTACCATTAAAGTATCATGCCAATCATGGATTCTCGTACTTCTGATCTACCAGAGCGAGCGTAATCGTGATGGAGTCATCATCGTCCTCACTCCATCCGCTGGAGCATTGTGCATCGGTGCAAACAAAACGGCTACCTCTCTGCAAGATCGTTTCAAGTTCGTCCGACACATATTTCTGGTCGCTCTTGCCGTCCCAATACCGCCCTTTTCCATCCCCGTTCGCCGAAAACGGTTCGGCATAGAGAGCCTCTGTCCCCGCTGGGGCGAATATTTGCAGCTTTACTGCACCTGAGAACTCCGTGTTTATGGAGGAGCCACACGACAGAAAGGCTTTGTCAACCCCTTCTTTTCCGACGAGTTCTTTTGCATTATCCGGCGTAAGAGAGCCTATCGAAACCCCAAGCATCTTTTCGAGTGCATCCGGTGTTACCCTGCGTACGAACCAAGCATCTTCCTTGAGTTTGCTTTTGCCTATTGCGCTTGTGATATTGCGTATCTGTTCCGAGGTCGTATTGTCTGGTGCAGATTCTCCTCGAAGGGCTTCGTTTATTGCGACAAAAGCATCACCTGTATACTCGTATAAAGCGTCTTTTGTGGCTTCGCTCGATTTTGACCATACCTCTCCTGCTTGGTTTCGGCGCTCGTCGTCAATTTCTCCCTTGCTTTTGGATCGGAACTTGTTATATGAGCTTTCCATCCGTTCTTTACTGATGCGGTCTTCTGCAGAAGTTTTTCCTTCATTTTGCCCGGCGTCATCGCCGTATTCTGCCTCGACTTTTTCTCGCTCAAGTCTTGCCTCTCTGGCTACTTGACCCAGCTCGTCCCATTCCTTTTGGAACTCCTTGTCCAGTTCAGCCAGTTTTTGAGACTTTTGGGCCTCTGTCAAGCTTGCATCGTTCTGGATTTCGGCCGTTTTCTTTACCTTGTTACCATACTTTTCCATGATGGCAGCTTGTTTCTGCCTACGGTCTTCATCTATCTCATCAAGCTTTTTCTCTTTTTCAATGTGCTTCTCTTCACTGCTCATTTCACTGAGCTTCTTTTTGGTGCTCTTTTCATTGGCTTTTTTGTTCTTCCCGGCCTTTTCGCTTTTCGCCCTTTTGAAGTTCTTGCCTTGCAGGTTGCTTTGACCGCCGCTTTCGACATTTCCTTCGTCATCGAGAGGGATGTGCGCCCCATTGACAGTGATCCAGTCCGTATCTTCTCGTTCGGAATCTGCGTTCTCAGCCCTCGCCTTCTCCTCCGTGCTCATGTCCTGCGGCAGCTTGGTCGCAGCAGGTGCGGCAGCGGGAGATGCGGAGCCGTTCTTGCCGGGGTCGGTGTCGTGTTCTTCAATCTCCACGCCCTCGGCGTAATCAGAGAAACGACCCGGTTCAAAGATCGTCTGCGGACCAGCACCGTTACCGGATGGATTTTGGGCTTCGGGGCTGTCCTCCATATTCTGCATATCAGAGAACAGGTCCTCGTCGTCTTCGTATTCATCCAGCATTGTCTCCACGTCGAACTCGTCGCTGTCGGCCAGTTTCTTTCTGACCTCGGACGGGTCGATAGCCTCCATAGAGACATACGCCTGTACGGTTTGGGCTTTCGTGAGCTGGGTCGCTGCTTTCTTCTGGTCGAGGTCTGCCTGCTCGCTGTCAGTCAGAGACCACAATGGGTTGAACTCGACGTTGATCTTCGGCACCTCGTCTACCTCGCCGGTGTAGAGTCCGGCTTGGAAGATGATCGAGAGCAAATACCGCAGATTGCTCCGCAGCATACGCTTCTGGATTCGCTCGACGTAGTTGTAGTAGTTCTCCATCGAGGTGTCGTCGGTGGAGGACATCCCGCCAACTCCCTGGCCAAACAGGATTGTCTGCGGGATGCTCGTGATGGCAGACAACATATTGCAGCTTGCCGATACGACGTCCGTGATACCGTTGAACTGGAACGTCTTAAAGTCGTAGTCCTCGCCTTCTGCGTCGATGACGAGGCTGTTCAGCATACCACGCGCCATGTCGATGACCTGAAGGCGGCGGAGTACCTGATTCTCGCCCTGCTCCGTAGCCAGGAGTGAGGACAAGCCTTGCATCTTATAGATGGCCTGAACAGAACGGTCGAGCAGCTTCGGTGCGCTTTCGTGCGCCAGCTCCGCGTCCTTCAGTGCGCGGCGGATGCGTACATACTCCGGGATGCCCCAGAGCTGGTACAGGGAGTTCGTCGCGTTTTCGGGAAGGATGCCGTTTTGAAAAACGAGGCAGCGGCTGTCGTGTACGGTAAAGTTGCCGTACCGACTGGTCACCTGATAGAACTCAGGCATACCGAGCCGGGAGCCTCTCGTGCGGAACGGGTCACTCGGATCGTACGAGTACATACTCTGGTAGTCAGGCTGGACGATGGCTCGCTCATACACGCGGATGTCATCAATGGACTTGATGTTCCGCCAGTTCAGCGGGTCTTCCAGTCTGCCGCCATCGTTAATCAGCATGACCGCGATGGAACCGCCGAACAGACGCGCCCAGCGGATAGCAGTCATCGCCACTTCCTCCCAGTCCAGTTCGTCGAGGGCTTCGACGTAGAAGTCTTCGACATTCTGGTCGGAGACATCCTTCAGCGTGAAGCCGTGCTTGATGGCTTCCTCGGCCGGCGTGTCGATGATCTTGGCAAACAGGCCGTTCCCCTCGTAGACCATCGTGAGCACATCGTCCGGGATGTCCGGCTCTCGCTCGAAGTGGTAGTGTTCAGCAGGGTCTTTCGATGTACCATACCGGTTCATGAGGTTGACGTAGCCGTCAGCACGAAACGGTCTGACTGCTTTTCCGGTCTGCTTCTGGATCAGATCCGCATAGCGCATGATGCGGTCCATCTGAGTGAGTTTGCTATCACTCATGCGTTCATTACACCTCTTTCATTCGGTATAGTCTTGCTTCGTGGCATCAAAAAACCACCCCCGCGCAGTGGCGGGGATGGCACGTCTGTATTTCTGTTCTTATTGGAGGCCGAACGCCTCCTCCGGCTTCATTCCGGTTTCGAGTCTGGTGTAAATCGTTCCGTAATTCTTTCCGTATTGCCTGCACCACTCAGCTATCGTTTTCGTTTCACCACGCATCGTTATGCGTCTGTTGGCTCTGCGGTTGTTCGCCTGCATTGTGTCGGTTGCCCATCGGCAGTTAGTCGGCTCGTAGTTTCCGTTTGTATCCACTCGGTCTATCGAAAGTGTATCGTCATAACCGTTGTCGAGCGCCCAATCACGGAATGCCTCGAAACCGTGTTCTCCAACCCATTCATCGCAGACCTTTATGCCGCGCCCACCGTAAAGCGGGTAGTCGCGGCACTTTTGGTTTTCGCACCGCTCTTTCATGTGCGCCCAGATTCGATGCAGGCGCGAGTACGCCTCTCCGTGCTTGTGGTGTTCGTCGTAGAACGCTTGCATCAGTCTTTCACGGTTCTCTCCCTCTCCGCATCCGCAGGACGATGTATTCCCGGAACGTAAGTTGGACGCGCACACCGTTTTTACGGTGCCGCAGTCGCATTTGCACTTCCAGAATGATTTCCTGCTTTTCGGCTCGGTGTGCGAATAGCCAAGAACCACAAGCCTCCCATATCGTTTGCCCGTCAGATCAATTTTGTATCCCATGTTTCCACCTCCACTTTTGTTCTTTGACGTATCGTAACATAAAGCGGCTGGGAGTCAATGGTTAAAGCAGGCTACCTATGTCGAATGTCGGCGTTGCAAGCTCGTTGAAGGAGTCGGCGCTGGCGTCTACCATATCATCGTGCTTCGATTCCGGGAAGGACTCTAACTGCGTGAAATAAGCATCGTTCCAGTCGCCGGCCATAATCGCTATGTTCCCGTTCTGCCATTGTGCGGCGAACGGTGTCGCTCGGAGTTGCTTGCTACCAGTGACGGCAACCACCTGCACCGTAAAGCCGGACAGCATCTTGACATACGCGGACGCTACAATCTTTCCCGCTGCGCCGGGGTCCTGCGGTATGCGTATCTTGTATCGGTAGCCGAAACGGTTTCGATCCATGAGTGACGTGTTGTAGATCAATTTTTCTACTTCGCCAGCCTTGATGCGCTGATTGATGACGTCGAGAACGACCACAGAGTTGTCCGGCCGTTTTCCCATGAGCACACCAGAAGTGTAGTCTGGGTCTTCGTCCGGTTTGTCCTCAGTCGCCGCAATATCCCACGCACGGCACACGGAGACAAAGTCGGTTGGCATGGCCTCCAGAATGCTGACCTGCGACCGCTTGAAAAACAGTCCGCTGGCAGCCTTGATCTTCCAGTTGCCGTGCAGGAGCCGCTCGCGCTCGATGACAGACATGGCTTTCAGGTTCGCCATGTATCCGGGGTTCACCTTCAGCAGTTCTTGGTTGTCTTCCAGCTTCGACATGATGAACGTGACGGAGCGTGGTTCAGCCTTTTCCTCTGGCGTTTTCAGGTCGAACTGTTTCCAGAGTTCCTGCTTCGTGTTCGCCCAGTACAGTATTTCATCGCGGCGGACGAACCACCGCAGCTTTCCACTTCTTTCGGGGATCGGGTATCCGGTGTCTTGGTCGATCCACCACTCAATGAACTTTGCCACCCAGCTATCCGCGTCAGGGTTGCAAGTCGCTCGGATGAACGGTTCTACGCCGCAGGTCGAACGGTTACGGGACAGCATATAGAAGAACGTCTTCTCGCTGAAATGGGTCAGCTCGTCAAAGCCAATCTCACAGATCTGAGAGCCTTGCCATTTATGCACATCCTCGTCACGCTCGATGTGGGCGAATGTCACCTTCGATACAATGTCTCCGTTCTGATTGCGGAACCACCACTGCCCGCGGGCAAACTTCGGGTCGGCTCCGCGGATGCCCTGATAGATCTTCATGGATTCGTCCCAAAGACCACCCTGGCTGAAGATCTGGTTGAAATTGCGGCGGAAGATCGTGCAGCCGAAGCCCTTAACGTTTTTGTACCGCAGCGCAGACATCAGCAGGCCGAAAGACTTGCCACCGCCCGCTGCTCCTCCATATATGCACACGTTTGCCGGAGTGGCCATAAATGCGGTCTGAGGACCCGGCTGCGGCTTTACGATCCGTGCCATAGTCTCACCGCCTTATTCCGTATCCGCAGGCTGTTCGGTGTCCTCGCTCTCAGGCTCGTCTTCCTTGACGGTGCAGCTTTCCTCGCTGGCCGTCTGCGGCATATAGATGACGACGTCATTGTTCTCGTCTTCGTCGTGGAGGTTGACGGCCATCTGTGCGCCGTCCATATCGCCACCCAGAGCGTTGACCTTCGCTTCCAGTTCCTTCTCCCTTCGGATGTCGGAAGCGATGCTCTCGCGCTCCTTGCGGTTTTCTTCGGGTTCGTACCCGGCCATTTTCATCAGCGTGTTGTACGCATCAATGTTGCCGCCCATTGCCATAGTGAACAGGCGAGCTTGCAGAGCAGCCATGTTGGTCTGCTCATTTACCGGGAAGCCCATCTCCTTCAGGTTGGCTTTCACGCTCACCGTAGGAGGCAAATCGAGCAGGTATCGAATGGCGGATTTCGCATCCCTTTTTGCCCTGCGAACCTCCCCGGATTTCTTGCCTCCATTCGCCCCTCGACGCTTTGCTTCTTCCTTGGTTCGGACGGGGTCCAGATTTTCCGGTGCTCCTTTACCTTTCGCCACTCTTTCCACCTCCTCTTCCCACGAAAAACAGCCCCTCACCTTGCGGTGTAGGAGCTGTTTTCCGGGCTTGTATTTTCAGGTATGGGTTTATGTCCCATACAGCCTTTGCACTGTTTCCACGCCCTTTAGCGCGGTTTGGCGTGGGTCTATGCCGATTGATTGATAAAACGCCGGGTGTACCATGCACTCATACCCCCGTTTCATGTCATCCGAGTCCTCTTTGGCAATCCCCAGCCGGAAGTCCTTTGCTATCCGCAGGGCTGCCTTGAAGTCTCCCGCCGCCACCAGTCGGCGGACGGCGTCACTCTTGCGTTCCATATTTCACTCTCGGGTCGAGCTTGCCGTCGTCAAACGGGAGAGCGTAGCCGTTCGGGTTGTGCTTCAGGAGGCAGGCGTTGATGTCCCGGTTCCACGAGCAGTCATCGAACAGGTTCTCCACCAGAGGCGTCAGCAGCTTCTGGTCGTTTTCGATGGCGTGTACCGCGTCTCTCTTGAGCTTGTACTTGCCGTATGATGTGTGCCAGTTGTACGCCCACTCAGGAAACAGACCTCGGATTTTTCTGCACTCCTCAGCGGGCTTTGCTTCAGGTAGCTCCTCCGTCGTCATCACTCCATCGAAGCGCATTGCCGGATAGCCGAGCAGGTCTTTCTCTTGCGGAGTCCACATCAGGACCATCGCCTTTGCGACGAAGATCGTTTCTTCCGCAGGCTTGCTCATTTTGGCGTTCGCAGCTTCCAGAGCTTTGACTTCATCGTACAGGTCGGGATAGAAGACCATCGCCGTGTCGTTGAGCATCTTCCAGAACTCTTTACGGTTCACTTTGAAAAGCTCCGCGCTGTATCTGCCGGCGTCGATGATATTCTTTCTTCGGATTGCCGTATGCAGCGTTCGTGCAAGTTCTCCCTTGCTCCAGCTTCGAGCATCCGCTTCGTTGAACATCAGGTTGCAGACGAAGTAGTCGGCGTCTCTGTTCTTTTTCGCTTTGCAGAGCAGGTTCACCGCATCCGTCAGGCTCTTCTCTGTGCCGATCTCGCACAGGTTCAGGATCTCCTTCGTAATAACGCCGTAACAGTCCTCCGCAGAAATGACAAGGAGCCGCTTTCGCAAGTACGGCGTGTACTGCGGAAGAAGCTCCCATAAACAGAAACCGGCGATTTCATAGTCGCCTTTTCGGATCGAGTTCTGCATTGCAGACGTGACCTCCCAAAACGAGAGTCCAGTCCGCGTCAGCATCTGATAGGCCAAATTTCATCATCCTTTCGTCGTTTCAGCCAGTACATAGTCGTTGTTGGCTTTGACTATATCTTAACTTATTCCGGCGGAAAGTCAATGTGTTTGCGTATTTTATGCGAACATTTCGCACAATATCACCGTTTCACATTGATGTGAGGGACATTCATCTTCATGTTGTAGGAGAAGTACCTGCCCCACTTTGCTTCCATCAGCTTGATGCTGGCTATCTGGTCTCCCCGCTTCTTCCCCGAAGCCCCTCCCTCGTTGGTGTCTGTCAGGCCCTTCGAGCAGAAGTATTTCGGTTTGAGAATCACCCGGTTCACCAGAAGCTCTTGAAGCACAACGTCGAGGTCGTAGTTGTACTCCAGTTCCTTGTTGCACTTCGCCTTGAACGTCTTCCGGTTGATCCACCTCACAGCTCCCGCGCATCCCTTGAACGAGAACTCGCAATCGTAGTTCCACGGTCTGATGGTCGCGTCGGTCGCCCCGAAGCCGATGCCGAGGTCGGACATGAGCTGCCCCACCCGCTCCAGCTCCGATGTGACGATCTCAGGATCGTCAATCGAGCTGGTGTCGAACATCCGGTAGTAGAAGTGGTGGATGTCGTCATCCAGTATGGCGATCACATCCTCCGGGGCGTTGTCGGCAAGCCATTGGTTCACCTCAGTCAACCCGCAGATCTGGCTGTCCTCCACCGCCTGAACCTTGATGTGGTCGGCGTAGTCCTTCAGAGCTTCGACGTACTCCCCATATTCGCTCTCTCGGACGATGTACGTTCCATACTCCAGAAACTTGTGCGCGTTGCAGGTCTTTGCCCGCTTGTAGCTCGGGATGTAGATTCCGAAGGTCGTCTCACTCATATCTTTTCCACTCCTCCGGCAGTTTGAAGCCGCAGTTCAGGACGTAGTCGATCACCGACATATTCTCGGTAAACGGCCCGCCCACCTGCGGGTATGTGATTGGTTGGTAATCGGAATACACCAGCTCGACTCCCGCTCTGGCGTAATCCTCTTCGATGTGGTAGTCCTTCGCCCCGCTCCCGCTCACATACACCTTCGCTCCGAGAAGCCCGCACATCTCGATGATGCGGGCGTCTCTCCGCTTCGTGATCGGCAGGTCGGAACTGTTGATGAACTCCACTCTGGATGCGAGTCCGAACTCATTGGCAAGCATCAGAAGGCATCCGGTGTTGAACTCCGCAAGGTTCTTCGCCCCCGGTGCATGATGAAGCAGGTCTTCGATTACCGGGAACGCTTCATGGAAGCCGTCGGCTCCCTTGTACTCCATCCACAGGGTCTTGAGCATTTTCTCGATACAGGCGTCATCCGCCGCAATCTGGATCTCGTTCAAGTTCTGCACATGGTAGTGTATCGGCAGCGTGAACCGCAGCGGTCCATTGACGGTCAGGATCTCGTTGTAGTTGTGCCGCCCCGTCTTGGAATACTGCACATTGTCAGAGAAGACGAACACGTCGCTCTGGAACATCTTGTAGAAGTACCCCATATACGGGAAAAAGTCAGGCTGGTGCGATGCCAGCACCAAACCCTTCTGCTGAGTCATAAGGTCACTCTCCTGAACACGCACTCGAACGCCTCTGCCAGCTTCACGCCCGCCTGCGCCCCCCTGAGAACCGGCAGAGCCGTCAGAGCCGCTTCAGACCGCGGGTGAGGAATGGGCCGGATGACATTCTCATACACCGCCAGCGCATCTATCTTCGCCAGAAGCGCGTCCTCCGTGATCTCTACGAAGGTGTCGGGATCAAACTTCTTGATGGACGGGTTCACCGCCCAGTCGGACGAGGACTGCACCTCCATCAGGAACAGGCCGGAGATCGGATGCAGGTCTTCCCTACCGCGCTGCCAGACGCGAAACGCCTCCATGCAAGCCGCCGCTGTCCAGTAATGGTCGGTGTTGATGTCGCCGGGGTGCTGCGTGTAGATGTAGTCGGGTTGGAAATCCCGGATCACTTCCTCGATGTCCTGCACCATCTTTCGGTGGTCGGCGTTGTGGAAGTTGCTGTCAAGATAGTCGAACGGGTAGATATGCCGGATGCCGAGGATCTTGTGACTCTCCAGCATATCATCGCGGATCTTATCGAGCTGCCCCGTGTATCTGGTCGTGTCGCAGGTGTTGAGGACGGCTACGCCGATTTCGTCGCCAGCTTTCGCTGCATCATAGATGAAGCCACCCGCTCCAAGCACCTCGTCGTCAGGGTGGGCTACTACAAACAGGTGCCGTTTCATTTCCCCACTCCCTCCTCGAACACACTCTCAATGAGCCGCAGGACATCTTCCTCGCTCATGCGCTCCGCGAGCTCGGATCGGTAGGTCGCCTCAATGACGCCTCCGTGCTCTCTTCTGTGGGACACCACCATGTAATCCCCCTTCATGCGGGCGAGGAGCGGCTCCTCCTCCGTGAGCAGAGCTTCGTGCATCTTTTCGCCGGGGCGAATGCCGATGATCTCAGTTTGGTAATCGGCCGGCAGGTTCAAGTATCTGCAGACCGCCTTCGCCAGATCTCCGGTAGTGCAGGCTTTCGACCGCTTCACCAGCAGATCTCCGTTCTCCCCGATCATGAACGCCTGCTCCACAAGGTCTGTCGCCTCACGGACGGTCATCATAAAGCGGGTCATCTCCGGGTCGGTGATGGTGATTGGCATACCGTTCTGCACCTGTTCAATGAACAGAGGCACTGCACTGCCACGCGATGCCACGAGGTTTCCGAAGCGTGTCACGCAGATTTCTGTGCGGTCCTGTTCTGCCGCCTTCTGCATCGCCAGCTTCTCCATGTATGCCTTGGTCATCCCCATTGCAGAGGTTGGATACACGGCCTTATCCGTGGATAGGCAAACGACCTTCTTCACTCGCTTCTGGATGGCGAGGCTGAGTACATTGTCGCTTCCGTTGATGTTGGTCTTGATTGCCTCCAGTGGGAACTGCTCGCAGGACGGCACCTGTTTCATCGCTGCCGCATGAAAAACGTAATCGACGCCCTGCATCGCAGAGTCAATCGAGCGTTTATCTCTGATGTCTCCGAGAAAGAAGCGAACATTGTCGTGTTTCCTGTACCTCTGAGCCATGTCGTACTGCTTCTTCTCGTCGCGGCTGAAGATACGAACCTCCTCCGCGCCGGCTGCCAGAGCTTTATCGAGGAATGCAGAGCCGAACGTTCCGGTTCCACCGGTAATCAGGATCTTCGACCCTGCCAATGTCGTTGTCACAGCTCCATCACCGCCTCTTTCAACTTACTCACGATGTATCTCTGTTCTTCTTCCGTCAGCTCCGTGTGATACGGGATCGTCAAGAGGCTGGCGTATGTCTTGTAGGCATTCGGGTAATCCTTGATGTCGAATCCCGCCTGCTTGTATGCGGTCATCATCGGCAGCGGCTTATAATGCACGTTGCATGGGACGCCGGCGTCCTTCATGTACCGCCACACAGCGTTGCGGTAGATTTCCTGCGCTTCGTCACGGAACTGAACGAACCGGACCGATGTGTTCTCAGGAAGCTGTACCGGGTACAGGTGCATCGCGCTGGTGTAGTTCATGCCGAAATGTCGGATCATCGGCCTGACGAGCAGTCCGTGTTCGTTCATCTCGTCGAACAGCACGTCATAGGTCGCGGTCACGTCAATGCGCTTCTGCTTGATTTCCTGAAAGCGGTCGAGCTGCGCCAGCCCCATTGCGGCGTCCACGTCGGTCATGATGCTGTTGTATCCGAACAAGGCGATGTCATACTCCCACCCGTTGCTCTTGTCTCTGGATGTCTGCCCGTGGTCACCGAGCAGCCGTAGGTGTTCCTCGAACGCCTCGCTGTCAAAGTCATACAGGGAGCTATCCCTTACCACCGCTCCGCCCTCGCCTCCGGTCGTCACATTCTTC
>ERZ824978.1954-NODE-1954-length-19625-cov-101.136229_pt1 | contig 19625 bp, 17 predicted proteins | sample MGYA00519860_ERZ824978 | MGnify/ENA primary metagenome ERZ824978 (study PRJEB31778, sample SAMEA3449184) | human gut metagenome | biome: human gut; feature: human-associated habitat; material: faeces | place: United Kingdom | collected 2010/2012 ... | reverse complement strand
TCTGTTTTCGGTCATCTCCTCCGATCATTCCTAAAAAACAATTTGCCATTGGAGTCTACACGTAACTCATGCGTGGACACTGAGGGCGAGATTCGGCCTGAAAGTCGCCCGCAGACTAGCGTTTGAGACCTTGATGGCGGGATTCGGGCTAAAAGTCGCCCGTAGAGGTTCGTTTGAGACTCGGCGGGCAAGTTTTCCTTTGATTCTCGCTCCGGGAGTCACGCCTTGGTGACTGGAAAAGAGATTAGTGGAAAATAGACTGATGGCGGGCCGGGCGGCGGAGCATGCGCAATTCTGTTTTCGGTCATCTCCTCCGATCATTCCTAAAAAAAATTTGCCATTGGAGTCTACACGTAACTCATGGGTGAACACCGAGGGCGAGATTCGGCCTAAAAGTCGCCCGCAGAGGTTCGTTTGAGACTCGGCGGGCGAGTTTTCCTTTGATTCTCGCTCCGGGAGTCACGCCTTGGTGACTGGAAAAGAGATTAGTGGAAAATAGACTGATGGCGGGCCGGGCGGCGGGATGACACCTACGATTTATACCTATGATTCGCTATGGGGGTATTGCAATTCGCAAGAAGTAGGTATTGTGCGGAGTGGGGCGGGACGGTATCTTTGCGGGTGGATAGTGATTATCGTCACAAACAAGAATCTTTTAAGCCAAATGAAATGTGTGGAAGCCCGCGGTCGAGAGACACCGGGCTTTTTGTCTTATCATATCACTTCGGCAGGGGTACATCGACAGGAGGCTTCGGCAGGGGGCTTCGGCAGGGGGCTTCGGCAGGGGGCTTCGGCAGGGGGCTTCGGCAGGGGCGCTTCGGCAGGGGCGCTTCGGCAGGGGCTCTCCGAGAGGGGGGCTTCGGCAGGGGGACTTCAACTTTTTCAAAATATTATGAGTTTCCTGTAACAATCAACGGAAATATTCGTTTATATTGTGGAACGACAAGAAAAAGAAGACAAGAGAAAGATTACAAGAGAAAGCAATAGAAAGATGACAAGAGAAGAGTCCATACAGTTCTACAAGGCGCACGCAAAACGGCTGTACAACATCAGCCTGAGGATTGTCCGCGACAGCGGGGAGGCCGAGGAGATCATGCAGGACACTATCCTCCGGTTCATCTCGTCGGATGTCGTTCCCAAAGAGCCGGCGAAGGTGGCGGCGTGGCTCGGCAGAACCTGCATCAGGATGTCAATCGACGCGGTCAGAAAGAAAAAGCGCGAGAAACTCTTTCTTGATGAATATGCGGGCGAGGTCTGTGAATATGACGACGGCGAGTCCGCCGAAGTGCCGGAAGTCAGCTTGGAGGAGGTGTGCGGGGCAATCGACTCCCTGCCGGAGTCCTACCGACTGATTCTCAATCTGGTTCTTGTGGAAGGGCTTGACTATGAGGAGATTTCTAGGCTGACGGGAGAACGCGAAGGAACGCTACGGACGCAGTTTTCAAGAGGGAAGGCTAAATTGGTTGAAAAATTAAGGAGGGTAAGACAATGACGGACATTAATGAATATATTAAAAGAAACGCCTCGGCGTTTGGCGCCGCGGAACTTCCGGAAGGACACGAGGGGCGGTTCGAGGCCAAGCTGGACGCCTTGCTTTCCGGGGCGGAATCCTCCGGGCGGGAAGAGCGTAAAAGGCGGAAGACTCGGATAGGAATATTCAGTCTCCTCACCACTGCTGCCGCAGCCGCCGTCGCCGCTGTCATATTCATCAACCGTCCGGAAAGGGAGGTTGACTGGTTCGCCGGCGTGGCCGATGATCCCGTGCAGGTGTATCTGACATATTCAGAGAAAGTTAGCGCTCTATACGAAGAGATACTCTCCAGGGATCTGGACGGGAGGTGGGAGACTACGGTCGGGAGTATTGCCGGCGAGAAGGTCGCAATGATTGACCAGCTGCCGGACGAGCTTGACGACGCTGCCAAGGCGGCCATCATGAAGGAATATTATGGAGAACTTCTTAGAGGATTGGATAAAATTAATAAAATCAAAGAGTTATGAAAAAGTTTATGATTATTGGAGCCGCCGCGCTCATGTTGGTTTCCGGGGTTGCCGCGATTGCCGCACAGCCCGTTTCAGAGTCGCCGGCCCGCACAACCGAGGCTTCGGCAAAGACGGACTACGTTGACTGCAAGTTCAACTGCCGGGACTTCACCGGACTGGATGTGAGCGGGATCGTGAAGGTAAAGCTTGCCAAGTCCGACTTCTACAAGGTCAAGGTGACGCTGCCTGAGGAACTTGCCGAGTATCTTGATGTCCATGTCAGCGAGGGTGCCCTGAGAATCGGTTGGAGCAAGAACATTCCGTCAAGGATTCAAAGGAAACTTGGCGACCTGACCTGCACGGCTGAGGTCACCATGCCGGAGCTTCGCAAGTTGGAGATGTCCGGGGCGACAAGCCTTTCGTGCGAGGACACATTCGAACTCGGCCACAGGGACTTCTCGCTGGAGATGAGCGGGGCGAGCAGCATCAGTTCGCTGAAAGTCAATGCGGAAGAGCTGGAGGCTGAGATCAGCGGAGGTTGCTCATGCTCGATTTCGGGCAACTTCAGGGAAGCGGATCTGGATCTCGCCGGAGCGTCCAACGGGCGGTTCGAGATCAATGCCGACAAGCTTGAGATCGATGCCAGCGGGGCCACGAAGACCAAGGTCAACGGCGAGTTCGGAAAGGTCGGCGTGGACGCTTCCGGAGCCTGCGACGTGACGCTCACGGGAAGAGCCGGCTGGTTTGAGGTGGACGCTTCCGGGGCGTGCAAGGTCAACGCGCTGAACTTCAATGCCCAGAATGCCGTACTGGAGACTTCCGGGGCGAGCATCTGCAACGTGAACGTTGAGCGTTCGATCACGATCGAGGATGCCTCCGGAGCCTCATCAATCAACTACAAGGCCCCGAAAGACCTTGGCGTGAACATCAAGTCACTCGGCAGGTCGGCCTCGCTTAAGAGGGTCAACTAAAAGGGGCGGCCAACCAACAGGGATCAACCAAGGGATCAACCAAAGGATCAACCAAAGGACAACCAAGGGTGGTTCTCAGACAGCTTGCAGGGAGGCGTGGCAGAGGGTCGCGTCTCCCGTTTTTGCCATGAAGAGGTACTCGCCGTCGCTGGCCTTGCGGATGCCGAAGGAGACATCGTCGCCACGGTGGACCTCCCGACGGAAATTGATGTCGATCCTCGTGAATATGCCGCTCGACAAAACGCTGTCCGGCAATAGGTTGTAGAACATCTCGATGTAGTGCGTGTTGTTCATATGGCCATTGAAGTCGCACTCGCTGTAGCCGATCTCCTTGTGTCTGATGAAATCCGGCAGGAAGTCAATGATCCGTCTGGGACTCTTGCACGGAGCCGGGAGGTCAACGTCGGTCAAACCGAGTTCCGGAAAGACCGGTCTTCTGGTAGCGATGTCGATCACGCACCACTCGGTCGTTCCTCGGCCAATCTCCTCGCCCTCGGAGTCGGTGATCCGGACACACCTGTTGTAGGTAAGGCCGCTGCCCTTGACCGGCCAGACCTTTACATTGTAATTGTCATAAAGCATAGGGCGCTCGTCAATCTCGAACGCGGAACGGAGAAGAACCCAGGAGCGGCCCGCATCCCTCATCACGTCAATGCCGCAACCTTCCTTGCGGATGTTCTGACCGATGGCGTTGATGATGCTGCCGCAGATTGACGGCACGGTGGCGTGGCCCTGGAAGTCGATGTGCTCAGGGGCTACTGAATATTCAAAAGTGTTTACTACCTGTCTCATAGTTCCAAATCATTAAGTGAACGTAAAAACAACCTGGTATTTTTCAAACGCCTGCTAAAGCTGACACAAAAATAGCTCATTTGCCGTCTGTGACGAAAGAAGTGTGGCCACTGGTGCCAAAAATGTAACAAAAGCTTGTTTTGGCGGAAAAATTGCTGTATTTTAGGGACTAATTTAAGGATCCGCGATTTTCGTCCCAACAGATTATGGGACAGATTCCGGAGACCGGTGACTAAAATCATAGCTATGAACACACCTTTAAGATTCTCCAAGGGCTATGGCAGCCAAGTGAAGTACGCGGTGCTGATGCCGCTGTTCTACTTCGTGTTCTGTTTCGTCTACAACCCGTTCTCGATGTCGGCGATCTACAATGTTGGCGGAAAGTCGTGGACATTCCACCTTCTGATGCTCACCTGCATCATGGTAGGGACGCTGGCGCTGACACGGCTGGTTTTCTCATTCCTCTACAAGTATATTCCTTTCAAATGGTGGCACTATGCGGTGTGGTGCCTTGGAGAGACGTTGGTGACATCGTTCTTCTTCGCGCTCTACACGTCACTTTTCTACCGTAAGAGCGGCGGGATGCCTTACTTCACGGCTCTTCCCTACTGCTTCAAGACTGTCAGCCTGACGCTGATCTACCCTTACCTGCTGTGCATCCTGCTAAGGATCGTCTCCAACAAGAACGCAGATCTGGCCGAGGCGGGACAGAAGCCGGAGGAGTCGCTGATAAAGTTCTACGACGAGCACAAGAGGCTGAAACTGACGATTGATCCGTCGGCGGTGCTTTACGTCAGCGCGGACGCGAACTACATCAAGATCCACTACATCGAGAACGACAGGGTCAAGGCGTACCAGCTGAGGAATTCGATGAAGAGTCTTGAGGGTGACGCTCAGCGGCATGGGTTCGTGCGCTGCCACAGATCCTACTACGTGAATCCGAGGCACATCAAGGTTTTGAGCAGGGACAGGGAGGGCGTGATCTACACGGAGTTCACCCGTGAGGGAGTCGGACATATTCCGGTCAGCAAGCAGTACTATGACAGCCTCGCCAAGTTGCTGTAGCTCACCGTCTGGAGCTTCGAAAAACCCTTCGACCTAATCCGCTGACGCGCGCGACAGACTCAGGCGCTTCGACAGACCCTTCGACCTAAGCCGCTGACACAAGCTACGGACTCAGGCGCTTCGCCCCCCCTTCAACCGGGCAATCGTCAGTCAGCCAAACGGCCGAGGATCCTGACATTTGGATCACGCGAGAGCTGGCCGGGATTGGTGCCAGGCTCCCCTTCGGGGACGGTCAGCCCTCTCGCGGCATAGAACTTTGTCCAGAACTCTGTCACCCTGCCGGTACTGTCGTGGAACGACATCGGAATCGTGGCGAAGACCGCCTCCGCGGCGGAATCCTCTCCGTCAGTGCAGTCTGTACCGTCAGTGCCGTCAGTGCCGTCAGCGGCAACCCTTTCCCGCTGCCCGCTGAAAACAAACGACATCTGCACAAGCTCCGAGCAATATACGGCGCTGTCACCAGGCATGAATATGTCATCGTAGGGAAGTCCAAGGAGCCTTCTGGCATTGTCCACGCTCGCCCTGACATCCAATCCATCGACTCTTCCCACAAGCACAGTCTCATTCTCTGACAGCCTGACCAGAAAACTGTCCAACGGACTTTCCACAACCCCGGATTCCGGGATCGCCTCGATTACGTTCCCTTCCGCATAGACAGCGACGTGGTCTATTCCAAGTCCGTCCACACCCACGGTCACATCGGTGATGTCGTTGCCATTCCCATTCACGACAAAGAGCAGATCCCCATCCTTCAAATCCGGAGCGTTCGTCGAGGAGCACCCGAGCGCGATAAGGAGAAGGAGCATGTAAACGGCCACGGTCTTGATCAGTCTTGTACCGCAAAAGGCCTTTTTATGTACCAACATGGCAATCATAGGCGATTGGTACATCAAAGAGGCTTCTCCCGTACCGAAGCGGGAAGGTGACGAAAAACAGGAAGCAGACGGATAGCGGGAAGACGACCGATAGCGGGAAGGTGACGAAAAACGGGAAGCTGACGGATAGCAGGAAGACGACCAATAACGGGAAGGTGACGAAAAACAGGAAGCTGATGGATAGCGGGAAGACGACCGATAGCGGGAAGGTGACGAAAAACGGGAGGCTGACGGATAGCAGGAAGACGACCAATAACGGGAAGGTGACGAAAAACAGGAAGCTGATGGATAGCGGGAAGACGACCAATAGCGGGAAGACGACCGATAGCGGGAAGACGACCAATGGCGGGAAGGAGCGGACACGCGGGACAAAACGGAGCCGGACATAAGACTGGGTGAAAACTAAAATGATAATGACAATACAAATGAAATGGCCTGACACCTAAAGGATGTCAAGCCATTATACTATCTGGAACACCGTCCGCCAAACTACTCGGCGGAATCATCGTCGCCTCCGTACTGGGAGATGTTGTCGTCAGGAAGGGTGCTGTCGGCGGGGGCGTCGGCGGAAGATCCGGCAACATCCTCGTTCTCGGCATCCTCCTCGCCCTCAAGCCACCTCTCAAGAGCCTCAGCGTCATCGGTCTTCACCTTGATCTTCACGAGATTGATGGAGTCATCAGTCTCGACGGTCACGGCATAGAACGTGGTACCGTCAGGCTTCGGGTACTTCACAAGGTCAGGAAGATAGTCACTGAACCCCTTTGGATATTTCTCATTGAACGCAGCGGCAAGCGCCTCGGACATATTCTCGTAGCTTACCACGTGTCTTTTCTTCTGATCTGGTGCCATACTCATTTATAAAACCAAATAAAACTATATTCTTAACACAACCGCGGCACATCGTTCCGGAATATGAAATTCGGGAATTTCAGGCCATTGCAAGGTGACGGAAAAGGATCTTTTCAAAAGTCCCTCGTTTTCGGGTGCAATATTAAGACATTTTTCCGAATTGAGAAGCAAACACGCTACTATTTTCTGAAAAAAAACGATTTCTGCCGTTTCTTCTTCTCCGGATCACGTTCGACAAACACCGGCTTCATGGTACGCGGGTCGATTCCGGTGTAGTACATGACCGACGAGGTGGTCATCGGAGTAGGGGTGAAATCCTGCACCTGATCCATGTATATTCCTTTCAAAGCCGGATTCTTCGACAGATTCTCCATGTCCTTCATCGTGCAGCCCGGGTGGGAGGAGATGAAGTACGGAACGATGCCGGTGCGGCGGCCGTTCTGCGCGCAGATTTTGTCAAACTCATAGCGGAGTCTCTCGAACAGTTTGAACGAAGGCTTGGCGATGTACTGAAGAACCTTGTCCTCCGTGTGTTCCGGAGCGACTTTCATACGCCCGGATGTGTGGTCAAGAATCAAAGTCTTCAGATAAGGCTTGGATGTCTCGTCCACAAAGCCTTTCTCATCGAGGAACAAATCGTAACGGATCCCGCTGCCGATGTAGGAATGGCGTATTCCCGGCACGGCATCGACCTTCCGGTACAACTCAAGCACCTGTTTGTGAGAGCGGTTCATATTCGGACACGGAGCCGGAAACAGACAGGATTTCCTGCGGCATTTGTCGCAAAGGTCCGGGTTCTTGCCACGCATCATATACATATTGGCCGTAGGGGCCCCGAGATCGGAGATATTCCCCGCAAAGCCTGGCATCTTGGCCAATTTCTTAACCTCAGCGACTATGGACTCCTGCGAACGGGACTGGATGAACTTACCCTGATGCGCGGCGATGGTGCAGAAATTACATCCTCCGAAGCACCCTCGGTGAGTGATGATGGAATCCTTGATCATGTCATAGGCCGGGATCCTCTTCCCCTTGTAGCGCGGATGCGGCAACTTGGTGAAAGGCAGGTCCCAGAACGAGTCCATCTCCTCGGTCGTGGACGGTGAATATGGCGGATTGATCTGCACATAACCATTCCCGACAGGCTCGATGATCGTCGCAGGATGCATCATATTGGCATGAGTCTCAATCAGATGAAAGTTCTCGGCGAACGCTTTCTTATCCTTCTTGCACTCCTCGAACGAATGAAGCACCAACGGCTCCTTGACCTTCCACTTTCCGCTCATAAGGAAAGCGATCTGCGGGATCCTATGGATTTCGTGAATATTCCTCTGCGCCTCAATGGCTCTCGTCAGTTCCAACATCGGCTTCTCCCCCATCCCGTAGCAAAGGTAGTCAGCCTTGCACCACTGCAATATGGACGGAACAAGTTCATCTTTCCAATAGTCATAATGGGTAAGCCGACGGAGCGAAGCCTCGACTCCCCCGATGATGACCGGAACATCGGGATAGAGTTTTTTTAATATGTTCGTATAGACACTGACCGCATAATCCGGCCTCTGTCCGGCCTTGCCTTCCGGCGTGTAGGCGTCATCGTGACGGAGACGCTTGCCGGCAGTGTAATGGTTCACCATCGAATCCATCGCCCCGGCGTTCACTCCGAAATAGAGCCTCGGAGCGCCTAACTTCTTAAAATCCCTGAGGTCATCCCTCCAGTTAGGCTGCGGAACGACAGCGACCCGGTAGCCGAAATGCTGAAGCCAGCGGGCGATGCAGGCCGTGCCGAAAGAAGGGTGGTCCACAAAGGCGTCACCCGTGAACAGGATGACGTCGATGTAGTCCCACCCTAAGGCTTCAACCTCCTTCCTGGAGGTCGGGAACATATAATCCGTTTCGGACATCGGAAATATTCCTACATTCTTTCAGGCAGTTCGATTCCGAGGATGCCCATCGCCTTGCGGAGGACGGCGGAAAGCGTGTCGATCAGCACCAGACGCATCTTGAGCACATCCTCGTTCTCCTCCTTGAGGATCGGCGTGTCGTGGTAGTACTGGTTGAACTCCTTGGCGAGGTCGTAGGCATAGTTGGCGATGACGGCCGGTGAATATGCCTGCGCGCCTTCGGCTATCTTGGCCGGGAAGGTGTTCAGCAACTTTATGAGTCTGATCTCCTTGGCGCTGAGCTCAACCTTCGGCATAGGAGAGGCGGAATATTCAATGCCTTTCTCCGCGGCCTTGCGCAGGATGGAGCGGATGCGGGCGTGGGTGTACTGGATGAACGGACCGGTGTTGCCGTTGAAGTCGATGGACTCCTTCGGGTTGAAGAGCATCGTCTTCTTCGGATCGACTTTGATGATGAAGTACTTAAGGGCGCCGAGACCTATCATGTGATAGAGCTTTGCCTTGTCCTCCTCGCTCATGTCGGCCAGCTTTCCGGACTCGTCGGAAGTCGCCCTCGCCTCCTCGTACATCTTCTGAAGGAGGTCGTCGGCATCCACGACCGTCCCCTCACGGGACTTCATCTTGCCTTCCGGCAGCTCGACCATACCATAGGAAAGATGGAATATGTTGTCGGACCATTCGAATCCAAGCTTCTTAAGGATGAGCTTAAGTACCTGGAAATGATAGTTCTGCTCGTTGCCCACAACGTAGACGTGGGAGTCGAGATGGTACTCCGCGAAACGCCTTTCGGCTGTGCCGAGATCCTGCGTGATGTAGACGGAGGTGCCGTCGGAACGGATGAGAAGCTTCCTGTCCAGACCGTCAGCCGTGAGGTCGCACCACACGGAACCGTCCGGATCCTTGACGAACACTCCCATATTCAAACCCTTCTGTACCAACTCTTTGCCGAGAAGGTAGGTCTGGGACTCGTAGTAAACCTTGTCGAATGTGATTCCGAGAGCCTTGTAGGACTCGTCGAAGCCCTTGAGCACCCAGCCGTTCATCCTGGCCCACAGATCGCGGACCTCCTTGTCGCCGGCCTCCCATTTCTGGAGCATCTCGTGGGCCTCCCTAAGGCAAGGAGCCTCCTTCTTGGCGGTCTCCTCGTCCATTCCCCCGGCAATCAACTCCTCGACTTCCTTCTTGTAGATGTCGTTGAAAGCCACGTACATATCCCCGACAAGATGGTCGCCTTTGATCCCCGTGGACTCCGGAGTCGCGCCGTTGCCGACCTTCAGCCATGCAAGCATGGACTTGCAGATGTGCACTCCCCTGTCGTTGATAAGAGTAGTCTTGATCACGTTGTTGCCGCTGGCCTTCAGAAGCCTTGACACCGAGTCACCCAGAAGGTTGTTCCTGATGTGTCCCAGGTGAAGAGGCTTGTTGGTGTTCGGCGACGAGAACTCGACCATGATGTTCTTGCCGGTCGTCGGCAGGTCACCGAAGTCCTTGTCCGCAACGATCTCTCCGAAAAGTTCGTTCCAGAAGAGATTGGAGAACAGAAGGTTAAGGAAACCTTTGACGCAGTTATATTCAGAGATTTCCGGTACGTTCGCCTTCAGCCATTCTCCGATGGCGTTGCCCGTGTTCTCCGGAGTGGAGTGCGACAGACGCAGGAGCGGGAAGACGACGAGCGTGAAGTCTCCGGTGAATTCCTTCCTTGTGACGGAGACCTGAAGCGCCGACGGTTCGATGTCGGCGTTATAGAGTGCCTTGATGGCTTCTGAAGCCTTCGAGGCGATAAAAAGTTCCGGGGTCATTAGCCGAGATAGGTTTTAAGAAGTTTGCTTGCGGATGGTTTCTTGAGCTTGCGGATCGCCTTTTCCTTGATCTGGCGGACTCTCTCCCTTGTGAGGTCAAGCCTCTCGCCGATCTCCTCAAGGGTCATCTCCTGGCAGCCGATGCCGAAGAACGACTTGATGATCTCGCGCTCACGGGTCGTCAGGATCTGGAGTGACCTCTCGATCTCCGTGCTGAGGGACTCGTTCACAAGGCCTCTGTCGGCCATCGGCGAGTCATCGTTAGGAATCACATCCAGAAGGCTGTTGTCCTCACCCTCGACGAACGGAGCGTCCACGGACACGTGTCTTCCGGACACCCTGAGGGTGTTGGAGATCTTGTCCTGCGGGATGTCTATCATCTCGGAGAGTTCCTCATTGGAAGGGCTTCTCTCGTTCTTTTGCTCGAACTGTGAAAGAGCCTTGTTGATCTTGTTCAGGGAACCGACCTGGTTGAGCGGAAGCCTGACAATCCTGGACTGCTCGGCAAGAGCCTGAAGGATTGACTGGCGGATCCACCACACGGCGTATGAAATGAACTTGAAACCTCTGGTCTCGTCGAACTTCTCGGCAGCCTTGATCAGGCCGAGATTGCCCTCATTGATCAAATCCGGAAGGCTAAGACCTTGATTCTGGTACTGTTTCGCTACAGAAACAACGAATCTGAGATTGGCTCTCGTGAGCTTTTCAAGAGCTTTCTGGTCGCCCTTGCGGATCCTTTGGGAAAGCTCGACCTCCTCCTCCGGTGACACCAACTCCTCGCGGCCTATCTCCTGAAGGTACTTGTCCAGCGAGGCGCTCTCGCGGTTGGTGATTGACTTCGTAATCTTTAATTGCCTCATATCTACTTGTAATACACAATATTCCCTGACGGAAGGCTGCGATTCCTTTCCGCCAGGGAAAATCAGAATCTCAGCTTTCTATTCCTTGCTGAATCCGAAGAAGGCCTTTCTACCGTTGGCTGTCACGCCCTCGATGTAGACCGCCCTCTTGGCGGATTTGGCGATGTTCAAAACATCCTGAGGTGTGCCTACAGGCTGATCGTTGACATAGGTGATGATCATTCCCTCGGAAGCGCCGGCCTCAAGCATCTTGCCGGTCCCCACGGAAGTCACCTCAACACCTTTCTTCAGGCCGAACCTCTCAAGAGCCTCCTTGGAAGCCTCCTTAAGGGTCGTTCCGTAGAACGCGATCTCGCCGTCACCGACCTCGGTACCGTTCTCGGTGCTGCTGCCCATCAGCGTGACTTCGAAATCCTTCTCATTCCCGTCACGGACAACCGTCACCTTGGCCTTGTCGCCAGGATGGAAGGAATTGACCTTCACCTGCACGGCGGAACCGTTCCTGACTGGCTTCCCGTCGATGGCGATGATCACATCACCTTCCTTAAGGCCGGCCTTGTGGGCGGAGCTGCCTTTCGCAACCTCTCTGATATATACGCCTTCCGGAGAAGAAAGTTTCATTTTTTTCAACATATCGTCAACAGAGTCGTATTTCAGCACCTTGGCGAGACCCTCGTTGAGATCCGACATCGCTATTCCGAGGACAGCCCTCTTGACGGAGCCGAAATCAATAAGGTCATCGACGATCTTCTTCACGATGTTCACCGGAACCGCGAAGGAATAGCCCGAATAAGCTCCTGTCTGTGAGACGATCGCGGTGTTGATGCCGACCAGCTCGCCTGTCTTGTTGACAAGGGCGCCACCGGAGTTGCCCGGATTCACAGCCGCGTCGGTCTGGATGAAGGACTCGATCTGGATGCCGTTGTTGTTCTCCCTCGGATCATGCGCCATGGAGCGTCCCTTGGCACTGACGATGCCGGCGGTGATGGTAGATCTGAGCTGGTAGCCCAGAGGACTGCCCACGGCCAGCACCCACTCTCCGAGCCTCAGCTGGTCGGAATCACCGAACGGAAGGGTCGGAAGTCCCTGAGCGTCAATCTTTATCAATGCGACATCGGTGGCCGGGTCTGTACCGATCACCTTAGCTTCGTAGGTCTTGTTGTTGTTCAGTGTCACCTGCACCTTGGTGGCGTTCGCGACAACGTGGTTGTTGGTCACGATGTAGCCGTCCGGACGGATGATCACACCAGAGCCGCTTCCCTGCTGCTCCCTTGTCTGAGGCTCGCCGTCCCCGAAGAAGAAGCGGAAGAACGGATCGGCCATCTGATACTTCTGCGTCACGGTCACCTCCACATAGACGACAGCGTCCACGGCGGCCTCCGCCGCATAGGTCAGGTCAGGATAGTCCGACTGTGCCAGATTGACAGTCCTTGTGACCGTCCCTTTCTCTGTCCTTGCCACTTTGTCTCCCTCATCCACGGTGGCCGCCTTAACGACACCGTAAGCCGCCAGCACGCTGAACAACACTGACAGCACCACTGTAATTAAACCTTTTTTCATTTCAGACATATTATTAAAACTTATTATTGTCAAAAACCGCCGAAAGGATCCAACCCCTTGCCTTTAACCCCGTTAAAGGTGGCCTGCCACCTTTTTCAGGACTTCCGGAACGGCGTTTCCGGAACCCAAGGCAAAAAATCAAATATGATGCCATAATATTAAGGAATATTAAGGGAATATTCGTATATTTGCCTTTTACAGAGGCCTCCCTTACGGAGTCCGCCACAACAAAGAATTTAAAAACTCTACGAATATGAAATTCAACGTATCAAGCACTGAGCTGCTGAAAGGATTGATGGACATCTCCAAGGCAATCCCCGCCAAGTCCGCGCTGCCGATTCTGGAAAATTTCCTCTTTGACCTCAAAGGCAACATCCTTGAGGTGACCGCATCGGACTCGGAACTCACGCTCAGAACAGAGATTGAAGTCGATACAACACAGGAGGAAGGCAAGATCGCCGTTCCCGCAAGGCACATGATCGATCTGCTCAAGGAACTCCCTGACCAGCCGGTCGCCATCAGCACGGCCAGCGACAGCTCCATCGAGTGCAAGTGGACGAGCGGTAACTCCGTGCTTCCTTTCTTCCCTGCCGAGGACTACCCTGAGATCAAGGGGACGGGCGACGACGCCGAGAAGATCGAGTTCCCGGCCGAGAGCCTCATCGAAGGCATCAACAGCACGATCTACGCCACGGCAGACGATGAGATCAGGCCTGCGATGAACGGTATATTCTTTGACTTCGGCCCCGAGTCCACCACCATGGTGGCCTCTGACTCGCACAAGCTGATCTGCTACACCGCGAAGGAGGTCAAGACTCCTGAGAAGTGTTCCTTCATCCTTCACAAGAAGCCGGCAGCCGTGCTGAAATCCATTCTCGGCAAGGATGACGGGACTGTTGAGATCGCATTCGACTCCAGCACGGTGCTGTTCACATTCGGCAGGACCACTATGGTGTGCAGGCTGATCGTGGGCAAGTACCCTAAGTACCATGACGTGATCCCTCAGAACAACTCCAGCGTGCTGAAGATCGACAGAGCCCTGTTCCTGAACACCGTAAGGCGTGTGGCCGTCTGCGCCAACAAGGCCTCGAACCACATCAAGCTCGACCTCAAGCCGGGACAGATGGAGATCACGGCGCAGGATCTCGGTTTCGCCATCGCCGCATACGAGAAGATCAGCTGCGACTACAACGGTGACGAGCTTTCCATCGGGTTCAAGTCCACATTCCTCACCGAGATCCTCGCGAACATGAGCTGCGAGACTGTGGTGATGAAGTTCGCCGACGCGCGCAGGGCCGCCCTTATCATTCCTTCCGAGGACGAGGAGGAAAGCGGCAAGATCTGCGGAATCCTGATGCCTATCATGGTCTAATCCACGTAATTGACAGGCTATGGAACTTTCTCTTGAGAGGCCTCTGCTTTTCTTCGACATCGAGAGCACGGGGCTAAGCATCGTGAATGACTGCATCGTGGAACTCAGCTTCGTCAAGGTGTTCCCTGACCACCACCACGAGGTCAAGACGTGGCGTGTGTGCCCGTGGGACTACACCCTCCGCAGGCAGCACCCCATCGATCCGGGCGCCAGCCAGGTGAACGGCATCAAGGACGAGGATGTGGCCGGCGAGAAGAAGTTCATCGAGATCGCTTCCGAGGTTGTGGAATGGCTGAAGGACAGCGACCTGGCCGGCTACAACTCCACGAAGTTCGACCTGCCGATGCTGGCCGAGGAGATCGAGAGGGTGAGGGCGTACTGCAAACGCAGGATCGAGGATCCGAAGAACACTCCGGAGAACAAGGCGAAGGCCCAGGCTACACTGGAGGCGACGGACATCGACCTTCACTCCAAGCAGATGATCGACGTGCAGACAATCTACCACTACATGGAGCCACGCAACCTCAAGGCCGCCTACCGGTTCTACTGCGGCGGCGAGGACTTCGAGAACGCACACTCGGCGGAAGCTGACACGATGGCGACCTACGAGGTGCTGAAAGGCCAGCTGGACATGTACCAGTCGCCGACGAAGTACCATGAGGTGACGCTGAAGAACGATGTGGAATTCCTCTCGGGAGTGGCCGGAAGGCCCCGCACCGTGGACTACGCGGGAAGGCTGGTCCTCGGTAAGAACGACGAGCCTACGATCAGTTTCGGGAAGCACAAGGGCAGGACGGCCAGGGAGGTGTACGAGACCGAGCCGGCCTACTTCGCCTGGATCGACAACGGTGAGTTCACGATGGACACGAAGCGGCAGTTCGCCCGCCTGAAGGAGCAGTTCGAAAAGGAGAAGAGAGAGGCGGCCAAGGCTCGTGAAGCCGAGATGAGCAAACCTCTTGAGGGTGAGGCGTTTGACAGCGCAATCGCCGGCCTTAAGGACAAATTCGGAGGCGGCAGGCTTTTCTAGGGTGTCCGGGCGCTTGTCGCAAGCACCGACAATGACCCGCCCCTTCTCGCCGACAACCAAGCGCGCAAGATTGATTCATGAATATAATCGTAAAGACATCGACCGGCAGGATCGTCGTGCGGCCGGACACGACATGGGAGAAGGACAATGAGGATTTCTACCCTCCTGAGTTCGTGGACGAGCTGACATATTCGCCGGTACTTTCCGCCCGCATCCTGAAGCCGGGTCGGAGCGTCGGCAGGAAATTCGCGTCAAGATACTACGACTCAGTTGGTTTCGGAGTCCTCCTCTACCCGGAGAATATGCTTGACGGCACCCCTGAAGGTTACGCCCAGGCCATCTGTCTGGATCACACATCCTTTCTGCCCACGCCGATGTTCCAGCCGCAAAGGCTGGAAGAAGATGGCCGATTCAGCCTATTCAGAAATGAAGTTGAGCTTTTCACTTTCGACCGCCCATCCTTGAATATGATCGAGGACGCTCTCGTGGAAGCAACCAGGCTGCTCTACATCCGCACCGGCGACCTCATCGCCGTAGAACTTGCATCCCGCAAGCCGCTGACAATCCGCCCCGATGTAAGCTCTCACATCACCGGCACTTTCGACAACAACGAAATCATTGATTTTCAGATTATTTTCTGAACGACGTTTCGTGATGGACAGGGTTCAGTGAAGTGTCACCACAAACCCTCCGCGCTTCGCGCTCCGTCCCTCCCAGCCTATGGCTGGGTCCCTCCCGCTTATAGCCGCGGGTGGCTAAGGTTTGTGGTGACACTTCACTGAACCACAGTAGCAAAGTTTAGTAGCGACACCTCAATGAACAATGGCAACCAATAATATAGGGCTGGTCGTGATGGCCAGGAGATGCCAAGTACATAATCTCAATAGCCACCGAAAAAAGGCAAAAGTCAAATTTTGGTAACGTGCAAAATTTGACTTTTGCCTTTTTTCGGTGGCTAACTGATACTTTATCGCTTCGACAAGCCCAGCGACCAGTTTTTCCTTCTGGAAGTCCAGCGTGCAGTCACTCTTTCAGGGAAATCGGCGACCAGTTATTTTATCAGGAAGATCAAGGGCCTACTATGTCATCAAGCGGCGGAAGCCTTTGGCGATGCGGTCAAGGCCTTGCTGGAGACGGGCACGAGGGCAGGCGATGTTGATGCGCATAAAGCCATCAAGGCCGTACATCACGCCGGAGTTGATCCAGACCTTCTCATTGAGCAAGAGGCTGTTCTCTATGTCGTTAGCGGACATATTCAAAGCGCTGACATCCACCCACACAAGGTAGGTTCCTTCCAGTTTGCTGACAGGGAACTCCGGAAGGTTCTCCTCAAAGAACGACAGCAACGTGCGGTAATTCCCGTAAAGATATTCATTAAGCTCCTTGAGCCACGGCTCACCCTCGTTGTAGGCGGCCTGAAGTGCAAGCACACCGAAAGGATTCACCTCACACAACTCGTTGATATTGATTACCCTGTCGATGATTTTCTTCCAGTCAGGATTATTGGTGATGATGTTGGATATTCCCAAACCGGCGATGTTGAACGACTTGCTTGGAGAGTTCATCGTGACGGTATTGTCCTGGGCTACCTGTGAGATGGAAGCCATCGGAGTGAAGTGATAGCCAGGCATTTCCAGTTCGCAATGGATCTCGTCGCTTATGACGATCACACCGTTTCTGCGGCAGATGTCGGCTACCCTCTCAAGGTCCTCACGAGGCCAGACACGTCCGCAAGGGTTGTGAGGATTGCAGAAGAGCAGCACCTTGGCCATAGGGTCGGCGGCGCGCCTCTCAAGATCCTCGAAATCAATGTACCAGGTGGCCTGATCGCCTTCGGTGTCGTAGATGAGCTTATTGATGGACAGTTCGCAGAGAGTGTTCTTCGCAGTGGAGAAGAAACAGTTGTAGGCGGGACTCTGGATGATCATCTTCGGCAGTTCGCCGTGGGGCCCGCGGCCATGATCAGGCTTCTCGACAACCTCGCCTCCGACGATCTCGTACTGCGTCAAGGCCTTGACCACCACAGACATGGCAGGTACCACGCCAGGGATGTAGCTGTACCATTCCTTCTCCGTGTGCCAGCCCCTGCGACGCTCCCACCAGTCGATGGCAGCCTCATAGTAGGAATCCGGCACATGCGTGTAGCCGAAAATCCCCTGATCGACCCTGTTCCTAAGCGCCTCCACAATCTCCGGCGCAACCTTGAAGTCCATGTCTGCCACCCACATAGGGATGACATCCTCATCAATCGGCCCGACCGGACTCTCGGCATCCCACTTCACGCAGTTGGTTCCGCGCCTGTGGGTCAGTTCATCAAAATTATATTTTCCCATAATAAATGAATATTTCCCCTCAATCACAAGCCTTGCCATCTTCTCTTATCCGCCATAACAAAAGGCGGGGAATGATTCCGGGAATGCGGCGCAAGGCAGTTTCTGACTATTCCCGGACAATTAATCTTCGAAGATAGCAAAAAACAATTATATTTGCGAGCGATGAAGACTTATGAATATATTCTGTCGGCCACGATCCTTCTCGTCAGCATCTGCGGATGTGCGAGGAAAAACGCCGTGGCAACGGCTGCTGACGAGTGCGAGCCGCTGTTTCTGGCTGTTCGGCCGCTACCGGAGAGAGGATATTCACTGATCTCACTCTCCCCTTTTGACGGTTCCCGCGACACGCTGATCATCAGCCGCCCGCTGAGCAGACTGATCGTGATGAGCACCTCGCACATCGGCTTCCTCCGCGCCATCGGCGGCGAAGACGCCATTGTCGGAGTCTCGGGCGCTGAATATGTCTACGACTCCACCGTGAGGGCAAGAATCGGCGAGGGAAGAATCCTTGACATCGGCTACGACGCAAGCCCCGACTATGAGAAGATCATGGCCCTGAAGCCGGAACTAGTCCTTACATATTCAGTGTCACCCGTCAAATCACAGTTCCTCACCAAGCTGGAGTCCCTGGGGATCAGCACTTTCACCGTCAACGAGCATCTGGAAAGCCACCCCCTCGCCCGCGCCTCCTATGTCCGCCTTTTCGGAGCGCTGACTGGAAACATGTCCGCGGCGGACTCGGTTCTGGCCGTGGTCTCGAAGAATTACCAAGCCCTGAGGGACTCCGTCAGAGCCCTGATGACCGTTCCGGGCGAGGATCCACAAAGCGCTGATGCCGAGCAAAGAATATGTGCGAGAAAGATTCTGGTCAACATCCCCTACAAGGATCAGTGGTTCATTCCCGGCCAGGAGAATTACCTATCTCACCTGGTGCGAGACGCCGGTGGAGAGATTCTCGGCTCAGAGCCAGGCACTTCCATCTCCGGACAAATCTCCGTCGAGCGGGCATATTCACTCTCCAAGGAAGCCTCCCTTTGGCTGAACGTCGGATGGTGCCGCACACTAGACCAACTCCTGTCCGTCAACCCCCTCTTCGGTGACTTTCTAATGAATATTCAGAAAAACGCCGCCGCGAATGGTTTCGGCTCCGCAAGTGGTTCCGATTCCGCAGGTAGTTCCGCTTCAGCAGGCAGTTCCGCTTCAGTGGATGGATTTGTCTCCGCACGAGGTTCCGCGTCCGTGGGAGGATCCACTTCCAGAGAAGGTTCCGCTTCCGTGGAAGGTTCCGCTTCAGCAGGCAGTTCCGATTCAGTGGGTAGTTCCGCTTCAGTGGATGGATTTGTCTCCGCAGGAGATTCCGCGTCCGTGGGAGGATCCGCGTCCGGAGATGAATCCACCCATGCTGATGGTCAAGCATCGCCCCAAGTCATCTGGAACGACAATTCCCGCCAAAACGCCAAAGGCGGCAACGACTTCTGGGAAAGCGGCGTGGTCCGCCCCGACCTAATCCTCCGCGACCTGATCCGAATCCTAAGCGGCAGCACCCCTGCTACTCAACTTACTTATTATCAACCCGTTGAATAAGACACCTCTCCCGCCTCAATCCATCCTCTCCTTCATCCATTCCTCTTCTTCATCCATCCATCTTCTCCATCCATCTTCTCCATCCATCTTCTCCACCCATCTTCACCATCCATCTTCTCCATCCATCTTCACCATCCATCTTCACCATCCATCTTCACCATCCATCTTCTCCATCCATCTCCTCCATCCATCTTCTCCATCCATCTTCTCCTCCATCCATCTCCTCCATCCATCTCCTCCATCCATCTCCTCCATCCATCTCCTCCATCCATCTCCTCCATCCATCTTCTCCATCCCTTTCCTCCATCCCTTTCCTCCATCCATCTTCTCCATCCATCTTCTCCATCCATCTTCACCATCTATCCTTTCCTCAACCGCATCCCTATCCTCACCTTCTACTACGTCCTTAACCTTTTCCTCCATTACGTTCCCAATTCCAACTTCCATCACGTCTCCGATTCCATCCAACATCACGTTCTAAATTCCACCATCATTCCTTCCTAAATTTAATCCACGCCCCACGAGCGACTTCTAGGCAGAATCACGCCCGCAGGGTCCCGCCCGATACCTTGCGAGCGAGTTTTCACGCAAATCTCGCCCGAAGTGTATTGTCCTGATTTAGGTTGACTCGTGTTTATAGAATATCACTTATAT
>ERZ824978.1950-NODE-1950-length-19662-cov-13.931912_pt1 | contig 19662 bp, 18 predicted proteins | sample MGYA00519860_ERZ824978 | MGnify/ENA primary metagenome ERZ824978 (study PRJEB31778, sample SAMEA3449184) | human gut metagenome | biome: human gut; feature: human-associated habitat; material: faeces | place: United Kingdom | collected 2010/2012 ... | reverse complement strand
ATCCCACATGAAGGAGATGATTTTTTTCAAATAGCGATCTCGTTTTATTTCCATAACCCAACCTCCATTGAAAACTTGCTGGTATTATCATGCTACATTTCAATGGATAGTATACGACACTCTGAAATGAAAATCAAGAAGGCTGTTGAAATGTTTATGGGCAAACCCGACAACATTTCAATAAAGCAAGCAAAGATGTACACCATCATACAACTTGACATCATTCACACCGGCGATTGTTTCAAAATCCCGAAAACCCTGCCCGATGACAGCGTTCAAGGACATGATCGGCATTCCGTGGATGCTGGCGTTTGCCCTCCGCGATACCGGCTGGTATCTACGCAATGACATCATCTGGATGAAGGATAATCCCATACCGAAGAGCGTCAAAGACCTCTGCGACCGCTGCTATGAGCATATTTTCCTTTCCTCCAAGTCGAATAAGTATTTCTTTGACTATCCGCTCCCCTCCCGTCATTTCCGTTTTTGGGTCACGATTTGGGTCAAGCCCCGCGACGGCGCAGAAACGACCACGCTGTAAAGAGGACAACATCTCTACTGTAGACCATGCATCGGTTAACCATGTATCAGCGCCACCAAATTCAAGATGCAGGCAAAAGAAACAGCCAATGCAGCAGGGATACCGGCCGCTTTCAAAAGAAAATGCATATGAAAGCCATCACCCACAATGGCAGGCTTTTGCTCTGCCAGCAATGCACAGCAATGCAATGGTCGGCATCACCGGGAGCACGGTGCCATTCAGCAAGCCAGCCAGTAGCGTCAGGTCTATGGGAGCACCCCGGAGATATGCCACATAGGCGGCTATGGTTGTTTGAAAAGAATCCGGCGCCTTGAACGCCGGATTCAGAGGATTCAGAATTGATTTATTTCCCAAGCACAACGGAAATCTTGATTTCCTTTTCCGCCTCACTCAGGTCAAAATCGCCGCCGTCGGCGACGGTCACGCGCAGCTCATAGAGCACGCCGTCAGTCAGTTCCGTCACAGCCTCACCAGTTTCGTCCGTGATTTTCCACAGCTCAGAAGCGACCTGCTGAAGCCTGCCGTCCGTGCCATAGGCATAGAGCGTCAGATCGGAGGTACTGCCCGACAAATTATTCATACGGAAGGCTACCGTGGTGTTGGGATGCACGTTGCGAATGGTTGCGGTATTGCACCAGCTTGCAACCGTACCTTCACCGCCGCCCCGCTCAAACTGCTCCTGGGAAAGAACGTTTCTTGCCGCCTTATCCAGGTCCACCTCACGATACGGCATCTCCGGCAGATACACAAAGCGATCCTGCAAGCGCAGCAGTTCCAGATAGCCCGTCGGGCAGTAGAGCGCATTGCCGCTGTTGCCGGCATACATACCGATGGCCATGTTGTTGTAGCCGTACTTATTGGACACGTCCATCGTGAACACTGTCTCGCCGGTGGCAAAGTCCAGAATGATGTACTGCCACATGCCGGTATTCAGATCCTGCACATAGCCGTAGATATAGCCCGTCGCGGTGGAGAGCTTGAAAATCGAAGTATCGCTCAGGTCATTCCGACTCCAGATACTCCTCATTTCATAGCCGCTATCGGTCTTCACGGTGTCCACGCGCTCTACGCCCGGAGCAATCATGACGTTGCCCTTCATGAGCCAGTTCTGGTCATAAATGTTGGCGTAACTCTGAATGGACGAGTCGCTGTTGGGGTCGGCTAACCCTGCATTACCGGCACCAAACCAGTTGCAGACGATCGTGCTGACCGTGCCCGCGCCGTCATCGTAGACGATCGCGGAGTTCTCGACGGCCACCTGATAGCCCTCAGGAAGATCATCCAGCACCGGCATGCTTGCCACGATCTCGCCTGTCTTCATGTCGAGAGCCAGAAGGTTCACGGGGTCTGCATTGTCGGTGAACATCACGAGGTTCGGCGTCAGCGTGGGAGAGCAGCCGCCGCCCCATGCAAGACCGCCGCCGGTGGTCTTATCGTTTTCGCCGCTGACCTTCGCGCCGACGCTCTCATACGACGTAGACCATGCAACGTCCACGCCTTCCGCTGCGCGCAGAAGGTAGCAGTTCTTATTGGTCAGAATGACCGCGCCGTCTTTGGAGGCGGCAATGCCGTTTTCCGCGCCCTCGCCGGGCGTCAGCTCGTAGACGAAGACCGCCTTCGAAAGATCGGTCTGCTCGCCGTTCAGAATCGCTTCCATCGCCGAATGGGCGATGTAGCCGAGAACGCCCTGCTGCTGGCGCTCGGGGTAGATGCGGAAACCGCCCGTGGCGAACCAGAGGTTTCCGTCGTAGTCGAAGACCACGGAAAGAAGGTTCTGCGTCAGCTCCTTGCCGAGCGCAGCCTCTGCTGCCGCCTTGATATCGATGTCGAGCACCTTTTCAAATTCGGGGATCACGCTGCCGTCTTCCTCCGTCGCGCGGAGCATCAGCACGTGGTTGTTGCTGGTCGGGCAGACGATGCGGTTTTCCGCGTCCAGGAACGTGTAGGAGCTCTGAATCACGTAGCCGCCGCCGTCATGCTGCTTCGGGGAAAAATAACCGAGCGTTTTCGCCTCTTCGGCGCTGAGGTCGCGGATGGCGATGCCGCCGAGCAGCGGGACAACCGCATGACCATAGCTGTCAAAGTAAATAGCGGGAGATGCATTCGCATTCGTCGTTTCATAGGAAACATTGATCTCCGGATAGATGCCGACCGGCAGAATTTCATCCGTAGAGTCGGTGTTGTAGCCGTCGTGGTGGATATTCGCGTCGCTTTTTGCCATGTATGGGTTCTCCTCCACCTGCTTGGGCTGCAAAGCCTTTACGGGCAGTGTTGCAGATGGCGGTGCAGAAGATTCCGAAGTTGTACCTTCATCTGCGGGTGTCTGTGTCCCTCCGCAAGCGGCCATTGACAGACACAATACTGCTGCCAGCACAAGGCATAGCGCAGAACGGATGATGCTTCTCTTTTTCATGAATAGTCCTCCTTGTTGGTTTCGGCATAGTTGGGCCGGAGCTGAGCAACCGAATTTTTCTCGTTCAGCCAGGCATAAAGTCCCTGTTGGAAAGCTGCTTTTGTTACCGGCTCCAGCAGAAAATAATCTGCACGCAGTCGGAAAGCATGAAGCGAAAAATCCAGATCGCTGCACCAGATGATGCGCGTATTGCGGCAAAGCGCACGCAGATGTTCCACCGCATTCAATCCGTCGACACTCGGCAGGGCGATCACCGCATTGGTCGGCGGCGTTTTCCGTGCGGTTTCAAAAAACTGTTCCTGATCGCAGAATGTTTCAATTACGGGAAACCGTCCACATTCGGCGCAGAACTGCGAGATCTGCTCTGTAAAAAAAACTTCTTGCGCTTCACTATTTGTCAGCACGACAATTCGGTACACACCACTCCTCCTTTCTGCCGTCGTTGAGATTTTCTGTTTGTTAGTATACGGATGCGCACACGCTTTTCAAGCTGATTGGCACGAAAGCCCCGTTTCCGGCACGAAATCCAGGTTTGCTGGTGTGCCGGGGCTGGACAGATGTGATATAATCATAATTGGTATATTGGAGTTTTTTACGGAGGGGATGAGTCGGTCAGCATGAGGATTGCAATTGTGGATGATCTCAAGACCGAACGCGCACTGCTGAAGGAACGCTTATCGCAGCAGCTGGCGCTTCGCGGTGTGGAAGCGGATATTTTGGAATTTGAAAGCGGCGAGGCTTTTCTCGCGGCAGAAAAAGAGCGGCGCTTTTCGGCTGCGTTTCTCGACATTTACATGGAGGGCTTAAGCGGCATGGACGCAGCGAAGGAGCTTCGAAAGACGGACACGGACTGTCTTCTGATCTTCACCACGACATCTACCGACCACGCGCTTGAGGGCTTTCAGGTGCGGGCACTTCACTATCTCGTAAAACCCTTTTCCGAGGAAGAGTTTTCCGATTTGCTTACCGAAATGCTCGCAAAACTCCCGCGTCCTGAGCCGGTTCTGACTGTGAAGGTCAGCGGCAGCGACGTTCGCCTTCGCTACCGGGACATCGTTTCCGCCGAGCATTTTGCCCATATGATCAATATCCGCACCACCGCCGGAAAAACGCTTGCCACGCGCCAGAGCTTCAAGGCGTTCACCGAGCCGCTTAAAAAAGATCCACGCTTTTTCGTCTGCGGCCGCGGCGTGATCGTCAATTTAGAGCACGCCGCTGATTTTCAGGATGCCGCCTTCTGCATGACCGACGGCAGCCGTGTCTATGTCAACCAGGAGCTTTTGAAGCCTGCCCGACAGGCGTTTATGGAATTTCTGCTGCAAGGGGGGCGTATGAGATGAAAGATGTTCTGCGTCCGATTTTGGAACTGGCCGTTGTGCTCCCCGGGCTTCTGCTTGCGTTTTTTCCGGTCAAATCGTATCTGAAGCAGCCGCCCGGAAAACTGGCCCTGTGGCTTCTGCCGCTGATGGCGGGCCTGAGCATCGGCGGCGGGCTTGTCTGCTATCATTTCCGTGTTTCCACCGCGCTTGCGCTGGATTTTCTCACACTGCTTGCAATTTTCCTGTATATCAAAACGCTCCGCATTTCCCTTTGGAAATCCGGAACGATCGCGCTGTCGGTCTGTGCGGTGTTTGCCTGCGTGAACAGCCTGTCCCGCGCCGTCAGCGCCGCGATGGTTCTTCGAATGCAGCTGCCGCCGGACGAGCCATGGTTCTGCTTTGCCGCCTGCATTTTTTATAACGCGGTTTGCTGGTTTTTTGTGCTGGCGGCATCCTATCCGTCGGCTCATGCGGTGCGTGCGATGGTCGAGGATGACAATTATGCACAGACATGGTATGTGTTCTGGGTTTTACCGCTGGTGTTCATCCTCCTAAATCTGTTCATGATCCCGCGTTACCAGACAACACTTCAGACAGGAAGGGTTCTGCAGGGTTACATTGTGCTCAGCATCGCGCTTCTGGTGCTGCTTCTCTTGTTCTGTACGATTTTCCTTCTGATGGCGAACAGTCTCAACCGCAACGCAAGATTACAGCAGGAAAATCAGCTGCTTTCCATGCAGCAGCAGCGCTATGAGAGCCTCAAAACCGCCGTCGAAGAGGCTCGACAGGCGCGGCACGATATGCGCCACCAATTCCATCAAATTTCTGCGCTGGCCGAGACCGGCAATCTGGAGGGTCTAAAAGACTATCTTGCAAAAACCATCTCGCGGATCCCGAATCTGGATATGCGCTTCTGTGAAAACCGCGCGGCGGACAGCGTCATCGGCTATTATTGTGCCCTCGCAAAGCGCGAGGACATTCCCTTCCGCGCCAAGCTCGATCTGCCGCAAGTGCTTCCAGTCGACGAGATCGATATGTGTCTGGTACTGTCCAATTTGCTTGAAAACGCGCTGGAAGCCAGTCTTCGCACATCGGCCGCTCGGCGGCAGATTGAAATCACCGCATATGTTCATGCCGAGCGGATTCTTCTGATTGAGGTTGAAAACACGTTTGATGGCAAAGTCAAAGAAAAAAACGGCGTTTTCCACTCGTCCAAGCGAAACGGAAACGGTATCGGCATCCAGTCAGTCCACCATATTGCAGAAAAAAACGGTGGTGCAAGTACGTTTTCCTATCAAAATGGCGTGTTCTCCGCCAAAGTCATGCTCTGTGGATAAGTGGAAATCCATAGAGTATCTTTTAGCTACATATTGCGTATAGAGGTCTAAATTCATGGGCAAGCAGACTTGATATCCAGTCCCGTATGCTGTATACTCTACTCGCGTCTTGTTTGATGTCACACTTAAATAATGCGCCGAAGCCCGACTCTGTGCAAGAGCCGGGCTTTAAAATTTTTCGGGGCTGCCTCTTAGTGAGACAGCCCCGTTTGGGTGGAGACTGCTGGACTCGAACCAGTGACCTCCTGCGTGTGAAGATACGATGAGGGTCGGAAAGCGTTGGATACCAACGCTTTCCGACCCTTTTGCATGCTTTCGGTTCAGCAGAACGTCCACTGTGTCCGCCCGATACTACCCGCTCGTTTCCGCGTTTGGGTCACGGTTTGGGTCAAGCCCCGCAACGGCGCAGAAATGACCACGCTGTAACCAAAGAATAGGCGTGCCGCCTGTCGACTTCCTTCAAAACCGTCAGCTCCTGTGGTCGCGCACCCATTGAAGAAGCGCGTCGTAGTCCATTGTGCCGGAGGCAACGGATAATCCGACCTCCACGACCTCCTCGTTGGTACACTCCATGTATATTCCGTTCACTTCCAGAAACGTCAGCACAACGTACATACCGATGCGCTTGTTGCCGTCCACAAAGGCGTGGTTGGAGATGAGCGTATAGCCGAGCCGTGCGCCCTTTTCCTCCTTGGTGGGATAGAACTCCTGCCCGCCGAAGCCGGCAAAGGCGTTCTCCAATGCGGAATCCAACAGGGCTTCATCCCGGAGACCGATACTGCCGCCGGTTTCCTGAGCGATGAGCTTGTGGAGCAGCAGCACCTTATCTTTCGAAAACTTGATCATTTTGCCAGCTCCATAAATGCGGGCTTGTACTTTTTCAGGATGCGCGCCGCCACAACGTCGATCTTCTCATCATCGGTCATATCGATCATGGGGGACACATCCAGATCCACCAGCACATATTTGGGCTTGTTGTTTTTGAAAATCACTGCCTGCCCGTTTTTCTCGGCAATGCGCGTTACACGCGAGAAGTTCTGATTCGCTTCGGTGACCGAAACGATCGTCTTTGTATCAATGGTCATGGTGAACACCTCCTATGCTTATTATACCCGCATATAGGTAAAAATCAACCTATAATTTACACATTGTTTGGTGCTCATAACCAACCGCAGAATGTGGTTATTCTTTCGCTGCGTCTTGCTTTGTCAGTGCGTCCATGACCTTGTGATACACCACCTGATTGGGGTAATAGCCGTAGTCGGCAAAGACGGAGATGCCGGTGCCGTCGAAATACTCCAAAATCGCGGCGGCGCAGCAGGCGGAGAAAACAAAAACCGCCGCCGGTGAGGGCGACGGCGTGCGGTATAACCTAAAAAATACAACAGATAAAAACGTTGTCAGCATAAAACAGCAGATTGAGAATGTCGCGCAAGAACTAAACGCCGCAGACCCGGTGGCACGCAAAACCGTTTTTAACATTTTCGGCAGCATGAACATTAAGCAAAAGCGGGCGTGGGCAGAAGCTGAGGCGTTAAAATACGGAAACCGCGTGGACAGACAGGAATATGGGTCGATTGAAGTAAGTCGTACGTCTAAAGTCAGTATACCCGCCGATGGCGAGAATGTCAAGCGGCAGTTTTCGCTGAAAGCGCTGAAAGCGCCTGTGGATGAGACAAAAAACCTGCTGGCGCTGCATAACCTGACGGAGAAAAATCTACTCGGACGGCAACGTACACCCAGTTTCAATCCACGCCCCCCGCGAGGGGGGCGACCGCAGAGGAAAGGCAAGAGATTATGACGTGTGCTATTTCAATCCACGCCCCCGCGAGGGGGGCGACGACTATACCGCACTGCTGTTCGTAGTTCCGATGGATTTCAATCCACGCCCCCGCGAGGGGGGCGACTGCCGCGGCGTTCCTGCTGACAAAACAGCAATACTATATTTCAATCCACGCCCCCCGCGAGGGGGGCGACCCCACGGCGACCGCCGTAAAGTAGTCCTCAGCGGGATTTCAATCCACGCCCCCCGCGAGGGGGGCGACACGCTGGCCACGGACAAGACCACCGTGGCCACCATATTTCAATCCACGCCCCCCGCGAGGGGGGCGACCGCCGGCGATCAGACGCTGGAGGTGTCGCAGGGAATTTCAATCCACGCCCCCCGCGAGGGGGGCGACGTCACGCCGCCGTGGTGTTTCTTCAGCTGATAGAGATTTCAATCCACGCCCCCCGCGAGGGGGGCGACCAGGAAGTGAACACTAAGCTGACTGGGTATGAAGCATTTCAATCCACGCCCCCCGCGAGGGGGGCGACCTCATCCCGCCACGGGTCAAACTCCTGCTTGGTATTTCAATCCACGCCCCCCGCGAGGGGGGCGACTAGGGCGACAGCGCACACGCAGCGTCAAACGCGATATTTCAATCCACGCCCCCCGCGAGGGGGGCGACCTCCGTCATAGCTGCCGCCGCATCGCCTTCCAGATTTCAATCCACGCCCCCCGCGAGGGGGGCGACGAGCGCCGGGCTTCATAACCATCGCCGCATTGGAATTTCAATCCACGCCCCCCGCGAGGGGGGCGACGCGGTGCGGGGTTTGCAGGCTCAGGGGGTGGTATCATTTCAATCCACGCCCCCCGCGAGGGGGGCGACAACTTTTCAGGCATGGGTACTTGGTCTGTATTCCAATTTCAATCCACGCCCCCCGCGAGGGGGGCGACACTCCCGCTTCTCTTCGCTGCCCTGGGCGGCCATATTTCAATCCACGCCCCCCGCGAGGGGGGCGACGTGTCGAAGCGGGCGGACAAGAACAATGCGGAGCGATTTCAATCCACGCCCCCCGCGAGGGGGGCGACGGCCAGACGGGAAACAGTGCTATGAGGCGATAGAATTTCAATCCACGCCCCCCGCGAGGGGGGCGACCATCGACAACCAAATCACTCCTTTCATGGCTGATATTTCAATCCACGCCCCCCGCGAGGGGGGCGACGACGCCCACTGTATCGCCCAGATAGATCTGCTCCAGATTTCAATCCACGCCCCCCGCGAGGGGGGCGACGGGAGCGCGAACATTACCTGTGGAATGTCGAGCCATTTCAATCCACGCCCCCCGCGAGGGGGGCGACCCGTTCAGCAGCGATCTGCATGATGTGACAGCCGTATTTCAATCCACGCCCCCCGCGAGGGGGGCGACGCCTGCTGGATGGCATGACCGCCGAACAGCGGAACATTTCAATCCACGCCCCCCGCGAGGGGGGCGACTTGGAGATCTTCACGGACGCGCCCACCGTGAAGCGATTTCAATCCACGCCCCCCGCGAGGGGGGCGACTGCTTTGCAGACACACCCAGGAATGATTGATGTCATTTCAATCCACGCCCCCCGCGAGGGGGGCGACGGAGACTTCCTGTGTCTCGATTTCCACCCAGGGATTTCAATCCACGCCCCCCGCGAGGGGGGCGACTTGGCACGTCTGTACCCGGCTTTCGCCTCACCTATTTCAATCCACGCCCCCCGCGAGGGGGGCGACGCTGAACCGCTTGTTCCACTTCCTTAGTCCGAAATTTCAATCCACGCCCCCCGCGAGGGGGGCGACCATCTATCGGTATGACAATGAGCAACTGGCTGATATTTCAATCCACGCCCCCCGCGAGGGGGGCGACCGCGATATGCCCGCAGCTCATACCGTCGTACATAATTTCAATCCACGCCCCCCGCGAGGGGGGCGACAGCAAAGATGCACAGTTTTACCTGCGGATCTTTGACAAACAAGTAGAACTTTTGCGTTTTTGGGGAAAAATACGGGGTGGTTGCCTGAGAAACCCGGAGAAAGACTGGCGTTTTCTCGGGAAAAGCCTTGCGAACCTCCCGGAAATCTCTGGTCACTTGGACTTCGCGGGGGGCGGGAAGGCGCGTCCCGGATACCCGTGTGCCGTACCACTGCTACGCCGGGCGGCGTGTGTCAGAGGATCAGGGGATCCTCCGGCAGATAGGTGCTCTTCGTACCGAAATGCTCCACTTTTTTCTCATATTGCTTCCCCAGATAGTAAAAGCGCAGACTGTCTTTCTCAGAATCCATGATGGACAGGAGCTGCGCCTGCAGGCGGCGGCACTGCCCTGCGTCCAGCAGACACTCAAACACGGAATTTTGCACCCGCTGTCCGTAGTCCACGCACTTTTTAGCGATCTGCCGCAGGCGCTTGCGCCCGGCGGCGTCCTCGGTGTTTACATCGTATGTGATCAGCACCAGCATAGCATCACTTCCATAAAAACGGCGGATAGCCGTCCAAGTCGCCGCGGAGGCAGCGAGCCAGCAGTAGCGCCTGCGTATAGGGGATCATACCCCAACTCAGCTTTTCCCCCAGATAGGGGTGGGTCAGCGTGTCCTGCTTCCGCTCCTGCCAGGTCTTCAGGAATTTCCGGCGGCCGTCATCGGACAGCAGCACCGCGCCACTGTCCTGCATCTGAAAGTCCTCCGGGCGCAGCATTCGATTGTTCACGAGGGTCAGCACGAAGCGGTCTGCCATGCAGGGTCGCAGCTCCTCCATCAGATCCAGCGCCAACGACTGCCGTCCTGGCCGGTCGCGGTGGAGGAAGCCTACATAGCTGTCCAGCCCCACGCTTTCCAAGGCGCTGGCACAGTCGTGTGCCAGCAGACTGTAGGCGAAGGACAGCATGGCGTTTACCCGATCCAGCGGCGGCCGACGGCTTCGTCCGTGGAAGAAGAATGCCTCCTTCCGGCTCAGGAGCATGTGATCGAGGACGTCAAAATACGCGGTGGCAGCAGCGCCCTCTATTCCCCGCAGGGAGTCCAAGTCAGCGGCAGCCAGCACCTGTGGCAGCATGGCCCGGAGGTTGGCAGCGGCTTTTTCCAATCCGCAGTCCGCCACGCGGGGCGCGTGATCCCGCAGGGTACGCTGGATGCTGGCGGCACCGTTGCTCAGCTTGCCGAAAATCATGGTGCGGGCTATCTCACAGCTGCGAGCGGGGTCGTCAGCGATACGGTACTGCTCACGACGGAGCAGTACGTTGCCGCTGCTCTCGCCGCAGGTGCGGGCAAGGAAACGTCCGTGCGGGGAGCAGAAGGCCAGACCGATCCCGGCCTCCGCACATTTGCCCATCAGCGCAGGGGAGGCACCGGCGTAGGAGAAGCTGACGATGGCTTGCAGCGTGTGCAGCGGGTAGCGGGCGACGACGGTCTTGTCTCGGTTTGCCAGCACATTTTCCCCCTCCAGCGAGAGGTAAATGTCCTCGGAGGTGACAAATAGCGTGTTGAGAAGCTGCTTCATGGTGATTCCTCCATGGCCGCCCGGAGATACGCGGAGACGGCTCTGCTTTTCATCAGCTTGGGCAGGCACAGCTCCTTCAAGGAGCAGGCATTGCAGGATTTGGTGGGCTTGACCTTGGGGGTATAGCCCCGACGGTACAGCTCGTGCATTTCCGCCAGCAGCTCCCGCACCCCTGTGCGCAGCTCCGGGGTGAAGGAAACCCTCTCTCGCCGGCGGATCTCCCCGTAATAGAGTGCGCCCTCAGGAATGTCGCAGCAGAGCATGGACTCCAGGCACATGGCCTGCGCGCATAGCTGCAGGGTGTCGCCGGTGTCCTCGCGGGGGCGGCCCCGCTTGTACTCCACCGGGTACGGCTGCCACAGTCCCTCTTTCCCGGAGAGGGGGATCCCGACGGAGCCCCGGTGGTATTCCAGTACGTCGCATTGTCCGGATACACCCAGCTCCGCGGAATAGACGCTGACGCCACGCGTAATGAAGCGGTCGCCCCGCCGCTCCTGAAGGTCCGTGTCGTGGGCGTTTTCGTGGAGGATCGCGCCGTCAATGGTGCGGTAGTTTTCCGCCCACTGGTGCTCGATGTGGATCAGCGCCCACTGCCGCCTGCAAAACCGAAAATGCTGTAAGCCGGAGAGCTGTAGGAAGTCCTCCTCATTATATGCCATCGATCACCTCCGGCTCCAGACCCGGCAGCGCCTCCAGCGAAATCACATAGTCGTCTGCGGAGGTGGGGATGGTACCCGCGTCCCGCAGCGCGACCTTGACGGAACGGTGGACCTTTGCGGAGGAGTACTGCCCGTCCTTGCAGCTGTGGCGCCACCAGAACAGCTTCACCACCTCCATGGAGCCGTCGGGCCGTGCGGAGGAGGCATCGTTCACAAAGAGGGTGCGCAGACATTCCTTGACCGTGTCGGCGTCCTCCTCGGAGAAGCCAGTCTTTTCCGCCAGCTGGACATTGATGGAGCCCTTGATCTCGTACAGGCCGAAGCGGACAAAGTGCTTCATACCCATGGTGTCGGAGGCGCGGTTCTCACCCTTTTCCTTCTTCTCACCATTCACGCTCTTGGTGATCTGGAGGGACTCGATCTCCACGGGGGACAGGCTGGACGCCTGATGGATAGAGACGGGGCCGCGCACACCGCAGGAGAAGCCCTTGGCATCCTTGAAGGCGAAGACCTGCCCGAAGGCGCGCACATCCAGCCATGTCTCGCAGGCGTGCCGGGCATATTCCTCCCGATCCTTGATGCCCTTCATAGCGGCGGAGGCCCGCTCGCTGAGGCTGCCGCAGCCGTCGCTGCACCGATCCTCTGACTGAACGAAGATGGGCTTGCCCAGATCCTGCATTCGATTGCGGATCTTGCGCTTGATGCACACGTCGGAGATCTCACCAAAGCCGTTCAGGTCGGTGCGGGGGCGATTGCCGTTCAGAGGGTCGCCGTTGCTGTTGGCGCGGGTCACGGAGACCAGTGCCACAAAATCGATCTTGTTTTGCAAGCTGCTCATTTATTCTTCCTCCTGACTGTTTTCGGTCTTACCGGATGTGTACAGCGCACTGCGCTGCAGATAGTACCCAAAGAGATAGGTGTCCTTCAGGGCCTCCTCCTGTTCCGCCTGCGGGAAGGAGGAAATTTCCTGGATGATCTGCTCGATGATGCGGTCGTATTTTGTTCTGGCGCCGGGCTTGAGTTTGGGGTAGTACGCCTTTTTCAACTGCTCCCAGATGATCCGGCTGGCGTAGAGCGGACGCTTTGCGAACACGGACTGCATCCGGATCGCGTTGGGTTCTCGCTGTTCATTGGGGTCATAGGTGTCTCGTTCAAGTTTTTCAAACACGGCCAAAAGCCGTCCATACTGATAGCTGACATCTTTCTTCTGCGGTTCCAGTGCCATGCCCCATTCCTCCTCGTACCAATCATATTTGTATTTCCGAAGCACCGCGCAGGCGGTGAACAATACCGTTTCCCGCAGGGCGGCGTCCATGATCTGCAGGTTGGACGCCTTGGCCGCCGCAGCGCGGGCGATATCCGCCGGCATTTTGCCCCGGTCCACCCGGCAGGAGAGCAACCGCTGTACCTGCTGGCGCATGACGCGCTCGTCCGTTTCCAGCTTTGTCTGCTTGTCGGAGACGCGCACCGTGCCGAAGGCGCAGTCCGCGATCTGCGAAAGTGAGGGCGACTGTATGCCGAAGGAGGAATGCTCCCAGCAGCAAAGTGCATCCCAGTTGTGCAGGCGCTCCAGAAAATCAGAGACCGGAAGCTCGCTGTAATAGGTGAGGGAAAGACGTCCGGATGTGGCGGCGTCAAAGGCGGCCACTACGGCGCCGGCGTCCCGCGGGATCGTCTCCTGCCAGCCCCGGAGAGTTTCCGACAACGCCTTTCGATAGTCGGAGTATTTTATCTGCTTGACGGCGCCCCGCCGCAGGAAGGCGGCCTGCGGTTTGGGAATCTCAATGCCCTGCGGATTCCAGCACAGGAAGGTGCGCCCGCCGATGAAGACGCCTTGGGTCGCCGCCAACCAGTGCAGCGCGCTGTGGATCTTCTGCGATGCCTCGTAGCTCATAGTTGCAGCCTGCGAATCGCCTGTGAAGCGGCCCCGATAGGTAAAGCCGCTGGTGTCGTTGGCGGAGATCAGCTTGGCGTTGGCGTACAGGTTGATGATCTTCTTGGGGTGCTGGCTGGCGGGCGGGGCGTTTTTACCGGTAACCATGCAAAACGCGGGCTTCTCAGATTTCGTGGATGCATAGTAGTCGATGAAGGCTTGGAAGAGGCTCTGATCCTGCCAGCAGGCGGGCGTCTCATTTTCCCCACCTGTCTCTACACGCCAGCGGACGATCTGCTTTTCCTTGACAGGAAAGCCTTTTTCATCCAGTGCGATCAGGCCGCGCTGAGCCATATCCGTTGCGATTGTTCCCTTTTCCACATAGCGGGCGATGGCGGAGAGCTTGGGGTGGCCGTAGGGTGATAGCTCCCAGCGGTGCAGCTGTGTCAGGTAGCTTTCGTATTTGGCGGGATACAGCGCAGAGAGAAATCGTATCTGATCGCACAGGGGGTGCGCGCAGGTGGTGTCGCCCGTTCTTCCCGAGGAGCTCTCCGTCACAGGGATGATCGTGGCGGCCTGCTCCGTCTCGACGGAGCGGGCGTCCAGCAGATGACCGTCCGCGTCCAGAGTGAGCTCCAGCTCTGCGTTTACGATTTGGTGCGAAACAGGAATCAGCGGCTCCTTCGCCTTGCCGTAGATGCCGGCGTATTGCGACTCCATGGCACAGTAGGTGTCATAGGCTTGCTGCATCAGTCCCATTTACTCCACCTCCCCAAATTCCCGCAGACCGATAAAATTGCCCTCGTCGGCGGAAAAGCTCTTCATAGGCATCTCCCGCAGAGGCTTCTGCCCCGGACAATCCTCCGGCGGGAGAAAGTGAATGACGCCGTTTTTCATGACCGGGTACCAAAATCGGGCAGTCATCCGTCCGCGGGTCTCCTCCGAGTAGGCCTCGTCCGGGTAGGTGATGCCGTGGTACATCAGCCCGAAGCCCAGCTCCGGCAGATCGTCGTAGGCGCCTGCGCCGTTTCCGAATACGCAGGGCTCTACATAGCCCTGACATTCCCGGGTACCCAGAAAAATATCACGCCGCCCGCCCTTTTCGATCATTCGGCGGGCAATGCAGTGATGTTTGTTCTCATTTCGGTCGCCGCACAGCTCTGGGCGGTTGTCGTTCCAGTCGAAGCAGGCCCGTACCTGATACCGGCAGCTTTTCAGATAAGTGTAATACGCCAGATCGTTGCCGCCGCTGTATTTGATGGGGCGGATGCTCTTCACCTCGGTCTGGATCGGGTTCATGACCCGCACGTCCAGGATCCGCCAGATGAAGGTGGGCTTCCAGTATACAGAGGATAAAATGCCCTTCAGTGCCTCATAGGTGGGTATCTGATAGCTGCACTTTTCACCGCCCAGACGCATGAGAGGGTCGGAGAAGAGGGCGTAATCACCGTATACCTCAAATTCTACGATGTTGGGATGTTCTGTTTTCAATCGCTACACCTCCTGAAAATCACGGGTACCGGCCTCCAGGGAAAAACCGGTATGTTCGTTATAAAAGCCATCGGACAACAGCAGTATGCCGCCGTCGAACAGTGAGGTCACGGCGCCGAGGCTTTCAAGCCGCTCCAGCTGATAGCGGTAGACGCTGACGCAGTAGCCCTTTGCCTCGTCAATGCAGCCGCGAATGACCGCCCAATCCTTCTGCCCGTAGACCTGAGCGGCGTTTCGCAGCGTGTTTTGCAGCTCGCGCCCTCTTCCGTAGGGTACGAGCAGGGCGCTCGTGTCCTCGTCGAATACCTGAAAAAGGCCGCCTGCCAGACGGAACGCCTGCCGCAGAAGGTAACGCTCCGCTTGCGCGCAGTTGGCGTCTGCATACCGGGGGTTGTCCGCCAGCAGATGATAGAGGGAGCCGTGCGCCTGGGTTTGGTCGTCCTGGAAGCCGGGCTCCATCTCTGCGTATAGCCGGCGATAGTAGAACCGGATGGCCTCCTCGGAGGACAGATCGTGCCGGAAAGCCTCCGGCGTTTTGGAAAAGGCGGTCAGCAGCGCGGTGGTGGCGTTCTGTCCGCGCACGATGTCGTCCAGACCACGCAGCCGCTCGTCGGTACACCGGATGAGGCGGACGGGGGCGGGCTCCTTTTGCTCGGCGTGCCGGTTGCACCGCCCTGCCGCCTGCACGACACTGTCCATTCCGGCGGAGAAGCGGATCACCCGCTGGAAGGAGATGTCCACACCGGCCTCGATCACCTGCGTGGAGACGCAGACAACCTTTTGCCTGTTGTCGGCGGAGGGCTTGTCCAGCGCGGACTGCAAGGCTTGCAGAGTCTCCCTGCGGTGCTGCACGCACATGGCGGCGGACAGATGGAAGCACCGGCAATTCGCGGCCTGCAGCGACTCGAACAGGAACGCCGCCTCCTTTTTCGTGTTGCACACCACCAGCAGACTGTCGCACGACGACAGTGCCTCCGCAACGATCTGCGGGAACTCCTCCAGCTTGGCACATCCGGCATTTTGGATGTCGGTGCGCTTAAAGACGTCCCACAGTGCCTTTTGCTGCGGAACCAGATCGACGGGCTGGCGGTGCAGGGGATGGTCAGCCGCCTCCAGACAGGGCTGGGTGGCGGAGCACAGAACAATGGTGGCGCCGCAGACCTCGGACAGGAAGTTGACCGCCAAATTGAACAGCGTCAGCATTTTGCCGGGAACCGTCTGCACCTCGTCGATCACAATGACGCTGCCGCACAGCGCGTGAAATCTGCGGATGGCGCTGGTCTTTCCGCTGAAGCAGGTGTTCAGCAGCTGCACCAGCGTGGTGATAATGATCGGCGCCGACCAGGAGGCGGTGAGCAGCTCCAGCTCCTGTAAGCGCTCCGGCGTCTCCTTCGGCTCGGCGAGGTTGGAGTGATGCTCCAGTATCAAAGCGTCGTCCCCTATGTAATCGCGGATGACCTGGGCATTTTGATCCAGGATCGACAGCAGCGGTGCGGTGAAGATAATTCGAGAGCAGTTCCACTTTGCCGCGTGAGTCAATGCGAAGCGGAGACTGGCCAGCGTTTTTCCGCCGCCGGTGGGAACATTCAGGCGGTAGACACCTCCGGGCCGGGCGGCACCGGCGGCACAGGTGTCGGAGATGGTCTGGCGCGCCAGATCAATGGGTGTTTTTCGCGGGAATGCCGCCAGCTTCTTCTCCATAAACGCCAGCCGTTCTGTCCAGATTGGCCGCATATCCTCTGGGAACACGGGCGGTTCTATCCCATCCATAAAAGCGGCGGTGTCCGTACGATCCCCCTCGATCACGGCGGACAGGAGCATCCGAGCCAGAAGACCGATATAAAATGCGGTCTCCCGATCCGCCTCGTTGTCGTCCGCTTGGGTGGACAGAGCCGCCAGCCGATCCAGCATGGGGGTCATCTCCCGGACGGCGTCGCGGAACAGATGCTCCAGCTCCTCCTCGTCAGCAACCTCCGCCAAAAAGCCCTGTCGGGATTCAACGTAAAAGATCCCCTCCTTGGTCTGGCGATGAAAAAAGCCACTGTGCTGCTGGGGGTCGATACAGTCAAACAGGCCGTGATGTGAGCCAACGGCAAAGGCCAGCAGCTCTGCGGTCACGTCGGAATAGGAGAACGTACCGCAGCCGCCGTGCCAACGATCCAGCAGAAGGCGCACGCCGGCGAAGGTATGGTTGACACTGCCACGGACGGCGTTCCCGCCGCTGACAGCATCCGAAAGGTATTGCGCATACTCCTGTTTGTTTTTTCCGGCGTCGTGGAGCAGACCGGCCAGATAGGCGCTTTTTTCCAGACCCAGTGGCCGCAGTGCGGTTGCGGCCAGCGCCGCCGTGTTCCGGCAATGCTCCTGGACGGTTTGCCGCTCTCCGGTTTCGCGGATATGGGCAGGATACATGGCGATCACATCCTGTCATATATTTTTTAACGCGCATATGTTGATGCTTTAACCATACCACACGCAAGAGATGTTGTAAATATGCATAGCAAAAAAATGGGTGCGCCAACTGAATTTGTGGATTTTGCCATACTGTGCGGGTCGGGTATTCCCGTGGATTGAAAGAGTAAAAAGGAGAAGCTGCGCAAGGCCTGGCAGGGGAACATCCCCTGCCGCGCCCTGCGCAGCTTTTCGCCCAACGCGGCTATGTAGCTGCTATACACCAGATACGCCGCCTCCATGGTGTATCGTCTTTGCTTGTGGGCTCTTAGACTTTTATTATAACTCGCCATATTAAGAAAACGAGTTTTGCCATTTCCTAAATGTGCGCTCATTGCTTGCTTTTTGCAACAAGGAAGAGGTGTGACTATCTCAACTACATCGACAACCACATCGTTCCAGAGCTGGGCAACACGCCGCTGGAAAAGCTGAGCACCATCCAGATCCAAAAGTTTTACAACGACCTGCAAAAGTCCGGCCGCATCCAACGGTATACCCACATCAAGCTGAAGGACAAGGACCTCAGCACCCGCGTGGTGCGGGGTATCCACACGCTGCTGAACAACTGTCTGGAGCAGGCGGTGGCGGAGCGGCTGATCCTCTCCAATTCCGCCAAGGGCTGCCGCCTGCCAAAGCTGGAAAAGCGCGAGATGAAGATACTGCCGGAGGATAAGATCGGCCCGTATCTGGCCGAAGCAGAACGGCGCGGAGCACATACGCTTCCATGACCTCAGACACACCTTCGCCACGCTGTCCCTTAAATACGGCGTGGACATCAAGACGCTGTCCGGTGCGCTGGGACACTATGACGCGGGCTTCACCCTCAGCACCTACACCCACGCCACGGATGGAATGAAGCGTTCCGCCGCCGACACCATCGGCAGCGTCATCAGCCAGACCATGTAGCCCACAAAAATAGTCCGAGAGGGACGGATGATGCCATCCGCCCCTCTCCGGCGCTTTCCTGACCTATCGGCTTTTGGGTCACGGTTTGGGTCATGCGAAAAACGCCAAAATGCAGCGTCACTATTTGAAGACATAAACAGAAAAAAGTTCCTGATTTCTTACGAAATCAGGAACTTTTTGGTGGAGACTGCTGGACTCGAACCAGTGACCTCCTGCGTGTGAAGCAGGCGCTCTAACCAGCTGAGCTAAGCCTCCGAATTGTCGGCGACCCTCGGGGTGCCGACATGGTGACCCGTACGGGAATCGAACCCATGTTACAGCCGTGAAAGGGCCGTGTCTTAACCTCTTGACCAACGGGCCGTCTTTCGAGGGGTATACCGGAGAGATGCTGACGCATCTCTCCGGTGTGGTAGCGGCGACTGGATTTGAACCGGTGACACTGCGGGTATGAACCGCATGCTCTAGCCAACTGAGCTACGCCGCCATGTCATCCTCGACAGGCACGAGTTACTATACCATATTTCAGCTCCCTTTGTCAACAGCTTTTTTGCAAAACCGGGAGAAAATACGGGGGACGCGGCTGGCGCCGTGTCCCCCGTGCGTCAATTTATTAATACATCCCCATGCCGCCCATGTCGGGTGCGGGGGCTGCCGGTGCGGGGGGCTGGGGCTTGTCGGCCACCAGGGATTCGGTGGTCAGCACCATGCCGGACACACTGGCGGCATTCTCCAGGGCGCTGCGGGTGACCTTGGCGGGATCCACGATGCCGCTGGCGATCATATCGCAGTACTCCTCCTTATAGGCGTCGAAGCCGTAGCCGTTCTTACCGGCGGAGCGCACCTTCTCCAGCACCACGGAGCCGTCGATGCCGGCATTGGCCGCGATCTGGCGGATGGGGGCCTCCAGGGCCTTGGCTACCAGGGACACGCCCACACGCTCGTCGCCCTCGGTGCTGTTCAGCAGCGCGGTAACAGCGGGGATCACGTTCACATAGATGGTGCCGCCGCCGGCCACGATACCCTCTTCCACAGCGGCCTTGGTGGCGTTCAGGGCGTCCTCGATACGCAGCTTCTTCTCCTTCATCTCGGTCTCGGTGGCCGCGCCGACCTTGATGACCGCCACGCCGCCGGCCAGCTTGGCCAGGCGCTCCTGCAGCTTCTCCTTGTCGTACTCGCTGGTGGTCACACCGATCTGCGCGCGAATCTGGGCCACGCGGTCCTTGATGGCCTGCTGGTCGCCCATACCGTCCACAATGATGGTGTTCTCCTTGGTCACCTTGATCTGGCGGGCACGGCCCAGCATATCAATGGTGGCATCCTTCAGCGTCAGGCCCAGCTCCTCGCTGATGACCTGGCCGCCGGTCAGGATGGCGATATCCTGCAGCA
>ERZ824978.1947-NODE-1947-length-19687-cov-3.492156_pt1 | contig 19687 bp, 10 predicted proteins | sample MGYA00519860_ERZ824978 | MGnify/ENA primary metagenome ERZ824978 (study PRJEB31778, sample SAMEA3449184) | human gut metagenome | biome: human gut; feature: human-associated habitat; material: faeces | place: United Kingdom | collected 2010/2012 ... | reverse complement strand
TCTGATTGCCGTTTCCGGTCGCAATCAGGGTAATGACGTTTTCGCCCTCGGCAAGGCGCGCCGAAAAGCGGTTGCCCGAGCATTCCAGGCGCTCGTCGCCCAGATACGCCGCAATCGACGCGCGGCTCGAGCCGATCGACGCGTATGCGGTAAATGAAAACGACAGCTGATTGACTGTCCGATCGCTTAAATCCGTCGTGATGATCAGCTGATCGGGCACGAGGTAGACCGTGTACGTTTTCGCAACCTGAATCTGCCGCCCCTCCGCGCCCTCGTAAACAACGGTGATTTTGATCGTGTTTTTGCCCTCCGAAAGCATCAGAGCGCCGCCGAACTGCGGAATTACGCCGCCGTTCAGCGCAATCGTTTCGTTCTTTACGGAAAGCTCCGCCTGCTTGTGCGTGATTTTCAGGCTGACTTCCGGAGAAGAAACAGTCGAACCGTTGATCAGATTCGTCGTAAAGTAAATGAGCTTTGTTTCCTGTGAGTCCTCGCCCGTTCCGGCAGTTGCCGTCGCGTCCGGACGCGGAGTCGCCGCCGTCGCTTCGGGCATTCTCGAGGGCGCCAAAGTCGTGCGATCGGGATTCGGCGTGACCAGATCCGGCATCTCCGGCGTGGATTCGGGCGTCGATTCCGGCGCCGACGAGTTCTCCGGCGCGGCGGACGGCGTTTCCGCGGGCGGCAAAGCCGTGCTGTCCAGAGAAAGGTTCAGCGCTTCCTGCTGAAGCATATGCGCGCTCTGTTCGTCGCGCTCGGCAAACGGATTGTTCGAATCGTCCGTCCGCCGCGTGGAAAGGGCGTAAATAAGCCCGCCGATCAGCGCAAGAACGATGATCAGCGCGATCAATTTCTGAATATTTGTGCGTTTCTGCATGGATCCATCCCTCCGTGCCATTAAAAAAGCCGGCTGCGAAAAGCAGCCAGCGAAATAGAGCCTGCCCAAAAATCAGCAGACCGGTCTCGCCGCTTTCTTCCCACCGAAAAAAACGAGCGCGCGCGTTATGCAGCAGGTCTTCTGACTCAAGAATCATCCGCACGCGCCGCCTTCCCGATCGCTCAGTGGCAAAAGGCGCGCCGTCCTCTTTACAGCAGCGGAGGGCTGTTCCGGATTCGAACCGGATTCCCTTTCAAGATCATGCAAATGATCACTGCATCGCCGAATATGTCGTTGTCCAGCGTTATTATAAAGCCGAATGGCGCGGCTTGTCAAGGAAGCCGAACGGTTAAGTTCATGATTTTGTCAAATTACGGGTTGACGGCTTGAAAAGGTTCGGATATAATATAAATGCTTAAATTCAGGGTGTCGTCTGTATGTCCGCATACGAGACGGTGAAAAGGGAACACGGTGCAAATCCGCGACAATACCCGATTACTGTGAGGGCGACGAAAGCGCCAATACGTCATTGATCCCAAAGATCGAGAAGACGGCGCGAGTAGGATGAACCTAAGCCAGGAGACCTGCCTTGAGTTGAATAGCTCATTTTCGGGAAAGAATGATGACTGTTCGGGCGTTGCTCTGTTTATGAATGAAACGGAGCCTGTTTGTTTGCGCATTGAACGAGGTCGTTTTCTTTGATGAAAGGGAAACGGCTTTTTTTGATGTGATGTAAAAGGACGAAGTCTGCCCTTTTGCAGCGGCCCGGCCTTGATGCGCGTTCATCATCTTTCCCTCGCGATATGGGGGTCGGAATGTTGAAGCGCTTTTTTTCTTTTTCAAAATGTTTGTGCCTGCTGCTGGCATTGCTGATTGCCGCGGGCGGATGCCTTGCGGAAAATTCCAATCCCGTTTTTACCGAAATCATGCAAAACGCGGCGCTCGTGCGCGATGCGGAAGCGTATTTTGATTCTGAATGCACCGAGCCTGCGTTCCTGATTGAAACCGGCGCCGAATGCCTGCTCGTTTCCGAAAGCGATACACTTGCGCTGATTCAGATTGCCGACGCGCGCGTCTATGTCGAACGCAGCGCGGTTCAGGCGCTGGAAGCGCCTGTCGAAACGCCCATGCCCGAGGAAACGCCCATGCCCGAGGAAACGCCCGAACCGACGATCGAGGGCGGCTCGATTCGCTTCTTCATTTGGGCAAACGGCGCATTCCAGACCGCGCCCGCCCGCGCGGAATATGAAAGCGGCGAAAGCGTCTCCGCAGCGCTCGAATCACTCGAAAACCATTCCGTTCAGATTCAGGAAGGCGCGATCGTCGCCGTCGATTCGATTGTCGCGGCGTTTAGCGCAATCGGCGAAAATGGAATTGTCGATTTGAACGCTGAAACGAAGAGCCTTTCCCTGCTGGGTTTGACCGACGATCCCGCGCTGTTTACGCCCGCGCGCATTGCGCTCGCAAACGCGCTGGCGGCGTATGCGGACAAAACCAGCCCCCTCTATCAGAATATTGTAAGCGAATTTGCCAATACCACCGATGAAACCGCAAACGCCTATATTTCCCAGCTGAATCAATCCGATTCCGGCGAAACGCCCACGGGAGAGCCTGCGCTCATTGGCGGCGCTTATCAGATCGCAACCGGCGGGGAACTCAGATGGTTTTCCGAAAAGGCGAAGGAAATCCCCGACGTCTCCGCGGTTCTGACCGGCGACATCTCCATTGCGGGTGAAAACTGGATTCCGATCGGAAACGCCGAAACGCCGTTTGCCGGCAGCTTCGACGGCGCGGGCCATTCCGTTTCGGGGCTGACCATTCAATCCGATGAAAATTATCAGGCGCTGTTCGGCTATGTCGCGAAGAGCGCGAGCATTTGTAATTTCAGCGTGTACGGAAGCGTCGAATCCAGCGGCGATTATACCGCCGGCGCGGTCGCGTACAGCGAAGCGACGCTTTCAAATATCAAAAACTTCTGCGAAATCGCGTCGACCGGCAAATATGTGGGCGGCGTTTCCGGATGCGTCGCCAAGGGCGCAAAGCTGGACTCCTGCGAAAACGGAGCGGCTGTTTCCGGCGGCGATATGACCGGCGGCGTAACCGGCAGCGGAGAAACCGAATCCTGCGAAAACAGCGGAAGCGTCCGCGGCGAAAGCTATGTCGGCGGCGTTTCCGGAACGGCGGGCAGCGTTTCAGATTGCACAAATACCGGCAGCGTTTCCGGCGGCAAACAGTATATCGGCGGCGTGGCAGGCAGCGCATCTGCGGTTCGGAATTGCAGAAACCGCGGCGACGTTTCCGTGCGCGGCGCATTTGTGAGCACCCACGATCGCTATGAGGCGAGCTATGCCGGCGGCGTGGCAGGCAACACGACCTCCGCGGCGAATTGCGAAAACACCGGAGATGTTAAAAGCGGCGCGGACGGCGAGCTCTTCGTCAGCAGCGCGGCGGGCGTGGCGGGCAAATGCTCCGGCGAAACATCCGATTGCAGAAACAGCGGAACCATTTCACTGAACGGCTCGTATATCGCGGGCGTGGTCGGCGGCAACGGCGGCGGCAGCGTGAAGCGCTGCGTCAATACCGGTTCGGTGGAAAACCGCGCGTCCAGCGGCGAGCAGACCGGCGGCGTGGCGAGCGCCGGAAACGTCGATTCCTGCGTAAACTACGCGTCCGTGCGCGGATACCAGTCCGTCGGCGGCGTGGTTGGCGGCTCCGCCAGTTCCGTGGTGAAAAACAGCTATAATTTGGGCAGCATTTCCGGAACGAACAGGACCGGCGGCGTGGCAGGCGTTTGCCTGTCCGCGGACTGGTGCTACAGCGCGGGCAGCGTTTCCTGCAAGGGCAGCGCCGCGGGCATGATCGCGGGCAGCGTCTCGCGCGCGGAAAATTGCTTCTATTTGTATAGCGAAAGCGTGTATTCCCGCGCGGGTACGGCGCTTTCCGCCGACGAGCTGCGCCTTTGCATGAGAAATGCGGACGCATATAAGCTCAACTTCGATACAGATACCCAGAGCGGCTATCCGCTGCTCTCGTTCCAGTCCTCCGGCAAAACCGTAATCGCCGATTCCGTTCGCCTTTTGGCGGGCGCGGGCAAATCGTTCAGCGTTCCGGTTGGCGGCGAAGTCAAAGGCCTGCCGAAGCAGGTTCAGGTTTTCGCGGGCGGACTGAATATCGTCTGCGACGCAAAATGGATGCCCGTCGGCGCGTTCGACGCGCAAACGCCCGGCGATTACGCGTTCAAACCGAGCGTCTCCCTGAGCGGCTGCAATACCGAGGATTGCGCAAACGTCGATATGATCACCGTTTCCGTCTGTCCCGAAGAATCGCTTCCGGAGATTACCGCATGGCGGCTGGACGAAAGCGCGAAGACGGAATATTTCACGCCCTACGGCACGACGCCCGAAGACCTTCCGGACGGCGCATGGGCAATGATCGACGGCGCGGAGGAATTCATTCCCATCGAATGGATTGCGCCGGAAAACTTTGATTCCACGGACACGGAAACGGCGTTTGCATTTGCCGCGCAGCCGGCGGGCGCGTTCCGCCTGAGCGCGGAGGCGATTCGGATTACCGTGCGCGTTCGCCCGATGATGCTGATTTCCTCGATTCGTCTGACCGACCGCAACAATCAGGAAGCCGCGGCGTTTGCGCTTGGCGAGCTCGGCAATTTCCAGTATACGGTCGATATTTACGACAATACGAACGCGATCTACCTCTGAGCGGAAGCCAATCCGGACTATGAAACGGAGATTCAATACAGCTATAAAAAGCTCGATGCGTTCGGAAGAGAGCGCAAAGGCACGCTGCGAGCGGGCAAATCGCTGAACCTGACCGGATTTACCAACCGCAAAGACGAAAACGCACTGACGCTGACCGCGACTGCGAGCATAAACGGCGAAACTGTCGTTCAGGAATATCGGATTGTCTCGCACGTATTCCCCACGCTTTCCGAGCTTTCGATCGTCAGCGCGGGAACGGCGGCATATCTGATTCCGCAGTTCGACGCGCAGTGGTTCGAATATTCGACGCTTGTTCCCGTCAGCGCGACGGCGGCGGAGATCACCGTAAAGCCTGCGCTTAACGACGCTGTCCTTTCGGCAAACGGTATGGCGATTGAAAAGAGCGCGGACGGCAGCTATCGCATTCCGGTCGATCTCAGCGCCGATACGGCGAATGTGACGATCACAATCGCGCGCGGCGAAAACGAATGCGCCTATTCCGTTCGTCTGGGCCACCAGCAGGAGACGGAGCTGACGCTTTCCCTTTCGCCGGAAAACGCGCTCATGTACATATCCAATGAAATCACCGGCAGAGTCTTCCCCGATGAAAGCGGCGCGTACCGCCTCGTTCGCGGCTACGATTATCAGTATACCGTCTCGCTTTCGGGCTATATTTCCAAGTCCGGCGAGCTTACCGCCGATCAGGAGAAGATGACGCTCGAAATCACGCTCCAGCCCGCGGAGGAGAACAAGGATATTCATCCGGACACCGACTCTGAATGGAGCGATTTCCGCGGCTCGGAGGACAATAACGGCGTAACGAACGTGCCCACGCCGGTTTCCGCGTCCGATGCGGTGCTGTATTGGGCGAATCAGGCGGGGATCAGCTATAGCTCCGATGCGATTTCTTCCCCGATTCTCGTTGATGGCTATCTGGTCTGCACCGCAAAGCAGAATATATTCAAAATCGATACCGTCACCGGCGAGGTCGCCCAGGTGGGCGATATGATTCGCAAATCGGCGTTTAATATCACGCCGCCGACATACGCCGCGGGCATGATCTTCGTTGCGCTGGCGGACGGCTATGTGCAGGCGTTCAACGCGTCGACGCTCGAATCCCTCTGGGTGTATCAGGACGCGCTCGGCGGTCAGCCGGATTCGCCGATCACCTATCGAAGCGGCTATATCTATACCGGCTTCTGGAACGGCGAAACGAATCAGAGCAATTTCGTCTGCATTCCCGTGACCGACGAAGATCCCTCGAACCCGACCGAAGCGAAGCGCGCCGCATGGACGTATGCCCAGAAAGGCGGATTCTATTGGGCGGGCGCGTGCGTGCGCGACAGATTCTTGCTCGTCGGCACCGACGACGGCGAAGTCGGCTATACCTCGCAGAACGGCAGCGTCCTTTCGATCGAGCCCGGCAGCGGCAGACTGATCGATTGCCTGTCCGGACTGGATGCGGACGTTCGATGCAGCATCTGCTACGATAAAACCACCGATCGCTATTACTTTACCTCTAAGGGCGGCTATTTCTATTCCGTCGCCGTTTCAAAGGACGGCTATTTCGATCGCGATTCGCTTAAAAAGCTCGATCTGCGCGGCGAACGAACGAACGAAGGAAAGCCCGTCGAGGGCATGAGCACGTCCACGCCGGTCGTCTATAACGGGCGCGCGTATGTGGGCGTTTCGGGCGTGGGTCAGTTTCAGGCATACGGTGGGCATTGCATTGCGGTGATCGACCTCGCGTCCTGGAAGATTGCGTATACCTGCCCGACGAAGGGCTATCCGCAGTCGAGCGGTCTGCTCACGAACGCGTATGAGAACACCGGACTGGTCTATATTTACTTTTTCGAGAATATGTCGCCGGGCACGCTGCGCGTGATCCGCGATTGCCCGGGTCAGACCGAGCTGCTCTCGATTTACGACGGCTCGCCTATCGACGCCGCCGAAGCGATTTTCACGCCCCGCGGCTCGCAGCGCCAGTACGCGCTGTGCAGCCCGATCGTCGATTCGTATGGAACGATCTATTTCAAAAACGATTCGGGCCATATGATGGCGCTCGGCAGCATGATTTCGCGCCTTGAAATCGTCGATACGCCGCGCAAGCTGCTTTATGAGGAGGGCGAAACGTTTGTATCCGACGGAATGCAGGTAAGCGCGCATATGGCAAACGGCTTAACGCGCGACGTGAGCCGCTATGTGAGCTTTACCGACGCGCCGCTGACCCCCGCGGATACCGACGTAACGATCTATTTCCGCCACGTGCGCTATAACAACGACGCGGAAATCATCGATCCGCCGGAAACAAAGGTCAATATCACCGTGCTTTCACATTCGGATATGACGCTTCTGACCGACGCGGTGGATTCCATCGACGCAATCGGTGCGGTTACCGCCGAAAGCGGCGCGGCAATCGCCTCCGCAAGGGAAAAGTACGACGCGCTGACCGACCGCCTGAAGGAGCTCGTTTCCAATTACGCGATCCTGACCGAAGCCGAGGAGGAATACGCGCTGATCGAGCGCGCGGAGAACGAGAAGATCGATCGCGCGCGCCGGCTGATCGACGCGATTGAAGCTGTAACGCTTGACAGTGCCGATACACTGCGCGCCGCGTTCGAATGCTATTTCAGCCTCTCCGATTCCGGAAGGAAGCAGGTCGCGAGCGAATTTGCACGCCTTCTGGAAAAGCAGGCGGCATATGAAAACCTGATCGAAGGAATCGATCCCGAATCCGCCGGCGCGATGCGCCGAATTTCCGCGCTTACGGAGATCACCGCCGAAAGCGGCGAAAGCCTGATCGCCGCGCGCGATGCTTACGACGCAATCGCCAATCCCGCGCGGATTACGAATCTTTCCATGCTCGAAGACGGCGAAAAGCGCTATAATGCGCTGATCGATGCATCGGGCGAAGCAGCGCGGAGGGTCTCCGACCTGATTGAAGCGATCGGCGAAGTCACCCTCGCGCGTGAAAAGGCAATCCGGCGCGCCCGGGAAGCCTACGATGCGCTGGACGAAGATTCGGCAAAGCGCGTTGGCAATTATGAAACGCTCGTCGCCGCCGAAAAGAAGCTCGCGGAGCTTCAGAAGCAGCGCGAGGAAATGGCGGAAACCGTCGCGGCGCTGGACGCGCTCGTTTCCGAAATCCGCCAGATCGCACCCGCGACAGAGGATGTAACGAGCGAAAATATCGCATTGCTCGCGCCGCTGATCCATCAAATAGACGCATTGATTACGCCCGAAAGCGCGGCGTTCCTGACCGATTATGCGGCGATTGCCGCCGATTACCGCGCGGCGATTGCCGAGGTCAATCATTCAAATGTCGCGCTCGGCGTTTCGGTGGACGCACTTGAATGGAATCTCCGCCTGGATGTTTCCGTTGCGGCCGGCGCGGATGCGGACGCGTTTGCCTCCGGCGTTTCGCCGAAGCGAGTGCTGAAGCTCTATCGCGTGCGCGTGATCGATATGCTGACCGGCGAGGAATGCGCAAATCACGCCTCCATGCGCCTGAACTGGATGATTCCCGTTCCGAATTATAATGAAAGCGCCTACTCCGCGGTGAATGTCGCCTGCGATACGTCGGGCGGGATTCAGAATGTGAAAGCCGCGTTCGGCGCAGGAAAAATTGCGTTTGAAACTATCGGCGACGGGCTGATCGGCGTGGTTGGCACGAAGGCGGAAATGCGCCGCGAGGATTCCAAGGAAAGCTCCGGCAGCGTGCTCGACGAGCTGAAGTCCGGAAGTAATTCCTCCTCGACGGTCAATCGCCGCGGCTATTCCGGCGCGCAGCAATCGGTCATCTCGTATTACGGCGAAGCGATTGCCACCGGCGAATGGACGTATCGCGAAAGCGTGATCGAGCCCGAGCTGCTCGCCACGTTCACCGACGCGCAGGTTGAAGCCTATCGCGCGCTCAGCGAAACGATTGAGAAGGGCGAAAACAGCTGCTTCGGACATTTGCTCAGCGAAGAGGAATTCGAATGGATTGCCGCGTGCTACAGGCAGAGCAATCCGCTTGCCGCGCTGGTGCGCGAGCTGAATTATCATACCGATACCGGCAAAATCGAGATCGAATACGCGCTTGCCGAGGAGGATCACATTCGCGCGATCGACGAATGGCACGAGCAGATTCAGCGAATCGTGAATTACTGCCTGATTCAGGGCGACGAGGAAATCACCGCCGCAAGGCTGTATCAGTACCTGACCTCGACCCTGAAGTTTGAACCAACCCAAACCGACCCGACCGACGAAGCGGCAACCGCGGCACAATCGAGCGAGCCTGCCGCCGAAACGTCGCAGCCGGATTCCGCTTCCCCGTCCGTTTCGCCGAATCCTTCCGAAACGGCTGAACCGGATCTCTATGCGGCGTTCAAGCCCGGCGCGTTCTATGCGCTCATGCGCCAGATAGCCTCGGAGGGCGACGCGGCGCAGGCATATGCGTATCTGCTGATGCAGGCAGGCGTCGAATGCGTACAGGTGCGCGGCGAAACGCACCGCTGGCTGATCCTCTGGCTGAACGGCGTCGGCTTCCATGCCGATCCCGAGCAGGACCTCGCAAATCTGCTCGATCCCGAACGGGAGCGTGACGAGCTGGGCCATTTCGGAATGAGCGATGCGCGCTGCGCGGAAACGCCGTTTGCGCCGGTCGTTCCCGAAATTTGGACGGGCGAAGCGTTCGCACTGCCCGAATGCCCGGAGGATTTGCCCGGCTACGGCATGATGGAAACAGTAACGAATATGAATTCAGAGAAAGTGGGGTAAGAGATGAAAAAGATCAGCTTTTGTCTGGCAATCCTGGTGATGATTCATTTCTGCCCCGTAACGGGCGCGGAAACCTTCCCAGAGGAAACGGTATTCCCGACGGAAACGTCGGCAGAGCATCCAACGGAAGCGCCGACCACCGAACCGACGGAATTCCCAACGGAGCGGCCGGCAATCGAACCCACGCCGGAATCCCCAACTTCGGAGGAAACGCCGCTTCCAAGCGACTCTCCCATTCCGGAGAAAACGCCGGAGCCGATCGAATCCCCCACTCCGGAGGAAACGCCGCTTCCAAGCGATTCCCCCATTCCGGAGGAAACGCCGGAGCCGATCGAATCCCCATTCCCGGCGGAATCTCCTGTTCCGGAAGAATCGCCGCTCCCGAGCGAAGCTCCGACGGAGTCCCCCGAACCGAGCGAAACGCCGCCGACGGAGGATCAGAATCCGGATGACGTGCCGGAGGAAGTTCCGCCCGAAATCGAGGAAGCCGAGCGCGACCGGAGTGTCGACTGGCGCGGCGCAGTTGAAAGCGACGAGCCGGGGCTCCCGATTCCGCTGCTGTTCCAAAGCGACTATCCGGAAATCGTGCTGTATTACAACGGCATTCCCAAATCGGTCGCGACGTCGGGCTGCGGCGCGACGAGCATATCGATGGTGATCGCGTATCTTACCGGAAACACCGATCAGAATCCCTATACGCTGTTCTGCGCGGCGGTGGACGACGGCCGCTATCACGGAAACGGCTTGAGCCACAGAACGCTGCAATGGCTCGCCGAACAATACGGCGTGTACGGCAAATGGATCGAGGGCAGCGAATCCGCCATTATAAACGCGCTGAACGCGGGCATTCCCGTGATTGCGCATATGGGCGAAGGCGCGTTTACCGAAAAGGGACATTATATCGTGCTCCGCGGGCTGACCGAGGACGGCAAGGTTCTCGTGGGCGACCCGGCAAGTCACGAACGGAGCCATATGGCGTTTCCCATTTCGAGCATTCTTGATCAGGCGCGCGTGTCGGACGGATTCATGGTCTGTACGCTCGAACCGATTGAGGAGGAAGCGCCCACGCGCGAAGAAGCGCCGCTGTCGCTCGATGCGAACGGTTCCGGTGCAATCGACCTGTGCGATGCGCAGATGATTTACGACATAATTGCGCATCCGGATGCGTTTTCTCCCGAAAAGGTGGGCGCGGCGGATGTAAACGGCGATGGAATTGTGAATGAACAGGATATCCTGCACGTTCTTGAATTCATGAAAAATGAAACCGAAGGAGGAGCCACATGAAAAAACTTCTGAGCCTTCTGCTGATCCTCTCCTTGCTGATTCCGGCAAGCGCCTATGCGATCGGCGGCGACATGACTAAAGGCAAAACCGTGTATTTCACGCTGGCGAATGACGGCGTTCCCGTTATGGGCAACGATTCCGATCAGACTGTGCTTTCGCACGTGAAGGTCACCGTTCCGTATTTCGATCTTCAGGAATACGGGCTTCAGGATTTCTACCGCTATCCCGCGGCGAGCTTTGAAGACGGCGGCGATTATATCGGCGATCAGGTTGTCGAAAGCCCGACGGTGCTGCATCTGTACATGTATATGCTTGAAAAGTATTATATGGGTATGGACGATTCGGAATGCTGCCAGGGCAATCTCGATATGGATGCCGAGCAAATGGTAAGCGATATGTATGGCAATGCCATTCTGAATCCGAATCCCGAAGGCAACAACAATGCGGCGCTCCGCATCTCCGGCAGCGCGAAATCGATGTATATGCAGAACTTCTGGGGCCATGACGAGAACCTGATGTATTACGTCAACCACCAGTATCCGCTGCAGGCCGCCGGCTGGGGCTCCACCGCGGACTACATCCTGCTTGAGGACGGCATGACGATCGACGTTTCCATGTTTACCGACTGGTCGTTCTGGAATGACGGCGGCGCGTTCGTGTTCTTCGATAAGGATGAATACTACATCGCAAAGGGAACGACGTTGACCGTTCAGACGCTGAAGACCGAAACCGTCGCCGCCGAGGACGGCTCTTCCTATGAAAGCAAGCCGGTCGGTGGTCTGAACGTCGCGGCATACGATTTGGCGATCGCGAACAGCGAAGGCAGCGCGTTCCAGGTCTCCGATACGGATGCGAGCAAGCACAGCTATACGTTCAAAGAAACCGGCGATTACCAGATTTTGGGCCTTGATCCCAATAAGGGCACGACCGACGCGCGCTTCGCGCCGCCGACTGCGATCGTCCATGTGCTGGACGAGCTGGTTCCGCTGACGGGTCTTGAGCTGGATTACACGGAATATACCCTCGCCGACGCCGAGCCGCTGAAGCTGAACGCCACGCTGATTCCCGCAAATGCCACCGGCGTTGAGGTCACATGGGAAAGCAGCGACACGAAGGTCGCGACCGTTTCCCAAATCGGCGTTGTCAAAACGCAGGGCATGGGCAATTGCGTGATCACCTGCACGGCGAAGGACAGCTCCGGCAATACGTTTACGAAGGAATGCGCGATTACCGTTCAGGAAAAGGTGAACGTCGAAAGCGTTTCGCTGAACGAAACCGAGATTCATCTCTCTGTCGGCGATACGTATGAGAACCTCGTCGCAACGGTGCTTCCGGAAAACGCGAACAAGAAATCCATATACTGGACCAGCAGCGAAGGCGTTGAAATTGAAGATCAGAAGACCGTTCACGTTCAGAGCAACAACGGCGCGCTGACTGCGCTTCAGGAAGGCGAAGTCACGATCTATGCCGTGAGCTATGAAGATCCGACCTACGCAAAATGCTCCAGCTATAAGGATTTCCGCGTCGCCGATCTCGATCCCGAAACCGGACTTTACGCGACCTGCAAGGTGATCGTCGGCGATACCGGGCTTGCGCTCGACCACAGCCGCGTGGAACTGAAGATGGGCGAAAGCATGACGCTCACCGCCGCCGGCGCGGAATGGTCTACCAGCAACGATGCGGTTGCGAGCGTTGAAAACGGCGTGATTACCGCCAAAGGTGCGGGCGTTGCGACGATTACTGCGACGAAGGGCGCGCATACCGCGAAATGCGTGATTGCCGTCGATAAGAAATTCGGCAAGATCACCGCTTCCGGCGACAAAGCGAGCGTGGACGACGCGGTGCTGATTCTCCAGTTCGCGACGGACTCCAGCCTTTTGAATGAAGAGCAGCGTGCGCTGGCGGACGTCAACGGCGACGGCGTCTCAGATGTGAACGATGCAATCCTGATTTTGCGCTATATTGCGGGGCTTGAGAACAAACTGACCGACTGATTACGGCGAACGCCGATTCAGAACCAAAGTGGAAAGAGGGAGGATAAATGAAGAAGTTCATGGCGATTCTGCTTGCGCTCGCGCTGACGGCGCTGATGCCCGCGGCGTTTGCACAGGCAGCCGACGACTTCGGCTATGTCGACAGGTTCACGCTTGAAGACGGAACGGAGCTGCCGGTAACGGTCGAGCACAAGACGAACTGGGAATATCAGACGTGGTCAGACACGCTGGTTGCGGATGACAGTCCGATGTACACGGTAACCGTTCCCGAGGGCACGGCGAACGTGTGGATTTACCTGACGGATGCGGGCGTTAGCACGTTTGATCATGGTGATGTAATGCACAATTACGTTTACGATCGGGAGAACGATACGACCACAATGAATAGTCCGATCACAACGACGAGCTTCAGCAGCGATGGGGATCATTACATCGCTTCGGTCATTACTGATTACGGCTATGTATGGGAAGATGGGGAATGGGCGGCAGGCGCGATTCTCGTGTTTGAAGTCGGCGAGCTCCCCGCGCCCGATCAGACGATTGCCGGCGACGTGAACGGCGACAAATCCGTGACCGTCGATGATGCGATTCTGGTGCTGCGCCATATCGCGGGCCTTGAAACGCTGTCCGGTGATTCCCTTTCCGCCGCGGATATGAACGGCGATCAGAGCGTCGACGTCAACGACGCGATCGCGATTCTGAAATCCGTCGCAGGAACCGGTTCCGCCAATACCGGCGCGGGCGCGACCCCGACGCTGACTATTGAATAACATTGAAGAAGGAGATCAACATGAGAGGCAAAACCAACAAGTTTCTCGGCATTCTGCTCGCTCTGGCGATGCTGCTGACGAGCGTTCTCCCCTCCATGTCCGCTCTGGCGGCGGGCACGGCGGAAGTGACGCTCGTAAGCTCCGCAGCGGACGCGCTGAAGCCCGGCGATACGTTCACCGTAACGCCCACCATCGCGAACAATCCCGGCTTCGCGGGCGTAACGTGGAAGCTGGAATACGACAATACCGCTCTTGAGCTGACCGGTATCACCGCCGACGGCCGCAAGGCGGGTCATCTGTTCGGCTATGGTACGTTCGCTTCCAATGTAAATTATGGAAACAACAACCTCGTTTATGCCAACGCGACCCCCGAAACCGAAAACGGCGCGCTGTGCGAGCTGACGTTCAAGGTGCGCGACGACGCGGCAGCGGGCGATTACACCGTAAACATTGCGAAGTCCGACGCGGATTTCAAGTTCGTCGCGCTGAATTCCGTGAATGTCGATGTGAATTTTACCGCGGCAAATGTGAAGGTCGCGGCCAATCAGAGCGAATACGCGGACGCATACCTCGCTTACTGCAAGGGCAGCAAGACTGCGTATGAATTCATTCCGGTTGGCGATACGCTTCATATCAACAACTGGGCGAATGGCCAGAAGTCTGTTCAGGAATACCGCATTGCGGTCGTGAATAACGGCGAAATTGTTGCGGATATGCCCAACGAGAAGTGGTCGGTCGAGAACAAGGCGAACATCTTCATGAACGCCTATCACGATTCCTCCGATCTCGACGGCGTGTTCTATATCAACGCCCACGGCAAGACCGATGGCGCGACCGGCTCCATCACCGCGACGCTGCCGGACGGCTCGACGCTTACGACCAATGTCGTCGTTACCGAAACGCCCTCCGATATCGTGGTCAACGGCGTAACGGGCATCGGTAAGAGCCAGTACAACAACAGGACGGCGTATGCGAACATTGGCGAAGCGTTCAAGTACACCTACACCTACAAGGATTCCAGCAACAACAAGGTCAATGCGGCGAACGCGAAGTTCACGTTTGAATCCGCGGATCCCGCCGTTGCGACCGTTGCTGAGGACGGCACGATCACCGCAAAGGGCGAGGGCAGCACGACGATCACCGTCTATGCGCTGACCTACTACTACGGCGAAATTACCCCCATCGCGATGAAGACTGCGCTTTCGGTCACCGTCGACCAGAACTACATCAAGTATTTCGCAGTGGCGGATGCGGAAGGCAATATTCAGGGCACTTACGCGGAGAACGCCTACGGCTACGTCCAGCCGACGATTACCCTGAATGCGGGCGAGGAAATCACCCTGTTCGCGAAGGGAATGCCCGGCAAGGCCGAGCCTGTGTACTCCAGCACTGCCAAGGCGTTCAAGCTTCATTCCGGCAGCGGCATTACCGTTACCAACAATGACGACGGCAGCTTCACCCTGAAGGCGGACGACGTGACTGAGGAAACGACCGCGGCGGTACGCAGCCCGGGATTCTACAGAAGCGCGGCGAACAAGAAGGCGGCAAGCACCTTTGATACGCACGTTGTAATCAGGCCCGCGGCAGCGGTGGAGAGCGTAACCGTGAATCCGACCGCAGTTGAGCTGAAGGAAGGCGAAACCGCAACCCTGACCGCGACGGTCAATCCCGAAAATGCGAATCAGGCAATCGTCTGGACGAGCGAAAACAAGGAAGTCGCCACCGTTGAAAACGGCGTCGTGACCGCGCTGAAGGCAGGCACTGCGACCATTAAGGCGACGAGCGCGAAGGATAATACCAAATTCGCGACTTGCGAAGTGACCGTCAAGAGCAATAAGTCCATTGTGCTTACAAAGAACTACAACAGCGGGACGCTTGAGGATTGCCCGAAGGCGTATGGTCGCGATGGCGTGGACATTACGAAAGCCGTGACCGTCGTCACCGAACCGGCGGGACTTGAGTACGACCTGAAGGTTGATCTGAACGGCGTGCTGAACAACACCATTCGCGCGGCGATGCGCTATGATGCGGATACGCATATGCTGTCCATCAAGAACACTTACGGCATCATCAGCAATATCCCCGTTGTGGCGACGCTGAAGGATGACCCGACCGTGACCTCGACCGTCAAGATCAGCGTCAAATTCATCAAGGTGAAGGTCGACGGTCTGACCCTTGCGGACGAGAACGGCAATACCGAGGGCACCTATAAGGTCGGCGATACGCTGATTCTGAAGGCTGTCTACAACCCGGCGAACGCGACGACGCAGGACACCAAGTGGGAATCCAAGAACAAGGATGTCGCAACCGTCGAAATGCTGACCGATCCCGATGGCGAGAGCACCGCGAAGGTGACGATCGTCGGCGAGGGCACGGCGGAAATCGGCGTATGGCCGAATAACAATGAATATTCCGAGGGCTATAAGCTGCGCCAGACGTATGCGATCACCGTTCCGGCAACGCCGAAGCTCGAGGGTCTGACTGCGCTGCTCGGCTGCGACCAGACCACCGTGAATGTCGGCGACGAGATCGATGTGAAGCTCTACGTCAATTCCGATAACGCGGAGGAAACCTACAACGCGTTCAAGTTCGGCGTGAACTTCTCCGAAAATCTCGAGTATCTCGGATCTACCGGCCTGGATACTGAAAACGACTACAACTTCGTCGACGCTGCCGGCAACACCGTAACCGTCTCCGGCTTCGGCGCGAGCAAGAGCGTCAGCGGCAAAAACGCGCTGGTCACGCTGCGCTTCAAGGCGACCGCGTCCGGCGATGCGAAGATCACCCTGCCCGAGGACGCTGCGTTTGCGAACGAGAAGAACGTCGCCGTCAGCGAAAACCTGCAGGCGATCAAGGTCATGAACGGCGAAGTTACCGTGAAGGTCGTTAAGACCTTCGAAATCCCCGTCACCGGCGGCACCGTCGACGGTGGCAAGACGGTAATCCCCGCGACTGAAGGCGAGAGCGCGTCGTTCACGCCCGATCAGCCCGAGAACGGCACCGTAATTGATAAGGTGCTCGTGGACGGCGAGGAAGTCTCCCCGAATCCGGACGGCTCCTACACCATCCCGAACCCGACCGAGAATACGACCGTTACCATTGTAACCCGCAAGCTGACCTATAACGTGACCTTCACCGGCAACGGCGCGGCGGACGCGAACGGCGCGAAAACTGCGGCGCACGGCGAGGACTACGAGTTCGCAATCACCAAGGATGCGGATTACAACTACACCGTGACCGCGACCATCGCGGGCAAGGACGTTGCAGTTACCGGCGAATACAAGATCTCCGGCGCGGACGTCACCGGCGATATCACGATCGTGATCACCAAGACCGAGAAGTCCGAGGAGGAAACGATGCGCAGCGTCACCGCGTATCTGAACGATTCCGCCGAAGGCAAGGAAATGGCCAAGGTTGCCAAGAACGCGCAGAACTATGTGTTCAGCAATCCTTACACGCAGACCGCAAAGGCAATCCGCGCGACCGTAAAGGGCACTGAAGTTGCGATTACCGCAAACGACGACGGCACCTGGACGATCCCCGGCACGTTCGCAGGCAATGTGGAAATCTACTTCGCGGGCGTTTACAGCGTGACCAAGCCCGAGGCGATCACCGGCGAAGCGACCGCTGAATACGATAAGGATTACACCTTTACCGTTCCCGCGGCGTATGCGACCGGCAAGCCCACCGCGACCATCGGCGGCGAAGCCTATGCGCTTTCGGACGGTACGGCGATATCGTCTATACGATCTCCGGCAAGGACGTCAAGGGCGATATCGTGATCAGCCTGCCCGACCCGACCGCGCTGGTCGAAGTCAATCTCTATTTCAAGGCGGAGGACGCAAACGGCGAAGCGCGCAACGTCTATATCGTGACCGCGAAGCCGAATCTGCCTATGCCCGAAGGCAAGGTGTTTGCCTATAACGGCGAAGCGATGTTCTGGTCCGAGGAATATCAGGCGTACGCGTATCTGGTATCCACCGGCGAAGCGCTGACCGCTGAAACCGCGACCGCGCAGGTTGCGCTTACTGCGGGCGCCGCTCAGACGATCGACTATTCCGGCGATGTGAATATGTCCGGCAAGGTCGACCTGAACGACGCGCAGCTGGTCTACGACCTCTACAACGCAACCTACTATGACTTCTCCACCGTCAGCATGGGAAAGATGCTGCGCGCGGACGTCAGCAAGGACAAGAAGATCGATGTGTCGGATGTAACCGCCATCGTCGCGATTGTCAGGAAGTAATGGATTTCCTGCCCGCGGCCCCGAATCGGACTGCGGGCGCACCACGGGGGTATTTGCCTGCGATGCTTTCGAAAATTGCAGGCATATTCCCCCCAAAAAACATCCGCCCACAGTCCCGCATCGGGACTGCGGGCTTTGAGAATTTCAGAGAGAGACGATTATGAGACGATTCATCGCAATGATTTTGCTCTGCGCGTGGCTGCTTACGGCGGGCGCGGCGCTCGCGGCAAACCAGACGCGCAGCTATGAATTCGATCTGACCGCAAACGGCCAGCACGAGCTGCGCGTTCAGAAGGGCGACGTGATCACCGTCGTATTCACGCTGAAGCGCACCGACAGCGCGTCCGCGTACACGATGTACGCGATGCAAAACGAAATCAAATACGACGGTGCTTTCGTCCATGTGATCGAGGACGCGTCGATCGTAACTTCGGAGGTTCGTACAAAGGACATTCCGCTGATCGACGGCTCCCGCGAATTTTATATGAATTACGTCTCGTTTGCGGACGGCGTGGAATGGAAAGCCAATCAGCTGGTCGGCACATTCCAGATGGAAATCCTCGCCGACACGGGCGTGACGGTTCTGAAAAACGAAAATTATAAGGTTTCCCTGCGCGACGGCAGCGATTATTACGCGTCCACCGCGAACGATTTGACGCTTATCGTGTCCGAGGATTGCGTCGTGACGTTTGAAACCAACGGCGGAACGCCGATCGATCCGATCACCGTTCGCTACGGCGAAACCATGCAGAAGCCCGCCGATCCGGTAAAATCCGGCTGGCACATTGCGGGCTGGTACAAGGATATCGACCTGACCGAAGAATGGAATTTCGAAACCGATACCGTAAATTCCAACATGACGCTTTACGCGAAATGGGCGGAAGGCGATCCCGAGAAGGGCTTCCTTGTGAATATCTGGGATTGGATTCAGAAGTTCTTCGGCGATCTGGGCGCAATCGGATTTGCGATTCCGGGCGCGCTGCTGATTCTGATTCTGATTCTCCTTCTGTTCAGGAGGAAGTGCCGCGTGATCTTTGAGACCAACGGCGGAACGGAAATCGACTCGATCAAGGTTCGGAAGAACGAAACGCTTGAAGACCTGCCCGTGCCGACGCGCGGCGAATCCGTGTTCTGCGGCTGGTACAGGGACGAAGCCTTGACCGACCCGTGGTATGCCGGCGTGGACAAGGTCAAAAAGCATAAAACGCGCCTGTACGCGAAATGGCAGTAAACAAACGCTTGCGCATCGGCATATGCCGATGCGCAAAAAGAAAGGCTGAACGATGGGCAAATCAACGTATTGGGGCGCGAAACCGAAGCGAATTCATAAAAACCGATTCTGGCAGCGCGGCGAACCGCTGACAGAACGGGATATCGCACTCCTGAAGCCCGTCGCGCAGCAGGCGCTGAAGCTCGGACGCTCGCCGACGCGCTGGGAGGTGGAAAACCTTCGCGAAATCCGAACGCGTTTTCGCATTTGGGAGGACGTGCTCTACGCAATCGGCCTGCCCTCGCTGAAGGATCCCGAGCAGGTCAAGCTCCGCGCCCAGAAGAACCGGAACGGCTGAGTTCGTTCCGGTTCCTTGCATATGCCCTGTAAGCAGAGCGCGAAACTGGCATGATAAGCGTACAGCAAAGGAGTCCTTGAGGCGGTTTTATTTTGCTTGCGGATGCGTTCGCTTTGCGGTATAATGAATCCGAATCGAACGCGCAAAGGGGGCGAAGCGTTTGTCACAGATAACGAAGCGCGCGCTGGAGCAGTCGCTGAAAAATCTGCTTCTGAAAAAGCCGCTGACGAAGATCACAATCAGCGATATCGCCGAGGATTGCGGCATCAATCGCATGACCTTCTATTACCATTTCAAGGACATCTATGATCTCGTCGAATGGTCGTGTCTCGAGGACGCGCGCAAGGCGCTGGAGGAGAAAAAGACCTACGAAACGTGGCAGCAGGGCTTTATTCAGCTCTTTGAAGCCGTGCGCGAATGCTCATGTACGATAAAGAAGTAAGATACTAAAAACAAAACATAGACCGCCAG
>ERZ824978.1945-NODE-1945-length-19707-cov-7.108081_pt1 | contig 19707 bp, 22 predicted proteins | sample MGYA00519860_ERZ824978 | MGnify/ENA primary metagenome ERZ824978 (study PRJEB31778, sample SAMEA3449184) | human gut metagenome | biome: human gut; feature: human-associated habitat; material: faeces | place: United Kingdom | collected 2010/2012 ... | reverse complement strand
GCACCAGCGCCTCCAAATCTACGATGATTGGCTCATGCCGTGCATCTTTTCTCCAGCCTTCCATGAAAACACCCCCGTTTCCTCTATTATAGCAGAAACAGGGGTGTTTGCATAGTTTTTTGACAGGCTGAAAGCTCCACCCATCGGGTGGAGCTTTTCGTTGCATGTTGTTCGTCTTACTCGGTGACGAAGGGCAGCAGAGCGATCTGACGGGCGCGCTTGATGGCCTCGGTCAGCTGGCGCTGATGCATGGCGCAGGTACCGGTGGTGCGGCGAGGCAGGATCTTGGAGCGCTCGCTGATGAAGCGACGCAGCTTGGCAGCATCCTTATAATCAATATGCTCGCACTTATCCACGCAGAACTGGCAAACCTTCTTCCGCTTGCGGACGCCGCCGCGTGCGGGTCTGTTTTCACGTTCCATAGCCATGGAATAGTCCTCCTTATCGTATTAGTAGTGTGTTCCTGAACACGGGATCAGAACGGCAGGTCGCCGTCCTCGTCGTCGATCTCGGCAAAGTCGCCGCCCACGGCAGGCGTAAAGCCGCCGGAGGGTGCGCTGTAGGCCGGAGCGCTGGGAGCGGAATAGGCGGGGCCTTCATTGCTGAAGGAATTGCCGTTTCCGCCGCCGGGCCGGCTGTCGCCGAAATACACGTTGTCGGCAATAACCTCCGCGCTGCGGCGCTTATTGCCGTCTCTGTCCTGCCAGTCACGGATCTGCAGGCGGCCCTCTACCACGGCCATGCGGCCCTTGGTAAAGTACTTGGCAACGAACTCAGCCGTTGCGCGCCACGCCACCACATCGATGAAATCCGTTTCCTTCTCGCCGGACTGGGACTTGAAATCCCGATCCACCGCCAGCGAGAAACTGGTGACAGGAGTCCCCGACTGCGTGCGGCGCAGCTCGGGATCACGGGTCAGGCGGCCCATGATGAAGATCTTGTTGAGCATGCCGCCCTCCTTACTCGTCCTTGCAGACGATCATGGAACGCATGACACCCTCGGTAATGCCCAGGATACGATCCAGCTCACGGGGGAATTCCGGCGCGCTGGTGAAGGACATCAGGACATAATAGCCTTCGGTCTTGTAGTCGATCGCGTAAGCGAGACGACGCTTGCCCCACTCGTCAACAACGACGTTGGAAGCATGCTGTTCAGCCAGAGTCTGGAACTTTGCCACGATAGCGGCAACAGCCTCCTCACCCTGTGCAGGGTCGATAATGTAAACGACCTCATAGTTGGCGGAAATCTTAGCCATACTTTTGCACCTCCTTTTGGACTTATGGCCCCTATTCTCCGATAGGAGCAAGGATTGCCCACGCATTGCCATAATACGCGAGCTTAATTATTTTACCATCTTCCCGGTAAAAGTCAATCTTTTTTTTGCAATTCCTTGAAATATTTCGTTTTCTCCAGTGCTTTCAGCAGCAAAAGGCCCAAAACGTAGCACACCACCGCCTCGCTGACGGCCAGCGAGCAGGCGTTGTACCAGAAGGCTGCCATGAACGCCCTGGTGAATCCGGTCTGTTCAAAGGCCAGCAATCCGCCCACCAGCACCATGTTGACGATCACCGGCGGCAGGGGTGCCAGATAGCGGCTGCGGCACCGGGAGGTAAGCCATGCGGCGATCAGCGTGGCCAGCGAGCCGATGATGATATCCAGCAGACCGTAGGGGCTGAACAGGTTGGCGATGAGGCAGCCCACGAACAATCCGCCCACCGTCTCCGGAAACAGGAACGGCGTGACGCACAGCGCCTCGGAAAACCGGAACTGGATGGGGCCGAAGGTCAGCCCGAATACCGAGCCGAAGATGGCCATGACGGCGTAGGCCGCGCCGATCATGCCGGAGACGGCCAGTCTGCGTGTGGTGAGATTCTTCATTCCGTTACCTCCAGCACCAGGATCAGATCGCCCTCAACGCTGTACAGGGCCATCACCGTTTTGCCCAGCTCCTGCGCCTGCTGTTCGGTCAGGACATAGGTGTAGCTGCTGTTTTCCGCCGCCGTGGGCTGAATGCCCATCTCGTCCAGCGCCGCCTTGGCATCGTCGGCGTCCTGTCCCACCAGCGTGATCTCCTGATCGGCGTCGATCAGGGGAAGATCCTCCATGCCGTTCTTCGGCTCTTCGGCGATCTTCTGCTGGCCGTCGGCAGGCTCACAGTCGCCGGCTGCAGCGCCGGTCATGTATTCGCTGTCATAGGCGCCGTCGTCGGCAGTCATATCCATCATGGGGGCGGCGTTGTCCGCGCCGGCCTCGATGCTGCCGTGAGGCATCACCAGCGGGATCGCCACGGCGATGACGGCGCAGGCCGCCACTGCCGCCAGGATCTTCTTGTAGGGACGGTTTTTCGCTTTCTCCTGCGGGGTGCGGCGCACCTGCTCCATGAGCCGCTCCGTAAAGTCGCCGGAGGGCGCGGCGTCAGATGCCAAAGCGTCTCGCAGAAGCTCGTCAAACCCGTCGTTTTCCCATTCATTGTGTTTCATGGCCGCGCCTCCTTTCCTTGTGTTTCTGTATGTATGACGCTGGGTGAGCCGAAAAGGTTCCCGCTTTTTGACAAAATGTCTTTTAACTGTGCTTTGGCCCGGTTCAGCCGGGATTTCACCGTACCGGAGGGCAGCTTCAGCGCCGCGCCGATCTCCTCATAGCTGAGATCCTCCAGAAAGCGCAGCACCACGATCTGCCGGTACTCCGGCGTCAGCTGCAGGATAGCGTCCCGCACCGCCTCCTGGGTCTCCCGCCGCTCCGCCTGCTGCTGAGGGCCGGGCGCGGGGTCGGGCGCGCTGACCTCGGTAATATCCTCGGCGGCGATCTGCCGCTTCTCCCGCCGCATCAGGTCGATGGCGGCGTGGGTGGTCAGCTGATAGAGCCACGTGGAGAACTGGCTGTCGCCCCGGAAGTTGGGCAACCCTTTCCATGCGGCCAGAAAGGCCTCCTGCGCCGCCTCGTCCGCGTCGGCGGCGTTGCTGCACATCCGCAGTGCGATGCGGTACACCTGCTCCCGATAGGTCTCCACCAGCTGTTCAAAGGCCCCGGCGTCTCCCCGCCGTGCCCGCGCGATGATGTTTTCCTGATCCTTCATTTCAAATCCCTCTTGATGCCCGCCGTTACGCGGTACACGTCCTCCATGGTGTTCATCCGAACGATCTGATCCTTATAATAGTTGGCGTGGGGCACGCCCTTGAGATACCACGCGTAGTGCCGCCGCGCCTCCAGAATGGCGATGTGCTCGCCCTTGTCCTCTTTTGCCAGCTCGATCTGCCGCACCGCCAGGTCGCACCGCTCGGAAAGCGGCGGCAGCGGCGGGATAGGCTTTCCCTCCAGCGCGGCGGCGCACTGCTGAAAGAGCCACGGGTTGCCGAAGCAGCCCCGGCCGATCATGGCCATGTCCGCCCCGGTGAACTGCAAGATCCGCAGGCAGTCCTCCGCCGAGAACACGTCGCCGTTGGCGATGACGGGGATGGAGACGGCTTCTTTTACCTCCCGGATGGTCACCCAGTCGGCCTGGCCGCCGTACATCTGGGCGCGGGTGCGGCCGTGAACGGCCAGCGCCGCCACCCCGGCCTGCTCCAGTATTTTCGCCAGCTCCACGGCGTTGATGCTGCCCTTGTCCCAGCCCCGGCGCATCTTCACCGTTACAGGGACGGGACTGGCCTTCACCACCGCTTCGGCGATGCGTCCGGCCTTCTCCGGGTCTTTCATCAGCGCCGAGCCGTCGCCGTTGGACACCACCTTGCCCACCGGGCAGCCCATGTTGATGTCAATGACCTCCGCGCCGGACACCTCCGCGGCGATCACCGCCGCCTCGGCCATGCAGGCGATATCGCTGCCGAAGATCTGCGCCGCCGCCGGATGCTCGTTGGGGGCCATTTTCAGCAGCGTGCGGCTTTTTTTATCCTGATAGCACAGCGCCTTGGCGCTGACCAGCTCTGTGCAGGAGTAGCCCGCGCCCAGCTCGCGGCAGATCTGACGGAACGCCATGTCCGTCACCCCCGCCATGGGAGCCAGCGCCAAGCAGGAGGCTACCTCCACATTTCCGATCCTCATAGGGTCATATCCTCCGGAAATTTTCATATAATCTATAACGTAGTCTATAACGTGTCCGCACATTATAACACATCCCTTTCCGGAAGAAAAGGGGGTAAAAAAAGAGAGCGGACGCAAAGCGTCCGCCCCAAAAAAAGAGGAGAAATGTGGAAAGAAAGTAAGCAAGTATCATGCGTCGGGGTAAATTGCGCGGTCTGTCATTCCGAGCCAGTGATATCGATCACTGGTTCGCAATGACAAGGGCAGCGTATTACAGCAGCGCAACGGCGGCCCAGACGGCCCCGATCACGGCGCTGCCCGCCGCCATCCACAGCGGCGGTGTCATGCGGAAGCTGCGCTGTGGTATGCCGTGGGTACGGGCATAGCTTCTGGCCACGCGGACGGCCTGATCCACCAGCTGCTGCTGGCTGACCCCCGCCCCGTCGCCGCTGAGAATAAAAATCGCCTGTTCAAAAACCTGCGGGTCGGGGCTGTCCACCACAATGACCCGGCGGGAAACACCTTTTACCAAAACCATGCCCTCCTTGTTGATTGATGGTATGGAAAAAGTATGTCCCGCCGGGCGGGGCGTTATACCCGTTTTGCCGCCGGTTTCTCAGATTTTTCAAGCCGCAGCGCCAGCGCCGCGCAGTCGTCCTTCAAGCCGCCGTGGCGGCGGGAATCCGCCAGGATCAGCTGGGCCAGCTCCTGACTGTCGCTGCCCGGCCACGAGGCCAGCAGCTCCCGCAGCCAGTCGTCTCCCTCGCTGGTAACGCCGTCGCTGACCATTACCAGCACGCTGCCCGGCTCCAGATGGATGCCGGTAGCCTCCGGCGGCTGGCGGGTATCCTGCAAGCCGGCAGGCAGACTTCCGCCCTCCAGCCGCGTCACCGTGCCGCCCCGCTTCACGTAGGAGGCCGCCGCGCCGTATTTGTACAGCGTGGCCGCACCGGTACGGCGATCCAGCGCCAGCAGGTCGATGGTGGTAAAGCCGCCGCCCTCCTGACAGCGCAGCGTCAGCGCCGTGTTGAGGGTTTTCAGCGCCGAGGCGGGCTGGATGCCCGCCTTGAGGAACTGTCGCAGCAGCCGCACCGTCATGGCGCTTTCGGCGTGAGCCTCCGCGCCGCTGCCCATGCCGTCGGACAGCAGCATATACAGCATGGCACCGGCGGTGAACACCGCCAGCTGGTCGCCGCAAGCGCTCTCGCCCTCTTTGGGCCGCAGCAGCGTGCCCACGCGGCACCGCAGCAGCGTACCCTCCGGCTCCGGAGCGGTCTCGCTGCCCAGCACCTCGCCCAGATGCTCATACTGGGCCTCTGCCAACGCCCGGGCGTCCTCCAGCCGGGCCCGGTACTGCCGCCGCAGACGGAACGCGTACAGCTCCGTATTGACGGCGCTCAGCAGCTCCGGAAAGTGCAGGCACCGGCTGGTGAAAAACAGGGGAAAATCCTCCGCCTCCGCCCGGCCACGCTTCAGCATGGCGGGACAGGCGTCGTTGAAGGCGTTGTAGGTGGCGTTGTACTCCGCCTGCCAGCAGCGCTTTACCAGCACGCAATTACGGCAGGTCTGCTGGGCGGCGTGGTCGAAGATCACCGCCGGGTTTTCGCCCCGCTCTGCGGCGCGGGTGCGGAACATGGTGTTATACAGGTCGCGAAAGGCCGCCGCCCGCTCTCCGGCGGCGGTTTTTGCCGCCATGGCCGGCACAGCCTGAGGCAGCGCCGCCGTATCCGGCAGGATGCCAAGCCACTTTTTCGGCGCCAGCGCGTAGGCCACAGCCCCCACCGCCGCCTGATACAGCACCGTCCACGGCCTGTCCACGTCCAGCGCCAGCGGCACCGCCGCCGCGCACAGGCAGAAGGCGGCGGCCTGCAGCACGCGGGGTCTTCGCCGCAGCAGGGAAGCCGCCAATGCGCCGCTGGCGCATACCGCCGCCCACAGAAGATCCGGCGTTTCCCCCGCCAGATCGGCGCACATACCGGCACACGCACCCAGCGCCGCCGCATTGGCGGGCGGCGCGCCCACGGCGCACAGCAGCGCCAGCCACGCCGCCGTCATGCTGCCGGGGGAGAAGCCCTCCACCTGTACGGCGGACAGCGCCGCCGCAGCCGCCGTCATGACCACCAGCAGATGCAGGCGGCCATTTTCCCGGCTCTCGTCCAGTCCGCAGGCCACCGCCGCCGCCATGGCGGACGCCGACACGCCCAGCGCCCATTGAGCGGCGCTGCGGCCCACCAGATACACCGACTGCACCAGCAGCAGCGCCAGCGCCGCCAGCAGCGGAGCGAAGCCCTTTCTGGCGTACATTTTCGTGTCGCAGAAGGCCATGTTGGCACTGTAGATCAGCACGGCAGAGGCGGCGAACCGCAGCCCCGTCTGAAAATCGAAAAACACCAGCGCGCCGACACCTGCGCCCAGCAGCGCCCATAACCCCCGGCTTTTCCCGCCGGAGACAGCGGCAGCCGCCAGCGCCCACGGCGCGTATATGCCGCCCACCCGCGCCGCCGACAGCGCGAACACCAGCACGCTCTGCAAAAGTCCCTGCCGCAGCGCGTCCGGCAGAAGCTTGTCCCGCACCGTTGGCCGTATCATGGATCCGTCCTCCCTTCGCCCCGTGACGGGGCGTTTTTTCGCATGGGCCTATTGTACGGGAAATTCGCCACGCAATTCGTCGGGAAATGGAACGGCCGCCGCGTTTTTTGAGAGGTCGTGTTTTTGCCCCGTTTTTGCCGCCGAAAATTCCAAAATTCTACGTTTTCTTCAAAAAGCAGCCGGAATTTTTGTGGAAAACGCGGTGGATGTTTCCGCCCCTTTCCATTGAACCGTTTGTCAAAACACGGTATAATCAAATAAAGTAGGTATCGCAAGGAGAAACCGCCATGGAACGCATCAGCAAGGAGAACTACTATTTGAACATCGCCCAGACCGTGCTGGAGCGGGCCACCTGTCTGCGCCGGGTGTTCGGGGCCATCATCGTGAAGAACGACGAGATCATCTCCACCGGTTACAACGGTGCGCCCCGTGGCCGCCGCAACTGCGTGGACATGGGCCTGTGCACCCGCGAGGCCATGCAGGTGCCCCGGGGCGAACGGTACGAGCTGTGCCGCAGCGTCCACGCCGAGGCCAACGCCATCATCTCCGCCGCCCGGCGGGACATGGTGGGCGGCACGCTGTATCTGGTGGGCCGCAATGCCCAGACCGGCGAGCTGCTTCACGATGCCACCTCCTGCGCCATGTGCCGCCGACTCGTCATCAATGCGGGACTTTCCAAGGTGGTCATCCGCAATACGGAGACGGAGTTCTCCACCGTGGACGTGCAGGACTGGGTGGATCTGGAGGACGACGTGCCGGATCTGCGGTAAAAGAGTCGTAATAAAAGGCCCCCTTGTGTAAAGGGGGCTGTCAGCGCAAAGCGCTGACTGGGGGATTGTCGGTTATCGGACAACCCCTCCGTCAAAAATCAAAGATTTTTGCCACCTCCCCTTACACAGGGGAGGCAGCGGGCCGACAGAGTCGTCGGCCCCTACACCTAAAATATAATATCTCCGCAAAAACGCATCCCCTTTTATCCCATCTATCCGGCCAATGGCCCGATACTATAATGAATACAAAGGAGAATGTCATGATGTTGAACGAAAAAACGGTAGCCGCCTATACGGCTATCCTGCAGGAAGAACTCCTGCTGGCAACAGGGTGTACAGAGCCCATCGCCGTCGCGTACTGTGCTGCCAAGCTGCGCGAGGTGCTGGGCGGAAAACCGGAAGAAGTGCTGGCCGAGGTCAGCGGCAACATCCTCAAGAACGTGAAATCCGTGGTCGTACCCAATACTGATGGCCGTCGCGGCATCGACGCTGCCATCGCGGTAGGTATTGTGGCGGGCGACGCAGACGCGGAATTGCAGGTGATTGCCAACGTCACAGAAGATGACGCAGCCGCCATTCAGGGCTATCTGGATGCTACACCCATCAAGGTCACCTGCCCCGTGACCCCCTGCCTGCTGGATATTTTTCTGCACGGCAAGCGGGCGGGACACACCGCCGCGGTACGGGTGGCCAACAACCACACCAACATCATCTACATGGAAAGGGACGGAGAAGTCCTGCTGGAAAAGCCCCTCACCGCCAATGCGGAGGACAATTTGCAGGACAAGAGTGTTCTCAACGTAAAAGACATCATCACATTCGCTGAAACAGTACCGTTAGACCGCATCGAACCTGTTATCGGCAGGCAGATCGCCTGCAACACCGCCATCGCCGAGGAGGGCCTGCGCAACAGCTGGGGCGCCAACATCGGCTCCACCCTCCTTCAGCGCAGCGACGATATCGAGACCCAGGCCCGTGCATGGGCCGCCGCCGGGTCTGACGCCCGCATGAACGGCTGCGAAATGCCGGTGGTCATCTGCTCCGGCTCCGGCAATCAGGGCATCACCGCTTCCGTCCCCGTGTGGCGCTACGGCAAGCTGATGGGAGCCAGCGAGGAGAAGATCCTGCGGGCCGTGTGCCTCAGCGACCTGATCACCATCCACCAGAAAACCGGCATTGGCCGTCTCAGCGCCTACTGCGGCGCGGTGTCCGCCGGCGTCGGCGCAGGCTGCGGCATCGCGTGGCTGCGGGGTGCGGACTATGATGCCATCAGTCACACGCTGGAAAACGCGGTGGCCATGATCTCCGGCTGCATCTGCGACGGGGCAAAGGCCAGCTGCGCCAGCAAGATCGCCATGGGCGTGGAGTGCGGCCTGCTGGGCTACAACATGTATCTGGGCGGCAACAACTTCCAGCCCGGCCACGGCATCATGGGCAAGGATGTGGAGGACACCATCCGCCACGTGGGCGTGCTGGCGGCTCAGGGCATGCGGGAGACCGACCGGGTGATCTTGAAGATTATGACGGAATAAAAAGAAGTTGGCGCAAAATCTAGCGATTTTGCTGCCAAAAAGCTTGCGGCCGGCTGCGCGCGTCCTTCGGACACACTGGCGGCCGAGAAGAATTTTTCTGACGCGCATGTCGTCAGAAAAATGATTTGATTATTTCGCGCCGTGCGCGGCGCGAATTCTGCGAAGCTTTTACAGGCGGGCCGGGATCGGCCCGCCTGCGGCGGTTTTCGTCGAAAAATCCGCATATATCCGCCCTTTTCCGGCTGGTTTTTTCCGGAAAACCCCTTGCAATCCCACTATAAATATGGTAATATACTTCATGGTAGTATGTGTTGACTGAGAGTGGACGTTCCGTCCGCTCTTTTTGTTGAGCAAAATCCGTTTCTTAAAAATCGGAAATCGTTGGATAATGAAGCGAGGAACGCTATGAAAAAAGTCACCGACATCGTGTGGGAGCTGGCGGAGCCGGTCGTGAAGGAGAACGGCTGTGAGCTGTGGGACGTGGAATACGTCCGGGAAGCGGGCCAGTGGTATCTGCGGCTGTATCTGGACAAGGAGGGCGGCGTGGACATTCTGGACTGCGAAGCCGTCAGCCGCAGGGTCAGCGACCTGCTGGACGAGGTGGACCCCATCGAATCCAGCTATATGTTCGAGGTTTCCTCCGCCGGTGCGGAGCGGCAGCTGAAGCGGCCCTCGGACTTTCAGCGCTTCATGGGCGAGCCGGTGCTGGTGAAAACCTATAAGAACCGGGACGGCCGGAAGGAGTTCGCCGGGAAGCTGGCGGGCTACGAGGACGGCGCGGTGCTGCTGGATATGGGCGGCGCAGAGCCGGTGCGGTTTGAAAAGGCCGAGGTGGCGCTGGTGCGCCTGCGTGTGGAATTTTAAGTATACAAGCTTTGGTTTAGATAGAAGGAGTTAAGATCATGAAATGTGACGAGATTTTTGCGGCGCTGGCTATGCTGGAGAAGGAACGGGGCATTCCCCAGAACTTCATGATGGGCAAGATCATTCAGGCCCTGACCACCGCCTATAAGCGGGATCACGAGGGCGTGGAGAACGTGATCGTGGACGTGGACGAGGACAAGCACGACCTGCGCATGTACGTGCAGAAGGAGATCGTGGAGGAGGTCATGGATCCCGCCAACGAGATCTCTCTGGAGGACGCCAAAAAGCGCAGCGCCAAAAACGAGCTGGGCGGCGTGGTGAATATTCCTGTGGAAAATGTGGAATTCGGCCGCATCGCCGCCGGCAACGGCAAGCAGGTCATCATTCAGGGTCTGCGCGAGGCCGAGCACGGCATGATCTATGACGAGTTCAACTCCAAGCAGCACGAGATCCTGACCGGCACCGTGGTGCGGATCGATCCCCGCAACGGCAACGTGATCCTGAAGATCGGCACCGGCAGCGAGAGCACCGAGGCCGTGCTGTCCCAGAACGAGCAGGTAGTTGGCGAGACGCTGACCGAGGGCCAGATGGTGAAGGTTTATCTGGTGGAGGTTCGCCGCACCACCCGCGGCCCGCAGGTACTGATCTCCCGCACCCATCCCGGTCTGGTGAAGCGCCTTTTCGAGCTGGAGGTGCCCGAAATTTACGACGGCAGCGTGGAGATCCGCTCCATCGCCCGCGAGGCGGGCAACCGCACCAAGATGGCCGTGTGGTCGGAGGACGAGAACATCGATCCCATCGGCGCCTGCGTCGGCCCTCGCGGCCAGCGCGTCAACGCCATCGTGGAGGAACTGCGGGGCGAGAAGATCGATATCATCAAGTACAGCGAGGATCCGGCGGAGTTCATCGCCGCCGCGCTGGCGCCCGCCGATGTGCTGGAGGTGCGTCTGGCTCCGGAGGGCAAGGCCTGCCGCGTCATCGTGCCTGACGACCAGCTGAGTCTGGCCATCGGCAAGGAGGGCCAGAACGCCCGTCTGGCCGCCCGGCTGACCGGCTATAAGATCGACATCAAGCCCGCTTCCCACAGCGAGGACTGAGTATAAGGAGGTGGCCGGTATGGCTGTGAAACCCCGGAAGATTCCCCAGCGGCAGTGTGTCGGCTGCCGGGAAATGAAGGACAAAAAGGAGCTGTTGCGGGTGGTTCGTACGCCGGAGGGTGAGATCCTGCTGGACGGCAGGGGCAAGGCCTCGGGCCGCGGCGCGTATGTATGTCCCGACGTGGCGTGTCTGAAGAAGGCACGCAAGTCCAGAGCGCTGGAACGGGCGCTGGACACCGCCATTCCCGAAGCCGTGTACGACGCGCTGGAAGCGCAGATGGAAGGCGGCGAAGCATGACGGAACAGGTATTATCTCTGCTGGGTCTTGCCAAAAAGGCGGGCCGCGTGGAGGTGGGCGAGGAGCCGGTAGGCGCTGCCGCCCGTGCCAAAAAGGCGCGGGTCATTCTGGTGGCGCAGGACGCCGGGCCGTCCTCCCAGCGTCGGGCGTTCTCCTTTGCTCAAACCGGGGCGTGCCTGTGCCTGACGCTTCCGGCGGATAAGGACGCGCTGGGCCGGTCACTGGGCCGCAGCAGCGTAGCCATGTGCGCCGTGACGGATATCGGCTTTGCCGGAGCCATCACCAAAAAGCTGGCGGCCATGGACGGCGGGAAGTACGGCGCGGCGGCGGCACAGCTGGACGTGAAGGCCCAGCGAGCCATGGAGCGTCGGGCCGAGCAGGCGCGGCACGAGAAGAATCTGCGGCAGGGCAAGCGCCGTATCCACAGCGACAAGCCGCCGGAGACGGAGCATCCGCCGGAGGAAAAGGCCGCCAAGCCGCCCAGAAGCGGCGAAAAACGGCCCTACCGCAAAAGCGGCAGTCCCCCGAAAAAACGGACGCAGCGTCCGGAGGAGCGCTTTGCCGGTTCTCTGCCGGTGAAGCGGGGCAAGGGCAGCAGCCGGAAAAAGTCCGGCCAACAGTAAGCAGGAACATACACGGCGTGATATCCGCGCCGTTCACTAAGATGGAGGTGGCTTTATTTGGGTAGCGTAGCAAACAAATACAGAGTGCATGAGGTGGCGAAGGATTTCGGCGTCGCCACAAAGGACATTACGGAGATCTTGACCAAGTATGCCGAGACCCCCAAGAACCATATGCAGGTGCTGGAGGATCGGGAGCTGTCTCTCATTTTCGAGTATCTGACCCAGCACAACCAGATCGCCAGCATCGCCACGGTGTTTGCCGAGGGCGCCAAGACTGAGGAGAAGAAGCCGGAGCCGAAGAAGCAGCCCCAGCAGAACGACAAGCCTCAGGCGCAGAAGCAAGGCAATCCCCAGCCGAAGAACAACCAGCCCAACGCCAATAACAATAGCAACAGCAGCAACAACAATAATAATAACAACCAGCCCCAGAAGCCCATGTCCCGCGTACCCCAGAAGCAGGTGGTGGATACCCGCAAGGCCACCAACGTGAATCTGGACAAGTACGACGAGAAATTACAGGACATGGCCGACCGCACCAGCGGCAATCGTGGCCGCCGCGATAAGGATCAGCTTCAGGGCAAGGAGAAGTTCCGCAACTCCAAGCAGCGCCAGAACGGCCCCATGACCAACAAGCGCAAGCAGGAGGAGGCCGACCGCATGCGTAAGCTGCGGCTGGAGATCATCAAGAATACCCCCGTCACCGTGCAGATCCCCGATGAGATCAGCGTGGGCGAGCTGGCCAGCCGCATGAAGAAGACCGGCGCAGAGGTGGTCAAGTGCCTGATGAAGAACGGTGTCATGGCCTCTCTCAGCCAGATGATCGACTTCGACACCGCCGCCATCATTGCCGAGGAAATGGGCTGCAAGGTGGAGAAGGAGGTCGTGGTCACCATCGAAGAGAAGCTGATCGACGACCATCAGGATAAGGAAGAGGATCTGGTGCCCCGCGCTCCCGTTGTGGTGGTCATGGGTCATGTCGACCACGGCAAGACCAGTCTGCTGGACTATATCCGTAACGCCCACGTGGCGTCCGGCGAGGCCGGCGGCATCACCCAGCACATCGGCGCCTATCAGGTGGAGATCCACGGCAAGCCCATCACGTTCCTGGACACCCCCGGCCACGAGGCCTTTACCTCCATGCGCGCCCGCGGCGCCATGGTAACGGATATCGCCATTCTGGTGGTGGCCGCCGAGGACGGCATCATGCCCCAGACCGTCGAGTCCATCAACCACGCCAAGGCCGCCGAGATCCCCATCATCGTAGCCATCAACAAGATGGATAAGCCCGAAGCCAACCCCGACCGCATCAAGCAGCAGCTGACCGAGTACGGTCTGGTGTGCGAGGAGTGGGGCGGCGACACCATCGTGTGTCCCATCTCCGCCAAGACCGGTATGGGCGTGGATAACCTGCTGGAGATGCTCACCCTGACCGCCGAGGTCAGCGAGCTGAAGGCCAACCCCAACCGCGCCGCTCAGGGCACCGTTATCGAGGCCCGTCTGGACAAGGGCCGCGGCCCCGTGGCGACCCTGCTGGTGCAGAACGGTACGCTGCATCAGGGCGATATCATCATTGCCGGTACCTCCGTGGGCCGCGTCCGCGCCATGGTGGGCGACAAGGGCCAGCGGATGACCGAGGCTGGCCCCAGCGTACCTGTGGAGATCACGGGCCTCAGCGAGGCTCCCTCCGCCGGTGCTACCTTTAACGCCGTGGCCGACGAAAAGCTGGCCCGTGAGCTGGTGGAGCAGCGCAAGGCCGAGGAAAAGGCCAAGGCCAACGCCCCTGTTACCAAGGTCTCCCTGGAGGATCTGTTCAGCCAGATCCAGGCCGGTGAGATGAAGAATCTGAACATCATCGTCAAGGCCGACGTTCAGGGCTCTGTGGAGGCCGTGAAGGCGTCTCTGGAGAAGCTCAGCAACGACGAGGTCCGGGTCCGGGTCATCCACGGCGGCGTGGGCGCCATCAACGAGTCCGACGTGATGCTGGCCTCCACGTCCCAGGCCATCATTGTGGGCTTCAACGTCCGCCCCGACAACGCTGCCCGGGATTCCGCCGCCCGCGCCCATGTGGATATGCGGATGTACCGCGTGATCTATGACGCCATCAACGAGATTGAGTCCGCCATGAAGGGCATGCTGGCCCCCAAGTTCCGGGAGGCTCTGCTGGGCCATGCGGAGGTCCGCCAGACCTACAAGGTCTCCGGCGTGGGCACCGTGGCCGGCTGCTACGTGCAGGACGGCAAGCTCCAGCGGAAGGACTGCCAGGTCCGCCTGGTCCGGGACGGCATCGTCATCCACGAGGGCGTTCTGGCCTCTCTGCAGCGGTTCAAGGACTCCGTCAAGGAAGTGGCCGCAGGCTATGAGTGCGGCCTGTCCATCGAGAAGTTCAACGATATCAAAGAAGGCGATATTATTGAAGCCTTCACTATGGAGGAAATCCCCCAGTAACGGCATAAGCTGCCCGGAACGCAGACCGGCTCGGCCGCCTTCCTGCGCAGCGCCGCTGCGCCCGCACGCAAGTGCGTCCAAGTGTTTTGCGAAGCAAAACCTTGCTTTGGCGGAATTCACTTCCGCCAAAGAGGGTTATATCCGGGGCCCCCATGAAACCCCGTTTCATGGGGAAGGCGATATTGTTGAAGCCTTCACCATGGAGGAAATCCCCCAGTAAATCCGAATCACATAACCCAGAGGGCGGGCGCTTCGCCTGCCCTCTTTTCATCTTATCGAAAACGAAAGGAGACCGCCTATGGCATCCAACCGTATCGCCCGTATCAACGACGCCATCCAGAAGGAGCTTTCCGCCCTGCTGCGCACCGTCAAGGACCCCCGGGTGGCCGAGGGTATGCTGACCATCACCCATGTAGACACCACCAGCGATCTGCGCTATGCCCGGGTGTATATCAGCGCTCTGAACTGCCCGGATGAGAAGGCACTTCTCAAGGGCCTGAAATCCGCCGCCGGTTATCTGCGCCATGAGCTGGGCAGCTGTGTGGACCTGCGCTACACGCCGGAGCTCCAGTTTTTTATCGACGATTCCATCGCCTATGGCGCTCACATTCTGGATATGCTGAACCATGTGAAGCCTGCCGATCCCCGGAACGCGGACATCGTCCTGCCTGAGGACCGGGAGGACTGAGGAGGGCTGTGCTATGACCACTGCTGAAGCCGCCCGGCTGCTGCTGGGCTGGGACCGTCTGCTGCTGCTGACCCACGTCCGCCCCGACGGCGATACCGTGGGCTCCGCTGCCGCCCTGTGCCGGGCTCTGCGGGACCTGGGCAAGACGGCATATCTGCTGCCCAATCCTGAGCTTACCGCCACCTACGCCCCCTATGCCGCGCCCTACACCGCCCCGGAGGGGTTCGTCCCCGACCGCGTGGTGTCCGTGGACATTGCGGCGCTGTCCCTGCTGCCGGAAAACGCACGGCCCTATGGGGAACGTATCGACCTGGCCATTGACCACCATCCCTCTCAGGGCTTTTTTGCCCGGGAGACGTGCCTGGAGGCGGATTCTGCCGCCTGCGGCGAAATTGTGTACGACATCATCACCCGCCTGACGCCGCTGACGCCGGACATCGCCCTGCCCCTGTATGTGGCCGTATCCACGGATACCGGCTGCTTCGTCTATTCCAACACCACCGCCCGGACCCACCGCATCGCCGCCGCCCTGATGGATTGCGGCATCGACGCGGCCCCGGTGAATAAGGCCCTGTTCCGCACCAAGAGCCGCACCCGTCTGGCTATGGAGGCCTGGATGGCGGAGTGGGCGGAGTATTATGACCACGACCGGGTGGTCGTCATGCAGATCCCCCTGTCCCTGTGCCTGGATTACAAGGCCACGGAGGCCGACGTGGAGGAGCTGTCCAGTCTGGCTGCCCTGGTGGAGGGCACCGACTGCGGCGTGACCCTGCGGGAGCTGAAGGACGGCCGGGTGAAAATTTCCCTGCGAACCGGCCCCCGGGTCAATGCCACGGAGGTCTGTGCCCTTCTGGGCGGCGGCGGCCATGCGGCTGCTGCCGGCGCCACGCTGCACGGCACCCTCAGCGAGGTGAAGCAGGCCGTGCTCCAGGCCATCGACATGGTGGCGGGGGAGGATTGACAAAAGGAGCGACCCATGGCAAACGGAATCATCATCATCGACAAGCCCGCTGGCTGGACATCTATGGATGTCTGCGCGAAGCTGCGGGGCATTCTGAAAACCAAGAAGGTGGGCCATGCCGGGACCCTGGATCCCATGGCCACCGGCGTCCTGCCGGTGTTTGTGGGACAGGCCACCCGGGCGGTGTCCTTCGCCGAGGACGGGGAGAAGGAGTATATCGCCGGGCTGCGGCTGGGCCGCACCACCGACACCCAGGACACCTCCGGCGAGACCCTGGACACCCACCCGGTGCTCACCGGCCGGGAGGACCTGCTGCACCTGCTGCCCCGGTTCACCGGCGAGATACAGCAGGTGCCCCCCATGTATTCCGCCGTGAAGATCGGCGGCCAGAAGCTCTACCAGATCGCCCGCCGGGGCGGAGAGATCCAGCGCCCTGCCCGGCCCGTCACCGTTTATGAGCTGGAGCTGCTGGACCAGACCGGCCCCGGGGACTACACTCTGCGCATCCGGTGCTCCAAGGGCACCTACGTCCGCACCCTGTGCCACGACATCGGACAGGCTCTGGGCTGCGGCGGCTGCATGAGCAGCCTGCGGCGCACCGTGGCTGCGGGCTTTACCCTGGAGGAGGCCGTGACACTGGACCGGGTCCAGGAGGAGGGCGAGGCGCTGCTGGCCCCGCTGGACTCACTGTTCCGCCAGCACCCGGCCTACCGGATCCGGTATCCCCGGGTGGACGCCCTGTGCCGCAACGGGAACCCCTTCACCGTCCGTCAGGAGCTGCCGGAGGGCGTGTACCGGGTATATGGTCAGAGCGGCGAATTTCTCTGCCTCAGCCGCCTGGAGGGCGGCGTAATGACCTCCCTTAAAAACTTTTTCGGAGCGTGAATACCTTGAATCGAACTGTTATCGCCCTGGGCTTTTTCGACGGCGTTCACCGGGGCCACGGGGCCCTGCTGGAAATGACCGTCCGCCGGGCCCGGGAGCTGGATGCCGTACCTGCTGCCTTTACCTTCGACCGTCCGCCTAAGGAGGTGGTCACCGGCCGCCCGGTGGGCCTCATCAACACGTCGGAGGACCGTCGGGATTTGATGCAGCGGCTGTACGGCATCCGTCAGGTCATCATTGCCCCCTTTGACAACGCCATGATGACCATGCCCTGGCAGGAGTTTATCGATCGCCTGCTGGTGGGGACCTACGGGGCCGTCCACCTGGTGGCGGGCCATGATTACCACTTCGGCCACCGGAACCAGGGGGACCCACAGAAGCTCCAGGCCCGCTGCCGGGAGCTGGGCATCGGCTGCGACATCATCCCTCAGGTGACCCTGGACGGCATCACCGTCAGCTCCACCTATATCCGCACCCTTATCGAAAGCGGACAGATGGAGCGGGCCGCCGATTTCCTGGGCCACCGCCACTGCCTGACCCGCACCGTCACCCACGGCTGCCGCTTCGGCCGCACCATCGGCATCCCCACAGTGAACCTGACCCCGCCGGACCACGTTCTGCTGCCGGAGCGGGGCGTGTATGTGACCCGGGTGTTCCTGCCGGACGGCACCAGCGTCCCCGGCGTCACCAACATCGGCACCCGCCCCACCGTCAGCGACGGCGACGCCGTGTCGGTGGAGACCTTCCTGCTGGACTTCGACGGGGACCTGTATGACAAGACCATCCGGGTGGAGTTCTGCAGCCGCCTGCGCCCGGAGCGGAAATTCGCCTCGCCCCAGGAGCTGAAGGCCGAAATTCAGCACAATATCCAACAAACCCGGGACTATTTTATGGAAAACCCCGAATAACTCCCCCGCCGCCTGCCTCCGCAGGCGGCGTTTTTTCGTTCACAATTTGTTTACAGAAAAGGTCAAAGAAAGTCAAAATTCCCTATTGACATTTTGAAACCCGGTGGTATACTATAGCCAAAGGTCAAAGAAAGGCAAAGTCAGACAGACCGAATCGAAACAGAAAGGAAGTGAAGGGCTTGGGTACATCGGATATGATCGCCCGGTTCATCCAGGCGGAGCTGGAGGAGGCCAACGGGGTTCTGGAGCTGCAGCGCAGCGACCTGGCCCAACGCTTTGGCTGCGTCCCCAGCCAGATCAATTACGTGATGTCCACCCGGTTTTCTCCGGAGCACGGCTACATTGTGGAGTCGCGCCGGGGCGGCGGGGGCTACATCCGCATCACCCGGGTGCAGGTGGACCGCCACACGCTCTTGATGCACGTCATCAACTCCGTGGGCGATACGCTGGACCTGGCCAGCGCCCGGGCCATTCTTTCAAACCTGGTCCAATCCCAGGCGGTGGAGCGGAACGTGGCGCAGACCCTTCTGTGGGCCGTGTCCGACAATTCCCTCCGCTCCGTTCCCAAGGACCGGCGGGACGATCTCCGGGCCAGTATTTTCAAGCAGGTGCTGATCCACCTGGTTTGAGTTTTCAATAAGGAGGCAATCATTATGAAATGTCAGAACTGCGGAAAGAACGAAGCAACGTTTTACTATAAGAGCAACATCAACGGTCGGGTCATGGAGAGCCATCTGTGCCCCGAGTGCGCCCGTCAGCTGGGCCTGGTGCAGGATATGCGCCGCCCCATGATGAGCAGCTTCTGGGACGATGACGATTTCTTCACCCGTCCCTTCCGGATGCTGGAGCCCCTGCTGGGCGGCTTCGGCAGCCGCCTGCTGACGGAGTTCCCGGAACCCGTGGACGTGACCCAGCAGGCCCGCCGCACGGCGGAGGAGCCCCGGGAGGACAACCTGGTTCAGGGCGACGAGCGGGAGAAGCTCAGCCGCCAGCGTCAGCGCAACGCCCTGGAGACCCAGCTGCGCCATGCCGTGGAAACCGAGAACTTCGAGGAAGCCGCCAAGCTCCGGGACCAGTTGCGGTCCCTGCCCCAGGCGTAAGCGTTACGCCGATTAACCGAAAGGAAGTGTAAACTATGATGGAAAATAAATTCACTCCCCGTGCGGAGGAATCCCTGCGGCTGGCCCAGGAGGCCGCCGAGGAAATGGGCCATGGCTATGTGGGCAGCGAGCACCTGCTGCTGGGCCTGATGCGTGAGGAGGAGGGCATTGCCCACCGCGTCCTGGAGGAAGCGGGCCTCACCGATGATATGATCTGCGATGTGCTGCATCGCAGCGTGGGCACCGGCCTTTCCGGCGCGGCTCCCTCCCAGGGGCTGACCCCCCGGGCCAAGAGCGCCGTGGAGCTGGCCGTGTCCGAAGCGTCCCGCACCGGCGCGGGCTATATCGGCACCGAGCATCTGCTGATGGGCCTGCTGCGGGAGGGCAACAACATGGCCATCCGGGTGCTGCGCACCGTGGGCATCGACCCCAAGAAGCTGTACAGCGCCGTGGTGAAGAAGATCAACGAAGCGCCCCGGGCCGCAGCCGCCGCAGGCGGCAATTCCGCCGCTCCCTCCCGGGAGGACGGCAAGAAGGGCGGCGCCCTGGCGGAGTTCACCCGCGATTTGACCGAGGCCGCCCGCAGCGGGAAGCTGGACCCTGTCATCGGCCGGGAAAAGGAGATCGCCCGGGTCATCCAGATCCTGTCCCGCCGCACCAAGAACAACCCTGTGCTGATCGGTGAGCCCGGCGTGGGCAAAACCGCCATCGCCGAGGGCCTGGCCCAGCGCATCGTGGCCGCCGACGTGCCCGAGGAGCTGCTGGACAAGCGGGTCCTGTCCCTGGACCTGTCCGGTATGGTGGCCGGCACCAAATACCGGGGCGAATTTGAGGAGCGCATCAAGAACACCATCAACGAGGTGAAGAAGGCCGGCAACGTCATCCTGTTCATCGACGAGCTGCACACCATCGTGGGCGCAGGCTCC
>ERZ824978.1936-NODE-1936-length-19760-cov-19.920680_pt1 | contig 19760 bp, 12 predicted proteins | sample MGYA00519860_ERZ824978 | MGnify/ENA primary metagenome ERZ824978 (study PRJEB31778, sample SAMEA3449184) | human gut metagenome | biome: human gut; feature: human-associated habitat; material: faeces | place: United Kingdom | collected 2010/2012 ... | reverse complement strand
GCCGTCCTCGCGCAGGCCGGCCTGACGCAGGGTATCGCGGATGGTGGATTCGTTTGCGCCGTTGAAGATAGGCGTTGCGACCTTCCAGCCGAGTGCCTGAGCCGCATAGCCGAGGTGAACCTCGAGGACCTGACCGATATTCATACGGGAAGGAACGCCCAGAGGGTTAAGGACTATATCAAGCGGAGTGCCGTCGGGCAGATAAGGCATATCCTCACGCGGAAGTATGCGCGAGACAACGCCCTTGTTGCCGTGGCGGCCGGCCATCTTATCGCCGACGGAGATCTTACGCTTCTGAGCGATGTAAACACGCACGACCTGATTTACGCCGGGGCTCATCTCGTCGCCGTTTTCACGGGTGAACACCTTGACGTCAACGATTATGCCGCTCTCGCCGTGGGGAACCTTGAGCGAGGTATCGCGAACCTCTCTCGCCTTTTCGCCGAAGATGGCGCGGAGCAGTCTCTCCTCTGCGGTGAGGTCTGTCTCGCCCTTCGGGGTCACCTTACCGACGAGGATATCACCGGCACGGACCTCTGCGCCGACAGTGATTATGCCGCGCTCATCAAGGTACTTGAGTGCATCGTCGCCCACACCGGGGATATCACGGGTGATCTCCTCGGGTCCGAGCTTGGTATCGCGTGCGTCGCACTCGTATTCCTCAACATGGATAGAGGTGAACACATCTTCCATGACAAGGCGCTCGTTAAGCAGGATAGCGTCCTCGTAGTTGTAGCCTTCCCAAGTCATGAAGCCGACGAGGATGTTCTTGCCGAGGGATATCTCGCCGTCCTTGGTGCTCGGGCCGTCTGCAATGACGTCGCCCTCGTGAACGCGCTCGCCGAGAGAAACAATGGGTCTCTGGTTTACGCAGGTACCCTGGTTGGAGCGTGCAAACTTTATGAGCTTATAGTTCTTTATATCTCCGGAATCGTATTTGATGGAGATGTTCTGCGCATCGGCGCGGACGACCTCGCCGTCGCCTTCCGCGAGAACGACAACACCGGAGTCAACTGCGCACTTGTGCTCGATGCCGGTTGCGACGATAGGCGCCTGAGTTGTCATAAGAGGCACTGCCTGGCGCTGCATGTTCGCGCCCATCAGTGCGCGGTTTGCGTCGTCGTTTTCGAGGAACGGGATCATCGCGGTAGCGATGGATACCATCATACGGGGGCTTATATCAATGTAGTCAACTCTCTCGCGGTCGACCTCGACGATCTCGTCGCGGTGGCGGCAGGTTATACGCTTATTGATAAGGCAGCCGTTTTCGTCGCGAGGCTCGGTCGCAGGAGCAACGATGTAGTTATCCTCCATGTCGGCCGTCAGGTAATCGACCTGATCGGTGACACGGCAGGTGCCCTTCTCGACCTTCTGGAAAGGTGCGACGAGGAAGCCGTACTCGTTTGCTCTTGCGTAGGAAGCAAGGTAAGATATAAGTCCGATGTTCGGGCCTTCGGGAGTCTCGATCGGGCACAGGCGGCCATAGTGGCTGTAGTGAACGTCGCGGACGTCGAAGGAGGCTCTCTCACGGCTCAGGCCGCCGGGGCCGAGTGCCGACATACGGCGCTTGTGAGTAAGCTCGGACAGGGGGTTTGTCTGATCCATGAACTGCGACAGGGGGCTGGAGCCGAAGAACTCTTTGATCGCCGCGGTCACGGGACGGATATTTATAAGACTCTGAGGAGTTACGATGTCGAGATCCTGCAGGGTCATACGCTCGCGGATAACACGCTCCATACGGGAGAAGCCGATGCGGAACTGGTTCTGCAGCAGCTCGCCGACGCAGCGGACGCGGCGGTTGCCGAGGTGGTCGATATCGTCCTTCTCTCCGATGCCGTAGGCAAGGCAGTTGAGATAGTTGACGGATGCGAACATATCGTCAACAACGATGTGCTTCGGAATAAGTACATCTATATTTTCAAGGATCGCTTCCTTGAGAGCGTCGCCGGAGTACTGCTCCATGAGGCTCTTGAGGACGATGCCGCGGACCTTTTCCTTTACGCCGAGCTCCTCGGGGTCGATATCGACCATGCTCTGCAGGGGAACCATGCCGTTGGAGAATACCTTGACGGTCTTGCCGTCAACATCGAGCCAGACCTCAACGACGCCGGCAGCGTCGATCTTCTCGGCCATGTCGCGCGAGATGACCTCGCCTGCGTCGGCAATGATCTCGCCGGTCGAGGGGTCTGCAACGGGCATTGCCAGCGTAAAGCCGTTAATTCTGCCGCGCAGAGCCAGCTTCTTGTTGAACTTATAGCGGCCGACATTGGAAATGTCGTAGCGGCGGCGGTCAAAGAACAGTCCGTCGAGCAGGGACTCGGCGCTTTCGACAGTGGGAGGATCGCCGGGGCGCAGCTTGCGGTAGATCTCCATAAGGCACTCGTCACGGCTGGTGGTGGTGTCCTTATCGACGGTGACAGCTATGCGCTCGTCATCGCCGAAGATCTCCTTCAGGCGCTCGTTTGTGGTCGCGCCGACGATGGGGTCGGGTGTGCAGGAAAGCCATGTTTCGGGCTTTGTCTCGTCATACTTGCCCATTGCCTTGAGAAACCAGGTAATGGGAAGCTTTCGGTTTTTATCTATACGGACATAGAAGGTGTTGTTCGCGTCGGTCTCGTACTCAAGCCATGCGCCGTGATACGGGATGACGGTCGCCGCGTAAATGCTCGTCATGCTGCGGTCGGTGGTCTTATCGTAGTACACACCGGGGCTGCGGACGATCTGGGAGACGATAACACGCTCGGCGCCGTTGATTATAAATGTGCCGCCGGCGGTCATGAGCGGAAAATCGCCCATGAAGATCTCCTGCTCCTTGATCTCTTCGGTTTCGAGGTTGCGCAGACGCACGCTTACCTTCAGCGGCGCCGCATACGTTGCATCGCGTGCCTTGCACTCTTCTTCCGTATACTTGGGCTTTTCGTCCATGGAATAATCCACAAAGCTCAGCTCAAGATTGCCGGAATAGTCGGTCACGGCGTCGGTATCTCTAAATACTTCGCGCAGACCGGTCTCGAGAAACCACTTGTAGCTCTTCTTCTGAATCTCCAAAAGGTTGGGCATGTCCTGGATTTCTTCGTACCGTGCAAAGCTCTTTCTGAGAGTTTTGCCGTAGAGAACATCTTTTGGCATTCGTACACACTCCTTAATCGTAATTGAGAACGCCCGGGTGAGTTGTTTATTTTGCTCACTTCGGTGTTGTATTTACGTTTGGTTGATGGTATATTGTGATTGTAAACACTGGGGTGCCAGTCGTTTCACCACATGATAACATAGCAAGTTATTCTATCATTGTATATATAGCTATGTCAAGAAATATTTTGTGAAAAATGAATTTTTCGTCGGCTGCTATAACTGGCAGCCGCTTTTTTTGTACGAAATGGAGTGAAAATGGAGCTTTTTAACCTCATATCGCTTGCCGTGATCTTCGGCGTGGCCATGCTGCTGCTTTACCGGCAGGGAATTTTTCGCGATAAGGCTCTGCTCGTGTGCGCCCTTGTGCTCACGGCGGCAGCCATGCTCATCCGCGGATTTTATTTTGATGTGCAAAGCGATGATTACACGACCTTTCTCGCGCCGTGGACGCAGTTTTTCCGCGATAACGGCGGCTTTAAGGCGCTCGCCTTCTTCCCCGGCAACTATAATCCGCCGTATATGTACTTTCTCGCGGCGTTTTCGTATTTCGGTATCTCGGAGCTGTATCTTATAAAGCTGCTGTCTGTTCTGTTTGACGTTTTGCTCGCGTACGGCTGCATGAAGCTTCTGTCTCTGTACACCGGCTCGAAGGCAAAGCAGCTCGGCGTTTTTCTTGCCGTTCTGTATCTTCCGACGGTAGTCACAAACGGCGCATACTGGGCTCAGTGCGACAGCATATATGCATTTTTCGGCATATTCGCGCTGTATCTCGGACTCAGCGAAAGAGGCGTCGGAGCAATGATATCGCTTGCCGCCTGCCTTGCGTTCAAGCTGCAGGCCGTGTTCATTATCCCTGCGTTTTTCGTTCTGCTGCTTGCCAAAAAGCTACGCTGGACACAGCTTCTCGTCTTCCCTGCCGCGTATATCGTTTTCATGCTGCCCGCCGTCATTGCCGGAGCGCCGCTGTGGGATACACTGACGCTGTATTTTTCGCAGGCCGGTACTGTAGGCGACGCGATGAATTACAACGCACCGTCGCTCACCAGCATGTTCTCGTGGTCGGGAGACACGACGCAGGGCGCAAGGGCGCTTATCATCGCCGCATTTTTGCTCGTTGCGGCGGTTTACGCCGCGGCGATACTTCTGCGCAAAAAGCTGTCCGACCGCGTTATACTCGGCTTTGCCATTATCCTTGCAATGGGCATACCCTATCTGCTGCCGCATATGCACGACCGGTATTTCTTCATTCCCGGCGTTCTGGCGCTGGTGCTCGCGGCGTCCGACCTGCACTTTGCACCCGTACCGATTTTCGCGGAGCTTGCTTCATTGCATTGCTACTATGCGTATTTCAACCGCTATTACCTTGTTCAGCCGCGCATCGGCGGCGAGCTTATGCTTGCCGCGCTGCTGCTGTGCATAGCCTATACAGTTGTGTATGTCAGAAAGGCAAGAAATTTTGAAATTAGTCCTTGACATTCTCATTTTCTCTGTTATAATAACTCTTGCCTTTGAAAAAAGCAATTCGCGAGAGTGCTGGAACAGGTAGACAGGCACGTTTGAGGGGCGTGTGTCAACCGACGTGGGAGTTCAAGTCTCCTCTCTCGCACCATCGTCGTCGCAAGCTTTGTATCGCTTGCGACGGCTTTTTTATGCTTTGCATCAAAAGCCATCTCGCGCTCACTCCGCTGCCCTAAAGGACTAGCTTTGCGTCGCTCCTCCTCTCCGAATCAAACCCGCCTGCGGCTGGGCTTTGATTCGGTTTTGTTGTGTCCTCAAAATTGGCTGACCATGCCATAAAAGAAACCTCTTTTGTCTACCAAGACAAGAGAGGTTTTTTCTTGCTTTCTGGGCAAAATACAGGGCGAATAATAGAAAACCGGGCTTCGGAGCGGTCGATTGGCTACTCCGAAGCCCAGTTTTTTGCGTTCAGCAGCAAAAGAATACCGAAATCGCTGTTGTACAAATAGAATTTCTTTGCCCTGCAAGCAACTACTAAATGTGTTTAGGGTATGAGACTTGAACCTGATGTTTGCGAAAAATCCAGTTCGGGTAATGATATAATTACGCGGAAGCCTTGAAAAATCGGAAGTTTTGTGTTATACTTAATCAGTATTATTATACCCATTTCAAAGAGGAGGCACAGCATGGCTGCCAATATGCAAAAGATTAAGCTGCTGAAGCTTTATGAGCTGCTGCGTAAAGAGACGGATGAAGCACATCCCATCTCCCGAGTCGAGCTCTGCAGACGGCTGAATGAGATGGGCATTTCCAGTAATGTCAGGACGCTGAGTTTGGATATCGAAGTAATGCAGGAAAATGGCTTCGAGATCATGAGCTACCTGAAGGATAAGGAAAAGTTCTACTATGTTCCGGAGCATGAGCTCACCGTTCCAGAGATAAAAATACTGATTGATGCGGTACAAGCGGCCAGCTTCATCACAGAGAAAAAAACAGCCGAGCTGATAGAAAAGGTTGCCGCTCTCGGTGGATCACATCAAGCTGAACTGCTAAAAGAAAACATGGTATGCTTCAACACCCGGAAGCACACCAACGAGGCCATTCTCTACACGGTGGACGGCATTGAGGATGCCATCATTCGCAGGAAGAAGATCGAATTCAACTACTTCCATTTGAATGAAAAGGCGGAGCGCGTATATGTGACCGCCAGCGATGGCAGCAAGAAACGCTACTACGTGGAGCCGGTCGCTCTTATCTTCAATGAAGACAACTACTATCTGATGGCATACAGCAGCAAGCATCCGGACAGCACCGCCAACTATCGTATTGATCGCATAGATCACCTTACCGTTGTAGAAGAATCGGTAATGTCGGATGAGGCTGTAGCCCGGATCGATGGCGTGGCAGAGTATACGGAGCAGGTTTTCAAAATGTTCAGTGGCGAGCTGGAGGACGTTGTAATACAGTTCAGCAAGCAGCTTATTGGTCCCGTGTTTGATAAATTTGGCGAAGACACACCAATGATGTCTGTGAACGATACCACCTGCGCTGCAACCGTACACGTACAGATAAGCCCTCCTTTTTTCGGATGGCTGGCACAGTTCGGAAACAGAATGCAGGTCATCTCCCCACCCAACGTGATCGATCAGTACAGAGAACACATTAACAATATTGTCGGAGGAAACGTGGAATGATTACAGGAGCAATTAAAAATAAGGTCGATAAGATCTGGACGGACATTTGGGCTGGCGGCATCGCAAACCCGCTGACCGTTATCGAGCAGCTTACATACCTCATGTTCATCCGTTCCCTCGACGAAAAGGAACTGGAGACCGAAGAATTTGAAACGATGACCGGCGAGAAGATGGCAAAGATTTTCCCCCAGTCTCCCGTCGGGCAATCAATGCGTTGGAGCAAATTCAAAAACGACGATCCGCGCCAGATTTTTGATGTGATCTCCCAGCGGGTATTTCCTGCGATTAAAAGCATGAAGTATGGTCGTCTCCCTGATTTTAATGAAAAGGGGGAGCTCGTAGAGATCGAAGACGAACCTGGCAAAGCAGACGAAAGCACGACCGCTTTTGCACGGTATATGAGCAATGCAATGTTCATTATCCCCACCCCGCAGCTGCTTCAGAAAATAATAACAGGGCTGGACGACCTTTACGAGCATGATATTGCAGAGTTGGATATGCAGGGCGACCTATATGAGTACATGCTCGGCAAGCTGGCTACAGCAGGCCAGAACGGACAGTTCCGTACCCCGAAGCATATTCGAGAGATGATGGTCGAGTTGCTGCAGCCGACACCAGATGATACTATTTGCGATCCGGCATGCGGAACAGCAGGTTTCTTGGTTTCTGCGTCGGAGTACATCCGTCGCAACTATGAGGATACCATGACCTCCGAGCAGTGGCAGCATTTTGCAGGCCCCGCATTTACGGGATTTGACACGGACTACACCATGCTCCGTATTTCTGCGATGAACCTCATGCTGCACTCTATCAGCAATCCGGAGATTGATTATAAGGATAGCGTGTCGAAACAAAATCAGATTTCCGATCGCTTTACGATGTGCTTGGCGAATCCCCCATTCAAGGGAACGATCGACGCAGAGAGCATCCACGATAATTTGAAAGCGGTAACGAACACGAAGAAAACGGAGCTGCTGTTCCTTGCCCTGTTCCTGCGTATGCTGAAAAAGGGCGGCCAGTGCGCCTGCATTGTTCCGGATGGTGTATTGTTCGGATCGTCCTCGGCACACAAATCCATTCGCAAAGAGCTCGTCGAGAACCACCAGCTCCGTGCCGTGATCTCAATGCCTTCTGGCGTATTCAAGCCATACGCAGGTGTTTCCACTGCTGTGCTGGTATTCACAAAGACCGGCGCGGGCGGTACCGACAAAGTATGGTTCTATGACATGAAGGCCGATGGCTTCAGCCTCGACGATAAGCGTTCTGAAATTGCAGATAACGATATCCCCGATATCATTCAGAGGTTCCACCATCTGGAGCAGGAAGCAACACGCGAGCGCACCGAGCAGAGCTTCTTTGTACCGAAGCAGGAGATCGTAGACAACGGATACGACCTCTCCATAAACAAATACAAGAAAACAGAGTATGTGGCTATCGAATACCCCTCTACCGCAGAGATCATGGATAAGATTGATGAACTAGAAGAAAGTATCTCCGCCGAACTGAAGGAATTGAGGAAAATGCTATGATGGAGAAAACTTTACCCGAGGTATGCATAATCCAATATGGATTTCCTTTTGACTCGTCTAAGTTCTGCAGTGCAGAAGGCGTTCCGCTTGTTCGTATTCGAGATGTTGTTAGGGGCTATTCGGAAACGTATACCACAGAAATCGCTGGAGAAAACTACATTGTTAACGATGGTGACCTGCTCATTGGCATGGATGGAGAGTTTAATATCGCTTATTGGAAAGGTGGTCGTGCATATTTAAATCAACGAGTATGCAGATTGATCCCACGTGAAGACGTTGACCGCGATTACATATTTTACTATATGCCACAAGCACTAAAAGCAATAGAGGATGCCACGCCGTTTGTGACAGTAAAGCATTTGTCTGCAAAACAGCTGAGCAAAATACTAATACCTCTGCCCGATATGAGCGAGCAGCAGCGAATTTCCGCAGTATTGCGTAGTGTTGACAGGGTAATTGCCATGCGGAAAAAGGAATTGGACGAGCTTAACAATCTCGTGAAATCCCGATTTATCGAACTGTTCGGTGATGCTGATAGATTTGAAGCAGCTCCGCTGGATGATAACGTGGTGGAAATGTTCATCGGGCCCTTTGGCAGTAGTCTAAAAAACGAGTGTTTCGTTGCAGCTGACCAAGGGTACTGCATGGTATATGAGCAAAAGCACGCAATAAAGAAGACTATGGATGTCGACACCCGATATATAAACGAGAAAAAGTATAAGGAATTACATCGGTTTACCGTTCGAGGCGGGGATATCATTGTTAGCTGTCGAGGAACCATAGGAGAAACATTCATCATTCCCGAAGGTGCGCCGTTTGGCATTATGCACCCATCCATAATGAAAATTCGTCTTAAAGCGTCTGCATACAACCGTGTCTTCTTCAATCACTTGCTACAAACCGTTTTAGATCGTCATGCAGCCGAGGCTAATGGGAGTGGTGTAAAGATGGCCATCACGGCAACGGCACTGGGAAAAGAGCACTTCATCCTACCTCCTATGGAACTGCAGGAGCAATTCGCGGCCTTCGTCGAACAGACCGACAAATCAAAACTTTGCGGTAGGATGGAGGTGGCAGCATGATCGTGAGGCCTTTAACGGAGTATTGCACTCTCAATATGGGGCAGTCTCCTGATTCTAAAACGTATAACACACAAGGAAAAGGGCTTCCGTTTTACCAAGGAAATGCCGATTTCGGTGAAACGCACCCCATAACCCACGTGTGGTGCTCAGCACCGGTGAAAGTTGCAGAGGACGGAGATATCCTGATTTCTGTTAGAGCTCCGATCGGAGCTATGAACATGGCAGTAGAGCGCTGCTGCATAGGTCGTGGCCTTGCCGCTCTTACTCCTATTCGCAATAAATGCAGCAAGCAATTCCTGTATTATGCATTGCAGAGTAAGGTCGATTCCCTTATTGCACAGGGAACGGGCTCTACATTCAAAGCAATAAGCAAAAAAGTGTTAGAAGCTACATGCATTCCAGCTTACAGCACTATTGAGCAGGAGCAGATTGCAGAAACAATCGGTCATGTTGACAACACAATTGCTGCAAGGCGCAAACAGCTCGCTTTATTGGATCAGCTCGTCAAGTCCCGATTTATCGAACTGTTCGGTGATCAAACAGCCAACCCCTATGCTTGGCAACAAACATCCATCGGCGCATGTTGCACTCTGAAAAGCGGAACGTCTCTGCCTGCTGATAGAGAAAATGAAGGCGGGGCAATACCGTATGTAAAAGTCGGTGACATGAATTATCCCGGAAACGAGCAGTATATCACAACATCATCAAGATTTGTTTCGGAGCAGACTGCTGGCACAGGTGTATTTCCGGTAGGAACGGTGGTATTCCCCAAAAGAGGTGGGGCGATCGGCACAAACAAGAAGCGCCTAACGAGGATTCCTATTTGTGCGGATCTAAACGTCATGGGCGTAACTGCTGGCAGAAGATTAACGCCGCAGTATCTGATGGCGTATTTTAACACCGTTGATCTTGGCACATTAAACAATGGATCATCTGTCCCGCAGATCAACAATAAGGACATAGCTCCACTATTGATTTGCATCCCCCCAATGGCGCTACAAGAACAGTTCGCGGCCTTCGTCGAACAGACCGACAAATCAAAACTTTGCGGTAAGATGGGGGTGGCGGCGTGATGCGGATCGAAAAATTTACCAATTTATATCGGGATGTTACTAAAGAAGGTACCAAAATCCCGCAAGAGAAGTACTGCCTCACTGGGCAATTCCCGATAGTCGATCAAGGGCAACGTGTTATTGCGGGATGGTGGAACGATGATGCTGGAATTTTCAAAAATGTCCCTGCTATCATTTTCGGTGACCATACCCGCGCAATAAAGTATATGGAGCAGCCCTTCTTTATTGGCGCAGATGGAGTAAAGATCCTCCGCCCAACAAATATAAAGGACAACCCCAAATACTTATATTACGCCCTGCAGGCAGCAAAAATTCCGAATCTAGGGTATAGTAGACATTTCAAGGTCGTGAAAGAGCTTCAAATCTGCATATATTCAAGAGATGAACAGAATGAGATAGTTCGCGTGCTTGAAAAAATCGACTACCTCATTGAACAACGTCATGCTGAAACCACTTATTTGGATCAGCTCGTCAAGTCCCGATTTATCGAACTGTTCGGTGAGCCATTATCCAACCAAAAGGGATGGCAGACCATGTCCATTGTGGAAGCTGCACCGATCAAATCGCAGCGCGGCGATTTGGCAGATGAAGTATGGTTGCTGAACTTGGATGCAGTCGAAGCGCAAACTGGCACCGTATTATTTAAGCACAGAGTGCAGAGCGGAGAGATTAATGCCTCCACAGTGTATTTTACAGCAGAGAGTGTTTTGTACTCCAAGCTTCGCCCGTACTTAAACAAGGTAGTCATGCCCGACGAAGATGGTGTTGCGACCTCAGAGATGATACCGATGTGTCCACTGGCAGACAGATTGAACCGGGCGTATTTGTGTTATTGGCTACGCAGCGACGCATTCGTAAGGCACATATCCGAAAAGGTAGCGGGCGCAAAAATGCCGCGTGTTTCGATGGATTACTTCCGCTCGCTGGCAATTGAGATGCCTCCGTTGGAGCTGCAGGAGCAATTCGCGGCCTTCGTCGAACAGACCGACAAATCAAAATATTACAGCTCTTTGAGCTTTAGATACTGCCAAGCGGCAGCGAATACATACAGACAGGAGTGGATGACATGTCGAACTTCGGATTTCTAAAAGATAAAAAGGAGTACGCACTGTTTGCCTCGGCTGCGATCGAGGCGGAAAAGGTGTATGTTTCCGCGCCTGCTATGTGCGCCGTCGGCAGCAGAAAAGCTCTGGAACTAGCCGTCAAATGGGTGTATTCGGCTGATAAGACGATGCAGATGCCTTACAAAGATAATCTGCAGGCACTCATTCATGAGCCAACCTTCCGTTTTGCGGTAGACTACAACACATGGGGCAAATTGCCGTTTATCATTAAGTTGGGCAATCTGGCCGTTCACACGGAGCGAAGTGTACAGGCCAGTGACGCTCTCGCTTCTCTACAGGGACTCTTTGAGTTTATTCAATGGGTGGACTATTGCTATGGCGCTGATTACGAAGAGCGACAGTTCGATGAGGCACTGATTCCGACCGAAAAGGTCGTCGTTGACACCAAGAAAATAAAAGAGCAAGAGAGTCTGCTCGGTGAGAAGGACGCAGAGATTGAGGCTTTGCGTAAAAAGATCGAGCAGATGTCCGAGCAGATCACCGCAACAAAGGAGCAGCACCAGCAGGAGCGCACCTTTGTCGCAGCAGACCTTTCCGAGTTTAAGACCCGCAAAATTTATATCGATGTAGACATGAAGCAGATGGGCTGGAAATTCTCCGGAGCAGATGCTGACGTTCAGGAAGAGTACCCTGTCGAAGGTATGGCAGGTGTGCTGGGGCAGATGGGGTATGTGGATTATGTGTTGTTCGGGAAAGACGGTCTACCACTCGCAGTGGTGGAGGCCAAGAGATCCAGCAAAGACCCGAACATAGGCCGCAAACAAGCCGTGCTGTACGCTGACTGTCTGGAGAGAAAATTCGGACGTCGCCCCATGATGTTCACGACCAATGGTTTCGAAACCTACTTCTGGGACGATCAGAGCAGCCCGCAGCGTAAAGTTAGCGGCATATTCAGCAAAGACGATCTGCAGAAGCTGATGAACCGTCGTACCGAACGGAAAGATCTGATGACCATTCCGATCGATGACAGAATCACAGACCGCTACTACCAAAAGGAAGCCATCCGTGCTGTATGCGAGCAGATCGGACAAGGGTTTAGAAAGCACCTGCTGGTCATGGCAACAGGAACGGGTAAAACTAGAACCGCGTCAAGCCTTACCGATGTGCTCAGTCGCGGCAAATACGTCACCAACATTCTGTTCTTGGCTGATCGCACGGCGCTGGTGAAACAGGCAAAGGACGATTTCAAGAACTATCTGCCGGATATGTCTCTTTGCAATCTGTGCTCTAATAAGGACGACCGGAGCGCACGGATCGTATTCTCGACGTACCCGACAATGCTGAACGCCATAGATGATATGAAGGCGAAAGATGGGCAGCGTATGTTTACGCCCGCCCACTTTGACCTCATCATCATCGACGAGAGCCACCGCAGCATATTCAAAAAATACCGTGCGATTTTCGAATACTTCGATGCGATCATGGTCGGCCTGACCGCAACTCCCAAAACAGACGTTGATCGCAATACCTACGATTTCTTCGAAATGGAGCACGGCGTACCGACGTATGCATACGACTACGAGACGGCAGTATATCAGGATCATGTGCTCGTGCCCTACTATAACTATGAGGTAAAAACAAAGTTCTTAGAGGAAGGTATCACATACGACGACCTTTCCGATGAGGACAAGGAACGGTATGAAGAGGACTTTATTGAAGACGGTCTGATGCCCGACTTCATTCCGTCGGCACAGCTGAACAAATTCGTTTTCAACGAGACAACCGTTGACACGGTGCTTCAGGATTTGATGGAGCGCGGCATCCGTGTTGCTGGCGGTGACAGACTGGGTAAAACCATCATTTTCGCCCAGAACAAGCGCCACGCGGAGTTCATTCTGGAGCGGTTTAATAAGCTGTACCCCAAATACCGTGGCACATTTGCACAGCGTGTTATATGCGACGATACATACGCGCAGACGATCATTGACGATTTCAAAATCCCAGAGAAAGACCCGATCATAGCAGTTTCCGTGGATATGATGGATACCGGCATCGATGTGCCGGAGTGCGTCAACCTCGTATTCTTTAAAAAGGTACGGTCAAAGACGAAATTCTGGCAGATGATCGGGCGTGGTACTCGTCTCAGCAAGGAGCTCACCTGCATCGATCAGATCGACGGCGAATACACGGCAAAGAGACGGTTCCTCATCTTTGACTATTGCGGAAACTTTGAATACTTCCGTGCTCACAAAGAAGGATTTGAGTCCCGCGAGACGAAGACGCTGTCGGAGAACATATTCGGGAAGCAGATCCGCATTGCGGTGGCGCTACAGGAAAGTGCATTTGCCGGAGACGACTATCAGAGCTGGAGATCCGAGCTTGTAGAGACATGCTACTCTCAGGTATTGGCGCTGAACACCGATCTCATCGCCGTGCGGCTGCACATACAAAGCGTTGAAAAGTTTAAGAAGCCCGGAGCTTTCAACTACATTAGTGAAGGCGACAAGGGCGAACTGATGCAGCAGATTGCGCCAATCGTTCACTTGGATGACAACGACGAATTTGCAAAGCGCTTTGATAACTTTATGTACGGTCTAATGATTGCCCAGATAGAGCAGATGCCCTCGCTTAAGAATGCACAGAAACAGCTCCGTGATATTGGAACGCTGCTGGAGCGCAAGGTCAGCATCCCGCAGGTAAAAGCGAAACTGCCGATCATCAAGGAGGTCAACACAGACGCTTTCTGGAATGCGAACGATGTTCTGCTGTATGAGCGGGTGCGGAAGGAGCTCCGTGATCTGATAAAGTTCCTGAATGACGTTGACCCTCGAAAGCCGATTATTACTCGGCTATCTGACCCGATTATAGATCAGAAAGAGGGCGACCCGATGGAGCCAGGGTATGATTTCGAAGACTATCGTGCCAAGGTCAACCGCTACGTCAACGAAAACGGAAATGCGCTCGCCATCTATAAGCTGACACACAACATCCCCCTCTCTGCTGCGGATTACAGCGAGCTGGAGCACGTGCTGACGAGCGAATTGGGCAGCAAGGAAGACTACGAAAGAGAATATGGTGATACGCCGTTTGGTTTGCTGATTCGTAAAATCGCCAAGCTGGATCACGAAGCAGCAATGCAGGCTTTTTCGCAGTTCATAAACGACCAGTCGCTGAACCAGAAGCAGATCGCTTTTGTGCATAAGATCATTAACCACATCGAGCAGAATGGGTATATGGAGAATGTTACTGAGCTGCAGAATCCGCCCTTTGACAAGCCAATCAGCTTTGTAAAGCTCTTTGATGCCCGCACACGTGCGGCGTTGTTAGCTGCGATCAACAAAGTGAAAGAAAACGCGGTTGTCATTGCTGCGTAATGGCAGCACAAAATAATTTAGTGTAGGAGGCACTGAATGGAAGAACAATACTCCATTTTAGAAGACGCTGCTCGCGACATGTTTGCTCGTGCTGTATGGTCGCATAAGATTCAAGAGAAACAAGCAGATATTTATCAGAAGCAGTTTAAACAGATGGAAACTGTGAACATCGCCTGTACATCTCTGACATCAGTCGGCATTCTATCCACCATTTTTGCCGATCAGCTTTGGATAAAAATCGCATCAGCCGTTTTATCCTTTGTCACAGTATTCATTGCGGCATATTTCAAGTCGTTTGATTTGAATACACTGGCTAAGGCGCACAAGGAAGCAGCAAACAAGCTACTGATTGTGCGTAATGAAATTACATGCCTGCTAACATCTATTAAGCTGAAGGAAAAATCAGTTTCTGAGCTGGAAGAAGGATACCGTAAATTGATGGATAAAGCAAATGAGATATACATGGCTGTGCCCACGACGACTGATCAAGCTGTAAAAATGGCGAAAGATGCCCTGCAGGTCACTGAAGATAACACCTTTTCGGAGGAAGAAATTGATTCATACCTTCCCCCAGCATTGCAAAAAGGAGGGAAAAAATGAGTTATCATGTATTAAAGCGTGGTGAAATAATTCCGATGGATACAAGGGCGATTATTTCCACCAGATATAAAACAATTACAAAGGCAGTTAATAAAGAGTTCTGGAACTTAACTAGCGAGACATCCCACAGCTTATACGTGGGATCTTATGGCCGTGGAACAGCAATTGATACCAGTGATATTGACATGCTGTTAGAGCTTCCGAAATCAGAATATGACCGATTTGATATTTACAAAGGAAACGGACAATCGCGTCTTCTGCAAGTGGTAAAAAGCGCCATCCAAAATTCATATCCCCGCACGGATGTACGCGCTGACGGGCAGGTCGTTAAGCTCGCATTTACGGACGGAATGCAAATTGAGGTGTTACCTGCCTTCGCAAGCACGGATTGGTATGGAAAGACCACTTATCAATACCCTGACACAAATATGGGCGGCAACTGGCGTTCCACGAACCCGAAGGCGGAGCAAAGTGCCATGAGGGATAAAAACACTTCGAGCAGAGGGCTCCTTTTTGACACCTGTAAGCACATGCGGTTTATTCGAGATAATTTCTTCAGTAGCTATCACCTATCCGGAATCGTTATCGATAGTTTCGTATATGCTGCGATTGGCGGATGGTCTTGGTCGCAGCCGTCTAGCACATCATCGGCACCAGCCGGAGATTATGAAAAGCATCTATACAACACCTACATTAACACATACAGGTACGCGTCTACGATAACAGCTCCCGGCAGCAATCAGACTGTAGACTTGAGGAATAGTAGAGACTGCCTTGAAAAGGTACTTTACAAGATGACGCAATAATAGAACAGGGATAATAACACCTCGCAGTCACAACGGCTGCGAGGTGTTTCTGTAAGTGCGGATTTTACGGAATATAGATTACGGGGACATTCTGCCGTTCGGCATAATCAATCGTATTTTTCGTCCCGCCCTTCTCACCGTTGAAGACGGCGATCACACGGCCAGCGTGGTCGACCATCCATTCATTGCGGCGTTGGAAGCAGCCACGATCATACTGCGGAGAAATGAAACGGACGATATCGGCACCGGCCAGAGCCGAAGCATAGCGACTTTGCCACGCTGGCGACCATGCACGTTCAAAGCCCTGATAGGGGCTTGCAGCAATCAAATGAATTGGAGCGCCATTGTCCCGTAGACGAAGGACGACTTCCGCAGCCCAAATGTCAACACCTCTGGCCATACCGGAGATGAATGTCTGGAAACCGTCTGTGATAGCAGCGCGGATTTCCCGCTCAAGCGAGGCTACGATTTCTGCCTCGCTTTTATTCAGTTTTTCAGGGCGGTGGCCGGTAAAGCATACCCGGCGCATTCTGAGCTCAGGCTCGTTTGACATAAGGATCACCACATTTCCCAAATATAGTTTACCGCCTGAACGCGCAAGTTTCAAGTATAAATATCACCATAACTTGCGATACTACTTCCACCCATTTGCTCTAACGGCATCACCAAGCGTGGTGATAGAATATATACTGGAAGTGAGGTGGTTTTGTGGACATCCGTCAAAGGCTGATCGAATTGCAGGAGCAACACGGTTGGTCAGATTACAAAATCGCCAAAGAGGCAGGCTTATCGCCGAACACAGTATCCAACATCTACCGCCGTGGCAACACTCCGAGCATGGTCACATTGGAAGCATTGTGCAAGGCGTTCGGCATTACCATGGCACAGTTTTTTGCAGAGGGCGAAATGATTGAGATTACGCCGGAGCTGCGGGAACTCTTTGACAAATGGACAGTACTGACACCGGAACAGAAAACCGCACTTTGGCAAATAATCAAAACATACGAGAAATAAAGGTAGGGCGAGCGATCGCCCTTCTTTTTTTGCCCTTGTAGCGCAAGATATGGTGGTAAAAGCACACCACTTGTTGATATGCAGCGCTATAATAAAGTAGCGCCGCCTCCGCATGCGTCAGGATCGATGTCGGCAATCGATCAAATTTGTGGTGCAGAAGGAGGTGATGCATTCTTGAAGAAGATTAAAATCGACAGAGCTATACAAGAGCGCCCTGCTACACGAAAGCAGACGCGAAACGAGAAAATTCGGCAGTCACTGACAGAGCATGTTGATGTGCAGGTAATCCCCGCTATCACAGATCGAGAGGGCTATGAAAAGCCGAAGCTCCGCGTGTGCGCCTATTGCCGCGTTAGCACAGACATGGACACGCAGGCACTCTCTTATGAGCTGCAGGTACAGAATTACACAGATTACATCCGAGGAAACGATGAATGGCAGTTTGCAGGTATATATGCAGATCGCGGAATTTCCGGCACATCCCTAAAACACAGGGATGAATTCAATCGAATGATCGAGGATTGCAAAGCGGGTAAGATCGACCTGATCATCACGAAGGCGGTCACCCGCTTTGCGCGTAATGTTCTGGACTGCATTTCGACGATCCGCATGCTGAAACAGCTGGAGCATCCGGTTGCCGTATACTTTGAAACCGAGAGGATCAACACGCTGGACACTACGTCCGAGACATATCTGGGATTGATCAGCCTGTTCGCACAGGGTGAATCGGAGTCCAAATCTGAAAGTCTTAAATGGTCGTACATCCGACGCTGGAAACGTGGCACGGGTATTTATCCGGCGTGGTCACTTCTCGGCTATGAGATGGGCGAAGACGGAAAGTGGCAGATCGTCGAAGCGGAGGCCGAACTGGTACGCATCATTTATGATATGTACCTCAACGGCTACTCGTCCCCTCAAATCGCCGAGATCTTAACCCGGAGTGGTGTTCCGACTGCTACTAACCAGACGGTATGGAGCAGTGGCGGCGTGCTCGGAATACTTCGGAATGAAAAATACTGCGGCAATGTCCTGTGCCAGAAGACAATGACCGTGGATGTGTTCAGCCATAAAGCCATCAAGAACACGGGACAGAAGACGCAGTACTTCATTGAAGGGCACCATGAACCCATTATTCTGAAATCAGATTGGGATCGGGTGCAGCAGATGATCGACGAGAAATACTATCGCAAAAGACGCGGCCGCAGGACGAAGCCGAGAATCGTCCTGAAAGGTTGTCTTACCGGTTTCACTCAGATTGACCTCGATTGGGATGAAGACGACATCGCGCGTATTTTTTACTCGACCACACCTGCGGCAGAAGCCGCAACGCCAGCTATGGCAGATCACATCGAAATTATTAAAGTCAAAGGAGAAAACTAATATGTCCGTACTCGAAAAATTCAAGCTCGTAGAGCTCATCACCTCTCGCACCGACTCCGTTGCCACCTTTATGAACGGCAACCAGATCAAGTTCAATGCAGCCACCTTTGTGGATCTGGGATACCCGGAGTACATCCAGCTCTTCGTCGAAGAGAAAGGTAAGCAGTTCGCCATCAAGGCCTGCAAGGCAGATGCGCCGCAGGCGATCAAGTTCTCCAAGCCCGCTGGTGAGCAGCGATACCCCATCAAGATCAGCTGCGCCCCGGCAGCCAATGCGGTGCGGAGGATCATGCAGTGGGCACCCGAAGAAAGTTGGAATGTTCCCGGCGCTATCTTCGGTGAAGAAAAAGTTATTATCTACTCGTTGGAGCAGGCGTATGCCCCAGTGCCCAAGGGTGGATGGACGGCCAAAAAGCAGGCTGCAGCTGCAGCAGAGGCCGCTTCTAAGGTCAACGCCAAATAATCCTTAGAGCTCCAATTCCATAAGGCAACGCCATGTGGTTTGTACTGCATGGCGTTTGCTTATCATTGCCAGTAGCGTAATGAAATCATTACTTCAAAGCTGCAAACCGGGATTTTTGTCTCAAACCCCTTGACGAGGTCTACCGTCGTGAGTATAATTTAGTTGTAAATGAGACACAAGTTTCATTTAGGAGGAATTTCGCATGAGAAGCAAAGATAAGACCCTGATGGCGGCTATCGAGAAGTTCGTGAGTGACTACACGGACAGCAACGGTATCTCGCCCACTATGCAGGAAGTCGCAGACGGGGTCGGATCGTCAAAGGCCACGGTGCAGCGCTACATCGCCCAGCTGTGTGATGATGGCATTCTTGACTACTCCGGTTACCGCACGATGACCTCTACGAAAACGAAGGCAGCAGCAATCCGAGTCCCCGTTCTCGGCACCATTGCCTGCGGCATTCCGAAATTTGCAGAGGAAAACATCGAGGAATACGTCCGCCTTCCTGTCGCACTATTTGGCAAAGGCAATTTCTTCATTCTCCGCGCCTACGGCGATTCGATGATCGAAGCAGGTATTGATAACGGCGATCTCGTTCTGATTCGGCAGCAAAACTACGCAGACGAAGGTCAGATTGTCGTTGCCCTTATGGAGGATGAAGCGACACTCAAAAGATTTTATCCAGAACCCAAAAAGCATCGCATCCGTCTGCACCCGGAGAATTCTCGTATGGACGACATCTACGTTGATAACTGTGAGATTCAAGGCGTTGCGGTTAAAGTGCTCAAGGATCTGGAGTGAACGGAGGGATGGCAGATGGAACATGTATTAGGGCACGTTGATGTAGAAGAAATGTATCTGGACGTTGATCCGGAAAACCTGCCTGACAAGGGAGAAATCGTAGAAACAGCGCACTTCTTTGTCGGGCAGGCATACAACGCACACATCCATGTCGTCGAAAAAGAATCCGGCGACATGGTGATGCACATCAACTGCACGATCATGTATTCGAAAGAGCGGCTGCAGGCATTTGCTGACCTTAATTGCTTTCATTCGGGCGGTCTGTTCGTCCAGCGTTTTCTTCAAGCTCTCT
>ERZ824978.1933-NODE-1933-length-19777-cov-7.902444_pt1 | contig 19777 bp, 23 predicted proteins | sample MGYA00519860_ERZ824978 | MGnify/ENA primary metagenome ERZ824978 (study PRJEB31778, sample SAMEA3449184) | human gut metagenome | biome: human gut; feature: human-associated habitat; material: faeces | place: United Kingdom | collected 2010/2012 ... | reverse complement strand
TGGAGCAGCTGGCGGAGATGTGCCGGATATGGCGGGTGCCCTTCATCATCGACGCCGCCCAGTCCGCCGGGGCGCTGCCCGTGGATCTTCAGGCGCTGGGGGCGGATTTTATCGCCATGCCGGGGCATAAGGGGCTGCTGGGGCCTCAGGGGACGGGGCTGCTGCTCTGCGGCGGCGACGGAAAGCCCCTGCTGTTCGGGGGGACGGGCAGCGACTCCGTCAATCAGGCCATGCCGGATTATCTGCCTGACCGTCTGGAAGCGGGAACTCTGAACGTACCCGGCTACGCGGGACTGACGGAGGGACTGCGGTTTGTCCGCCGTACAGGTGCGGAGAACATTTTCCGCCGGGAGCACCGGCAGCTGGAGCGGTGCGTCGAGGGTTTACAGAAATTGGGGATGGAGGTATTCGCCGGGGCGCATCAGGCATCGACGGTGTCCTTCCGGCCGGGGATGGACTGCGAGGAAGCGGCGGCGTTTCTGGCGAAGCAGGGCATTGCGGTCCGTGCGGGTCTGCACTGCGCCCCCTTTGCCCACGAAAGCGCGGGGACGCTGGAATCGGGGACGGTGCGGGTCAGCTTTGGCCACGACGCATCCGACGCCCAAACCGACGCGTTTCTCCGAACGGTATCCAAACTTCCCAGAGTTTAGCCGCAATTTTTTTACAGATTGGCTATTGCCATCAGCGCCGGTATTCGCTATAATAGACAAGATAATAGTAAATTTACGATAGCGGAGTATGCGCTATACAAAAGTTGACATAAAAGGGGTAAGAACGTTTATGGAGAGCATTCAGAATTTGCTGCATCAGATACAGCGGATGCAGTGGTCAGACTATCTGGATATCGCCGTAGTCGCGTTTCTGATATATAAAATTCTTCCGCTGATCAAGACACCCAGCACCACCCGGATCGCCAAGGCCGTGGTCGCGGTGCTGATCATCGCGTGGCTGACGGATTTCCTGCATCTGTACACGGTGGGCTTCATCATGAACCAGTTCCTGGCCATCGGACTGCTGGCGCTGGTGATCCTGTTCCAGCCGGAGCTGCGGCGAATGCTGGATCATTTGGGCAGCGTGAAGCTGACGAGTATCTTCGGCGTCAACAAGCCCGTACAGCAGGAGATGGACGCGGTCATCACCCAGACCGTGCGTGCCTGCGAGGCCATGGGGCGGGAAAAGGTGGGCGCGCTGATCGTCTTCGCCCGGGAGCAGCGGCTGGAGGAATACTTCAAAACCGGCACCCAGATCGACGGTCAGGTTTCCGAGCAGCTGATCCGGAACATTTTCTTTAAGAATTCCCCCCTCCACGACGGCGCAATGATCATCCGGGACGGCCGGGTCGCCGCAGCGGGGTGTGTGCTGCCCCTGTCCGACAGCAACCGTCTCAGCTCGGACTTGGGCACCCGGCATCGCGCCGGCGTGGGCATGAGCGAGGCTTCCGACGCGGTGGTGGTGATCGTCTCCGAGGAGACCGGCACCATTTCCGTGGCGGTGGGCGGAATGCTCAAGCGGCACCTTGCGCCCCAGACGCTGGACAAGCTGCTGCACAATGAACTGTGTCCTGCCAACGACGAGGACGGGAAGCAGGACTTGAGTCTGCGGCTGAAGCAGAAGCTGCAGCCCCGCAGAAAGGAGACGGACGACAATGAAAAATAGACTTGGCTCCATTCTGCTGTCCATCGTCATCGCCTTTGGCCTCTGGCTGTACGTCATCACTTACGTCAGCCCCAATTCCGAGGAGACTTACTACAACATCCCGGTGGTGCTGGAGGGCGAGAGCGTCCTGAACGAGCGGGGGCTGATGTGTACTTCCACGTCCTCCTCCACGGTGTCGCTGCAGCTGGCAGGCGCCAGAAGCGATCTGATCAAGGTCAACCAGAACAATATTACGGTCAAGGCCAACCTGTCCGCGATCACCGAGCCGGGGCAGAAGATCAATCTGCGCTACACCATTTCCTACCCCGGAAACGTGGCGCAGAATGCCTTCGAGACGCTGTCCCAGAGCGACTTTTATGTAGATGTGGAATACCGCCGGGTGAAGGATGTGCCGGTGGTGGTGCAATATGACGGCACCCGGTCGGAGGATTATCTGTACGACACGGAAAACGTCCAGCTGGACTATTCCACAGTGAATGTTATCGGCCCCGCCTCCGTCGCCGACAAAATCCGGCAGGCGGTGATCGAGGTGGACTTGACGGATCAGTCGGAGTCCATCAGCGAGAGCTACCGCTATACCCTCTGCGACGCGGAGGGCAACCCCGTGGATGCGGCGGAGATCACCACGGATGTGGAAGAAATCCATCTGGACATGAAGATCCAGAGAATCAAGGAGCTGCAGCTGGTGGCGCAGGTCACCTACGGCGGGGGCGCCACGGAAGAAAATACCACCATAACGGTCAACCCCGCTTCCATCCGGGTCACGGGCAGCGATGCCGCACTGGCAGAGCTGGGCGACAGCTACACCCTTGCCGAGATCGATCTGCGGGCGGTGGAAAAGTCCCAGAATATGCTTTACACCATCAACCTGCCCGACGGCATTACCAACCAGACCGGCGTGAACGAGGCCACGGTGAGCATTCAGTTCTCCGGCCTGAGTACCAGAGAATATACCGTAGACAATTTTGAGGCCATCAACGTGCCGGAGGGCATGGAGGTGGAGATCATCAACGCCAGCTTGACGGTGCGGGTGCGGGGCGCGGCCGGACAGATCAGCCAGCTGACGGGAGACGATATCAAGGTCGTGGTGGACTTCTCCAACGCCGTGGCGGGAACGGCCACCTACAAGGCGTCCATCACCTTCGGCGAGGAATTCACGGCAGTGGGCGCGGTAATGGGGCCGTATTCCGTATCGGCAACGGTAAAGGGGTGACGGCATGGAACAGCTCGTCCGGGTAAAGGAAACCTATGACGACGGCACGGCGCTGGTGTTCCGTATCCGGGAAAGCGCCTGTTCCGGCGACTGCCACAAATGTTCCGGCTGCGGCGCGGCGAAGGAAACGGTGACGTTTACGGCAAAGAACCCCATCGGCGCGCGCCGGGGGGAGCTGGTAAAGGTGGAATCCGAGACTGCCCCGGTGCTGAAAGCGGCGGCGGTACTGTATGTTGTGCCGCTGGTGCTGTTCTTCTCAGGGTACTATCTGGGCTTCCGGCTGGGCGGCTTCGGCGCGCTGGTCGGGGGGCTTGGGTTTGTGCTTGGCATCGCATTGGTGCTGGTGTACGACCGCAAAGTGGTGAGAAAGGCTAATATTGACTATACGATCACAGCTTTCGCAAGGAAAATATGAGAAAAGCCATGAAAAAAGGGGATAATGAGTTTGGTTAAAAGTATGACCGGCTACGGCCGCGCCGTGGAGACCGTGAACGGAAGAGAATTTACGGTGGAGCTGCGCTCCGTCAACAACCGCTATCTGGACTGCACCGTGAAGCTGCCCCGCAGCCTGTCCTTTGGAGAGGACGCGGTGAAGCAGGCTGTGAAGAACACCATCTCCCGGGGCAAGGTGGACGTGTTCCTGTCCGTCCGCTCCGAGGGTGCCGCCGACGTAAAGGTCACCCTGAATGAATCCATGGTGGCGGGGTATCTGGCCGCTATGAAGCAGATGGCGGAAAATTTCGATGTGAAAGAGGACATCAGCGTGTCGCTTCTGTCCCGGATGCCGGATGTGTTTACCGTGGAGAAGCCGGAGGTGGACGAGCAGCAGCTGCTGGACGATATGCTGTCCGTTGTGAATAAGGCGCTGGCAGGCTTCGACGCCATGCGTACCACGGAGGGCAAGGCGCTGGAAAACGATCTGCGCAGCCGGGGACAGACGATCCTGTCGCTGGTCAGTCAGGTGGAAGCGGGCGGCGCCCAGACTGTGCTGGACTACCGCACCCGTCTGGAAAATAAGATCAAAGAGGTTCTGGCGAGCACCGCCATTGACGAAAGCCGCATCCTGACGGAAGCCGCTATTTTCGCCGACAAGGTGGCGGTGGACGAGGAGACCGTCCGCTTAAGAAGCCACTTGGAGCAGATGAACAACATGCTCACCACCGGCGGCGCCGTCGGACGGAAGCTGGATTTTCTGCTGCAGGAAATGAACCGGGAGGCCAACACCATCGGCTCCAAGTGCACCGATGTGCGTCTGGCACGGGTCGTGGTGGAGATCAAGGCCGAGCTGGAAAAGATCCGGGAGCAGACCCAGAACATCGAATAAGGAGTAGCTATGAAGCTTGTGAACATCGGTTTCGGCAGCATGGTCGCCGCGGGGCGGGTGCTTGCCATTGTAGCGCCGGACTCCGCACCCATCAAGCGGGTGATTCAGGAGGCGAGAGACCGGGGAATGCTCATTGACGCATCCTACGGGCGCAAGACAAAGGCCGTGCTTCTCATGGATACCGACCACGTGATTCTCTCCGGCATCCCCACCGAGACGCTGTATGCCCGGTGGATGGACAGACCGGAAGAAGAAATAAAGGAGGATTGAGCCGTGAGCAAGGGAAAAATGTTTGTGATCTCCGGCGCTTCCGGCGTGGGGAAAAGCACCGTCCTGAAGCAGGTGATGGACGGCCGGGACGACCTGAAATTTTCCGTCTCCGCCACCACCCGCGCACCCAGACCCGGTGAAGTGGATGGGGTACACTACTACTTCGTGACCAGAGAACGCTTCGAGGAAATGATCCGGGAAAATGCGTTTCTGGAATACGACGCCCACGCGGGCAACTACTACGGCACCCCCCGCGCTCAGGCGGAGGAAAAAATGGAGCAGGGACTGCTGCTTCTGGACATCGAGCCGATGGGCGCGAAGCAGGTGAAGCAGTCCGCCCCTGACGCGGTGCTGATCTTCATCATGCCGCCGTCCCGGGAGGAGCTGGAGCGCCGTCTGCGCAGCCGGGGCGATACCTCGGAGGAACAGATCAAAATGCGTCTGGAACGGGCGTCATGGGAAATGGAGCAGCGAAGCTGGTACGATTACACCGTTGTTAACGACGACGCGAAGCGCTGCGCCGAAGAAATCCTGACAATCATTGCCAATCTGGCTGACTGAATATATTGCTACTTTATTGGAGGAACGAAATTATGCTATACCCCCCTGTTGCTGATTTGCTGAAGAAAGTGGACAGCCGTTATCTGCTGGTGAATCTGGTGGCGCATCGCGCCCGTCAGATCGCCGCTGAGGCCGAGGCGTTTCAGGAAGATCTGCCGGAAAAGCCCGTGACCATGGCCATTGAGGAAGTGGCGGACGGCGAGCTTTCCGCCACCGTGAAGGAAGAGTATATGAAATGATGCTTTTCCGGGGGACGCGAACGTCCTTCGGAAAAGCAGCCGGAAAGGATGGGGTGAGGGATGATTGCGAAAATCGCGGTTTCCGCCGCGACCTATGCCATTGACAAGCCCTATTCCTACAAAATCCCCGAGGGGATGACCCTGCAGCCCGGCCAGCGGGTGCAGCTGCCCTTCGGCCGCGCCAACAAGCGCACCGAGGGCGTCGTCCTCACCGTGGAGACGGGCAGCGAGGAAAAGCTGAAAGCCGTGGAGCGGTGCCTGGACGAAGCGCCGATTCTGTCGGAGCATCAGCTGCGGCTGGCGGCATTTTTGCGGGAGCGGTATTTCTGCACCTTTTATGAGTGCCTCCGGGTCATGCTCCCGGCGGGACTGTGGTTTCAGGCGCGGGAACGGATATCTCTCACCGGCGACCGCTCATGGAAGGAAAAGACCATCCGTAAGGACGGCGCGGCGGAGGTGCTGGCGCTGCTGGAAAATCTGGGCGGTCAGGCGGAGGAATCTGCTTTGCGCGCTCTGATTCCCGACGAGGAAACCCTTTCCGACGTGATCGCGTATCTTGCGCGGAAAAAGTGGATATCCGCCGAAACGGAATATCTGCGCCGCGCCAATGACAAGACGGAGAAAATCGCCGCTCTGGCGGTTTCCGCCGAGGAAGCCATGGAGTACGCCTCCCACCGCCCCAAATCCGCCGCCATGCAGAAAAATGTGCTGGAGCTGATGTGCGGCGTGGGCAGCGTGTCCGTGAAGGAGCTGTGCTATTTTACCGGCGCTTCTACCGCGACGGTGAACCGGCTGGAAAAGCTGGGGTATCTGACGCTGACCGAGCAGCCGGTCCTTCGATGCCGGGAAATCCGTCCGGCAAAGCTGGACGGGCCACTGGTGCTCAGCCCCGACCAGCAGCGCTGCTATGACGGACTCGCGAAGCAAATGTCGCAGGAAAATCCGGGCGTCGCGCTCCTTCGGGGTGTGACCGGCTCGGGAAAGACTTCCGTCTATATCAAACTCATCCAAACCTGTCTGGAAACGGGCAGAAGCACCCTGCTTCTGGTGCCGGAAATCGCCCTGACGCCCCAGCTGCTGGGGCTGATGACGGCCTATTTCGGCGCTCAGGTGGCGGTGCTGCACAGCAGCCTTGGGGCGGGGGAACGGTACGACCAGTGGAAGCGCGCCCGAAGCGGCGATGCGAAAGTGGTCGTAGGGACCCGCTCGGCGGTGTTTGCCCCCTGTACCCCCGGCCTGATCATTCTGGACGAGGAACAGGAGCATTCCTATAAATCCGAAAATTCCCCCCGCTACAGCGCCAAAGAGGTCGCCATCTGGCGGGGCGCGAAGGAAGGCGCACTGGTGCTGCTCGGCTCCGCGACGCCCTCCGTGGAAAGTATGTACCGGGCGAAGACCGGCGCTTACAGCTTGTACACTATGGCGGAACGCTATGGCGGACGGAAGCTGCCCGCCGTGGACATCGTGGACATGCGGGAGGAGCTGAAGCTGGGAAACGATCTTTCCCTGAGCATCCCTCTGCGGGAAGCGCTGTCCGACAACCGGGACGCGGGAAAGCAGACGATTCTGCTGCTCAACCGCCGGGGAAACAGCCGGGCGCTGGTGTGTGTGGACTGCCGGAAAGCGCCGGAATGTCCCCGGTGCAGCGTCCGCCTGACCTATCACAGCGCCAACAACCGGCTGATGTGCCACTACTGCGGCTTTTCCCAGCCGGTGCCGGAGCGCTGCCCGGAGTGCGGCGGCCCGCTGAAAACCATCGGCACCGGCACCCAGAAGGTGCAGGAGGAGCTGGAGTTCCTCTTCCCCGACATGGAGACCGACCGGATGGACGCTGACACGGTAAGCGCCGTGAATACACACGAAAAAATTCTGGAACACTTCCAAAAGGAGAACGTTCCCGTGCTTCTTGGCACCCAGATGGTGGCCAAGGGGTTGAACCTCCCCAACGTCACGCTGGTGGGCGTGCTGGACGCCGATCTGAGCCTGTACACCGGCGGGTATCTGGCGGGGGAGACCACCTTCAATATGCTCACCCAGGTGGTGGGCAGAGCCGGCCGGGGGGACAGCCCCGGAAAGGCTATCATTCAGACGATGGTGCCCGACCATCAGGTCATCCGGTACGCGGCGGAGCAGGATTACGACGGATTTTACGATCTGGAAATTCAGCTGCGCCGGGTACAGAATGCGCCGCCCTTCGGCGATCTCGCCGCCGTGGTGGTGACGGGACGGGAGGAAACGGCGGTGCTTCGGGGCGCGGCAAAATTCCGGGACAGCCTGATCGCGTGTCTGCGTCAGGAAGCCTACCGGGAGGAACGCTGCGCGGTGCTGGGGCCTGCGCCCTGCGCCGTGCCGAAGGTCAACTACCATTTCCGCTACCAGCTGACCCTGCGCTGCCGCCTGACCCGGACGATGCGCCAGCTGCTTTCCTATCTCCTCCGGGAGTTCGGAAAGGACAAGGCAAACCGGGGTGTCAGCGCCTACATTGATGTGAACGGATTCGACTGACCGGCAACCCGTTTACCATAAGAGAAACGAGGTAATATCATGGGACTGCGCAAAATTCTGACGTACAAAGATCCGGCGCTGCACAAGGTATGCCGTCCGGTGGAGAAATTCGACTGGCGGCTGCACAAACTGCTGAACGACATGACCGACACTCTGGCCGAAGCCAACGGCGTGGGATTGGCTGCCCCTCAGGTGGGCATTCTGCGCCGGGTGGTGATCGTGGATACCGGCGAGGAAATTCTGGAGCTGGTGAATCCGGAGCTGGTGGAGACCAGCGGTGAGCAGTGCGGCGCGGAGGGGTGCCTCAGCGTTCCGGGCAAGTACGGTCTGGTGAAGCGCCCCAACTATGCCAAGGTTCGCGCGCAGGACCGGAACGGTGAGTGGTTCGAGGCTGAGGGCGAGGAACTGATCGCCCGGTGTTTCTGCCATGAGCTGGATCATCTGGACGGCATCGTCTACACCGAGGTCATGGAGCGGTTCCTGACGGAGGAAGAACTGGAGCAAGAAAAGTAACGGAGGGATCATCCTTGCGTGTTGTGTTTATGGGTACGCCGGACATCGCGGCGACCTGCCTGAAAAAAATTCTGGCCGACGGCTTCGACGTGGTGGGCGTCTACACACAGCCTGACCGCCCCAAGGGACGGGGCATGAAGCTGGTGGCGTCCCCGGTGAAGGAGGTGGCGGTGGCTGCCGGAATCCCCGTATTTCAGCCGGAAAATTTCCGGGAGGAAGAGACGGTGGAGCAGCTCCGCGCCTTGCAGCCGGATATCTGCGCCGTGGTGGCCTACGGGCGCATCCTGCCCCAGAAGGTGCTGGACGTGCCGAAATACGGCTGCATCAACATCCATGCCAGCCTGCTGCCAAAGTACCGCGGTTCCGCCCCCTATCAGTGGGCGGTTCTGGACGGCCTGACGGAGACCGGCGTTACCGCTATGTACCTGACCCGGGAAATGGACGCCGGGGATATCATTGACGTTTCCAAGACCCCCATCGGCGAAAACGAAACGGCGGGGGAGCTGCTGGATCATCTGGCGGTGCTGGGCGCGGAACTGCTGAGCAGGACCCTGACCCGGTTTGAAAGCGGGAAGGTGCCTGCCACGCCTCAGGATGCGTCGGGGGTCAGCTATGCTCCCATGCTGGACAAGTCCATGTGCCCCATCGACTGGACGAAGACGGCGCAGCAGGTGCATAACCACGTCCGGGGGCTGCATCCATGGCCGGTTGCGACCATGGAATTGCAGGGCAAGACCTTCAAAGTCCACGCCACACGGGTTGTGGAGGGCAGCGGCAAGCCCGGCGAAATCTTAAGCCTGACGAAGACCGGACTGCGCATCGCCTGCGGCGAGGGCGCGGTGGAAATCATTTCCCTGCAAGCCGAGGGCGGCAAGCGCATGGCGGCGCCCGATTATTTCCGGGGTCATCCCTTGGAGCGCTGATGGGCGCGAGAGAAACGGCGCTGAACGCGCTGATCGCCTGCCGTAAAAGCAGCGCATGGCCGAACGGGGCGCTGAAAGAATATATTGCCCGGGACCGCCTGTCCCCAAGGGACGCGGCGCTGGCTACGCGGCTGTGCTACGGCGTCCTGCAAAACCGGAACAAGCTGGATTTTTACCTGAAGCAGCTCCTGACGGGGCGGCTGAAAGACCTCCATCCCGTGGTGCGGGACATCCTCCATCTGGGGCTGTACCAGATTTATGAGCTGGACAAGGTCCCAGAAAGCGCCGCCGTGAATGAATCGGTGACGCTGGCCAAAAAATATTGCAAAAATCCGAAGGCCGGGGCGCTGGTGAATGCCGTTCTGCGTAAGGCGGCGGCGACGAAGGGAACCTTGCAGGAGCCAGTGTCCTATGCCGACCGCTACAGCCACCCGGACGAGCTGATCTCTCTTTTGAAGGCCAATCTGCCCAAGGGCAAGCTGGAACCCATGCTCATTGCCGACAATGCCGCACCCCGGACGGTGGTGCAGGTGAACACCCTCCGGACTTCTGCGGAGAAACTGGCCGAGCGGCTGACGGCGGAACACGTCTGCGTCAAACCTCACGAGTGGATGGCGGACTGTCTGGTGCTGTCCGGCACGGGAAGCTTAGAGCTGCTGTCGGCGTTCCGGGAAGGGCTGTTCTATGTGCAGGACCCGGCGGCAAAGCTCAGCATCCTGTGTGCGGGGCTGCCGGAATCCGGCGGGAACGTGCTGGACTGCTGCGCCGCGCCGGGAGGCAAGAGCTTTGCCGCGGCCATTGCCATGGGCGGTAAGGGAAGCATCGTCTCCTGCGACATATACCCCCACAAGACTGCCCTGATCGAAAACGGTGTGGCGCGTCTGGGACTGACGAACATTACGGCGCGTCAGCAGGACGCGTCCCAGACCGTGCCGGAGTGGGTCGGCGCCATGGACACCGTGATTGCCGACGTGCCCTGCTCCGGTCTGGGCATCATCCGGAAAAAGCCGGATATCCGATACAAAAACCTGAAAGAGCTGGAAGACCTTCCGGCCTTGCAGTTAAAAATTCTGGAGACTCAGGCGTCCTATGTCAGACCCGGCGGCACGCTGCTGTATTCCACCTGCACCGTGCTGAAACGGGAAAACGAGGATGTGGTTTCCGCATTCCTTGCAGCGCACGGCGAGTTTACGACGGAGCCGCTGACGCTGCCGGGCGTATTTCCCAAAAACGAAACCGGGATGCTTACCCTGATCCCCGGCGAGTATGATACCGACGGCTTCTTTATCTGCCGTCTGCGGAGAAAAGCATGAATCTGAAATCCATGACCCTGCCGGAGTTGACGGCGGTTCTGAAAGAATTGGGGCAGCCTGCGTTCCGCGCCAAACAGGTTTACACCTGGCTGCACAAGGGCGTCCGCGCCTATGACGAAATGACGAACCTGCCAAAGCCTCTCCGGGACACGTTGGCGCGGGAATATCCCATCTGCGTCCCCAAGGTGGTGCGCAGGCAGGAATCCACACGGGACGGCACGATCAAATACCTCTGGGAACTGTCCGACGGCAACTGCGTGGAGACGGTGCTGATGCGCTATCACTACGGGAACACCGTGTGCATTTCCACGGAGGTGGGCTGCCGCATGGGCTGCGCCTTCTGCGCCTCCACCGTCGGCGGACTGGTGCGGCGGCTGGAACCCTATGAAATGCTGGACGAGGTGCTGTTCACGCAGGTGGACTCCGGCCTGCCCATTTCCCACATCGTGCTGATGGGCATTGGCGAGCCGCTGGACAATTTTGACAATGTGATGCGCTTTCTGGAGCTGGTGAACAGCCCGGAGGGCATGAACATTTCCATGCGGCATATCAGTCTCAGTACCTGCGGGCTGGTGCCGAAGATCGACGAGCTGGCGAAGCGGAAACTGCAGCTGACGCTGTCGGTTTCCCTCCACGCGCCCAACGACGAGGTGCGGGACCGGATCATGCCGGTGAACAAGGCTTATCCCAGCGAGGAACTGCTGGCGGCCTGCCGCCGGTATTATCAGGCGACCTCCCGGCGGATTTCCTTTGAATACGCCATGATCGACGGTGTCAACGACCGCCCGGAGGATGCGAAAGAGCTGCTCCGGCGCTTGAAGGGGCTGCCTGCCCACTTCAATCTGATCCCCTTAAACCATGTGGAGGAAAGCCCCCTGAAGCCCAGCACCCGGGCGGCAGTGGCGGCGTTCCAGAAAACGCTGGAAGACGGCGGCGTCACTGCCACCGTCCGCAGAACGCTGGGCGGCGACATCGACGCCTCCTGCGGGCAGCTGAGACGAAAGTACAATCAAAGCAAAGAGAAGCGATAGAGAAAAGGGGGCGCGAGCCTATGCAGAGCTGGGGATTGACCGATCCCGGTTGTGTCCGGAAACAGAATCAGGATTCCTACAGAATTGAACAGCTTGACCGCGGCAACCTGCTGTGCATCGTCTGCGACGGCATGGGCGGCGCCAAATCCGGAAACATTGCCAGTTCTCTGGCGGTGGACGTGTTCGTGGAGGAAGTCCGCCGCTGCTGGAAGCCCGTCATGGAGCAGGACAAGGTAGACCAGATGCTCCGCAGCGCCGTGAAGCTGGCGAACTTCACCGTGTATGACCAGTCCCGGCAGTTCGAGGAATTCGACGGCATGGGCACCACGCTGGTGGCGGTGATGGTGCGTGGCCGGAAGGCGACCGTAGTTAACGTGGGGGACAGCCGCGCCTATCACGTGGGCAAAAGCGGCATCCGGCAGGTGACCAAGGATCATTCTCTGGTGCAGATGATGGTGGACAGGGGAGATCTGACCCCTGAGGTGGCGAAAAGCTATCCCGGCAAGAACTTCATCACCCGTGCCATCGGAACGGAGACCACTGTTCTGTGCGATATCTTCCACCTGGACGTGGGCAAGGGAGACTATCTGCTGCTGTGCAGCGATGGACTGAGTAATCTCCTGGACGATCAGGAAATCCTCTTTGAGGTCGTCCACGGCGTATACAAGCAGAACTGCTGCAAGCGTCTATTAAACATCGCCAAAAACCGGGGCGCGCCGGACAATGTCACCAGTGTGCTGATCGCCACTTAAGTACCGCGAAAGGAGCAATTTCTGAATATGGATCAATATATTGGACGGCTCTTGGACGACCGGTACGAAATTCTGGAGATCATCGGTACCGGCGGCATGGCCGTCGTCTATAAGGCGCGTGACCACCGGCTGAACCGGCTGGTGGCCGTCAAAATACTCAAGGATGAGTTCGCACGGGATGAGGAATTCCGCCGCCGGTTCCGTGCCGAGGGTGAAGCCGTGGCCATGCTGAGCCATCCCAACATTGTGCAGGTCTACGACGTTTCCGCCTCCGACAGTGCCAATTACATCGTCATGGAACTGATTGACGGCATTTCCCTCAAGCAGTACATGGAGAAAAAAGGGGTGCTCAACTGGAAGGAGACGCTGCATTTTGCCATGCAGATCGCCAAGGGGTTGGAGCACGCCCACAGCCGGGGGATTATCCACCGGGACATCAAGCCACATAACGTTATGGTGCTGAAAAACGGCTCCGTCAAGGTGATGGACTTCGGCATTGCCCGGGTCATGAGCAAGAGTAACACCCTGACGAAGGAAGCCCTGGGAAGCGTCCACTACATCTCCCCGGAGCAGGCCAAGGGCGGCCACACTGACAACCGTTCCGATATCTATTCTCTGGCCGTTGTCATGTACGAAATGATGACCGGCCGCCCGCCCTACGACGGGGAATCCCCCGTGGCGGTGGCCATCCAGCATATCAACGGCGGCGCGCCGCTGCCATCCACACTGAACCCCAACATTCCCCGGGGCTTGGAGCAGATCATCATGAAAGGCATGGCGCTGGAGGTCAACGACCGTTACGTCTCCGCCACGGAAATGCTCCATGATATGGAAGAATTCCGGCAGAACCCGGACATGATCTTCGATTACCATACCATGGTGGACGATGCGACGCGGGTGCTCCCCAACCTCTCCCGCGGCATGACCACGGCGGAGAAAAAGGTGCAGGCCAAAACCGGGGCGGCTCCCGCCCGGACGTCCTCGGACAGCATCCGCCTGCACCAGAACGCCCAGGCGGGGCAGGACAACGAGTCCATCCGCCGCGCTCAGCAGCGCCGCCAGGCGCAGCAGCAGCAGCGCAAAGAGAAACGCAAGGAGGAGCGCAGCCGGGTCGCCACCACGGCCATCGTGGTTTGCAGCGCTGTGACGGTGATCGCAATCTTCATCTTCCTGATGGCACTGTTCAACGGCGCACTGCTGAGCAAGGAAAAGGCGCTGGTGGAGGTGCCCTATCTGGAGGGAAGCATTTACGACGAAAGTCTTGCGTCCCAGTACCCGGATTTTACCATCAAGCTTCAGCAGCAGTACGACGATACGAAGCCAAAGGGAGAAATCCTTCACACGGAGCCGACCGGCGGCAGCAAGGTGGTCAAAGGCTCGGAGCTTTGGATCACCGTCAGCCTGGGGCAGCGGCCGGAAGCCAAGACCATGGACAATTTCGTAGGCACCAGCGCGGAGGAGGCAAAGTCCATCCTGCTGGGGCAGGGCTTTGAGCCGATCACCCGCAACGAGATCAGCTACGTATACGAGGCGGGGCAGGTCATCCGCACGGAGCCGTCCGCCGGTACGGAAGTGACGGCGGGACAGACGGTGTACATCTATGTCAGCACCGGCCCGGACGTCATCACGGCGAAGATGCTCAACGTGATGGGGCTGGATGTGGACAAGGCCAAGGAGCTGCTGGGTCAGGCGGGCTTCAGCAATATCAAGACCGAGGAGGTGGAGAGCCTGAAACCCAAGGGCGAGGTCATCCACCAGTCGGCGGCGAAGAACGCGGAGATCGACGTGAACACGGAGATCGTTCTGCAAATCTCCAAAGGGCCGGAGGAAACCACAGGCCCCACCCAGGCCACGACCCCCAAAGACCCCAACGAACCGGTGACCATCGGGGTGCAGTTCTCCCTGCCGGAACGGGATGAGCCGTACATTCTGAGCATTTTCCTGAACGGCAAGGAGGTCATCGAGTCCCGGGAGATCGTGCCGGGGACATCCAGCTTTGTCTGCGACCTGACAGGCACCGGAACCCAGACCTATGACATTTACATCGACGGAGAATTCTACCAGTCCAAGGAAGTGCCGTTCAATTGAGTATGGAAAAACAGCATACCGGGCGGATCGTCCGTTCCATCAGTGGATTTTATGACGTGCAGACGGGGGGCGCGGTGATTACCTGCCGCGCCCGGGGCATTCTGCGAAAGGAAAACTGCACGCCCCTCACTGGCGACATGGTGAACATCACCGTGGAGCGGGGGAAGGGCATGGTGGAAAAGGTACTGCCCCGGCGGAACTGCTTCGTCCGCCCCGCCGTCGCCAACATTGACGCGCTGGTGGTATTCGCGGCCAACGTCAATCCGGTGACGGAGCCGTTCCTTATTGACCGGGTGGCGGCCATTGCGGGGAATCAGGAGGTGCCGGTCTACCTGTGCGTCAACAAGTGCGACCTTGACCCGGCGGTGGATCTGGTGCGCATCTACCGCAACGCCGGTTTCCCCGTCATCTGCACCAGCGCCGAGACCGGCGGCGGTGTGGAGGCGCTTCGGACGCTGATTAAGGGCAAGCTGGTGGCCTTCACCGGAAATTCCGGCGTGGGCAAAAGCAGCATCCTCAACCGTCTGGCGCCGGAGTTGAACCTCTCCACAGGAGAGGTTTCCGAAAAGCTCGGCCGGGGGCGGCATACCACCCGGCATGTGGAGCTGTACAGTCTGGGCGACGACACCTTTGTCATGGATACCCCCGGATTTTCCTCCTTCGACACCGATGAAATGGACGTGATCCTCAAGGAGAATCTGCAATACGCCTTCGCGGATTTCGGGGCGTATCTGGGAAAGTGCCGTTTTGACGACTGCACTCACCGCAGGGAGCCGGGCTGTGCCGTCCGGGAAGCCTGCGGGGAGGGGAAGATCGAAAAGACCCGGTACGAAAGCTACCTGAAGCTGTACGAAAAGGCGAGTCAGGTTAAAGCCTGGGAGCTGAAATAACAAAAAGCGCTTCTGCTGGCGGCAGAAGCGCTTTTCGTGTGGTAAGAGCGGCGTCAGAACCGGTTATCGTCTGGGAAATGCTCCATAATGTCCTCGACGCGGCATTGCAGGATGTTGCAGAGCTTGTCGATGGTATTGATCTCCACGTTCTCATTGTGCCGGAGCCGATTGAGCTGGGAGCGGTTTACATTATAATGGGTATAAAGATCATACTGGGAAACACCCCGCTGCTTCATGGTCTGCCACAGACGGTCGTATGTTATCATTTTCATCCCCCCGTCGCTTTATTTTAATATGGATCGCCGCAAATTGCAACTGGAATCGTGTCCTTATAGGAACCCTGACGGAAGACAGAAGAATTCTCTGTTTTCACCGAAAATAAATACAAAACTTCGTGAAAAATTCTGAAAAAGTGCTTGACAAATGGGGAAACAAATGGTATCATAGTCGAGCGCGTGTAGGGAGATTCTGCGCGTGCACTGCGATGATGCGGGAGATTGCGTTGAAAAACGGTAACTTCCGCGGAGTATGTCCGGTCATCGGGCGGCTGAACTGCTTCTGGAAGCGCTGGCGTATATCGCCGGGAACGGAAGAAGGGTCGGCCTCGGTCGGCCATTTTTCATGGCTCGGAATGATACGCACGGCGGCGCGGACAATAGTAGTTCGACCGTACCCAGACACTACGCAAACTGAGTACGTAATTCAAGGAGGAAAACAAACATGGCAAACCAGATGATCCGCATCCGGCTGAAGGCTTACGATCACCAGCTGATCGACTCCAGCGCTGCAAAGATCGTGGAGACCGCGAAGCGCAACGGCGCTCAGGTTTCCGGCCCCATCCCGCTGCCCACCAAGAAGGAAGTCGTCACCATCCTTCGGGCTGTCCACAAGTACAAGGACTCCCGTGAGCAGTTCGAGCGCAGAACCCACAAGCGTCTGATCGATATCCTCAACCCCAACCAGAAGACCGTCGAGGCTCTGATGAGTCTGGATCTTCCCGCTGGTGTTGAGATTGAGATAAAGCTGTAACGGCGCGCAAGCGAAGTTATGGCAGCCCGCACTGTCTGGCATCGGGCGGACGGGTCATGTCGGCTGGCCTCCCAATGGGCTGCCGACCAATAACCTATAAAAAAGGAGAAACCAAACCATGCAGAAAGCAATCATCGGCAAAAAAGTGGGTATGACCCAGATCTTCGATGAGAGCGGCAAGGTGATCCCTGTGACCGTCGTGGAAGCAGGCCCCTGCGTCGTTACCCAGAAGAAGACCGTTGAGACCGACGGCTACGTAGCCGTCCAGCTGGGCTTTGGCGACGTCGCCGAGAAGAAGCTCAGCAAGCCGGAGGCAGGCCACCTGAAGAAGGCCGGCGTTGCCCCCAAGAAGTACCTGAAGGAGTTCAAGCTGGACGGCGCTGCCGACATGAACGTCGGCGACGAAGTCAAGGCGGACACCTTCGCTGCCGGCGACAAGATCGACGTTACCGGCATCAGCAAAGGCCACGGCTATCAGGGCGTTGTGAAGCGCCACGGCGCAGGCCGCACCCCCATGACCCACGGCGGCGGCCCTGTCCACCGTCATGCCGGTTCCATGGGTGCATCTTCTCATCAGTCCCGTATCTTCCCCGGCAAGATCGGCGCCGGCCAGATGGGCAATGAGCAGGTCACTATTGAGAATCTGGATGTTGTGAAGGTGGACGCAGAGTTGAACATGATCGTCATCCGCGGCGCCATCCCCGGCCCCAAGGGCGGTCTGGTCTACATCCGCAACACCGTCAAGAACAACAAGGTCAAGAATGTCGAGCTCGGCATCAGCAAGAACCCGCAGAAGGCTTCCGGCAGAAATCCCCAGAAGGCTTCCGCAAGAGGCTAAGGAAAGGAGATCTTAAATCATGCTTAAGACCAATGTTTATGATATGTCCGGCAAGCTGGTTGGCGAGATCGAACTCTCCGAAGCAGTTTTCGGCATCACCCCCAATGAGTCTGTGGTTCATGACGCTGTCAAGAACCATCTGGCCAACAAGCGTCAGGGCACCCAGAGCGCTCTGACCCGCGCTGAGGTTTCCGGCGGCGGCCGTAAGCCCTGGCGTCAGAAGGGCACCGGCCGGGCCCGTCAGGGCAGCACCCGTGCTCCCCAGTGGACCCACGGCGGCATCGTGTTTGCCCCCAAGCCCCGCTCCTACAGCTACACCCTGAATAAGAAGGCCAAGCGCCTGGCGCTGAAGAGCGTCCTGAGCGCCAAGGCTTCCGAGGCAAATATCGTGGTCATCGACGCCATCCGGATGGACGCTCCCAAGACCTCCGAGTTTGCCAAGTTCCTGAAGGCCGTCGGCTGCGAAGGCAAGACCCTGGTCGTCACCGCCGCCGCTGACCAGAACGTGGTAAAGTCCGGCCGCAACATCCCCGGCTGCGAAGTCACCTTCGCCGGCGTGCTGAACGTTTACGACGTGCTGAACGCCACCAAGCTGGTCGTTGACAAGGCTGCTCTGGCCACGATTGAGGAGGTATTCGCATAATGAACGCTTACGATATCATCAGAAGACCTGTCATCACCGAGCAGTCCATGGAGTCTGTCGCTGACAAGAAGTACGTTTTTATGGTGGACGTGAACGCCAACAAGACCGAGATCAAGGCCGCGATCGAGCAGATTTTCGGCGTGAAGGTCGCGAAGGTCAACACCGTCCGTATGCAGGGCAAGGTCAAGCGCACCGGCGCTTATCCCGCCGGCAAGCAGGCCGCCTACAAGAAGGCTGTCGTCACCCTGACCGCCGACTCCAAGACCATCGAGTTCTTCGAGGGTATGGTCTAAACCAAATCTCAATAAAGGAGAGAAACGCAAATGGCTATTAAGACTTTCAAGCCTTACACCCCCGCCCGCAGAAACATGACCGTTTCCGCTTTCGACGGTGTTGATAAGAAGGCAAAACCTGAGCGTAGCCTGGTTGAGACCCTCAAGAAGAACGCAGGTCGCAACAGCTACGGTCACATCACCGTCCGCCATCGCGGCGGCGGCAACAAGCGCAAGTACCGCGTCATCGACTTCAAGCGTCTGAAGACCGACATGAGCGCTACCGTGCAGCGCATCGAGTACGATCCCAACCGCTCCGCTTTCATCGCGCTGATCAAGTACGAGGACGGCACCCTGAGCTACATCCTGGCTCCTTACGGCCTGAATGTGGGCGATCAGGTTCTTTCCTCCGCCGGCGCCGATATCAAGCCCGGCAACTGCCTGCCCATCGCCAACATCCCCGTGGGTACCGTGATCCACAACATCGAGATGCACCCCGGCAAGGGCGCCCAGCTGGTCCGCTCCGCCGGTGCCTACGCCCAGCTGATGGCTAAGGAAGGCGACAACGCGCAGATCCGTATGCCCTCCGGCGAGGTCCGCATCATCCGTACCAACTGCAAGGCCTGCATCGGTCAGGTCGGCAATCTGGAGCATGAGAACATCCAGATCGGTAAGGCCGGTCGTAAGCGTCACATGGGTTGGCGTCCCACCGTTCGCGGTAGCGTCATGAACCCCTGCGATCACCCCCATGGCGGCGGTGAAGGCAAGTCCCCCGTGGGCCGTCCCGGTCCTGTCACTCCTTGGGGCAAGCCGGCTCTGGGTTACAAGACCCGCAAGAAGAAGAATCCCACCGACAAGTTCATTGTCAAGCGTCGCAACGTGAAGTAAAGGAGGCAAGAGAATATGAGCAGATCTATCAAAAAAGGCCCGTATGTTGCCCCTGAGCTGCTGAAGCGGGTTGAAGAAATGAACGCCAAGGGCGAGAAGAACGTGCTGAAGACCTGGAGCCGCAGCTCCACCATCTTCCCCGCCTTCGTCGGCCACACCATCGCTGTCCACGACGGCCGCCGTCATGTGCCTGTCTATGTGCAGGAGGACATGGTGGGTCACAAGCTGGGCGAGTTCGCGCCCACTCGTACCTTCCGCGGCCATACCAAGAAAGCTTAAAAAGGAGGATGCAGAGTAATATGGAAGCGAAAGCATATCTGAGATACGTCCGCATCTCTCCCCGCAAGGTCCAGATCGTCTGCGATCTGATCCGCGGCAAGGATGCCAAGACCGCTATGGCGATCCTGATGAACACCCCGAAGTCCGCCTCCGAGCCTCTGGTCAAGCTGCTCAAGAGCGCCTGCGCCAACGCGGAGAACAACTTTAGCATGGATCCCGACAAGCTGGTCGTGACCCAGGTGTTCGCCACCCCCGGCCCCATCCTGAAGCGGATGATGCCCCGTGCACAGGGCCGCGCCTATCGCATCAACAAGAGAACCTCTCATGTGACGCTGGCCGTCGCGGAGAGAGACTAAGAAAGGGAGGAACAGTTAAATGGGTCAGAAAGTCAATCCCCATGGTATGCGCGTGGGCGTCATCAAGGACTGGGATTCCCGCTGGTATGCCAGCAATGAGAAGGTCGGCGATCTGCTGGTCGAGGACCACAAGATCCGTGTGTACCTGAAGAAGCTGCTGTTTGCCGCCGGTGTCTCCAAGATCGAGATCGAGC
>ERZ824978.1931-NODE-1931-length-19794-cov-3.344293_pt1 | contig 19794 bp, 18 predicted proteins | sample MGYA00519860_ERZ824978 | MGnify/ENA primary metagenome ERZ824978 (study PRJEB31778, sample SAMEA3449184) | human gut metagenome | biome: human gut; feature: human-associated habitat; material: faeces | place: United Kingdom | collected 2010/2012 ... | reverse complement strand
GACGCATACCATCGTTGTGGCAGGGCTCTCCGCGCTCGAAAAAAAGCCGGAGGAGATCGTCCACCGGTACACGCTGGCAAAGAACACCGTGGATCTTTCCGGGGAATCACTCACCGAAAAACAGATGGCGGAGCTTCTCTGGGCGGGCTATGGACGCTTTGACCCGATCTTCTTTATTAATCAGGCGGACACCAGCGATCTTGCACAGCGCGGCGAGCGTATCTGCGCCATGCTCCGTGATTTCGGCGCGCGCCGCGCGGTCACAGCCTCGCTCCACGCGCTTAGAAAATCGAACGAAAGGGGATGACCGGCATGAAACCGATGAAACGATTCTACTACCGGGCCTACCAGACCGTATTTGACCTCGGCTCGCGCGTTTTACCCTGGCGCAAGCCGGAGATCGTCAGCGGCGCGGGCAGCACGGCGAGGATCCCGGAGCTGCTGCGCGGCTGCGGCGTGAAAAAGGTGATGATCGTCTCCGGCAAACATACGGGTGCGGCGCTCGTCCCGCCGATCCGCGCGCAGATCAAAGCGGCGGGCATTTCCGCCGTCCACTTTGACGCCGTGCGCGCCAATCCCACGATCTCCATCATCGAGCAGGTGCGGGAACGGTATCTCGCCGAGGGCTGCGACGGCTTACTTGCCGTGGGCGGCGGCTCGCCGATGGACACGGCCAAGGCTGCCGCGGCGCGCATCGTGCGCCCCAACTGTACCGTGGAGCAGATGACGGGGCTTTTCAAGGTCATGCACGCTCTCCCGCCGTTCATTGCCGTGCCGACAACGGCCGGTTCCGGCTCGGAGACGACGATCGCCGCGGTTATCACCAACGAGAAAACGCACCACAAGCACGCCATCATGGATCTCTGCCTCGTGCCGCGCTTTGCTGTGCTCGACGCCGTGCTCACCGAGGACCTTCCTCCGGCGACAACGGCGCAGACCGGCATGGACGCGCTTACGCACGCGGTGGAGGCATACGTCAGCGTCCACAGCACAACGAAGGAGACCGACCGCTGCGCGGAAGAGGCGACAGCGGCGATCTTCCGGTATCTGGAACGGGCATATGCGAACGGACACGATCTTGAAGCGCGGCAGGAAATGCTGCTTGCTTCGTTCAAGGCGGGCGTCGCCTTCACCCGCGCGGGCGTCGGCAACGTCCACGCCATTGCTCACACACTCGGCGGGCTGTATAATACGGCGCACGGACTGGCAAACGCTGTCATTCTCCCCATCGTTTTGGAGGATTACGGCACAGCGGCGGAGGAAAAGCTCGCCCGCCTTGCCGAGATCACCGGCACGAAAACGACCGGCACCGCACACGAGAAGAGCGCGGCGTTCATCGCCGCGATCCGCGCCATGAACGCGCGCATGGGCATTCCCGGGCATCTGGACGTGATCCGCGAGGACGATATCCCGCAGATGGTCGCCTGGGCGCTGCGCGAGGCAAACCCGACATATCCCGTTCCGGTTTTGTACGACGAGGCGCACTGCGCCGAGGTCATCCGCCGGGTTCGCGGATAAGATGACGAAAAGCGCCGGAACGAACAAAGTTCCGGCGCTTTCGCGCATAATAAAAGGTTACTGGAGCAGGCTCCGGTAGCTGTCGCACGTCGAGAGATTGTCGGGCGGATAAAATTCCTCCACCGGGAAGCGGATGCGCCCGAAGAGCGTGCACGGATCGTCGTCCGTCGTGCCGACGCACTCGTTTTCCGGGAAGCAGTAGTTGTAGACCGGGATGACGAGCTGGCTGTCGCGCTCGAGCCGGATGAGAGAAAACTGGCCGAGCGTCGCGTACCAGAGCCGGTTGGAGTCGGTGAGCACAAGCTCCTCCGGAAACGCGGCGAGAATGTTGGCCGGCACCTCCGGGATGCGGTCAAGCGGCGTGGCGCAGTCCTTCTCGGTGATCTGCATCGAAAGCGCGATCGGATCGACCGCTTCCACAACGCCGACGGGCTGATCGGCCTGCGTGGTGATCTCGCCGTCGGAGGTGTAGACCTTGACGCTCCCCTCGCTGCCGAAGAGAATGACGCGTTTATTGAATACGCAGAGACCGGTGACGGTTTTTGCGTTCGGGACGCATTCGCCGGAGACACGGTAAAAATAGGTGACGTCTACCGTATAGTACCCACGGTTGAACGTGATCTCCTCGACGTTTACCCCGGCATAGAGCAGCTCGGCGCTTTTCGGGCGGATGCTGAAGGCGTTTTCTATGTAGCCCTGCGACGTCCGCGTCGGAAACACACGCAGATCCTCTACGCAGTCCTTATCCCTGCAGCTGGAGTATATTTTCTTCGTATGGATACAAACAGCCTCCCGCACACATGCGCTGCTGTCCACCGGACCGGGTACGACCCTGTCTGCCATATCGGAATTCCTCCTTTAACAAAGTTCAGTACAGTCTATGCGCGCGCCGCCCCAATGTGCCGATTGACGCCCTTTGGAAAAAGTGATAAACTTGCTATATATAAATATGAGGAGAGATTCCGATGGAAGGATATCAGAACTTTCAGGAAAAGCTGGATATAAAGATTCTCATTCTGTTCATTCTGCGCCGTCTGCCGGATGCCGTGACGCGGGAAACGCTCACGGATCTCGCCCTTTCCGAGGGCAACGCGGGGTATTTTGAATACTCCGAGTGTCTCGCGGAGCTGGTCGATTCCCATCAGGTGGAGCAGGAAGGAAACCTCTACAAGATTTCCGAGCGCGGCGCGCGAAACTGCGAGATCGTGGAGAGCAGTCTGCCGATGACGGTCCGGCAGAAGATGGAGAAAAACATAAAACCGGTCGCGGATGAGCTGCGCCGCCGCGCGATGATCACCGCCTCGCACGAAACGGCGGACAACGTCTGCCGCGTACATCTTGCTCTTTCGGACGGCATGGGCGAGATATTGAACCTGCAAATGCTCTGCGGCGGGGAAGAGCAGGCGGAGAAGCTGGAAGAGAACTTCCGGAAAAACGCGGAGAAATACTATACGCAGATCATGGAGCTCCTGTCGCGTGATGAAAAAGTATAAGATTTTTGTTATCAATCCCGGCTCGACCTCGACGAAGCTGGCGCTTTTCGAGAACGAACATAAAATTCTGGAAACCAATGTGTTTCACGATTCCTCGGTGCTGCTGCAATTCCCGACGGTAAACGCGCAGCTCCCATACCGCAAAAAGCTCATCATGGACTTTCTGAGCGAGAACCATATCGACCTTTCGGACGTGGACGCCATCGTCGGCCGCGGCGGCAGCTGTTACCCGGTGGCGAGCGGCGTATACGTTATCGACGATAAGCTTATCGAGGACACCGCCGCCGGGAAGGGCGGCGTGGAGCATCCGTCCAATCTCGGCGTGCAGCTTGCGCGCGAGCTGCAGAAGGAGTTCGGCGGCCGGATCTTCATGGTCGATCCGCCGTGCGTAGACGAGCTGTGCGATATGGCGCGCATGACGGGTATCGACGGTGTGCCGCGTCACACCAATATGCATGCGCTCAACCTTCGCGGCGTTGCGATGCACCACGCAAAGCATGTTCTCGGAAAAAAGTATGAGGACTGCTGCTTTATCGTATGCCACATCGACGGCGGCATTTCCGTATCGGCGCACCGGTACGGACGCATCATCGACTGCAACGATGCCGCCGGGGGAGATGGCCCCTATACGCCGACGCGCATCGGCTCGGTCTCCGTGGCGGACATTCTCGAATACGTCCGCGATAAGGACATCGACGAGGTCAAAAAGCTTTGCACCCGCACGGGCGGCTTTGTGAGCCACTTTGGCACCTCCAGCTCCGACGCCGTACATAAAATGACCGAAGAGGGGGACAAAAAAGCCATCCGCGTCTGGGACGGCATGAAATACCAGATCGTCAAGTACATCGGCGCGATGGCGGCCGTGCTCGGCGGCAGGGTGGACGGCATCCTCCTTACCGGCGGCCTTCTCCGCTTTGAAGACATCACGCAGACCATCCGCGAGCAGTGTGAGTGGATCGCGCCGGTGAGCACCTATCCCGGCGAGGTCGAGCACGAGGCGCTCGCCGCCGGAGCGCTGCGCGTCCTGCGCGGCGAGGAAGAGCCCAAGCACTACACCGGGCGTCCCGTCTGGGACGGCTGGCACGACGAGGACTGACAGTCAAACCAAAGAGCCGCAGCGGTTGAACTGCTGTGGCTGATACTGTGGCAGTGCATGGTATGGCATGGCATGAAAAGACAAATCGGAATTTACGGAGGTAAGTGGTATGGAGGAACAAATCCTTAATTATTTGGATATGTCAGAAGAACAAAAAGAAAAATCTTTGAGAGATTTAAAAAGCATAGGCTTTTATCCTGCATATGGAAAAGAAAAGACGATGAAAAAGATTATGGACAAATCCATCGCTGGAGAGATGCCGCAATTCTATTTTGTTTTCAGAAAAGAACAGTTGATAGGTTATTTGTTTATAATTGGTGATACTCAAAAATATCGAGCCTTTCCGTGGTTGGCTATTAGCAATTTAGACGAACTTCCGATGAGAGTTACGAAGGCTTTAATGGAAATACAGATAGAGGCATGGATAAACATAGGCGATGAAATTATGGCGGATTTTCTCCGAAGACAATTAACTAATTACGAACATGGAATAGGACATCGACCTGAAAATTTATGCAGATAACTTCCAGTTTGTTGAGCATGAAAAAAGCGCCGGAGCTTGAGCTCCGGCGCTTTTGGCATATTAAGGAAAATCAGAAAATCGCGACGACAGCGCCGTTGTAGGTCTCGGCGATGAAGTTCTTCACGGTCTCGGACTGGAGAGCCTTGACGAGAGCGACCGTCTTGGCGCTGTCCTTGTCGGCCTCGCGGACGGCAACGACATTGGCGTAGGTCTGGGCGGCGTCGCCGGAGGCGTCCTCGATGGCGAGAGCGTCGGCAACCTTCAGACCGGCGGCCAGCGCGTAGTTGCCGTTGATAACGGCGAGCGTGCCGGCGTCACTGTTGGCAAGCTGGGTCGGGACCATGTCGGCCTGCACGGGAACAACGTTGTAGCCCTTCGCGTCAACGATATCGAGATGGCTGACGCCCTTTTCCGCGGAGGCATCCTCCGGCAGGGTGATGAGACCTTCCTGAGCGAGGAGGAGCAGCGCGCGGGTCTCGTTGCTGTCGTCGGCGGGGATCAGAATGGTAGCGCCCTCGGCGACTTCATCGAGAGAGGAAACGCCGTTGCCGAAAAGACCGAACGGCTCATAGTGGATGAGACCGGCGGAGACGAGGTGCGTGCCGTTGCTGGCGTTGAAGCTGTTCAGGTACGGGGTGTGCTGGAAGTAGTTGGCGTCAAGCTCGCCGTCTTCAAGAGCGGTGTTGGGCAGAACGTAATCATCGAAAACAACGATCTTGAGATCGTAGCCTTCCTCGGCGAGGAGGGGCTTGATCTGCTCAAGGATCTCGGCGTGCGGGGTAGAGGAAGCGCCGACGGTGATGGTCTCTTTCGCGGCGGGCTCTTCGGCAGGGGCTTCGGTCGGAGCTTCAGAAGCGGGAGCTTCGGTAGCGGCGGGGGCTTCCGTGGCGGACGGGGTGGAGGCGGTACCGCAGGCGGCCAGCGCGAGCAGCAGCGCGAGAGCGAGGACGACAGAAAGAATCTTTTTCATTTTGATATTTCTCGTTTTCTTTGGATTCGGTGGGTGAAACTTTTTATATCATCAGGCGGAGGTGCGTTTGTCCGTCTTGCGGACAATGTACATTCCGACTTCCTGAATGACCTGAACAATGATGATGCACAGCAGCGCGGCGAACCAGATGATATCCTGATTGAAGCGCTGGTGACCGTAAACAATGGCGATCTGGCCGAGACCGGTGCCGCCGATCGTGGCGGCCATGGCGGAATAGCCGAGCACCGTGACCATCGAGATGACCGCACCCGTGATGAGCGAGGGCTTCGCTTCCGGGACGAGCACCTTGGTGATGATCTGGAATCGCGGCGTGCCCATCGCTTCGGCGGCTTCGATCACGCCCTTATCGACCTCCTTGATGGAGGACTCGACCATGCGCGCCACGTACGGCGCGGCAGCGATCACGAGCGTTACGATCACGGCCTTGTTGCCGAGCGATGTGCCGACGATGAACTTTGCCACCGGCAGCATCGCCACCATGAGAATGATGAACGGCACGCTGCGGAAGGCGTTGATGAGAATGCTGAGAATTTTATTGAGCACCGGCATCGGATGGATGCCGTCCTTATCGCTCACGCAAAGGAGCAGACCCAGCGGCAGGCCGAGAACATAGGCAAACACCGTGGAGATCACGGTAAGATAGATCGTCTGCCACACGCCGAGCAGAAACAGATTCTGCTGCCAAAGCTTTACAAACATATCGGAGAACATCCCATCACACCTCCTCAAAGGAGACACCGTCCTGCTTCAGCCACGCGCGGGCGCGCTCGGCGCTCGCTTCGTCGGCAGGAAGCTCCAGGATCGTCTGCCCATAAATTTTGCCGTCGATCTCGCGGATGTCCGCGGATACGATGTTGACCGGGGCCTGGCACTCCATAATGAGACTGGCGACGACGGGGTGCCGCGTCGTTTCGCCGTTGAAGGCGAGGCGGATTCGTTTTCCGCCGGGGGTGAATACCGGGGCGATGCTGACACCGGGGAGGATCAGCTCGCGGGCGATCTTGGACTGCGGATTGGTGAACACCTGGCTCACCGCGCCGAGCTCGGCGATCTGGCCTTGGTCGATGACGGCCACGCGGTCGCAGATCTGGTCAATAACGCGCATCTCATGCGTGATGACGATCACGGTGACGCCCATCGTGCGGTTGATCTCCTTGAGAAGCGAGAGGATCGACTGCGTTGTCGTGGGGTCAAGCGCGCTCGTCGCCTCGTCGCAGAGAAGGTAGCGGGGCTTCGTTGCCAGCGCGCGGGCGATGGCTACGCGCTGCTTCTGTCCGCCGGAGAGCTGCGAGGGATACGCCTTGGCGCGGTCGGCGAGACCGACGACGGAGAGAAGCTCCATAGCGCGCTCCACAGACTCCTTTTTCTTCCATCCGGCGATCTCCAGCGGGTAGCACACATTCTGAAGAACAGTGCGCTGCGCGAGAAGGTTGAAGCCCTGGAAGATCATCCCGATCGAGCGGCGGATGAGCAGCAGCTCCTTCTGGGGGAGCTTGGTGAGATCCTTGCCGTCTACGATCACGGAGCCGGAAGTCGGGCGCTCCAGCAGGTTGATGCACCGGACGAGCGTGGATTTGCCCGCGCCGGAAAGACCGATGATACCGAATATTTCTCCGTCCTCGATCGTGAGGGAAATGTCATGCACGGCGTGGATCTGCCCTTCGCCCTCGCCGAAGTCCTTGGTCACATTCTGAAGCTCAATCAAAAGCGAACCCTCCTAACAAACAAAAAAGCAGGCTGCCATTCTGGCATCCCGCTTCACAAAACCGCAGTTCCGGATTTCCCGGACTGCGCCTTTTTATCCATGAAAAGCAGTCAGCAAATGGCTATCGAAACGCGCAGCAAAGCTGCGCATGCACATCATCATGTTCATGCACATCTCGGTCATCATGCTGGCGAACGTACGGCGCATCGGCTGAGCTCCTTCCCTCGGTAATCAAGTTGTCTGCATTATATCCCTACGGTTTTGACCTGTCAATACACTTTAACACCGCAAAGACAGAATCGGCGAAAAAACACAAAACCCTCTCCCGTTCGGGAAGAGGGTTTGTGAATAATCATTCAGGATTTATACTCAAACGTCATGCCGCAAATGGAAATGGTGTCGCCGTCGCGGATGCCGAGCGCCTCCATGCGTTCGTAGATCCCGGCGTCACGCAGCGACTTGTCGAAATACATCCGGCTTTCGTAGTCGGTGAAGTTGACGGTCGAAACGAGGCGGTCCATCCACGGGCCGGAGACGTACCAGACGCCGTCGTCCTCTTCGATCTCCACATCCTCGGGCGAGCCGAGATCCGGCGCGGGCGGAACGTAGTCCGGCTCGTACACCGCGATCGGGGGGAGCGTGGAGAGCATGGCAGCGGCGCGCTGCATAAGCTCCTTCGTTCCGGCGGTCGTGGCGGCGGAGAGCTCAAAGAACTCGTAGCCCTGCGCCTCGACGTGCTTTTTCAGCCGTTCGATCGGCTCGCGGTCGTCCCCGAGCAGGTCGCACTTGTTCGCCGCGACGATCTGCGGACGCGACGCGAGCGCAGGGGAGTAGTCCGCAAGCTCGCGGTTGATCGTCTCAAAATCTTCGATGGGGTCGCGCCCCTCGCTGCCGGATACGTCCACAACGTGAATGAGCAGACGGCAGCGGTCGATGTGGCGGAGAAAATCGTGGCCGAGACCCGCGCCCTCGCTTGCGCCCTCGATGATGCCGGGGATGTCCGCCAGCACGAAGGAAGCGCCCTCGGCCACGTAAACGACGCCGAGATTGGGGGAGAGGGTCGTGAAGTGATAGTCCGCGATCTTCGGCCGCGCGCGGGAAACGCTCGCAAGCAGCGTGGATTTGCCGACATTCGGGAAGCCGACAAGACCGACGTCCGCGAGCAGCTTGAGTTCCAGAATGAGCTCGTGGCTCTCGCCGGGCATGCCGGGCTTGGCAAAGCGCGGCACCTGCCGCGTCGGCGTGGCGAAATGCTGGTTGCCCCAGCCGCCGCGACCGCCTTTGGCAGCGACGAACGGCTCGCCCGTGGACATATCGGCCATGATGCCGCCGGTAGCCTTGTCGCGCACGAGCGTGCCGCGCGGCACGCGGATCGTTACGTTCTCGCCGTCCTTGCCGGAGCAGCGCTTGTTGAGACCGTTTTCGCCGTTGGCCGCGACAAACTTGCGCTTATAGCGGAAATCCATCAGCGTGGACATATGATCGTCCACAACGAGGATCACATCGCCGCCGCGTCCGCCGTCGCCGCCGTCCGGCCCGCCCGCCGCGACGAACTTTTCGCGGTGGAAGGTGACGGCGCCGTCGCCGCCCTTGCCGGCGTAAACGCTGATGGTGACTTTATCTACAAATCCATAGCTCATGCGTGTTCCACCTGCCTTTGAAAATAAAAAGAGACCGACGAGCCCGTCGGTCTCTTTGGGTAATTACTGCGCGATTTCGTAAACAGAGACCTTCTTGCGGTCCTTGCCCATGCGCTCAAACTTCACCGTGCCGTCCACGAGGGCGTAGAGAGTGTCGTCTCCGCCGATGCCCACGTTGGTGCCCGGATGGATCTTCGTTCCGCGCTGTCTGACAAGGATGTTGCCGGCCAGAACGAACTGACCGTCGGCCCGCTTCGCACCAAGACGCTTCGACTCGCTGTCGCGGCCGTTACGGGTGCTGCCCATGCCTTTTTTATGTGCCATTTAAATCACACCTCCAATAGTCAAATAGTACGGATCAAGCGTTGATCGCGGTGATCTCTACCTTCGTGTAGGGCTGACGATGGCCCTGCGTGCGACGGTAGTTTTTCTTGGGCTTCATCTTGTAGACACGGATCTTCTTGCTCTTTCCGGTCTTGATGATCTTGCCGGTCACGGTGGCGCCTTCCACAACGGGGGTGCCGAACACGTTGACGCCCTCATCGACAACGGCCAGAACCTGATCAAAGGTGACGGTCTCGCCATCGGCAACGTTGAGCTTCTCGACGTAGATAACGTCGTTCTCGGCGACGCGGTACTGCTTACCGCCGGTCATGATAACTGCGTGCTTCATTTTACATCCTGCCTTTCTTGCAGACTCGCTCTCCCGGGCGGAGGTCACCCTCACTTAGTTACCCTTTCAATGCGGCTCTGATACTATACCACGCCGAAAATGGCTTGTCAACACAAGATTTTGCGTTTTTTAACCGTTAGTTTCTCATTTTCTTATATGATCTTCTTAATACGCTCTCCAAGAAAAGGCCGCGCTTTTACTGTTTCTGTCCGCGTTTTCTGCGCCGCGAGAGGCGTACACCGGCGTATACGCCCGCGCCGATGAGTACAAGAAGCCCCGCAGCGGCGCCGATCACAATGTTTTCCACATACTTGCCGTGAATGGAGGTGAGCCCGCCGGGCAGCGGCTCGGAGACGAGATCTTTATAATAGAGCATTTCCGTGTCGTATTCCGCAGGGGTGCTCTCGTGCAGTATGACCAGCCGCGCGCCGTGGTATTCACGCTCACCGTAGATATAAAAGCCGGTGCCCGCCGTGTTCACGAGATCGATGCCCTCGTACGTTCCGACAAAGTCGTTTTTATGGTCGTGCCCGAAGAATGCCGCTACTACATCGCCCGTATCGCGCAGTGCGGCAAACTCCCCGGAGGGGATGTCCGGCGGGCAGGGCGCCTCGCCGAGATGACCGGCGGTAAAGCCGTCGCCCATTTTATAATAGTGTCCCGAATGGCTGGAAAAACCCTTGACAACGCCCTCGGCCTTTTTCTCCGAGGCGGGGACTTCCGTCAGCAGATCGTAAATCTCGGGAACGATGATGTGCTGGAAGAGATAGGCGGGGAGCGTTTCGCCGTACTGCTCTTCGAGCGCCGCGGCGGTCGAGGTGTACCAGTCGATCTGATCCTGCTCGACGCGGGCGTACTTGGAAACGCCCTTCTCGCCATACGTCCCGCTGTCCAGAAACCAGAGATTGCACACCGGGCGGCTGCCGTCCGAGGACCAGACGAGCAGATTGTAGTTGCCGCAGCCGGTGATATCGTCCGGCCCGGCGGACATGAGACAGCCGGGATAGCTGCGATAGATGGCAAGCTGCGTCTCCTTGCTCACGCCGCCCTCGTCGTCGTGGTTGCCGAATACGGCGGCAAACGGAATGCTGCGCTCGGCCACGGGCGCGAGAATGGCGTCGAGCGCCTTTCCCATCGCCTCCGTCGTGCGGACGGATGGGCCGTGGACCTGATCGCCGGTAAATACGACGAGATCGGCATCGGCGGCGTCAAGCTCTGCGTTGAGCAGACGGAGCGTCGCCTCCTGCGGCCGGGCGGTGTCCTGCGTGTCGGCAACGATAAGGATACGGAATTCCCCATTATCGTCAAATTGCAGCATGGTATCTTCCTCCGCAGCGGAGACCGGCGCGGTAAGAGCCGTCAGCAGCAGCGCCGAGAGCGCCGCGCAAAGGAACGGTCGGACTTTATTCATGATGAACCCTCCGGATAAAAAGCCGCCCCCGGCCGAAAAGCTGGGGGCGGGATAAAGTCTTACTTCGTGACGAGAGCGAGCGTGTCGCGCGCGATCATCAGCTCTTCGTTCGTCGGGATGACGTACACCTTCACGGTGCTGTCGGCCGCGGAGATGTCGGTCTCCTTGCCGCGGACCTGGTTTTTCTCGTGATCCACATGGACGCCGAGGAACCCGAGACCCTCGCAGATGCTCTCGCGCATATCGGGGCCGTTCTCGCCGAGGCCGGCGGTGAACGTGATGATATCAACGCCGCCCATGGCAGCCGCATAGGAGCCGATATACTTGCGGACCTCGTAGGCAAACTTGTCGAGAGCGAGCTGCGCGCGCTCGTTGCCCTCTTTGGCAGCCTTCTCAAGATCGCGGAAGTCGGAGCCGACGCCGGAAATGCCGAGAACGCCGGACTTCTTGTTGAGGATGTTGAGCATCTCGTCGGCGGTGTAGCCGTACTTATTCATGATGAACTGGAGAATGGCGGGATCCAGATTGCCGGAGCGGGTACCCATCGGCAGACCCTCAAGAGGCGTCAGGCCCATGGAGGTATCGACGCACTTGCCGTCGATGCTCGCGGAAACGGAGGAGCCGTTGCCGAGATGGCAGTTGATGACGCGCGTGCCCTTTTTGCCCATGATCTCACAGGCGCGGGCGGACACGAAGCGGTGGACGTGCCGTGGAAACCGTAGCGGCGGATGGAGTCGTTCTCGTAGTACTCATACGGAATGGCGTAAATGTACGCTTCCGGCGTCATGGACATGCCGAAAGAGGTGTCGAACACGGCGACCTGCGGCACGCCGGGCATCGCCGCCTGGCACGCCTTGATGCCCATGAGGTTGGCGGGGTTGTGCAGAGGCCCGAGCGGGAAGCACTTTTTGATGGCGGCTTCGCACGCGTCGTCCACGACGCAGGACTCGGTGAACTCAATGCCGCCGTGGAGCACACGGTGGCCGACGGCGCCGATCTCCGCCATCGTCTCGACAACGCCGTATTCCTTGCTGGTCAGCTTTTCGAGAACGGCCTCGATCGCTTCCTTGTGGGTGGGGAACGGAACGTCCGCTTCGTAAACGGGCTTGCCGTTCTGGGGCTTGTGGGTCAGACGGCCGTCGATGCCGATGCGCTCACAAAGACCTTTGGCGAGCAGAGACTCGTTCTCCATGTCGATGAGCTGATACTTCAGCGAAGAGCTGCCGGCGTTGATAACCAGAATCTTCATTGGTTCGGATCCTTTCCATAGTTGAAAATTTTACCGCGTCAGGGTATCATTGTTTTGCAAATATCTATTTTAGCGTTCTTTTCATCAAAACGCAAGAGTAAAAAGGATGGATTTATATGAAAGCGGTCGGGATCGTTGCGGAATACAATCCGTTTCACAGCGGACACCGGTACCAGATACGGAAAATACGCGAGATCTTCGGCGCAGAAACGCCCGTTGCCGCGGTCATGTCCGGCGATTTTGTGCAGCGCGGCGAGGCGGCCTCTTACGATAAGTTCACCCGCGCGGAAGCTGCGGTGCGCGGCGGTGTGTCGCTCGTGATCGAGCTGCCGCTGCCGTGGAGTCTTTCCTCTGCCGAGAGTTTCGCCCGCGGCGGCGTGGGGCTGCTCGGTGCAGCGGGCGTTATCGACGCGCTCTCCTTCGGCAGCGAGAGCGGCGATCTCTCCGCGCTCGAAAAGACGGCGGCGGTGCTCGACACGCCGGAATTTGCCGAAGCGCTGAAGCGCGAACTCACCGGCGGAACGCCGTTTGCCGCGGCGCGCGCACGGGCGGCGCGTGCTCTTCTTGGCGAGAGCGCGGCGGTGCTCGATACGCCGAACGATCTTCTGGCCGTGGAATACATCCGCGCGGCGGCGAAGCTCGGCTATATATTTGATTATACTCCCGTCCGGCGCGAAGGCTCGACCCACGACGGCGCGGGCAGCGCGTCCGAGCTCCGCGCGCTTCTTCGCGCGGGAGAGAGCCTTGCCGGGCGTGTCCCCGGGGAGGTGTGGGAGGTCCTTCGCCGTGCGGATGAGGCCGGATACGGCTTTGTCTCTCCGGAGAGTCTGCGAACGGCGTATCTCTCCCGGCTGCGGGAGAAAACGCCGGAGGACTTTGCTGCCGTGCCGGACGCGGCGGAGGGGCTGCATTTTCGGCTTTACGAAGCTGCGCGCCGCGGAAGCTCCCCGGAAGAGATCGCCGATCTTGCCAAATCAAAGCGGTACGCCCACGCGCGGCTGCGCCGTATGGTGATGTGCGCCGCGCTCGGCGTGCGGGCCGGGGACGCGAACGGCGTACCGCCGTACATCCGTGTGCTGGCATTTGATGCGCGCGGCGCGGCGCTGCTGCGGGAGATGAAAACGAGCGCCGCTCTTCCTGTTGTCGTCAAAAGTGCACGAGTCAAAGACGAAAATGAGAGCATCCAACGCCTGTTCGACCTCGGGAGCCGTGCGCACGACCTCTATGTTCTTGGCTGGAAAAACCGCGCATTGCAGGCCGCGGACGGCGATTATCGCGCCACGCCCTTCTGTTCCGTAGGGAACAACCGGAATTCCGTGCACGATAACCAAGAGTGTGTTTGAAATTTTTTTGCGATTTAGCGAAAAAAAGGGTTGCATTTCTCTCCCGGCGGTATTATACTACCGTCATATTTGAAATGGAAACACATTTGTCCGTGACATACGGACTATGCGTATTCCGGAGAGGGAGAAAAACCATGAAAAAGATTTTATCGATCGTACTTTGCGCATGCATGATCTGCGCTCTGCTTGCCGGCTGCGGCAGCAGCGAATCCCCGGCGGCCGCCGTTGAAGGCGACGTACTGAAGATCGGCATTTTTGAGCCCGCCACGGGTGAGAACGGCGCCGGCGGCATGCAGGAAGTGCTCGGCGCGCGCTATGCCAACAAGGTCGTCCCCAGTGTGACGGTCAACGGCAAGGAATATAAGATCGAGCTCGTTGAGGTCGATAACCAGTCCGACAAGACCGCGGCCGTTACCGCCGCGCAGAACCTCGTGAGCAGCGGCGTTATTGCTGTTATCGGCTCTTACGGCTCCGGCGTGTCCATCGCCGCCGGCTCCACGTTCGAGCAGGCGAAGATCCCCGCCGTCGGCGGCTCCTGCACGAACCCGCAGGTAACGCTCGGCAACGATTACTACTTCCGTGTCTGCTTCCTTGACCCGTTCCAGGGAACCGTTATGGCGAGCTACGCCAACAACGAAGGCTGCAAGAAGGCCGCCGTCATCATGCAGAACGGCGACGACTACTCCACCGGCCTTGCGAACTACTTCGCCGATGCCTTTGCCAAGATGGACGGCTGCGAAGTTGTTTACACCGGCACCTACAACACCAACGAAACCGACTTTAACGCGATCCTGACCGCGGCCAAGGCGGCTGACCCCGATGTTCTGTTCATCCCGTCGTCCATTACGACCGCCGGCATCATCATCAAGCAGGCGCGTGATATGGGCATCACGGCTCGCATCATGGCGGGCGATACCTGGGAGAACGCTACCATCATGGAAAACGCCGGTGTGGAAAACTGCGAGGGCGTTGCGCTGTCCACCTTCTTTGACGAGAACGACGCCGATGCTTCCGAGTTCGTGCAGGGCTTCAAGGCGTATCTGAACGGCGATGCCGAAGCGCTCAAGCTCAACGGCAACAACGACACGGTCGCTGCGGTTTCCGCGCTTGGTTATGACGCCTACATGGCGATCATTGAGGCGCTCAAGAATGTTTCCGGCGATATCACCGGCGAGGCGGTCCGCGACGCGCTTGCCTCCGTCTCCTTTGACGGCGTGACCGGCAGCATCTCCTTCGACGAGAACGGCGACGCCAACAAGGATATGGCTTACATCAAGATCATGTCCGACGGCGCTTTCAAGTTCGTCGGCACGCAGAAGACCGACGGCACCTTCACCCCCGCTGCCTGATTTTCTATCCGCATAAACATTTTGAATCGGCGGGTCATCCCGCCGATTCTCTTTATTCGCTTTTACCCCGTCGCATCGGCAACCCGAAAGAGGAGGCAAGCTCTATGACGGCATTTCTCCAGAACTGTCTGAACGGTATTTCCATCGGCAGTATATATGCCCTGATCGCCATCGGCTACACGATGGTTTACGGTATTCTTCGACTCATCAACTTCGCCCACGGCGACATCTTCATGATGGCGGGGTATTTTATGATCATCTGCATGACGGATCTGCTCATCCCGTGGTACATATCGCTGCTGCTCGTCGTGCTGTTCACAGTGCTGCTCGGCGTATTCATCGAGCGCATTGCCTATAAGCCGCTTCGCGATGCGCCGCGTATGTCCATCATGATCTCGGCGATCGGCGTTTCGTACTTTCTGCAGAACTTTGCCACCTATCTCTTTACGGCGCAGCCAAAGTCGTATCCGTATGCGGAGATGGGCTTTCTCAGTAAAACGGTGAAGCTCGGCGAGATCTCTACGACGCTTGTTACGTTCATTACGCCCATCCTCACCGTGATCCTTGTTCTGGCGCTGGCGTTCCTCATCCGCAAGACGAAGATCGGCATGGCGATGCGCGCGGTATCGCGTGATTTTGAAACGTCCTGTCTCATGGGCATCAAGATCAACCGCGTCATCAGCTTCACGTTCGCCGTCGGCAGCGCGCTGGCCGCCATCGGTTCGGTGCTGTATTTCATCCCGCGCTCGTCGGTGTATCCGCTGGCCGGTTCTCTGCCCGGGCTCAAGTGCTTTGTCGCCGCGGTGTTCGGCGGCATCGGCTCCATTCCCGGCGCGCTGGTGGGCGGCTTCCTCATCGGTCTTTGCGAAACGTTCATCAAGGGCAGCGCCTATTCCGAGTTCAGCGACGTTTTCACGTTCGTCGTGCTGATCCTCGTGCTGCTCGTCCGTCCCACCGGCCTGTTCGGTGAGAAGCTGAAAGAGAAGGTGAGCATGAGTCAAAAGAAAAAAACGATCTGTTCCGCCGTCGGTTTTCTCTGCATTGCAGCGGTCATCGTCTGCGCCGGCGAGCTTGTTCCGCGCACTTCGATGTTCCGCACGGTTTTGCAGCTCGGCGCGATCTATGCGCTGCTTGCGGTGTCCATGAACCTCTGCAACGGTTTCACGGGGCTCTTTTCTCTCGGTCAGGCGGGTTTTATGACGCTCGGCGCTTATACCTACGCCATTTTCACGATCCCCACGGCGGCGCGCCCCGGCGTGTACTATCTTTACGGCGTTGCCGACTGGCTTGCCGATCTCCATCTGCCGATCATCGCAGCGCTGCTTGCCGCCGGCGTTGTCGGCGCGCTCTTTGCCGCGCTCATCGGCGCGCCGGTCCTCAAGCTCAAAAGCGACTATCTCGCCATTGCGACGCTCGGCTTTGCGGAGGTCGTCCGCATCGTTGTCGCCTCCTCGCCGCTCAACCGCATTACGAACGGCTCTCTTGGGCTGACGAAGATCCCCGGCTTCTCGTCCTACTACGGCATATTCATCGTTGCCGCCGTTTGCATCATGCTGATCGTTCTTATCATCAACTCTTCCTACGGCCGCGCGTTCAAGGCCATCCGAGACGATGAGATCGCAGCGGAGGCAATGGGCATTGCTCTAGCCAAGCACAAGCAGATGAGCTTTATCATCAGCTCGTTCTTCGCGGCCATCGGCGGCGCGCTGATGGCAATGTTTCTCGGCGCGGTGTCTTCCACAACGTTCACCATCGCCGTGACGTATTTTATTCTGCTCATTGTTGTCATCGGCGGCATGGGCAGCGTGACGGGCAGCGTTATTTCGGCGTTTCTCGTCATCGCGAGCCGCGAATGGTGGCTGCGTTTTCTGGACAAAACAACGTACATCGGCGATTTCCGCGTGCCCCTGCTCAAGACCGGCTTCCGTATGGTCGTGTTCTCCGTGATCCTCATGGTCGTGGTGCTGTTCTTCCGTACCGGCATTATGGGCGATAAGGAGTTTAGCTGGGACCGCATCGCGGCGCGCTGCAAAAAGCTCTTCGGCGGGAAAAAGGCCGCGGTCTCCGGAGGTGAAAACCATGAGTGAATCAATGCTCCGCATGGAAAACGTCATCATGCAGTTCGGCGGCGTTGTGGCGGTGAACAATCTCTCGCTTAACGTCGATAAGGGCGAGATCGTCGCGCTCATCGGCCCCAACGGCGCGGGCAAAACGACGGCCTTCAACTGCATCACCGGCGTATACCAGCCGACAAACGGCAAGGTGTTTTTTGAGGATAACCTCATGGTCTCCGCGCATCCGACGGGGAAGATGCAGAAGGAATATCAGGGCATGAACGCCGAGATGTATCTCAAGGATAAAATTCTCGACCCGACGCCCGACCAGATCACAAAGCTCGGCATTGCCCGCACGTTCCAGAACATTCGCCTGTGGAAATCCATGACGGTGTTTGAAAACGTCCTCACAGCCAAGCACCTGCGTGCGAAGCAGAACATTTTCAGCGCGGCGCTCCGCATCTCCGTGGCGGAGGACCGGCGCATGGAGAAGGAGACGATGGAGCTGCTTGAAGAGCAGAACCTCGCGCAGTACCGCAACGATCTTGCAACGTCTCTGCCGTACGGCCTGCAGCGGCGGCTGGAGATCGCCCGCGCGCTTGCGACCGACCCGAAGCTTCTCCTGCTCGACGAACCGGCCGCCGGCATGAACCCGCAGGAGACCGAAGAGCTCGGCCAGTTCATCATGCAGATCAAGAAGAAATACGATCTCACGATCCTTATGATCGAGCACCACATGGAGCTCGTTATGAAATTCTCCGACCGCATCTATGTGGTCGATTTCGGCAGACTCATCTCGCAGGGCACGCCCGCCGTTGTACAGGGTGACCCGAAAGTTATTGAAGCGTATCTGGGGGTGGCGGAAGAATGAACGAGATCCTCTCCATTCACGATCTCAGCGTGAACTACGGCGGCATTGAGGCCGTCAAGGGCATTTCCTTTGATGTGCATGAAGGCGAGATCGTAACGCTCATCGGCGCGAACGGCGCGGGCAAAAGCTCGACGCTCCGCACGATCGCCGGGCTTGTAAAGCCCTCCGGCGGCACGATCAACTTCCGCGGCGACAACATCACCGGGCGCGACGCCACGACCATCGTGAAAAAAGGCATCACGCTCGTCCCGGAGGGACGGCACATTTTTCCCGATCTCACGGTGCTCGAAAATCTCAAGGTCGGCGCGTATCTCCGCAGCGACGACATCTCCGGCGATATCCAGTGGGTATACGACCTTTTCCCGCGCCTGCGCGAGCGCTCGTGGCAGGCGGGCGGCACGCTCTCCGGCGGCGAGCAGCAGATGCTGGCTGTGGGCCGCGCGCTCATGGCACGCCCGAAGCTCATTATGATGGACGAGCCGTCGCTCGGCCTTGCGCCGCTCGTTGTGCGCGATATCTTTGAGATCATCCGTCAGATCAACCACCAGGGCGTATCCATTCTGCTCATCGAGCAGAACGCGAACATGGCGCTCAAGGTCGCCGACTCCGCCTACGTCATGGAGACCGGATGCATCACGCTCTCCGGCGCGGGCAAAGACCTTCTGAACAACGAGGCCGTAAAAAAGGCCTATCTCGGTACATGATTGACATTCTACCCGCGGGACTGTATTATCCACTATATAGTCCCACGGGTCTCTTTTTATTAAGGAGAAATCACCTATGCATATCGTTACAAGTACGGATATCCTTCTCCCGCGCGCCGAGGACATGGGCGCGTGGAGCGTGATCGCGTGCGACCAGTTTACGTCCGAACCGGAATACTGGGCCGCGGCGGAAGCGCGTGCGGCGGAAAAGCCGAGCACGCTTTCTCTCATGCTGCCGGAGGCGTGGCTGCACACCGCGCGCGCCGACGGCGCGGACGGACGCATTGCCGATACGATGCGCCGCTATCTCGCGGAGGGTGTTTTTCAAACGGTCCCGGACAGCTTTATCTATGTAGAGCGCACACTGTCGGACGGACGCGTCCGCCGCGGCCTCGTTGCGGCGCTTGATCTTGAGCAATACGATTTTACCGGAACGCAGCGTACGAGCGTCCGCTCCACGGAGGGCACGGTAGAGGAGCGTCTGCCGCCGCGCGTGAACATCCGCCGCGGCGCGCCGCTCGAAATGCCGCATACGCTCCTTCTGATGGACGACCGGACAGACAGTGTCCTGTCCCTCGCGGAAAAGGCGAAGGACACACTGGAAAAGGTCTACGATTTTGATCTTATGCTCGGCGGCGGCCACATCGCCGGCTGGCGCGTGAGCGGGGAGACGAAAGCGGCGGTGCAGTCGGCGCTCGACGCGCTCGATAATGCGGCATTGCAGCGGGAAAAATACGGTGACGCAGCGGAAAACGGCAAGCTCACCTTTGCCGTCGGCGACGGCAACCACTCGCTCGCCGCGGCCAAGCGGTTCTGGGAGGAAAAGCGCGAAACTCTGCCGGAAAACGAGCGGGAGACCGATCCCGCCCGCTTCGCGCTCGTGGAGATCGAGAACATCCATGAGCCGTCGCTCGATTTTGAGCCGATCCACCGCGTGATCTTCGATACCGATGCGTCGGCTTTTGCTGCGGAATTTACAGCGCATCGGACGGAGTGGGAAGCAGAGGACAAAACGCTCGGCGAGCGCGTTGCGGCGGCGGAGAGCTTCTGCCGCGCGTATATCGCCGCGCACGGCGGCTATATCGACTATATCCACGGCGACGATACGGCGCGCTCTCTTGGCGAGAAGCCGAACTGCGCTGCGGTGCTGCTGCCGCCGGTCGAAAAGAGAGGG
>ERZ824978.1929-NODE-1929-length-19828-cov-2.937339_pt1 | contig 19828 bp, 21 predicted proteins | sample MGYA00519860_ERZ824978 | MGnify/ENA primary metagenome ERZ824978 (study PRJEB31778, sample SAMEA3449184) | human gut metagenome | biome: human gut; feature: human-associated habitat; material: faeces | place: United Kingdom | collected 2010/2012 ... | reverse complement strand
TATTGCCGCGCCAATAAGCGCACCGGTTACGGCGATGATAAACGCACTCAGCATAGCTGCGGCAAAGGCTCTTGCCTTGCTGCAACCGAGTAAACGCATAGTGCCTATGCTCTGCTTTTGCGACTGTGCATAGAAGAACGCCAGCAGCAGCGCGGCTATTACAAGCAGCGATGATGACAGTATCAGCAGCAGCTCCGCCGTACCGGAAAGTGCTTCCAAGCTTGGCTGTATTCTCGAATAGCCTTGGTCGTAGAAGGTAAACCTTGCTTCATAGTCTCCCTGCTTCGCTCCTGTTATGCCAAGCTCGTTCATGCGCTCTATGAACGGCTCAATCTTGCCGTTCTCCAGCCATATGGTCAACAGCGCGCCTGTAACGGGTCTATCCTCCTCGGCAGGGGCATTGGTGAGCGACTTTTCGGGAATGTAGATTGTGTTCCAGGGGACGGACACGGCGGACGCTGACACGGCGGAAGTGCCCGTGAGCGGGCGGACGTTATACGTGCCGACTATTTCATATTCGCCATTGTCAAAGAAATGGTCCGGGTCGGTGTAGGTGTAGCGCGGGCTGAGGCGCGAACCCCAAATGGTTGCGTTGACAAAATTGTTGTATTCATAGAAGCTGAAATCGATTTTGTCGCCCACGTTCCAGCCTTGCAGCTTTGCAAGGTCTGTGCTTATCATGCAGACCTTTGCGCCGGAAGCGTATTCCTCCTCGGTTATCATGCGGCCTTCGGGTATGAACATATTGCCCAAGTGGAATGCGGGAATGCCGGTTAAGTCGTTTGTGGTCATAACGCCGAAGGAGCGGGAATTTATGTAATACGCCCGCGCTATCTGCTCATACTTCTTCAGCATTTCCGGTTTGCTTTTCAGTTCGTCGTATTCATATATCCAGAATGGCTGTTCGTAAGGGTAGTTCCAATCTACGTCTTCGGTACGGCCGATAGAGTAATAGTAGTATTCATTCCTAAAAAGTTCATCTCTTGCTATTGTGAATATTTGTATTTTATAAAGCCCGCTGGCCGCGTTGAAAGTGCTGTTGCTGTCTGATAAATGCGTAATTGAAGCGATATATTCAGTGTTTGGCTCCAGAATTATGCAGTCCGGCTTATCGGCATAGTCAGCCGAAGGCATAAGGCTGTTTGTATCGGTCAAGGGTTCATCAATGTATATTCTGCCGAGCTGAACATAAAAATTAATAGGACGTTTTTCGTATTCATACACATTTATGGCGGATTCAACTATATCTAAGTTATATGTACGAGAAAAAAACTTACCATCTTCCCAGCTTTCAGCACCTATTCTGTAACGGCCGTCGTCAACAAATTCAACGTCGTTCCATTCTTTGTCGGCTTCCGCTTCTTTTTGATGTTCGGGGACTATTTTGAAACGGATAATATCCTCGCTACATATCGGAATAGCTTGCTTTTTGTCATTATATCTTACCGCAATGTTATCTTCGTTAAAAGCGCCGTAACGCGCGCGGAGTTCATATTTTTTTACGCTTGGCGCGGTAATTATGGGCTCCAAATCGTAACCATACACCGTTAAAGCATGATATCCCGCGTAATCCTCGGCTTTTGTAACATCGCTTATAATATTGCCGCGGCTGTCTACATCCGCATATAGCTCCATTATAGCTATCGTAGTATATGTATCGTTTGCCAGCTGGAGGTTATGCTGACTATCCATATATAAATTTAAGCTCGTGCAGAAAAACGCAGTAAGCAAAACAAGCACCAGTATGTATAATACGGTGCGTATAGGCTTACGAAACAACTGCTTTAGGTGCATCGATAGCATAGATATAGTTCCTTTCTGATGGTTATGTTGTTTATGATAATCTTGATGCGGCGGAACTATGACCAAGCCGCATCAAGATATCGTTCGTTTAGCTGTGATCGCAAACACGTTCTTGGTTAACGATCTTTGTTTCACTGAAGTTTTCTATGCCGCATTCGGGGTTTGAACATCTATAAAGATAATCTTTTGCCCATACGCGTATTATGTCCATACGTTTATCGTCATATAGGCATAGCGTGCTATATACCCTTAGAAGGTATGTATCAGATGTGTCGTAAAATTTTACTCTGGCGTTGCAATACGAACATATTTCATCGCGCGCAAAGGTCACGGAAGCAAATGCTGTTGCGATAAGAACCAAACACATAAACAAGCAAAGTTTTTTCTTCATGATGACCCTCCTATAATTACTTGATGTAGCGGCGGGCGGTACCGCCCGCCGCTGTAGAACAAAGCTTGATGATACTTATTTAGAATCCTTTGGGTGGTTGCAAATACGTTCGGTACGAGTTGTCGTATTGGTAAATGTCTCTATACCGCACGAACGGTTAGGGCACTTGAAAAAATAGTCCGTACCCCACACCCGCATAGTATCTAAGCGGTTTGAATAATTCAGACAAGTGGAGGTGTAGACTCTTACAACGTATTCGTCAGATACGTCATAACACACCATGTCTGTTCCGCAATAGGAACACTGTTCTTTTCGGGCGAAAGCCACGGATGCAAACGCGGTCACAATAAGGGCCATACACATAATAAGACAAATCTTTTTCTTCATGGTTTTCCTCCTGCTGTTTTTTGTTTTGATTTTCGCTGTTCGTGTTTTCGTTTAGTGCCTAAAACATTAACGGCGCAATGGAATCAGCCTCCTTGGTGTTGGTCGGTCCTGCGGTTCATATCGTTCCGATTAGGGAACGCGCAACAATTAAATCTAAAGGTCTTAAAGTCAATTTGGTTACTGTGGTTCTTCGTTGGGTTTATGGTAACATATTGCGATATATTATGTCAATAATTTTCTTACAAATTTCGGATTACATATTATGACTGAATTACTTGATTTTTTGCCATAAATTATGATATACTAATTAAATTGTATGCTATTGATAGTGAAAAATATTTCAGCAAAAGCGCAAAAAAATACAGGGGCGGTAAAAACCATCCCCTGTGTGACAGAATGAGAATTTATCTCCGTCTATTCCTGCTTGCCATCATCACCAGGCGCAGGAAGGTGAGGAATGTGCTCAGCGCGGCAACGACATAGGTCATTGCGGCGGCGCGCAGCACCTTTTTTGCCTGCTCCAATTCTTCCGGCTGCAGGATGTTCATCTGATCCAACAGCGTGATGGCGCGCGCGGAGGCGGGAGGCGTTGAACTCCACCGGCAGCGTGACAAGCTGGAACGCCAATATGCCGAAATACAGTCCCGCGCCTATGCTAGCCAGATTGAACGCGCCCATCATTATGCCTATTATAACAAGCCACGGCCCAACGGTTGACCCTATGCGCGCCACGGGCAGCAGCGCATTTCTCACCTTTATGGGCGTATAGCCTTCCTGATGCTGCATAACGTGGCCTATTTCGTGCGCGGCAACGGCCAGCGCCGCAACGGACGTGCTGTTATACACGCTCTCGCTCAGCCCAACGGCGTTCTTTGTTGGATCGTAATGGTCGGTAAGCGAACCGGACACGGGCGAAAGCGTGGCGGAGCTGCCGCCCTCGTAAAGCAGCCTGCGCGCAACGTCGTTCGCCCTGAGGCCGCAGCGCGCGGGCATAGTGGAATACTTTTTGAACGTGCTCTGCACCTTCAGCGACGCTATCATGCCGAACACGGCCACGATAAGCACCGCTATGTAAAGCAGCGATTCCGATGCGTATGAAAAGTATGGATCGTACATATAATTGCGTCCCCTTCTTACTTTTATTATGCTTATTATAACACGCATTAAAAGCTCTATGAACCCATATTTGGTGAAATGATGGTGACAACATTTTATTAAGATTCTATGAATTTACTGTAAAACAATAAATTCTTGTTGTAATTCGATAAATAGCGTGGTATTATACTTGCGAAAACATAAAACCGCGGAGGGATGGAATTATGACGCTTAAAACGCTTTCAAAAATAACGCGCGCGCTTTTATATGCGCTTATGGTGCTTGTTGCGGCGCTGATGGCGGCGCTGTTCGTATCCGCAGACGTGCGCACCTTTATGGAAAACGAATACGGCGCGGCGGGAAGCACGGTGCTGTTCTACGCAATGCTGCTTGTATGCGGGGGCATTGCGCTGTGGATACTTATTGAGCTTGCGGCGGTGCTTAAAACAGTGGAAAGCGATCCGTTCGTGGAGCGCAACGCGGCGGCGTTCATGCGCATGGGCATCGCGGCTGAGGCGGCGGGGCTTGTGTTCTTCGTGAAATGCTTTTTTATGTTCACCATCATGACTGCCGTATGCGCGCTGGTGATGATACTCAGCGGACTTTTCGCGCTCACGCTTGGCATGGTGTTCAGAAGGGCCGTTGAGTACAAGCGGGAAAACGAGCTTACCATTTGACGCGGAGGGCAGCATGATAAGGGTGAATCTTGACATAATGCTGGCGCGCAGGGGCGTATCCGGCGGGGAGCTTGCCGAGGCCATAGGCATTACGCAGGCCAATCTGAGCATACTTAAAACCAACAAGGGCAAGGCGATACGCTTTTCCACGCTGGACGCTATATGCAAAAAGCTGAACTGCACGCCTGGGGACATATTGGAATACGTGGAGGATAACAATGGAGCAGAATAAAACGCGGGAATACACATTAAAGCAGCGCATACTTACGCTTTTCGCAATAGCAATAGGCATAGCGTTCGCGTGGGGCGTATGCGGCGAATACATGTGGAGCGGCGAGCCGGACATGAGCAGCGCCATGCTCATATACGGCGGGTTCTGGCTTGTATACATGGCCGGGTTTTACTTCGCCGCATGGGACAGGGCCAAACGGAACGTATGGGGCTATGTACTGCTTGCGGTGGCGGCCGTGCTGGTGCTGAGGCCGCTTGTGTATAAGCAGGTCGAGCTTACGCTTATCAACTTTGCCGCGCTGCCCGCCGTGCTTATGCTGCACGCGGTAACGGTGTGCTTCACCGTGCCCAAAGAACGGCAGGATGGGCTTATAACGGCGTATTTCAAGGGCTGGTTCGTTGCGCCGTTCGTGTGCATAGGCCGCTTCTTTGGCGCGATAGGCAGCGCATTCGGCCGCGGCAAGGCAAGCAAAAACGGCACCGCCGTGCGCGTTGGGCTTATAATGGGCATACCGCTTGCCGCGCTGTGCGCTGCGCTGCTTATAAATGCGGATGCGGCGATGCAGCTTAGCATAGGCCGCTTTTTCGAGGGGCTTAGAATAGGCGCGGTGATATGGCGTGCGATTGCCGCGCTCGCTGCGGCGGTGCTGTTCTTTTCGTTCATATACTATATGGCTTATGAGCCGAAAACGCTTCCGGAAACGCCGTATCAGCGCATAATACCCGCCGTCGCTGCGAAAATTGCGGTAGGAATGCTGCTTACGCTATATGTGGTGTACGCCATATTCCAGTTCGCTTACCTTACGGGGCTGAAGGGGCTGCCGGAGGGGCTTACATATTCGCAATACGCCGTGCAGGGCTTTGGCGAGCTTTGCGCCGTGAGCATAATAAACATTGGCGTATACGCGCTTTTCTCCACCGCAGCGGAGGAGGATACCGCTCTCAGGCGTTTCCTTGCGGGGCTGATGCTTTCCGCGTTCGTGCTGCTTATGTGCGCGGCGTTCAAGCTGTATATGTACATTGACGCATACGGCCTTACGCTCAGAAGGATACTTTCGGCATGGTTCATGGTGTGCATACTGGCGGCGGTAATAATATGCATAGTGCGGCTTTATGATAAAAGGCTGCGTGCGTTGCAGGCGATGGCGATAACTGCGGCGGTGCTTTACGCGGCGCTGAACCTTATAAACATAGATGCGATGATAGCCCAAAGCGTGCTGAAAAAGGCCGATGCGCGCGGCTACATGACGGAGCTTGACGCGCGCTATCTTGCGCACGAGCTTTCAAGCGATGCGGACGGCGTAATAGCTAAAAGCGAACGCTGGCGCGAGCAGGTGTATAAGATGGGGGAGTGAGGGTATTGATACGATCGCTCCGCGAAGGGGTACGGCACTGCACACCGAGCTTGTGCTGCAATTTAAGCCGTCCCCGTTTACGGGGAAGGTGTCGCGGCGCAAGCCGTGACGGAAGGGGAACATATCGCGGCACTTGGTATCTCCGAGCCGTTCCCCTTTCGGCCACTCACTCCGTTCGTGTCCACTTTCCCCGCCTGCGGGGACAGCTTTTGGTTAGTGATACCACCATCCTCCCTCATTGAGGGAGGTGGCCGCGAGCAAAGCGAGCAGACGGAGGGGTTGCATCGGCGCTGCTGTTGTTTACGTCAACCCCTCAGTCAATCCGCCTCACGGCGAATTGCCAGCTCCCCGGCCGGGGCGCCTTTTGGTATTGCATAGCTTCAAACATAAAACAACGGGGACGGTTCCCCGTCCCCACATCTTCACAAACTCCCCCGCTCACCCGCCGTAAGGCGGATTTCACATTGCGAAAGCAATATTTCACTGCGCATCCGCGCAATTTCACCCTGCGTCAGCAGGATTTCACTGAGGGCATTAGCCCTCTCACGCTCCCGTGAACAGCCTTACGGGCAGTATCAGGTAATAATATTCCTCGCCGTTTATGGGCTTCACCACGCAGGGGCTTACGTTGCTGTTGAAGTCCATGTATATCTCCTCGTCGTCAAGCACCTTGAATACGTCGGTCAGGTATTTGTTGTTGAAGGCGATCTCTATATCCTCGCCCATGGCGGCGCAGGGGATCTCCTCGTTGCTGCGGCCTATCTCGCTGTTGGCGGATATCTCTATCATTTCCCGGGAAATGGAGAATTTAATAAGGTTGCTCTTGCTTTCGCGCGCCATCAGCGCAACGCGCTCTATGCCGTCGAGCAGCTCCTTGCGGTTTACGCGCACGCGGGTCATGTGTTCGTTGGGCAATATCTGCTTATATTTTATGAAATCGCCTTCCATAAGGCGGGCTATTATCTTCACGTCTCCGCCGGTGGCGCTCAGGTGGGTGCGGCTGAATGTTATGGTCGCCTTCTCGCCATCGTCCGGCAGTATACGCGCAACCTCTATGAGCGAACGCGCGGGAACGACAATCTCCTTTTCTTCCGTGCCGTTGTTCACTATGGGCGCGGTGCGCAGCGCAAGGCGGTAGCCGTCCAGCGCTATAAGGCGGAGGGAGTCCGAACCAAGCTCCATCAACGCGCCTGTCAGTATGGGCTTTGTATCGTCCTGAGCGGCGGCGAATATGCAGCCGCGTACCATGCTCTTGAAATCGTTCGGCTCTATTTTAATTGAAGTGTCGCTTTCAACTTCGTTCATGGCGTGGTAGTCGCCCGCATCCTCGCATTGAAGGGTGGTGCGGTATGCGCCGCTGATTATCTCTGCGGTGTTCTTCTTGTTTACGTCTATTGAAACGCTTTCGCCCGGCAGCCTTTTGGCCATTTCGGAAAACAGCCTGCCCGGCAGCACCGTTGCGCCTTCCTTTTCAATAAGAGCGTCTATGCTGGCTTCTATCTGAATATTAAGATCCGTGCAGCGAAGCAGCAGCCTTCTCTGCTCCGCCTTCATGTATACTCCTTCAAGCACCGATATGGTGCTCCTTACTGGCAGGGCCTTTGTTACGATTGAAAGCGCCGCGTTCAGCGCGTTCGTATCCACTATTATGCGCATATATCTAAACCTCCTCTTTTATTAACAATGGTAACTCTTATCCACACATTCTCGCCAGCGTGTCTATATATATTAACAGCAGCCGTAGCAGTAGCGTTGTAAGTTGTGTGGACAAGTTTGGTTTTGTCCCAAAATGCTGAAAAAGTGATGTTAGAACTCCTGTGGATAAGTGTGGTAAGGAATATGTACTTGTCCACGTTGTTTACATTTTCCACGTTTTCAACAATCATGCACTGTGTAATCCACATAAGTTATCCACACTATGTGGATAACTCTGTTGATATATTACTGCTTCTTTATCCGCTTGGTAAGATCCTCCACAAGGTCTGATACCTGCGGGTCGTTCTTCATGTCCGTCTCTATGCGTTTGCAGGCGTTTATAACGGTTGAATGGTCCCTGCCGCCGAAGCTTGCGCCTATGGCCTTGAGCGGTTTATTGGTAAGCTCCTTGCAAAGGTACATTGCCATCTGCCGCGGGTATGTAACGTCCATGGAGCGGCGCTGCGAAAGAAGCGCGTCCGTATCGATATCATAATAATCGCTCACAACCTGCTGCACAAGGGGTATGGTGACGGGCGTATTGTCGTATCCGGCAACAATGTCCTTGAGCGCCGTTGCCGTAAGGGCAAGGTCTATGGGCTTTTTTGTAAGCCTTGCGAAGGCTATAACGCGGATGAGGGAGCCTTCAAGCTGGCGAATGTTTGAATTTACCTTTTCGGCAATGAATGTGAGCACGTCCTCGCTCACGTCTATCTGCTCGCTTTGCGCCTTGCGCTTTAGTATTGCTACCCTCGTTTCAAGATCGGGCGGCTGAATATCCGCAACCAATCCGCCTTCAAAGCGGGAAACAAGCCTGTCCTCAAGGTTTATAAGGTCCTTGGGCGCTTTATCGGAGCTTATGATTATCTGCTTGCCATATGTATGCAGCGCGTTGAACGTATTAAAGAATTCCTCCTGCGTCCTGTCCTTGGCTACAAGGAACTGTATATCGTCTATTATAAGCACGTCCGCCGTGCGGTACTTGTTGCGGAACTGCACGCGGCTGTTTTCCTGAATGGACTGAATAAGGTCGTTGGTAAACGTTTCCGTGGTTATGTATACTATGCGCGCGGAAGGATTGTTATTAAGTATCCTGTGGCCTATGGCGTGCATAAGGTGCGTTTTGCCAAGACCCACGCCGCCGTATATGAAAAGCGGGTTATATGCCTTGCCCGGTTCTTCCGCAACGGCCTGCGCCGCGGCATGGGCAAAAATATTGCTGTTGCCAACAACGAAGCTTTCAAAAGTATACTTGGGGTTAAGGTAATAGTCGCTGCCGGCAACGGGCTTATCCTCGCGGTAGGCATTATAGAGCGGAAGCTCGGATTCGTCTATAAAGCGGACAAGATATGTGCCGGAATTGGCGCGGTTTATGCAGTCCGTAAGCGTTTGGGTATATATGCTTTTAAGCGTGTTTTTTGTTGAAGGATCCTTCACCTGCAGCACAAGGGTGTTATCCTTTATGCAGATGGGCGTCATCGTGGCTACCCATGTATTGTAGCTGAGCGGGGTCATGGATCTTTTGATCTCGTCTAAGGAATTCTGCCAAACAGACAAAGCGGACAACATTACTGTAAATACCTCCCACGGTATAAAACCCCTCTTTAAGGGGTCGAAAAAAATAAGTACCAAAATAAATACCTTCTTTATAATAGCAAAACGCCGCCCGGCTTGCAAGGGAAAATGCTTTGGGCTTGTACAAATGAGGGCTTATACATAACAATATGTTGTAGGCAGCCAAAAATAAAGTAAAACTAAGCATATTTTCTTGACAGAGGGCTTGCTTTTCTTATATAATCGTATACCGATGGATTATACTGCTTAACTGCTGCACTATGCCCATTTGGGCAAAGCCGGCCGCGCCGGGCGGCAACAGCCCGGTATTGCTTATCTAAAAGAAGGCGTACTTCCAATCGGCTTTGGCAACGGGGCAGGGGGCAGCATGATATAACACATTAGGGAAAGAGGTGCAAAAGAAATGCTTGGTACATTCCAGCCGAAGAAAAGGCAGCGCAAAAAGGTTCACGGTTTCCGTCAGCGCATGAAGACCCGCAACGGCCGCAACGTGCTTGCCCGCCGCCGCAACAAGGGCCGCAAGGTCCTCTCCGCCTGATAAAAGGGCGAACAGAAGCAAAACAAAAGCGCGCATAAAAACATGCGTGCAGACGGGCCGCGCGGCATGAAGGACGCATTTTCTTTTATGCCCACGGCCCCACAAAGGGGAAAAATATCAACTCAGGTGAAACGCTGTTATTCATTGAAGCGGAATAAGGAATTCCGCTATGTATACCGCAGAGGAAATTCCAAGGCGAACGAGCTGATGGTCGTTATATTCACAAAGAACAGAACGCCCGCGCTTAAACACATTGGCTTTTCCGTAAGCAAAAAACTGGGCAACAGCGTATGCCGCAGCCGGGTAAAACGGCGGATGAGGAGCGCATTCGATACGGTCTTTGGCGAAGTAAAGCCGGGCTATAACATGATAGTTATAGCGCGCGCGCCGATACTCAGTGCGGACTTTTCCGATATATGCGCCGCGGCGCGCAGCCTTCTGCGCCGGGGCGATTTGTTGAAGAAAGAAGAAAATAAAGCGTGAAGCGTTTGCTTTTAACGCTTATAGAAGGATACCAGCGGTGGATATCGCCGCTGCATCCTTCCTGCTGCCGCTATATCCCCTCGTGCTCGGCTTATGCAAAGCAAGCCATAAGCCGTTTCGGCGCGCTGAAGGGCGGCCTGCTTGCGCTGTGGCGCATAATGCGCTGCAACCCGTTTTCGCGGGGCGGGTACGATCCCGTTCCGGAGGAGTTCCGCTTTGGCCCAAGGCGCCATGCATCCGGCATGGATAAGGACGGGGCCGATAGAATACAAAGCGAAGAAGAAAAAGAAGAATACAAAGAACACGAATAAGAAATATTCATCATTCGTATGCCGCGCAAGGGTTGTTTTATTGCGCGGAGGGAAAGAGAGGACATAAACTTTGACCGGTGATTTCTTTTTGACAAACTGGTTCCTTGAAGCCATGCGCTGGATATACAGCCTTACCTGCGCCATATCCGAAAGCGGCTTCGGCAACGTATTCCTTACAATATTGATAAGCACCATACTTCTGCGCGCGCTGACCATATTTTCCGATATAAAAACGCGCAAGTCCTCCGCAAAGATGGCGGAGGTGCAGCCCGAAATACAGCGGCTGCAAAAAAAGTATGCCAACGACCCCAGGCGCTTCCAGGCCGAGCAGACAAAGCTTATGAAGGAAAAGGGCGTGAGCATGTGGGGCAGCTGCTTGCCGATGATTATAACCATGCCGCTTTTATTCTGCTTAATAGCGGCGTTCCGTTACTGGGGATATGAAATGAACCTTAGGCTGCTGGTGGATGAAAACGCCATGGAGCTGTTCAAATCCTTCAAGTTTCTGTGGATAAACAATATTTGGCAGCCCGATAACGGCCTTACGCCCGTGCTTGCCAACGGCGCAAGCTTCCTTGCCACGCCGCAGCTTTCAAACCTGCTTTATTTGCAGGAACCCGGCGTTGGCGAAAAGCTGGTTGAAATGGACCTTGCCGTTACCAAGGTTTAGCTATCAGATACTTTCAAACGATGCGGCCATAGCCATTTACGACGCGGCCATTCAGCCCTTCCTTGACGTTTACAAGGGATATAACAACGGCTGGTTCATAATGAGCATACTTGCCGGCGGCACAAACTTCCTTTCCGCCTGGCTTATGACCAAGAATACTCCCGCCGCCAACGAGGAAGCAGCGAAGTCCACCAAATGGATGAATTATCTTTTCCCGGTAATGAGCTTTATATTCTGCCTTAACTACAACGCGGCGTTTGCAATTTACTGGACGCTGACCAGCGTAATAATGATAATAGTCAACCTTATACTGAACAAGAAATTCCCAAGAACGGAACCGGCAAAGGAGGGTGCTGATAAATGAGGACAATCGAAGCATCGGGCAAAACGATAGACGAAGCAATTTTTAACGGCCTTAAGGAGCTGGAGGTTTCGATAGACGAAGTTGAGATAGACATAGTTCAGCACGAAACCAAGGGCATACTTGGTATAGGCGCAAAGCCCGCCATAGTAAAGCTGACCGAGCGCGAGCCGGAGCAGATAGTAGTACCCGACTACATGAACGAAGCCGAACGGCGCGCCAATCGCCGCCGCGAGGACAGGCCGCGCCGCGACGACAGGACCAGGCGCGACCGCGGTAACCGCCGCGACGAACGCCCCCACCGCGAGGATAAGCCCCGGCGCAGCGAGGAAGCGGCAGAGGCGAAGGAAGAAACCATTACCGTAGCCGAAGAAATAAGCGAAAACGGCGAAGTGCGCGAAGAGATAGCTGAAGAAGTCAGCGAAGTAAGGTCGCCGCGCAGGGAAAGGAATAACCGCCGCGAGCGCAGCAACCGCCGCGAACGCGAGGAACAGAGCGCCAAGCCCAAGATTGAATACACGCTTGAGGCCGCGGAGAACAACGAAGCCGCGCAGTTCCTCAGGGAAATGCTCCGCCTTATGAATATAGACGCGCAGGTTCTTGCCAACGTTAGCGAGGAGGACGGCGTAAGGCTGAGAATAGAATCCTCCGGCATGGGCGTGCTGATAGGCCACAGGGGCGAAACGCTGGACGCGATACAGTATCTGACCAGCCTGCACGTTAACCGCAGCCGCAAGGAGCATGGCTTCACCCGCATAACCGTGGACACCGAGGGCTACCGCGACAGGCGCGAGGAAACGCTTGCCCGCCTTGCCCGCAAGGTAGCGTCCCAGGTAAGGAGCACCGGCCGCGCAAGAACGCTGGAGCCGATGAACCCCTACGAGCGCCGCGTGCTGCACGCAACGCTGCAGAACAACCCCTACGTTACCACATACAGCGAGGGCGAGGAGCCCAACCGCCGCGTGGTGATAGCGCCCAAGGGAAGGGAAGAGTAAAGAGTAAAGAAAGAAGAAAAGACAGCCGAAGCGGTTGTCTTTTTTGTTGGAAGTACTCTAATTAAGCCTGCCCTGAAAGGGGAGGTGGACATGAGCGTCAGCGAATGGACGGAGGGGTTGCATCGGGGCTGTTCTTGTTTACATCAACCCCTCAGTCAAACCTTCGGTTTGCCAGCTCCCCGGCCGGGGAGCCTTAACTCCCTCAGAAAACTCGCTTACAGCGAATAGACTGAGGGAATTAAATTAAGACAGTTGAAAAAACGATAGCATATATGATAGTATATATATAAGTAATGGAGGTGTGGCCGTGGAAATAGTACTTAAAAGGCAGGCTCAAAAATATCTTGACAGCGTTGATGCCAATACGAGAGAAAAGCTGTATAAAGCGCTTGACCAGCTTTCAAGATTGGAAGGAGATATAAAACCGCTGAAAGGATATCCGAACCATTATAGATTCAAAATTGCCCATTACCGTATATTGTTTAAATGGGAAAAGGGAAGAATAGAGATAATAGTGTTGGAAATAAATACGAGGACGAATATAAAGTACTGAAAGGAGCAGAAGTTATGAAAAAGCTTGATAATAAAGAATTTGAAGAAAGAATGAAGGTAATAGATGCGCTTGAGGCGGAAGAACCCACCGTGGAAGATATAAAGGCGATAGAGACTGCGGAAAAAGAGGACAGCGCGGATTCAATATCGCTGGATAATTATAAAAACCATAAGGAATACAGCGGAAAGCTTATGATCCGCGTACCGCGTTCGCTGCATAAAGAGCTGGTGGAAAGCGCAAAAAAGGAAGGCGTAAGCCTTAATCAATATGCCCTGTATAAGCTGGCAAAATAAAGCGCGAGAGGTCACATGCACGATTTTACCATTGCTCCGCAGCTTACGGCATTGGCGGAGATATTCAATGAAAACGGGGCGCGGCTGTACGCCGTGGGTGGCATGGTGCGCAACTGCCTGCTGGGCTACCCCGTGAACGACACAGACGTTTGCAGCGCGCTCATAATAGAGGATGTTGAAGCCATGCTTACCGCGCGGGGCATAGAGTGCCGCAAAAAGGGCGCGGCGTTCGGCACGCTGGACATAGTTATGGGCGGGATGAGCTTTGAATACGCCGCATTCCGTACTGAGCGTTACGACGGCACGGGCAAGCGAGGTCAGCTTCGCGGCAACGCTTGAGGAGGACGCGTTCAGGCGGGATTTTACCGTGAACGCCATTTACCTTGACCCGCTCACAAAGGAGGTAATAGACCCCACCGGCGGCGTAAAAGATATGGAGCGGAGGATACTCCGCGCCACAAATCCCGACCCCGCGCTGATAATGCGGGACGACGGGGTGAGAATACTGCGGCTGTGCCGCTTTGCGGGGCAGCTTGGCTTTGAAGCGGATGAAAACACGCTTGCCGCCGCATACGCAAGCCGCGAAGGACTGAAGGATATTTCGCCGGAGAGGATATATGCCGAGCTGTGCAAGCTTATAATGGCGGACACGGCCTACGGCGCGGGATACGATGCGCTTATTGGCGCGCTGCATCTTTTGCACCGGAGCGGGGCGATAGAGGTACTGCTGCCGGAGCTTGAGCTTTGCTATGACGTTAAGCAAAGGCGGGATTTCCATAAATACGACGTTATGGAGCATAATCTTAGGGCGTGTGCGGCTGTGCCGCCGGAACTGGTGCTCAGGTGGACAATGCTTCTGCACGATACGGGCAAGGCCACGCCGTTTTATGACCACGGCTCCATGCATGGGCACGAGATGTATTCGGCCCGCATAGCGAACGATGTTTTGACAAGGCTCAAGGCCCCGAACGCACTCAGGGAGGAAGTTGTTACGCTGGTGCGGTGGCACATGTTCGATCTAAAGGGCGAAACGCGCGTGCGCAAGATAAAAAAGAAATTTGTGGAGCTTGGGCGGGACGGCGCGCAAAAGCTTATTCTTATACGCGAAGCGGACGTGCACGGCAGCGGCATAGAGCTGGGCAGGGTGGACACGGCGGAGCGCTGGAAGCGCGTATATGCCGAAATGCAGGCCGAAAACGCTCCCTTTACCGAAAAGGAATTGAAATGCACGGGGCAGGACATTTGCCGCTGGCTGAACATACGCCCCTGCCCGCGGGTGGGGGAAGTGAAACGCGCGCTGCTTATGCATTGCGCCTGCAAGCCGCGGGATAACGAACCGAAGATGCTGGAAAAGATAACAAGGGACATAGGGAAGGGCAACATAAAGGATGAGTGAGGATACTGTATTTGCGTTGTCCTCGCCTGTGGGCGGGGCGATAGCAATAGTGCGCATAACGGGAAGCGGAGCATATGCTGCGCTTGGGCGGGTTTTCCGCTGCAAAAACGCGCCGGAGCACCGCGTTATGAACTACGGCCATGTTACAGACCTCGAAAGCGGGGAAACGATAGATTCCGCAATGGCCTGCTTCCTTAAAGCCCCCGCAACCTATACCGGCGAGGACATGGCGGAAATATATATTCACGGCAGCCGCGTAATAGCCAAGCGGACACTTTCGGTGCTTTCCCGCTTCCTGCGCCCGGCCGAAGGAGGGGAGTTCACAAAGCGGGCCTTTATGAACGGCAAGCTTGATTTAAGCCAGGCGGAGGCGGTGATGGACGTTATAAGCTCCGTTACGGAGCAGGGCGCGCGCATGGCGGAGGAGCAGCTTGCGGGCAGCATAGGCAACGGCATAAAGGATATTGAGGACAGGCTTATTGATATACTCAGCGGCGTTGAGGCGGCGCTTGATTATCCCGACGAGCTGGAGGAGGACACCGTATCTTCTCTTGAAAACGAGCTTGCGCCCATAATAGAAAAGCTTGACTATTTGATACGCGGCGGCAACGCGGCGCGGATATTCCGCGAAGGGGCCTCGGTAGCCATACTCGGTGCGCCGAACGCCGGCAAATCGAGCCTTTTCAACGCGCTCATGGGCACGGAGCGAGCGATAGTAACCTCCATACCCGGCACAACGCGCGATACGCTTGAGGAAACGCTTGATATATGCGGCGCACCCGTGCGCATAACGGACACGGCGGGCATACGCGAGGGCGCGGACGAGGCGGAGCGCATAGGCGTGGAGCGGGCGAGGAAGGCGGGCGAGCGGGCCGACCTTATACTTATTGCAATAGACGGCACGAAGCCTATCGATGAAGAAAGCCGCGCGCTGATAAATGCCGCAAAGCGGGGCGAATACAGAAAATGCCTGATACTGTTTACCAAGGCGGACAAGCAGGGCTTCGGCACGGACGAAAGCTGCGCCGAATTTGCGCCCATATCCATAAGCTCCGTAACGGGGGAAGGGATAGAGGAGCTGAAGGAGCGCATGGCCGCGCTGCTGCTCACCAAGGAGGCGGAGAGCGCGCTTGTTACCAACTCCCGCCACATACATGCCCTTGCGGAGGCGAAGGCTGCGCTTGAAACGGCGGATGCTGCAATGGGCACCGACCTTGCCGCGGCGGACATACGCACCGCGCTTTACGCCCTTGGCCAAATAACGGGCCGCGAGGTAACATCGGACGTGATAGAGAGGATATTCTCCCGCTTCTGCGTGGGGAAGTAGGGGATTCTTGCCCAAAGGTTCCGTAAATGATATACTTATGGGGCGAATAAGCATATTATGAACGGAAAATACGGTTTTACGAAAGGCAGGAGCAATGAACAAACGAATCGTATTCACGGGCGGCGGCAGCGCCGGACACGTTACGCCGAACATGGCGCTTTTCCCCCAGCTTTTGAGCGAGGGATACGAGATACATTATATCGGCACGGCGGACGGCATAGAAAAAAAGCTGATGGCCGACAAGGACTATATTATTTATCATGAAATAAGCGCGGGCAAGCTGAGGAGATATTTTTCGCTGAAAACGCTTGCAACGCCGTTTAAGGTGCTTAAAGGCATAGGCGAGGCGCGGCGCATTATACGCAAAATCGATCCGGACGTAGTGTTTTCAAAGGGCGGATACGTGAGCGTGCCGGTGGTTATTGCGGCAAGCCAATGCCGCGTGCCGGTGGTTACGCACGAAAGCGACTATACTCCCGGCCTTGCGAACAAAATAAACTCCCGCTTTGCGGACAAAATCTGCGTAACGTTTGAGGATACGCTCAAATTCACCGGTGAAAAAGGCGTGCATACCGGCACTCCCATACGGCCGGAGCTTTACAAGGGCGATAAGCAGCGCGGCCTTGACTTCCTTGGCTTTAACGGGGAAAAGCCCGTGCTTATGATAATGGGCGGCAGCCTTGGCGCGGCGGCAATAAACAGCGCCGTGCGCGCGGCATTGCCCAAGCTTGAGCGCACGTTCGACATTGTGCATATATGCGGCGCGGGCAAGGCGGAGAAGGAGCTGGACAGCGCAAGCTACAAGCAATATGAATTCATATCAAACGAACTGAGCGACGTTTTTGCCGCGACGGACGTTGTTGTTTCCCGCGCGGGGGCAAACGCCGTGTTTGAGTTTTTGGCGCTGTGCAAGCCCATGCTGCTCATACCCTTGCCGCTGAGCGCAAGCAGGGGGGATCAGATACAGAACGCTGGCTATTTTTCCCGCAAGGGCTACGCAATGGTGCTGGAGCAGGAGCAGCTTAATGAAAACACACTGCTTGACAGCGTGAACGATCTTTACGACAGGCGGCTTTCCTTCATAGCCACCATGAGCGCGGACGCCAAGGCGGACGGCACGGACGAGGTTCTGGACGTTATACGCGCCGAAGCCGCAAAAAGGAGCAAAAAATGATTCACATGAGCCGCGAAAAGGCGCTGAAAATACTAAATGAGCCCAACGGCCCCGAAAAGCTTGCCGCCAAGGCGGAGCAGGCGTTTGAGCCGGCGTGGGCGCTGTATATAAAAGAAAATAATGCGGCGGCGGGCGCGTTTTTATGCAGGCTGGCAAAGCAGAAAAAATTCCGCGAAGCTATGGCGGGTAAGCTTTGCAGCGCGGATGAAAACGCTCGCTTCTGCGCAATGCTTTTATCTGACGACGCTAAGCTTAGGAAAAACACTGCGCGGCTGATGGGCGCGCTTGAACGGCAGGAGGACGCGGCGCGGCTCATTGACGCGCTTGAACGGGAGCAGACGCGCTTTGTGCGCCCGAGCATTATTCTTTCGATAGGCGCGATAGGCGGCGAGGAGGCCAAGGCTTTCCTTGAAAAATACACCGTTCCCGCCGCAAAGGACGAAAGTGAAAAGCGACACTTTGCCGAGGAGACGGACGCTCTCCTCAGCGCAAGGCGCAAGCTTACGAAAATTGCGCATCATGCATTCCGCGCGCTCGATACGGAGTATGAATTTGAGCTCCGCGCACCGGACAGGCTGGTAGGCTCCCTGCTTTACGACATGGAGGAAGAGGAGCTTGAGCCCTATGCGCACAAGGGCAACAGCGTATTTATAAAAACAAAGGACATAGATAAGCTGATGCGCCTTAGGAGCATGCAGAGCATCCTGATGCCAATAGCGCGGGACATGGATGCGAGCGACGCGAAGCAGCTGCTGCAATGCGGCCGCTTTATGCGCGAATTCTTTGAAAACTGCTGCGATGGCGAACCGCCCTACGGATACAGAATTGAGCTGAGGGGCGAAGTAAAGGACAGGGCGGCGCAAAGCCGCGCGGTAGCCGCCGTGATAGATAGCGAAAAGCTTGTGAATGCGCCGAGCGACTATGAAGCGGAGCTTATATTTGAAATAAATGAACAGGGCCGCGCGGATGCGTTTCTGCAACCGACCGTGTTTTGCGACGATAGGTTCACCTACCGTACCGAGGCGCTGCCCGCAAGCATACATCCCGCAACGGCGGCGGCAGTGCTCCGGTATGCCATGGAGCACATGAAGGTGAACGCAAGGGTGCTGGATCCTTGCTGCGGCAGCGGCACGCTGCTTATTGAGCGGGAAAAGCTTGCGCCCACGGCAAGCCTTACGGGCGTTGACATTGCGCATAGGGCAATAGACATTGCCCGCAAAAATGCCGAAAACGCAGGCTCAAAGGCCAAATTCATATGCAACGACATGCTGCGCTTTGAAGCGAAGCGCCCGTATGACGAGATTGTCGCAAACCTTCCCTTCGGCAACCGCGTGGGTACCCATGCCAACAACGAAAAACTATATGCGGGGCTGCTGGACCGGCTGCCGCAATGGCTGAACGAGGACGGCGTGGCTATACTTTACACGATGGAGTTCACGCTGCTGAAAAAGCTGATACGCGAACGGCCAAAGCTTAAACTGGTGACGGAAACGCGCACCGAAGCGGGCGGCCTTATGCCGGGAATATTCATAATAAAGCTTAAATAAATTTCGCGCAGGAAGAATGTTTCACGTGAAACAATCCGGTGCGGGGGCCGGTGAATAATATGGTTGAAGATATGAGATGCGTAATTGCGGCGGGGCGGAGGTCACGCCGGAGGGGAAAAAGCTGCTGAGCCGTTTCCGCACGCTTGAAAAGGAGCTGAACAAAACCGCGGATGCGCTGCTGCAAGCCTGGCGGGAAGAGGACGCAAACTTGTAAACAAACTTGAAACAGATATGCTTATGTATTGATAAAATCAGCACATAAGCATATTATTATAGACCGAATTGAGCGCGGGCAACACCGCGCCGGATAAGGAGAGTAAAAAATGAATGAAAAGCTAAGGCGGATAATAACCGCATTAACCTGCACAGCACTGGCGGCGGCAATGTTTGCCGGCTGCACCGCGCCCGTGAACACCGCAGAGCCGGAGGTTACGCCCGATATAATAGTTACTGCCGAGCCTACCGCGGCCCCTGCCGAGACTGCACCCGCCCAGACAACGCCTGCCGAAACTCAGAGCGCGGAGACGGATAACGCCGCGGCTGCGCTGCCCATAGGCGACGATCCGCTGACCATGCTATTTGCAAGCGGCGCGGGCGCATGGGGTACGGAGCTTACGCTGAACGCGGACGGCACGTTCACCGGCGAATACCACGACAGCGAAATGATCGAAAACAGCGAAAAATACCCCAAGGGAACAGTGTATTACTGCAAATTTTCCGGCAGGTTTGCCAACATAACCAAGATTGACGACAATTCCTATGCCATGACGCTTGAGGAGCTGACAAAGGACGAAAGCAAGGGCACGGAATGGATAGAGGATGAGGTACGCTTTGTTTTGAGCGATGCGCACGGCATGGAGAACGGCACGGACTTCGTGTTCTATATGCCCGATACTGCGCTGGACGGACTGAACAGCGAATTCCTGAGCTGGTGGCCCGATTATTACAAGCTCAGCGGAGAGGCGGGGGAG
>ERZ824978.1926-NODE-1926-length-19848-cov-3.620421_pt1 | contig 19848 bp, 23 predicted proteins | sample MGYA00519860_ERZ824978 | MGnify/ENA primary metagenome ERZ824978 (study PRJEB31778, sample SAMEA3449184) | human gut metagenome | biome: human gut; feature: human-associated habitat; material: faeces | place: United Kingdom | collected 2010/2012 ... | reverse complement strand
CTTCCACCTAAGTCTATTCCTATTTTCATAATTGCTCTCTTTCTTTTTATTATATCAATAAAATCATAGGGAAAAAACTAATAGGGAAAAAATGGACGTCCCTTTTTTCCCTTCTCTTTTTTCTTTTTATATTTCTATACACCTGCTGCTGAGAATAAGAATCCTCCCATATATGTTTGAATACATGGTGCAAGTACTACTAGTACGAAGAATATTAAAACTACTCCCACTATTAAATAACTTACTTCTGGTAGTGCTTTCATTACTTTTTCTAATATATTGTCTATGTCTATTTCCATATATTCTACTAATTTTTCCATCATTTCTGCTAAATCTGTTTGCATACCTATTTTTAGCATTTCTGTCATCATTGCTTTTGTTAATCCTGATTTTTCAAATGGTTCTATCCATGAATCACCTATTAATATGTTGTTCATTGATGTTTCTACTATTGATAACATTACATAGTTTTGTACTACGTTTTTACTTACTTCTATTGCGTCTTGTATTCTCATTCCATTTTTTAGGTTTAATAACATAGCTTTCATTAATCTTGAGAAATCTAGAGCAAATATTAGTTGACCAAATATTGGCATTTTATATTTAAAGTAGTCAAAATTGTATTTTCCTTTTGGTGTGTTAATATAAAATATTATTCCTGCAACTATTGCTATTATTATTGCTGTTGGTATATACCAGTAGTTCATCAATCCATTTATTACTCCTTGGAACCATATTGTAGCTGCTGGTAATTTGTCTGTTGAACCTAATTCATCATATACATTTTGAATTGCTGGTATAGCCACTAATGTTCCTACGACTAACATTACTAATATTAATGAAAATTGTACTATGTTTGGCACTAGTATTGATCTTATTTTTTTGTTTAGTGCGTCTGATGTCTCTAAGTAGTTTACAGCTTGTTCCAATGCGTTTGTTAGTGAACCTGATAGTTCTCCTACTTTTATCATGTTTATATACAAATATGGAAATGTGTCTGAGTAATATTCCATTGTTGTATACATATTTTCTCCGGCTTCTACGCCTGCTAAGATATCTTCTAGAATTCCTTTAAATGTTACATTTTCTGTACTTTCTATTATCGTTTTTAGAGCATGTATGTTATTAAAATTTGCTTTTTTTAGTAAATAAAAGTTTTGTGTGAATATTACTAAATCTCTATTAGTTATTTTTTCTGTTTTTGATAAATACATACTTATTTTTTCTTTTGTTGTAGTTGTTTTTTTTGTGCTAATTTGTGTTGTATTAACGTTTTGCATTATTTCTTCAATATCTTTTATGTTTTTCTTTTTTGTTTTTTTCTTTCTTGAAGAATATGAAACTTGTTCTATTGTTATTGGCATTAGCTCATTGTCTTTTAATGCCCTTAATAAACTTTGTTTACTTGCAGCTTCTACTCTGTTTCTTACTACTACTCCAGAACTAGTTACAGCTCTATATGTATATGTAGGCATCTTTGCACCTCCTTATTTCTAATTTCTGTTACTGTCTTTTCTTATTTTCATTTGCATTATTGTTCTATTTAATATTTCTAAGTTTTTCTCTTCTATTTGTGATTTTGCTTGGTCTAATGTTATTTTATCATTTACAAATAATTCTGCTATTGAATTTATTAATCCAATACTTCCTTTATCAGCACTACTTTGTATTGCATCTTCTATTTCAGACACACTTATTTTGTCTTTTCTTATTATTCCTGAAATTATATTGTCTACTACCATTACTTCTGGTACTAATACTAATTTTCCATCTCTTCCTTTTAAAAGTCTTTGTGATACAACTAGTTTTAATAATGATGAAAGTAGATATTTTATACTTGCTTGGTCTCTTACTTCATAGAAATTTATCATTCTGTCTATTGTTTCTGCACATGATTTTGTATGTAATGTTCCTATTACTAAATGTCCTGATTCCGCCATTTCTATTGCTGCTTCCATTGTTATTTTGTCTCTTATTTCTCCTATTACTAATATATCACAGTCTTCTCTTAGTGAGTTTTTAACGCCATCACTAAATGTTAATGCATCTCCACCTTTTCCAACTTCTTTTTGTACTATTAATGATTTTTTTGAATGATGTTTGTATTCTACTGGGTTTTCTAGTGTTAGTATTTTTTTGTTTTGTGTTTCATTTATTTCGTTTATTAATGCATTTAATGTTGTACTTTTACCAGAGTTTGTTTTTCCTGTTACTAGTATTAATCCTTGTTGTTGATATGTCATTCTTCTTATTATGTCTGGTAATCCTAATGATTCATATGGTGGTAATGTGTTTTTTATAAGTCTTAGAGTACATAGTGGTATATCATCTGATAATGATATATTTACTCTTAAACGAATTCCATTGTATTCATATGATGTGTCTAATTTTCTTGTTGTATTGAATAATTCGTCTTTATCTACATTTCCTCTTACTAGGAAATCATACATTTCGTTCATATCATCTACTGTTAGTACTTCCATTTCTTCTATTGGTACTAGCTCTCTTGCTATTCTAAGCATTGGTTTATTTCCACATATTAAATGCACGTCTGAGGCATCCTTTTCTATTGCTCTATCTAAGATTTTATCCATATTCATGGCGTTTTCCCCTTTCTTTTGTTTAATATATTAATAATTTTTTATTTACTTCTTCTAATGTTGTGTCTCCAGCTAGTACTTTTTTAATTCCATCCACTACTAGAGGTCTATAATTTTCTTCAATTGCTTTTTTTCTAATGTCTATTGTAGAAGCTCCTTTTACTATTAATTCTTTTATTTCTTCTGATATATTTAATATTTCGAAAAGTCCTATTCTTCCATAATAACCTAAGTCATTACATTTTTTGCAACCTACTGCTTGATATGTTTTTAATCCTGTAAAGTCAATTGTTTCTCCATATTTTTCTGCTATTTTTGTCATTATTTCTTTTTCTTCTTCCGTAAAATCTCTTTCTTTTCTACAGTTTGGACATAATCTTCTTACTAATCTTTGTGATACTGATGTTGCTAATGTACTTGAAATATCATAGTCTGATACTCCCATTTTTCTCATTCTGTTTATTACTTCTATTGCATCTATTGTATGTATTGTAGATAAAACATAGTGTCCTGTTTGTCCAGCTTGTATTGCTATTTCTGCTGTTTCTTGGTCACGAATTTCTCCTACTAGAATTATATCTGGGTCTTGTCTTAAAACTGTTCTTAATGCTCCTGAGAAAGTTGATTTATTTCCTATTTCTATTTGATTTAATCCATCTATTCTTATTTCAACAGGGTCTTCTATTGTTGTTATATTTATTTCTGGGCTATTTAAATAGTCTATAATACTATATAAGGTTGTTGTTTTACCTTCTCCTGTTGGTGCAGCAATTATTGTTATACTGTTTCTTTTGTTAAAGCTTTTTTTCAAATCTGCTTCTGTTCCTGGATAACCTAATTCAAAAATATTTCTAATATCTGTATCTTTTTTTAGTAATCTTAAAACGAATTTTTCTCCACATACATTTGGTTGAGAAGATACACGAATATTGTAATCATCATATAATAAGATTCTACCATCTTGTGATTCTTGTTTTTCTTGATGCATATTTGATATTGCTTTTAATCTTCCTATTACCTGTGTTTGTTTTTCTTTTGAAATTTTAGCAGCTGTAAATAATTCTCCATCAATTCTATATCTAACTCTTATTTCATTTGCTAATGGTTCAATATGAATGTCACTTGCTCTTTTTTCCATACCAGTTCTTATTATACTATCTATTAACTCAATCATTGTAGTTGATGAAGAAGTTGTTGCTTTTGTTATGTCTCCATCTGCAGTTTCTGTTTCCATAGAGTTTAAAATTCTATCAATATCATTTTCAAATGTTATATATTGTTCCATTACAAGTCCTTTATTTAACAATAACATTCTTACTGGATCTGGTTTTCCATTAATAATTTTGTCAGTAAAAGCAACTTTTATTTTTCCATTAACAACTTCAAATGGAATACATTTATTTTTCTTACATATATCTAAAGAAAGATAATCAGTTGGTTTTATTTTTAAAGTATTTGATGTTAATAATACACCCTTTTCTCCTAATATTTCAGCTATATTTTGTATTAAAATATCTCCATCACATGCATCTAAAATATGCAATATATCTCCAAGCTTTGTATTTGGACGTTCTCTTTGATATTCTAAAGCTTTTTCTATATCATTTTCTGTTACTATTCCTCTTTTTACCAATTCTACTCCTATTGGCATTCTTCTTCTCATTTCCATAGCAAAATCATCCTTTCTATTCTACAAATTATAAGTAATTGCATTTGTTCCTGTTAAATCAATCCCATCTGTCTTAAAGTTAACTGTAATTGCATATTTTGAATCCACATATTTATACGTAAAATCACAATTATCTACATTTTGACAAATCTTAACATTATTTTTGTATATTGCATTATTTTTTCCCATAAATGTATATTGATTTCCACTTGAAAAAATAATGTAACTAATTTTTTCTGTTCCACTTCCTGTTGTTTTACAATCTATAATTGTATTGTTTTTTCTACTTATCTCATCTGCAAATATACTAGAAAATTTAGTAAATTGTGTTGTATTACTTTTTATATCACCTATCCTTATATTTTTATTAAAAAAAGATAATAATGTTGATATTAAAGTTACAACTATCATCATTCCTATTATATAAATAATTAAAGATGTTAATGTTATACCTTTATTACTTTTCACAATCTTACTCCTTTGCAACATATGTTGAAATCTTTACATTTTTTTCTTTATTTCCTACTTTATATGAAATATTAACAGTTATTTCTTTTACTATATTGCTTTTTTTTGTAGTGTCATTTACTACCAATACATAATCTCTTATTACTACTTTTTTATTATATCCTGTAAATTCTGACCCATTATAAATATCTTCTTCTTCTAATATATCTTCTTTTGTTATTCCTTTGGAATCGTAAGATTCTATATAACCTTGAGCCTTTATTTTTTCTATTTCTTGCACAGCATATGAAGTCGCTATTGTTTTTCTGTTTGTATCTTGTGCAGTTAAATTTATATTTGCTATTAAATTTGCTATCATTGCTATAAAAATAGTTATAACGATTAATGAAATTGCAATATCAATTCCTGTAAAACCTTTTTCTTCTTTTATTAACATAGTTTTCCTTCCTAAATTAATCTATAATATGATAAAACCATAATAAAATAAATTATATTAAATACTGATAAATAGAATCCTATTTTTATATTATTATTGTATTGTTCTGATGTCTGCGTCGTTTTAGGTTTTCTTATTTTTTTAAATAATAAATTTAACGAAATCATTAACAATGTTGTTATTATACTTGCTATTGTTACATATTCTTCTGTATATATAGCCATTATTAAAATTACTATTAATATTGAATTTGTGTAGCTTGTTTTAGCCCTCTTTTTCAAATTGATAGTATCAAATAATAATAATGCTAAAAATAATACTAAATATATAGCATATCTATATATACTAGTTTTTTCTATTATGTATAGATATACTATATACATAATTGAAATTATTACCCCATACATTAAAACCGGTTTATTTATTGTTCTATATTCTTTATCTATGCCTGCCATAAGAACTATAAATGTAAAATATAAAACAAAAAATACATATTCTATTATTTTTATTTTATCAAAATCATAAACACTTAATCCCATTAAATATGCTACTGCTACAAAAAATAATCCAGATAATGCTTCTAAAATCAAATACCTTGGCCTTATTTTTTGTTTACAATACCTGCATTTTCCTCCTAAAAAAATATAACTAAATATAGGTATTAAATCAAATATATTTAATTTGTGATTACAATTTGGACAATATGAGTGTGTATGAGTTATATCTTGTCCTTTTGGTATTCTATATACTGCTAAAGTATAAAAGCTTCCAAAGGTAATTCCAATCATAAAAATTATAATATAAAAAAATATTTCCATTGTCTATTCCTACTTCATTTATTTTTTATTAAAGGCATATACATATTATTTATGCATATGCCTTGTAAATCATATAAATATTTATTAATCTTATAAATATTATTCTCCTTGTGGTAAATATTTGTTAAGTTCATCGCCATATTCATTTAATTGATTTAAATCGTTTTGTGCAGCTTTTCCAGATTCTTCTTTAGCTTTTTGTGCATTATTGAATAATCCTGTATTGCTTAAAGAAGCAATTGAAATTCCAGCTAATATTAATAATATAATTATTGTTATTACTAATGCAACTAATGTAATACCTTTTTGTCCTTTCATTATAACTTTCCCTCCTTTTTCTTTTGATATAATATATATATACTATATTTATAAAAATAAATATAATGTTAATAACTAATTTTATTTTGTTCCTTTATCAGGAAGATATCCTGAGTTTGAACTACCTGTAGTACTAGAACTATTTCCTGTATTTGTATTGCCTGATGATGTAGTTGTACTTGAACCAGTATTTGAATTTACATTTGAATTACTGCTAGATGAATTATTACCTATATTCCCTGTAGTTTCCGAATTTGAATTAGAATCTGATGTTGTATCAGCTTGTTGTACAGAAGCAAAAGGATTCTTCTTTCCTGGTACATATTCTTGAATTTTTTTATAATTACTCAAGTCTGTTGAATCAATTTGATATGTTACAACTACCTCAGAATCATCAACACTTTCATCTGTTTGCAATTCTGTTTTGACATTTTCAGGAGTAGTATAAGAAACTTTCTCCGGAATTATTTTATTAGCAGGAATATATTTATAAAGCAATACGCCTAATATCAATATAATTGCTAATGCTAATAATAAAAATATAATTATTTCTTTTATAATATCTTTAGCCATTACCGTACCACTCCTTTCTAAATTATTGAACTGTATTTGTTTGTGTCGTAGTATTTGTATTTATACTATTTGTCTGTTCTGTTGTGTTTGTATCTGTACTATCTATCTGTGTAGTTGTGCTACTAGTAATAGTTGAATCTATTCCTTGTATTGTAATATCTTTACATACAAATGTTGCCTCTAGTTGATCTCCACTTTGTGAAGATGCTACCATAGAAAAATCTTCTATTTTAAATCCTAATTTTGAATCATCTTCTATTCCTGTAATAAACTCTTCTATTCCTGTATAGCTTCCTGTTGCTGTAAAGTTTAAATTATAAACATTGTTTACCCCTGTTGAGCTTCTAGTAACTTCCATTTTCATAGTTACTCCTTCACTTTTTGCATGATTTTCTATTCTTACAAAAAGGAAGTCTATTGTATTATTATATGTTTGATTTGCTGCTTCTACTTGACTATCAGTACTAACATTTATCATATCCTCATAGCTATTTTTTTGATTTTCTAATTGTTTTATTGCATCATTTAAGTCATCTATTGCTTTTTGATAATCAGTGCTTGTCAATTTTGTAGCTTGTTTTACTTTATCATCTAATTTATCGTTTTCATCTTTTATTTCTAATATTCCTAAAACTTTAAGTGGTCCTATTTCTATTCCTTTTACTACTGTAACCCCAGTTAATATTAAAAATAAAAGAATTATAACACTAATTAATAACTTTTTCATGGCAAATCACCTTCTATCTTTATTGTGACTATATTATTATCTTTCTGTCCAGAAGAAGATATAACATTTGTCAATATTCCATTTGTTTTTATGCTAGCTGTCAAATATCCTAATTGTGCATAGCTTGTTGATTGTGCTTGTATTACTATATGTGTTGATGTTTCATTTTTTATAGATGTTAATTGAACTTCTGATGGCATTATATACATTAATCTATTTAATAAATTAGGTATTGCCTTTTTAGTTCTATTATTTTCTTCTATTTTTTCATTTATTTGTTGTAAATTACTAATTTTATTTGTATAATCATTTGTCTTACTTTGTATGCTTTGCATATCTTTATTTACCAAAGCAATTTGATTTCTTGTATTATTTATAGATCTATCTGCTTCTGCACTTTTTGATGTTATTTGTTTTTTTATTAAAGTTGAAAAACCACAATATATAGCCAATAATATTAACAATCCTACTACACTTCTTAACATATTTTTTTCAATAGCATCTAATGGTACATCAAAATCTAATGTTAAAACTTTAGGTGGATTTTTTCTACCTACCATTGATTTTTTAGTTCCAACTTCCATTGTTAGTATTTCTGGTAATTTATCCATAAAAGAATTCTTTTTAAAATTCATTCCTGAAATGCCTTGTCCTAATCCATTAAGTGCTAAAGATATAGCAGAGTTAACTTCTACATAATCTTTTATATTTATATCAGGAGATATTTTAACAAAACTTGGTTTTAATATTTCACATCTTATATTTTCCAAATATTCTTCAAAATATAAGTCAATATTATTTATTAAAGCTCCTGTTCCAGTAACATATATTTTGTCAATTTTATCCAAGCTTTCATTTATAATTTTTCTTAAATGTCCAACTATTTCATATAATGTTGGCATTATATCTTCAAGATAATTTGTTTCTATATCCGTTAATTCTTTTCCTTCAGATGTATAAATTGTTGTTTCTTTGCATATTTCATATGCTTTTTGATATGAATTTTCTTTTACATTTATTTTATCAAGTATTTCTTTACTACCAATATCTAATTTCGTTATATCATATATATTTTTATCTATAACTGTTGTAACTGTTGTATCTTCTTCTATATTTACTATTAGGCAATTTTCTTTTTCTTCTAGTTCTGTGATACTTGGTATAGTCATTGATACTGGAGTAATGTTTTGCAATTTATATCCATTAAATTTTTGTAATTTTTTGTTTAACTCTATTTTGTTTTCACTAACATGAATTACTTTTAATTTTTCTTTATCTTGTGTTTGGAGTAATTGCATACCTTGTTTCAAAAACATTTGGATTGTAATTTTTATCTGCACAATAAGACTCAAATTCTGTTTGTATTGCCTTTGGCAAATCTTTTTTATTCAATAAAGCAAATACTTGAAAATAATTATACATCTCCTCTGACAAGTTTATACTAATTGGTGTTTTATAACTATATGTTTCTTCAATTATTTGTTTTATTGTTTGGTCTAGATTGTCATAAAATTTCATTCCAAATGATTCAACCTTAATTTGTTCACGTTCTTTAGAAACTTTTGCATATTTAATTAAATTTTCTTCTATATACAATCCTAGGCAAGTTGACATTTTTGCTCCTTTAATTTTTATTCTTTAATTAATGATTAAATATATCACATTTTTTTACAAATAATGATATTTAATTCTCTTTTATTTTATCGTTTTTAGCCAAAAAGTCAATAGGTTTCAATAAATTATAATACAAATGTAATCTTTCTGTAATATTGTTGTAATATTTGTTTATTTTTTATAAATTTTACATATAAAAAATCCATCTTCTTCCTGATTTGGCAATATATTTCGGGTTTCTTCAGGTTTTATATAATACTCACTATTTTCTTTTAAAAATTCATTAACAACCTCTTCATTTTCATCTTTTAATATACTACATGTTGAGTAAACAATGGTTCCATTATTTTTCAAATATTTTGAACAATTATTTAATATTTTTTTCTGAATTTCTGTTATTTTTTCTATATCTTCTGGTTTTCTTTGCCATTTAATATCTGGTTTTCTTTTTATTACTCCAATTCCTAAGCAAGGAACATCTAATAATATTTTATCAAATTTTTCTTTTAAGCTTTCATCATATAAACTTGCATCTTTTACTTTAGTTTCTATTATATTAATTCCTAATCTTTGTGCATTTTGTTCTACTAGTTTGGTTCTATGTTCATGTATATCCCAAGCTTCGATTTTTCCTTTATTTTTCATAAGTTCAGCTATATATGTTGTTTTGCCTCCTGGAGCTGAACATGCATCTAGAACTAATTCACCTGGTTGTGGATTTAAAATTTTTGCCGTTTGACCAGCTGATATATCTTGAATTGTAAAATATCCTTGTTTAAATTCTTCAACATTCTCTATATTTTTTACTTTTTCCAATATCAAAAAATCATCTAATTTTTCTTGGGGCTCTTTACATTCTATATTTTTTTCTCTTAGCTTTTTAATTAGTTCTTGTTTATTTGTTTTTAACGTATTTACTCTTATTGTAATTTTTGATTTTATATTTGAATTATTGCAAATTTCTTCTACTTCTTTTGGAGTGTAATTTTTCATTAATTCTTCTACTATCCATTTTGGCATTGATGTTGTTTTTGTTATTCTTTCTATATCATCTTCAATTTTGAAAAATTCTTCATAATCGTTTTTTTCAATTTTTCTTAAAATAGCATTTACAAAATTTGAACTTGATGCATGTCCATATCTTTTTGCTAAATTTACACTTTCATTTACAGCAGCAGATTTTGGTATTTTATCCAAAAATATTATTTGATATATTCCCATTCTTAAAATATTTAATATCCATGGTGAAATTTTTTTAATTTTTATTTTTGAATATTTTTTAATTATTTCATCTAAAGTCAATCTCCATGTTGTTACTCCATATACAATTTCAGAAATTAGTCCTATATCCTTTTCAGTTAAATTCTTTCTATTTTGTTTTATTTGTTCATTTAGTTCTATATTTGAATATGCTTCTTCTTTATCTATTTTGTACAATACTTTTAGTGCTAGTTCTCTTGTTTTATCTATCATTGTTATTTTTCTCCCCTTCCTAGGTTATTTTTTATGTTTTTTATTATACCTCTTTTTAACTTGTTTTTCTATATTTTTATTTTAATATTATATTAATTGTATATTTTTTCTAAAAACGGTAAAAATACTTTTAAAGAATTTTTAGAGGAGGTTTAACATGGATATTGAAAAACACTTAATAATAACTGGTACTTCAGAAATTTCATGGAAAGATGCAATAGTAAAAACAATAAATGAAGCATCAAAAACAATTGACTATATATCAAGTGTAAAAATTTTAGAACAAAGAGCTAAAATTGATGGAAATAAAATATCAGAATACTTTGTAGACCTAGATTTAGCTTTTTTAATAGATTTAAATAGAAAGGATGATAATTAAATGAATCCTATTGAAACAAAACAAACATATCAAGATTACGTCAACAAAAAATCGCCAAATTCACCAATATGGAAAAACTGTTTTAATGCATTTTGGGTAGGCGGACTAATATGTACAATTGGACAAATAATTATGAACATATGTAAAGAAAGAGGCTTTAATCAAGAACTTTCAGGAACAATAGTATCAATTATTCTAATTGGTATTTCCGCTTTTTTGACTGGTCTTAATATATTTAACAAAATCGGAAAATTTGCTGGTGCTGGTTCTTTAATTCCTATAACAGGTTTTGCAAATTCTATTGTTTCTCCTGCTATGGAATATAAATCTGAAGGTTATGTAATGGGTGTTGGCGGAAAAATGTTTACTGTTGCAGGTCCCGTTCTTGTATTTGGTATTTCTGCATCAATAATTGTTGGTATTGTCTATCTTATTTTTAACACTCAAAGTATGACATTAGTTTAAAGGAGTTGATTTTTTGGAAAAGTTAGGAAAACAAACTATAAAATTTGATACCCCACCTACTATAACAGATTGTGCTTCTATTGTTGGTCCTAAAGAATCTCAAGGACCTCTTGCTAAGTATTTTGACCAAACTCTAGATGATGAATTTTGGGGTGAAAAAACATGGGAAAAAGCCGAAAGCAAAATTATAAAAGAAACTGTAAATACCGTTATTAGCAAATCCGGTATTCCTTCTGAACAAATCGATTGCTGTTTTGCAGGAGATCTTTTAAATCAATGTATTTCATCTAGTTTTGGGCTTCGTGAATTAAATATTCCTTTTTTTGGTGTATTTGGTGCATGTTCAACATTTGTTGAATCCATGTCTTTGTCTGCTATTGCAGTAGAAAGTTTTGCACAAAATGTATTATGTGCTACTTCTAGCCATTTTTGTAGTGCAGAAAAACAATTCAGATTTCCACTTGAACTTGGAAATCAAAGACCCCCTACTGCTCAATGGACAGTTACTGGCAGTGGTGCTGCAATAATTTCTAAAAATGGTACTGGACCATATATTACACATATTACACCTGGTAAAATTGTTGATATGGGAATAAAAGATGCAAACAACATGGGAGCAGCTATGGCACCTGCATTTGTTGATACTTTAATTACTCATTTTATGGATACTGGTAGAAATCCAAGTTACTATGATGCAATTATAAGTGGAGATCTGGGACATATAGGAAAAGAACTTGCTATTGATATTGCTAAATCTCAAGGTTACAATATAAAATCTAATTATAATGACTGTGGTGTTTTAATTTTTGATAAAAATGCTCAAGACACTCATTCTGGTGGAAGTGGATGTGCATGTTGTGGTACTGTTTTTTCCGGATATTTATTTAAACAATTAAAAGAAAAGAAAATTAAAAAACTTTTATTAATTGCTACTGGTGCTTTAATGAATTCTACAAGTTCTCAACAAGGTGAATCCATACCTGGAATAGCACATGCAATTAGTATAGAAATATAATTTCTGAAAGGGGTAATATAACATGAATATTAATTGGGCAAATGTTTTTAGTTGGATGCCTTTATTAAAGTGTTTTGTTGTTGGAGGAATTATTTGTGTAATAGGTCAGATTTTAATAGATAAAACAAAACTTACTCCAGCTAGAATTTTAGTTATATTCGTAACAACAGGTGCCATTTTAGGTGGACTTGGCATTTATAAATATTTAGTTGATTTTGCAGGAAGTGGAGCTACTGTTCCTTTAACTGGTTTTGGGTATAACTTAGCCAAAGGAGCTATTGAAGGTGTTAAAGAAACTGGTTTAGTAGGTGCTTTTACTGGTGGCGTTAAAGCAGCATCTGGTGGAATTGCTGCTGCAGTTTTCTTTGGATATCTTGCTTCTTTAATATCAAAACCAAAAATGAAAAAACAATAAAAAACCAGAATTAAGATTTTGTACGCAGTGCAAACTGCTACAAAATCTAATTTCTGCCATATTTATCCTCTACAGAAATTTATTATACTATAATAAATTTCCTAGAGTATAAAAATAGTAAGTCCTTGTCTGGACTTACGTTTTACCTGCGCGACTTATCTATTATATCATATTTTTTGTTTTTATGTAAGTATTTTTTAAATTTTTTTATTGATTTTTTCCAATTATATCCTTTATAATTTCTCCTGCAATAATCAAACCTGCAACAGATGGCACAAATGATATGCTTCCAGGAACCTGATTACGAATGCTACACTTTCTTTTAGTACCTGGTGGGCAAATGCAATTTGTTTTGCAACTATTTTCAATATTTTCATATGGACGTATTGGTTCTTCTTTTGAATAAACAACTTTAAGTTTCTTTATTCCCCTATTTCTCAATTCTTTTCTCATAACCTTTGCTAATGGACATACTGAAGTTTTATAAATATCTGTTACTTCAAATCTTGTTGGGTCAAGTTTATTTCCTGTCCCCATACTTGAAATAATAGGAATATTTAATTTATTAGCTCTTACAACTAACTCAACTTTAGCAGTTACTGTGTCCACACTATCTACTATATAATCAACTGTATCATCTAAAATTTCTTTGCTATCTGGCATAAAAAATTCTTGATATACTTCTACATTTGCATTTGGGTTTATTTCCAAAATTCTTTCTTTTGCAACTTCAACTTTTGGCTTTCCAATTGTTTTTCTAGTTGCAATTATTTGTCTATTCAAATTTGTTAAGCAAATTTTGTCATCATCTACTAATATAAAATTTCTAACTCCTGCTCTTACTAGTCCCTCTACTACAAATGATCCAACTCCGCCAACTCCAAATATGGCAACTTTAGCATTTTGTAATTTTTCTATTCCTTCTTTTCCTATCAATAGTTCTGTTCTTGAAAATTGATTTAACATTTTATTTTTCCTCCTCCAAGAACTATGTCTCCTACATAAAATACAGCTGATTGTCCTGGTGTTATTGCCCTTTGTGGTTCATCAAATGTCACCTTGATATTTTCTCCGTCTTGCTCAATTTTAGCCTTAGCAACTTTTGATGAATATCTAGTTTTTACATCAACTTCCATTGGTTCATCTATTTTGTCAACTAATAGCAAATTGATATCTGTAACTGTAATTTCTTTTTTGTATAGTTCTTTTTCTTCTCCTACTACTACTTCATTTTTGGCTTTGTTAAATCCTAAAACAAATAATGGTACTTTGTATGATATTCCTAGCCCTTTTCTTTGACCTATTGTATAATTATATAGACCTGTATGTTTTCCTAATATTTCACCTTTTGAATTTACAATATTTCCTTTTTTAGGTTTTATATCAGAATTGTTTTCAAGGAATTTTTTGTAATTTCCGTCTGGTACAAAACAGATATCTTCACTGTCTGGTTTATTTGCAACTTTTAAGTCATTTTCTCTTGCTATTTCACGTATTTGTTCTTTGTCTGTAAAGTCTGCTAATGGAAATAATACATGTTCTATCAATTCTTTTGGAATATTCCATAATACATAACTTTGGTCTTTTTTACCTGCTTGTGATTTTTTTAACACCCATCTTCCATATTTTTCACTATATTCTGTTTTTGCATAATGGCCTGTTGCTATATAGTTACATCCTAGTTCTTTTGCCTTTTCCCACATAATTCCAAACTTCATGTATTTGTTACACTCTATACATGGATTTGGTGTTTTGCAATTTGCGTAACAATCTATAAAATCATTTATTACATAGTCTTTGAATTGTTCTTTACAGTTATATGTAAAGTGTGGTACTCCTATTGAGTTACATACATTTTTTGCATCCATATATGTGTTTATGTTGCAACAACTGCTTCCTGCAAATAGTTCTAGTGTTATTCCTAATGGCTCATATCCTTCTTTTTTTAGTAGTAGAGCTGATACTGAACTGTCAACTCCTCCACTCATTCCTAATAATACTTTTTTGTTTTCCATTTTTACCTCCGATTATTATTTGAAAATTTTTTCACCTAAATAAGTACCCACTAAATCATACTATAGATTTAGTGGGTGAAAGAGCTTCATCATTAATTTCCTAGTAAAGTTGGATCCAAAGCAATAAACATAGCACACTTATCTTCTCCTATCAGTGCATAATATATTATTGTTGTGCCATCCTTGGTCAATGTAACTTTAGGTTTCATTTCACTACATTCAGAATATTGAAGTATACTGTTTAAGAACCACGTTTTTGACACTAGAATTGCTTCTGGTCTTTTATCTTTTATAATCTTTATAATCTCTTGCTGATTTAAAGATAAAAGATTTCTCAACAATGATTCTTGGTCTTTTTTATTAATAAATACCTTAATTCCATCAATAGTAATGTCATTTTTGATAAATATGTTTTTGGTCTTTGTATTCCATTCTTCTTCATAATCACTCTCCGTACTGAAAATTTTTGCCCATTCATAGATTTTTTCATTTGATGTTTTTTTTCCTTTTGCATAAAATAATAAATCTAGCATAGATGTCCTCTCTTTCTTTATGTTGCGCTTCAAGGTTACATAACTATTGTACTACTTGGAAATATTTTTGTCAATTAAATTTTCTCTTTCCCTTTATAATTTTCATTTTATTTTAATACATATTTATTTATTATTTTTATTAAGCATATCTTCAATAGTGTGCCAAGCTAAAAGTGCACATTTAACTCTTGCTGGCATATTAGACACATTTCTAAAAGCTATTGCATCTTCTAATTTTTTAAGTTCTTTCTCATCAGTCGTCTCTCTTTTTATCATTTCTATAAATGTTTTTATAATCTCTTTTGCTTCTTCTACTGTTTTACCTTTTAATGTATCTATCATTATTGATGTTGATGCTTGTGATATTGCACATCCATGTCCTGAAAATGCCATATCTTCTATTTTATTTCCATTTAATTTTAATTGTAATGTTATTTCATCTCCACAATTTGGGTTGTGCCCTACTTCACAGTAGTCTGCATTTTCTAGTTTCTTTTTGTTGTATGAATTCATACTGTGTTCCATTATTAGTTCATTGTAAACATCTGTTAACTCGTCCATTGAAATTTACCTTTCTTTTTGAAAATTTATTGACAATTTTATAAATTAGTGTTAATATAATAATATATAGAGACAAGAGCAAGCTCTTATCTCATGCGTGGGTGAGATTTATCCGTGGGATAGATCTCTATTTTTCTTTTTTTGGAACAATACTTTAATGCATATCTCTTTTTTGAGCAAATATGTACTAGAAATGATAGTCCTAAAAAGAACGCTAATATTATTAATAAAATCTTTATTAACTCCATAGCTGTTAACCTCCTTCTTACGAGATTTACATTTAAGTCATTAAAGACATAAATGCATAGATTAGCAAGCATATAACATAGACTTACTAGTCTATGCACTTATGCCTGAAGAAGGTTAACTTCCCAACCAAGAAGATTATAATATGTATTTACTTAATAGTCAATATTTATTTTAATTATTTTATATAATTTTTAAACATGTTATAAGCCTTATCAAGAGCCTTAACCAACTTATCTACATCATCTTTTGTATTGTAAATGTAGAAACTTGCTCTACAAGTAGAATCAATACCCAAGAACCTCATAAGCGGTTGAGCACAATGATTTCCAGAACGCACACATACACCTTCTGAATCCAAAATGCTTGCAACATCATGTGGATGAACCCCATTAATGTTGAATGAAATTACACTTGAATGATTTTCTTCATTTGGTGTTGTGTATAATGTTAGATAATCTAGTTTTGATAATTCTTGTCTTGCATATGATATTACTTCATGTTCAATTTCTTGTATTTTATCATATCCTAAATTTTCAATGTAATCAATTGCTGCTCCTAAACCAATTACACCTTCAACATTTTGTGTACCTGCTTCAAATTTATTTGGAAGTGGTGCAAATGTTGTTTCTTGTTCGTAAACATATTCTATCATATCTCCACCCATTAAAAATGGAGTCATTTTGTTTAGTATTTCTTTTTTTCCATATAATACACCTATTCCAAGTGGTGCAAGCATTTTATGTCCTGAAAATACTAGAAAGTCTGCATCTAATTCTTGAACATCAATTTTCATATGTGGTATGCTTTGTGATGCATCAACTATTACCACTGCACCTTTTTTATGTGCATATTTAATTATTTTTTTCACATTGTTTATTGTTCCTAAAACATTTGAAACATGTGTGATTCCTACTATTTTTGTTTTGTCAGTAATTTTACTTTCTATTTCTTCGTCTGTAATTTCATAATTTTCGTTGATATACATGTAGTTTAATTTGCTACCTGTTTGCTTTGTCATTTTTTGCCAAGGAACTAAGTTTGAATGATGTTCCATTATTGAAATTACTACTTCATCATCTTTTTTAAGGTTGTCCAATCCATAAGAATACGCAATTAAATTTAAACTTTCTGTTGCGTTTTTTGAGAATATTATTTCTTCTCTGTGTTTTGCATTTATGAATTTTGCTATTTTTGTTCTTGTGTTTTCATATTGTTCAGTTGCTTCTACACTTAGTGAATATGCTCCTCTGTGTGGGTTTGCATTGTATTTTTGGTAGAATTCTTCTACTGCTTTTATTACTTGGATTGGTTTTTGTGTTGTTGCTCCACTGTCTAGATATGTAATGTTTTCATTTTCTAGTAGTGGAAAATCTTTTTTTATAGTATTCATTTTTTATTTCCTTTCTTAATAATTAATTATTAATATTATAAAAATCTTCTAATAGCAATTCGTTTTCATATAAATATTGTGCTAATTCTTTTCCAACATATCTAATATGCCATGGTTCATATGGAACTTTGGTTGTTTTTTCACCATTCTTTGGATATCTTAAAATAAACCCATACTTATATAATATTGGATGCATTTTCTTTAAAATTGGTTCTGAAATATCAAAATTATCATTATTTGAAATCCATTCATTATCAATTTTCACCTCAATATCTAATGCTAATCCTGTATGATGTTCACTTGTACCAACAGGACACACTATTTTATCAGCATAATCTTTTCCATATTTAATACAAAATTGTTCATATAAAGATTGTTGTTCTATTTTATCTCTTAAGGCATGTTTTATTCCTATTATTACATTTTCTTTTTCCATTTCATCTTTCAATTCTAAAAAATGTTTATATGTAATATTTTCAACAATAATTTCACGGTTGTCCGTACTTTTAATATTTATATATTTGAATTTTTCATAATCTTTAGCGTTATATGGATTTTTTCTATTTACTAATATTGCATATGTTGTGTTAATATTGTCGTTTTTCATTATATTTTGCATAATTTCTCCTTATATAGACTTGATTTTACATATTTTTAATGTTACTATATAGATAACAATATTAATAAGGGTATAGATTATATACTCATTGCAACTATAGGAGGTAACATTATGACTAGTGACATGAAAAAAGATTTAGCAAGAGATATCAAATTAGGAATACATCAGTTTACAGATATTATTCCTGAAATCTACTTTCGAGATGATTCTGAAAGCATTATGATTGTCTTTGAAAAAGTAATTCCTGATAAAGAAACCATTTCAAACATCAAGTCTGCTCTTAAAATATTCGGTAATGAAGTCTTACTAAATGATCTTTCAGAAAACAAATTTATTTCACTTTTAATTGTAAGAAATTAACACCCCTTATCTTGTTCACTTACGATTAGCCTCCATTGGAGGCTAATTTTGTTAATCTAACCTCATATCAATTTCTTTTAAAATTTCATCTTTTAATTCTTCATTTTTTATATTTTCTAATATTTTATTAAATCTAGCTCTAACCATCAATTTCATAGCCTCTTTAAGTTCAAATCCTCTACTCATAATATAGAATAATTCTTTTTCTCCTATTTTACCAGCTGAACTTGAATGATTTCCTTCAACTTCTTCTTCAGAACAAAGTAACATTGGTAAAGCTATTGATTTTGCTGTATCTGATAATAGCATACAAGCTTCATTTTCATTTCCTGTAGCTTTCTTACAACCTTTTTTGAAATCAATTGTTCCTTTAAAATGTTTTTTAGATGTATCTTTTAAAGCTCCTTGAACTTCTATATCAATATTAGATTTTTTACCTCTCAATTCACCTATATAATTTAAGTCAAAAACTTGGTTTTCTTTTCCTAAATAAATTGTGTTTAGTTGATTATCACAGTTATCGCCTTGTAAATTAGAATAATAATTTGTAATGCTGTGTTTTCCGCCAAAGTCAACAATTGTATAATTAATTTTTGCATTTTCTTCAAAATCGTTTTCAATTGCTAAAAAGTTATTTGATTTTGTATTCATTAAATTAACTACTACTATATTTAATTCTGAATTTTTTTCGGCTTTTGCTTTTATTATTCCATTGTGATAACTTTCATTTTCTTGGTTTGAAGTGTATTTTATTATTACTGTTGATTTTGTGTTTTCATTTGCAGTAATTTCTATGTTGTCTATTAATGCAGCATTTTCATCATCAAATTTAAAATCTATTTCCGCTTCTGTTTTTTCTTTTTTATTTTGAGTATTATTTATGTTTAATTTTATTTTTTGGTTTGCTCCGTGTTTTACTTGATTTGTAAGTTCGTTGCTTAAACCATAAACTAAATCTGTATTTGTATTATCAGCATTTTGTTCTATATTTATTTTAGATGTGTCACCAATTATTATTACATTTTCAAATGTTGGTATAACTTCTGGAACTTCAATATTTTCTAATTTCATATTGTTTATTCTGAAATTTCTGGCTGTTCTAACTGGTGTTTCATTTAATTTTAAATTTTCCATATTATCCTATTGCTCCT